>MAAB01032299.1_pt1 | contig 108033 bp, 70 predicted proteins | sample 1115991 | NCBI WGS metagenome assembly MAAB01 (sample SAMN04961124, study PRJNA320927) | seawater metagenome | isolation source: sample BD02T18 sea water enriched with oil for 18 days | place: USA:Gulf of Mexico | collected 2013-07-27
CTGAGAGTATCATTGCCCGCACCACCATAAACCTCATCGTTACCATCCCCTGCTTGAATCACATCGTTACCCGCATCACCGTATAAGTGATCATCGCCAGAACCTGAATCTAACGTATCGTCACCATTCCCGCCCGAAATGACATCATCAAATGCAAAAGTAGTAATTTTATCATTACCACCTTTACCATTAACAATAACGGCATCATTCCACGTAACAATGACGTCGTCTCCTTCTGTTCCCATACTATCGAGCACGAATTGTTTTATTTCAGGAACAGATATTTGTTCACCATTTTCAAATGCCAACGTCTCTATCCGGTATTCGCTTCCCAAAAACCAATTTTCAACATGTATGCTACTTTCCGCTTCAACAACTTGCAGGCTTACAACGCCTTCATCCCTTCCTCCCTGCTCGTTTTCAACGATATAGTGAAACGATGCTTGACCACGAAACCCGTCTTCGGGTTCAAAGTTAATAGTTCCGTCTTCTGCGAACGAAACATTACCACCTACTGCATCTTTTACTTCCACTATCGTTAGGGTTTCATTGTTTAAATCAACATCATTTTCCAACAAAGCGGCACTTTCAATGTCTGTGCTCACATCTCCTTCAATCGCTATAAAGTCATCAGAAACAATAGGCTTTTGCGTGATACCACCAACATGACCGTAGCCTAAACGCATATCGGCAAGCATTAGCCCGCTGTCGTAAATCCTATCGGAAGTATCAGCAATCACAATTTTAATATGATGCTTGCCATTGTTATTCACGGCCATTTCATTATCTAACAAACCTGTTAACGTAAGGCGGGAGGATACGCCATCATATTCGATCGAGAACCGGCTTCCATCACTTTCAACACCATCTTCTACTTCTAGTTCATTACTATGAAAAAATGTCGCATCGTTAACACTAAGGGGCTTACTGGGATCTCCGAAATATGCATAATTAACACCGTCGACAAAGATAGCCGCGCCATCAATAAATTGAGTGGCCGTATATTCTGGAAATTCATCCGATCCAAAAATAAAATCCAACTCGATTGATGTAGCTGTTTCATCGGTAACTGTAAAATCAAACTCTAAAACTGCCTTATCAAACGTATCAACCGCCACCGGTGAAGGCTCTGCGTTCAGCAAGACTTCTTCTAATGTAACGTCCGCACCAGTTCCTGTTTGAACACTGTAATCTTCACTTGTATTGGTATCGGGTGGAGTTCCATCTCCGCTAGTAATAAGAATCGCGTGTTCATTTAGAAATATTTTTTCTCCTGTCTCTGCAACCCCTAAATAGGGGTTTTCAACCCAGCCGAATTGACTTCCTTCGCCCTCAGTCGTCACGCTCATTGGATCAAACACAATGTCATCTGTATCATACGCCAATAATTTTTCGACTAATTGTTGAGAGGATTCGCTCTCATGATATGTGGGGTATTCCCCTTCGAATGGATTGTTTACCACTATGTCATCACTGGCTATCTCATCAACAGATGAAGTATCAGAAATTTTATTCTCAATATTATGGTTGCTCAAATTAACGCCCAACATGGGATTAATCGAAATCACTAACGAGTTATCATATTTTGAGAATTTCAGGAAATCCGCACTAATACCATTACCAAAAGCCAAGGTATCTAACAGCTCGTTGGAAGTAGCTAATGAAAATTGGCCAACACTTCCTTTCCCACCAGCGCTATCTGAATAACTAACGGTTTTAACGAGCACGTTGCCCTCGCCATCGGATTGATTCACCACTTCACTCTGCAGTTGTATATCAGTAATACCCACGTCGGAGAGATCTCTTAGCTCGCCATCATCCGTCAATCCATTACTATTCGCATCTTGCCAAACCTGAAGTTTTCCCCATTGGCTATCTAGACTACTAATCATGCCATCTAAATTAGAATCCAGTTCCGCAAGGGCTTGCAAGCCTTCTTCTGCTATCTCTCCGTTTTGTAAACGCGTTTGATCGCCAAATAACTCTCGCCCACTATTGATTACACCATCATTATTTCGATCATATACCAACAAGCCGTCATCTGGCTTTACCCAGCCCGTTAGTTCCAAATTACCATCATCGTTATGATCAAACAATGTGCCTTGACCAAAAGCATGAGTTTCCAACCCATCTTTATCTAAGTCGACAATCAAAGGATCAATGATACGAATACTAAACGTACTAAGGTCATTTATAACATCATTCCCATCACCAAGATTGTAAACGTACGTATCAGCCGATGCTTTTCCAATGAGACGATCATTCCCTACTCCGCCCTGTATATAATTTTGGCTATCCAACTGTGGCCTACCCTGTACAACCGAGATGGCTTCAGAAACAACCTCAAGCGTATCATCTCCCTCTCCTCCATATAGTCGATTATCCCCAAACAAACCGACACTGATATTGTCATTGCCAACACCACCAAAAACAATGTCATTACCATTGTTCGCTAAAATATTATCGTCACCTTCCAGCCCTAGTATAAAGTCGTTATAGATACTTGCAGTAACAGACTGCGTTTCGGCGGAATCTTCATGAAGGCTATATCCTTCCTCAGAGATATCTTTTATGGCAGACATCAATGCTTCATCGCTGAATATTTCTCCCTTCCACTCGCCCTCTCCCTGAGTTAGCGTTAGAAATTCGAAAAGTTCTAACGCCTTTAACGCAGTAATCTCCGGTTCTTGTGAAAAATCGACTTCAATAACCGTTTTAACTAAGGTAAAATCTAATTCAAGTTTTGTACTTTCGTTGTTGAGAGACACTTGAGAAAATGCCAGCAACGACTTCAAATGCGTTTGAGACATCAACCCCGCATATTGATTATCAAAAAAGTTATTGTAAAAATCCTCTAAGGCTGTGCCCGCTAAATCATTGGGGTTAACACCATCCACTCCCTCTATAGTACGACCCGCAAACGCCTCAATAACAGCAAGATGTTGCGCGTCCACAAAAGCACCTCGGGAAGAAGATTCAACAGTATCAGCACCTGTCCACTTAAGTAGAATCTCTTCCATCAGCATCTTACGCTCAGTCGCAGCCCCTTCGCTGACAAACTCCTCCACCAACATTTTTAACTCGCCCGTTTCATCTCGCATAATGGCTTGATGTAAACTATACACAGTCCCAGTAGCATGCATATTTGGCAAAAAAGAAACATCTTCGGAAACCACTAGCATTTCCGTAACTCCGGTGGTCATTACATCTCGATCCAACTGAAACTGTCCCATGGCAACAGAGCTTCCGTCTGAGCGAACCACCTCAGACTGGCTGACTAATATATTTCCATTCCCGTCATCGGTACCACTCTCTTCTGCCGCCAGGCTTATTGACTGAAGCCCTAATTCTTCTAGGCTTAGTAACTCCTCAACTTCGCTAACTCCATTTCGATTTAGATCTTTCCATATCTTTAGGTCTAACCATTTTTCATCTTCAGAATTTATGAGGCCGTCATTATTGCTGTCAAATTCTGCAAGGGCTTCATAGCCGTTCGTCGCCAACTCTCCGCTCTCGAGCAAAGTCTGGTCACCAAACAGTTCACGACCTGAATTAATAACACCATCTGCGTTTCTATCAACAACAAGCAATCCATCATCCACCTCAGCCCATGAACTCAGCTCCGAAAACCCATCGGCATTGTGATCAAAAAAAACACCGTGATCCACATCGCTGGTATGAAACCCATCCCCATCCAAATCCACTATCAAAGGGTCAAGAACATTTGTTGTCGAACGTATTTGCTCAATTTCTGACAACTCAGGGAATTGGGTTTCGAAGAATGGATCTCCATAGATCCCATTGCTTACTCTACTAATCATTTCGCCTTTTATTCGCTCAATCTCATGTACCATCCAATAAATTGAATTGGGGTCTCGATAAACATCAGTCAAGGTATTATAGAATCCAGAGGTTACTGCATAAGCAATAGAAATTGGATTCACCGGAATAGTAGTAAATATCAAGCTAATTTGCTTAGAAAATATATCTGGCGGCAACTTAGGCGTAAAAAGAAGGGCTATTTCATCAAAATCGAGTACGGAATTTTTATTGGCTGGCGTAGGTGAATCTCTAAATATTTGAATAGCCTCCTCTCTCATGTAAGTTGCATACACCCAAGTTAACGTATTTACTGTCCACTCTGAAACATCAACCACATTTTTTGCATTCTCCAAGAACGCCGACAATTTCCCCAAAAAACCAGGATCTTTGATCTTATTTTCTTCAATGAAGTTCACCGTATTAACAAATTTTTCGGTAAACTTAGATACTTTCGCCATATGGCAAATCGCTTCATGGACAATCGGAGTTAGCCCCAAATCCTTAATAGCATCCTTAACTTCAGAATTAACACATTCACTCATAACAAATATCACCTAAAAAATATGATTTTATGATTCCAATCCAAGGCAAACAATATTTCCCTCAGAAAAAATGACACTCGACATAAAAATAAGCCTAGCACTCAGCGCTCCCTCAGCCCTTCCTTTCCATGCCTCAACAACGGTGCCAAGAAAAACTCAATAATTCTTCGCTTCCCAGTTTGTACTTCTGCTGTAACAGCCATACCCGGTATTAGTTTGACATCTTTACCATTAACCAAAATAGTATTCTTCTTCATCCGTAAATGCATACCAAAAATAAGTCCGCGATTCTCATCCACCGTAGCGTCATCGGACACTGTAAAAACTTCACCTTCAATCACGCCGTATTTAGTAAACGGGAATGTATGAATCTTAATTTCTGCTGCCATGTCCTCATGCACAAAACCAATATCTTTATTTTCCAAGAAAACTTCAACCTCTAGCAATTCTTCTGCTGGCACAATTAACATTAATTGCTGAGCCTCTGTCACCACACCGCCAATAGTACTAATAGCGAGATTTTGAACCTGACCTGCCACAGGGGAATAGAGTGTTTGCTTGGCATTTAAATCGGTTGCTTTTGCTAGCTCCTCTTGTAGCGATTCAATCTGCTGCTGCATTTGCGCGGCGTTTGCCAACTGATCCGCCTTAGTTTGGGCTACTAGTACATTGATTTGTTGTCGTACTTCCGCTTTTGCGGCCGTGAGCTGCTTTACTCGTTGCTTTTCCATCGCCAAATCTTGCGATTGCTGGATGCGCTCTTGTTCCATTTGCAAATAATCAATTTCCGAAGCAAATCGTTTGTCATACAGACCTTTCATCACCGACGTTCTTTTTGAAACGATCGGTAACGTTTTGGTTAGTTTTATGACACTTTCTCGCGTCGCAGCTTCTTCAGCTTGGGTTTTTAGCAACGTACTTTGCAGTCTTTTCCATTGTGCCCAATACTGTTGCCATTGCTGCCACAACAGACGCTTGTATAGCTTCGACTCCCTTTCTGTTGCTTGCAGTGGCGCAGAAACAGACAAAGTGGAGAAATCCAGGGATAGATAATCCAACACGCTCTGTTTTTCTACTGACATTTCCAGTAACGTTAACATCGCCTCTAAGACAGCTAGCTGTCGTTGTGATCGATACAGTTCACCAGCGAGTCTTTTTTCATCCGCAACCGTTAACGTTCGATCTAGCTCTATAAGCGACTGCCCTTTGCTAACATACTCACCTTCGCTTACCAGAATATTTTTCACAACGGCCTTTTCCAGCGGTTGGATTTGTTTGACACGGGAGCTGGGGATAATTTTCCCTTCGGCAGAAGCAACAACATTCACCTCACCTATACACGCCCAAGCAATACCGATAACCAGCAACCCGATTAAAACCCAAATCAACCAGCGGGCTAATGGATTCGGTGGAGCCTCTTGTATTTCTAGTGCAGCAGGTAAGAATGCTGCCAACTCTCGTGTCTTGGCGCCATCTCCCAGCTTGTTCCGGTTCTGCCAGGCATCTTTGAACACGGCAATGGCGCTCATTGTTCGTCTTCCGTCACGTTTGTTACTTTCTGCTCTTTTGTGGCTATCTGGCTTGTCTGACGTGATGTTTTTCTCTGTGGCGATTGCGACCTATTCTGAGCTTGCCTTTTGTCTTTCGAGGTGCCATTTTGCAGGCTTGGAACATGACTTTGATAGCTATACAACTTCGCATAATAGCGATTGAGTTTAATCAGTTGATCGTGAGTTCCTTGCTCAACAATACGTCCCTTGTCCATAACAACAATACGATTGCACTGGCGCACGGTACTCAAACGATGGGCAATAATAAATACACTTCGCCCTTTACAGATGCTCACCATATTATCCTGAACCAAGCGTTCCGATTCATAGTCAAGTGCACTGGTGGCTTCATCAAAAATAAGAATGCGAGGATTAGTAATTAGCGCCCTCGCGATTGCCAATCGCTGACGTTGGCCACCAGAAAGGTTGCTACCTTGCTCACCAACAATATTATCGTAACCCTCCGGTAAATCGACAATAAATTCATGGGCGCCGGACATTTTGGCGGCGGCCACCACCCTTTCCATTGGTGTGGATGGATCTGCCAAAGCGATGTTTTCTCGAATAGTGCGATTAAATAAGAAGTTCTCCTGTAACACCACGCCAATTTGCTTGCGCAACCACGCAGTGTCCACCATGGACAAGTCAACACCGTCAATAAGTACTCTTCCGGATTCCGGAATATATAATCGCTGTACAAGTTTCGTAATGGTACTTTTTCCTGACCCTGATCGACCCACAATGCCAATCACTTCGCCAGGCCTTACTTTTAAACTCAGGTCATCCAAAACAATAGGGCTATCGGTACGATAACGGAAACGCACACGTTCCAGTGCCACCGCACCTTTCAGCGAGGGTAAACGCGACCGATTCGGATTAAAACCCGGCTCACGGGGCGTATTAAGAATATCACCTAGACGTGCAATGGAAATTCCTGCCTGTTGAAAATCTTGCCACAGTTGAACCAATTTCAAAATTGGTCCGCTAACGCGACCTGCCAACATATTAAAGGCCACCAGTTGTCCCACACTGATATCGCCATCGATAACTAAATGTGCACCCCACCAAATAATACCCAGCGTCATCAACTTATTAATCAGTCCCGCAATTTGGTTTGCCACATTCCCCAGGTTTTGACTGCGAAACGAAGCATGTACGTAGCTGGAAAGGTGATCTTCCAACTTACGACGCATTTGTGGCTCGACTGCCATGGATTTAACGGTACCGATGCCGGTAATAGATTCCGTTAAAAATGCGGTATTGGCTGCGCCATGTTTAAATTTTTCATCCAATCTATGGCGAAGAATTGGTGTGATGAATACTGAAAGTAAAATATAGAAAGGGATGGTGCCGAATACGATCCAAGTCAAGGCTGGGCTGTAATACCACATTACCGCTAAAAACACGAAGACAAAAAACAGGTCAATCACCAGAGTTAACGCTGTGCCTGTAATAAAATTTCGAATCGTATCCAACTCACGTACTCGAGCGACATTTTGCCCCACTTGACGCGACTCAAAATACCCTAAGGGCAAATTCAACAAATGATTAAATAGACGAGAGCCTAACTGCACATCCACGCGATTAGTGGTGTGACTAAAAATATAGTTACGAATGCCACCAAGTAATGCTTCGAATACAACAACGACAAAAAAACCGACCGCCAGTACATCTAAAGTAGTAAACCCTCGATGCACCAACACTTTGTCCATCACTACCTGAAAAAACAAGGGTGTTACTAGCGCAAAGATTTGCAGAAAGAATGATGCTATCAATACTTCAGCAAACAGCTTTCGATACTTCACTAAAGCCGGGATAAACCAAGAGATATCGAACTTCTGTTGCAGGCTTTCCCCTAACCCATGACGACGGGTAAGAGCAATAATCTCACCCGACCACAGCGCCTCAAACTCGCTAAGAGCAAGGGATCGAGGTGCTTGCTCTCGTAAATCCTGAATAAGCACTCGAGCCTTACTTTCCTGCTCAACGGATGCTCCACCCGTATCGTCGTCACAAGACAGTTGTGCAACAATGACATATTCACCATCACGAGTCTTAGCTATAGCAGGTAACATCGCATTGTTGAGATCAGACAATAAAGGCTTAAAATGTTTCGCTTTTAACGTTAACTCTTTTGCTGCTAGCAATAACTCCGTGTCAGTAAACGACTTACCTGGAAGCGAAAACTGGTGCGCTAATTGACCTGGCTCAGCAGGCAGCTGGTGAAATCGCGCAATGGCAACCAGTGAATGTAATCCCGTATCCATACTTCTACTACATCATCCATTAATAATTATTCGCCCAACTAGATCACCTAATCGGTTTCGCGAATAGTAATACGAACAATAATGATTATCAATAGCAACAAGGCACCCTTTGTCCTGAAGGGCTTTCCAACTCACCGACAAATACATCTTTACCTGCTAGTGATGTATTAACCTTCGTACCAAATACAACTGAATTTTCTAGAATTACAAATACCTGTGTTTTGGACAGCATGAACTGCGTTGAACCGACTTAATTCGAAAGAGTAAAATAATCCATCAAAAACTGTCCAGCCGGTATCTGTGAATATTAAAAGTCTCTCAGTCGCACCTGCGATTGAATTACGGTGAACTCATTATCACTGATGCTTTTTGATAAACGCTTCAAAAAAATAGCAACACATGATCGACCTTACTTCTTTAAATGAAATTAAAAATCACCGTCATAATATTGCAAACGCGAATCATTATTAATACTATATGCAAAATTCTCGTCTCTCCCTCACACGCATTTTGAAGGTATTATGCTCACCTCCTCCCCAAAATCACTTATGCTGTTAGCGCTGCTCCCCCTAACATTCTGCGCTACTTCCACCTTGGCAAGCCCGTTTTATATTGGTGGGTACGTAGGGAAGTCAACAATTCAGGATGATCACTTTTTTGATCAATTAACAAACGAAACCGACACGGACTACACTAGCAACAGCTATTCCTTATTGGCAGGAGTAATCATAAAGCAAAACCTCTTGCTCGAATTCGAAGCTGGCACCATAGCACCATACATTTCCGAATCGTCACTAAGCTTTTCGTATGAGGAATTGAGTATTGAAAATAATTTTCTTCGTATCAACCTACTCCAAACCTTCCCGTTTCCCGGCGGCTATCATTGGTACATAAAAGAAAGTCTTGGAATTATTAGCGCAAAACAATCGTACACCAACGCTACTGGACAAATTAAAAAACGAGAGAAAACAAACACTATTTTCCTTGGGATTTCTCTGGGCATACAACAAGCGTTTATTTACCATCGCCAAAAACTAAATGCTTACTTGGAAGTACAATACAGCGGTTACAATTTAGAAAATGACAGCGATACCTACCACATCAGGCAACATTCTTTAGGTGGCGGCGTTAAGTGGAAATTTTGATCCCCACTGCTAATGTAAAAAATATTGCCGTTCGATGCGGCTTGACTACGTGTTTAAACGACGTCACCTTTAATATTTATCCGGGAGAATTTTGCGCGCTTATCGGCCCTTCTGGGTCAGGTAAGTCCGTACTATTTGAGGCGCTACTAGGGTTCCATCATATCAGTGCCGGAACCCTATCAAAACCAACAAAAGCTATTGGCCTTGTCCCTCAAAAAGACGAATTACATGAAAACATATCCCCCAAAGAAGCCCTAAAAATCAACGCAAGCTTGCGAGGCATCACCCAAGAAAAAGAGAAATTGGTTCAGTCTGTATTACAGCAAGTTGACCTTCTGGATCATCAACACAAACCCATTCGAAAGCTCTCCGGGGGACAAAAGAAGCGTGTATCAATTGCGCTTGAGTTTTTATCCTCATCACAACTATTACTTTTAGACGAGCCCTGTGCCAGTCTTGACCCGCAACTTGAGCTGCAACAAATGCAGCTCTTTAGAGAATTGGCCTCTCAAGGTCGCAGCATACTGATCTCAACACATAAAACACACAACCTTCATTTTTGTCATTGTTTATTAGTTATCTACAGCGGTACAGGTATCTTTTACGGAACTCCCGAACAAGCCATCAATCACTTTCACGTCACACAGGTTTCTGAAATCTATGGGCAGTTGAAAAAGAGATCTGTTCGTGATTGGCTTAGTTCTTATCAGGCATTTGAGCGCTCTCACAGATTTCTATCACGCTCACCTTACCCTTCACAGCATCAACCACCATCATCTACTGAAAAGGTCGCTCCTCCGACTCAACAAAAAAAGCCAACCAAAGCTGAAGACATTCTAAAGAGGATCGAGAATGCCAATACTTAATCGGCAATTTTTTTGGCTACCTTATAGGTACCTGCTGATATCAAGCAAAGATGCGGTAACTCTGGGGGTAATGTTAGGACAAGCGGCTTTTATCGGCTGGCTTTGTGCAACAATGTGGCAACGCATTCAAGGAGAAGGCCTAACACTTATTTTAGTAATGAGTGTTATCTGGCTAGGACTTATCGGTTCTTGCCGTGAAATCGTCAAAGAACGCAATATATTTGAACGGGAAAGACTAAGGGGCATTAGAAATGATGCATACCTATTATCAAAATTTATTGTCTTAGCATTCTGGTCCTTGATTCAAGTATTGCTCTTGTTAACAATGATAGAGCTAAAATTTTCACTACCCGGTGCTTTTGTTATACAAGCATTCAGCTTGTGGCTCATATCGCTGTCAGGCATTGCGTTGGGGTTATTGATATCCGCATCAGCTCATCGACAAGATATAGCGGTCATTGCTGTTCCACTAATACTCATTCCACAACTTCTTTTCTCAAGTAAGATACTCCCGGCAGATGCGCATACTGGTTTTATCGAACGCGTTAAACTATTCATGCCCACCTATTGGGGAGAGAGAATGTTTAACCATAGCTTAGCGGTTCCGCTGCAGTTATCAGAATCCCTTATTCCTTTTATAGCAATTTCTTGTCTTATATTATTTTTTCTTATTTTTACATTTACCTTACTAGCATTCATTAAAAGGCGTATTCGTTAATGATTAGAATCATTTCAGTTCTTATAGTTATTATCTCCGTATTAGGCGGGGGATATTATCTTGCTGGAGGATCAATTGGATACGGCGACGTGATTATTACCAGTGACCTATCAAATCTACGAAAACGAGCAAACCTGTTTTTGGAAGACATTCAATTTAAAGATTTTGATAGCGCAGCTGCACATCACGAAAATCACCTGTCTGAAACCATTGATATCCCTTACCTTATCACTCGGCTTTTTCTCGTAAAACCAGAGCTACTGGAAATACTTGACTATGAAATTACCTACGCAAAAATAGACTCAAGCAAACTCAGGGCCCGCGTAAAATACCAAATAAGCTACAAAGAATTGGTGAGAAATAAGTTTGGTAAAAGAGAACTTATCCTCTATTTCTATCGCCCCGATACAACGAGCAAATGGTATTTAAAACTTGAAGATAGCCTAAAAAGGCTGGTGCCAGATAAAAACAAAATAAGCAGTTAGCGCCTATACAGCTGATTTCAATGGCAATTCAGAAGGCAGCCACCCTAATCCCCATAGGAAACATTCCAATGCAAATGATAACAACAATCATTTGCATTGGAATGTTTTTACACTATTATTGAGGTAAGTTAGATAACAATAAACAGGACAATTTGAAATGGATATACCGCTAAATCACAACAAAATTGTTAATCGAAAAATCCCTACTGTCGAAAAGTCAGCGCCCAAGCCTCGAGGGAAAACCTGCACCAATCAGTGTTCAAATTGCAAAAAAGCAAGCTCAGCATAACATCGCATTATCATATGTGATTTGTTTTAAACTAAATCAAGCGAGACTGATGTTGAGACTCTAACCTGCCATCTGCAAGATCAACAAGACTCCACAGCGACTCGGCTTCCTTAAAAAATTCACCATGCAAAGGATTTTTCTCCAGCCAGCCAGCAAGCGCAAGCTCCATTGTTACATCACCTGGAGTTTCTCTTGTTTGCATAACCCAGCCAACAGCGCTCTCCCACATCGCTTCGCTTTCAACACTAGTAATATTTGGATTTTTATTCTGCATTTTCTGCTATCAACTAAAGCCTTCTCTTAATATTTATTAACCTGCATTAAAAGAAGACGAACAAGAGGACCAGAAAGTTAAATATTTCTATAAACAAACAAAAAAATACACGCTGAAACAAAAGCCAAACCTAGGCTTGCAAGCACTTTCGACAATGAGCCAAGGCATCACGAATCATAAAATTAACCAAAGTTGCGGACACACCCAACTCTTTAGCTATTTGTTTTTGGGTTACGCCCTGTAAACGATGAAGCTCTATCGCCCTTCGCGAACGCTCAGGAAGCTCACTTAACGCATCTGCAACTATCTGTAGATCACCCAAATCAAATACCTTTTTTTCAGGTGACTCCCCCGGGGCTGCCTCGTTCACCCCTGCCTCTTCGGACGTATGATATTGCCTTTCCAAAGCCAATCTACGGTGCTTATCAAGCGCCACATTCCGAACTAAACGAAACAAATAACTCTCTGGTTTTTGAATATCAACAGGAATGGTCATTTGAGAAATCTTAATGTATGTGTCTTGAACAACATCTTCAGCAAAATAACGACACCCAACAATTGATGCCGCTGAATTAATAAGTGCATTTCGATGCAAAAAGAAAGCATCCAAAAGATACGTTTTCGTTTCAATAGACTGCTGGTTCATTTTGATTTACTTGGTTAATTCGAAAACCAAACAATAACACGAATGATAATCACTCGCAACAAGCTGTTTTTTATGTTTTAATACCGCCACCTAACAACAACTACCTGCTTGTTCTGTATTTATACAACTACGTTACTTTTTTATTTTCCTAAAAAATCACTAACGGCAACGCATTGAATAAAACTGTTCAGATCAGCAGGATGAAGATAGTGAATATGAAACAAGCCTCACAACACAACGCATCAACGCTGCCTCAATGTCTCAAATATATGGCAGCTACCTACTCAGAAGAGCCTGCCTTTACCTATTTAATTGATGGTGAAAAAGAAGGTGATAAACATACCTACGCATCACTGCTTCGCCGTGTAGAAGCTATTGCCTCAGAACTTATTCATCGCAGGCTTAATACCGAGCGAGTACTAATAGCTCTCCCCCCTGGAATGGGATTTATCGAAACATTCTTGGCTTGCACATTAGCGGGAAGCATAGCGGTCCCCTGCTCTACACCTCGTAACCGAGAAGATGATTGGTCGCGTTTTATCACCATCGCGAAAGACTCTCGCGCTCAGGCAATTGTTACAACCAATGATTTTGTCGAAAAATATTCGAGCAACACTATTTCCAAACGCTTACTACAAAATCTTATTTGTGTACCTATAGATAAAATATCCGAGTCGCGGCGAGATATAAATGTTCTGCCTGATACATATGTAGAAGATGATATTGCATTTTTACAATACACATCAGGCTCCACGGGTAATCCTAAAGGCGTTATTGTTACCCACAGGAATATCGCTCACAACCTTACAACTATGCAAAACCATATGCAGATACCGTTCGGTTCCACGGGTGTATCATGGCTACCTCCCTTTCACGACATGGGGTTAATCGGTGGCATTCTGCTACCAATTTGGCGCGGTATGCATTCCATCCACATGACGCCAGCATCCTTTGTACAAAAGCCTATTCGTTGGATACAGGCAATGTCCAAATACAAGTCCGTTATCACAGCTTCACCAAATTTCGGGTACCAACTGTGCAGTATGCGTTGTGATGATAGTATGCTTGAGGGGCTGAATCTCTCTCACTGGGAAGTTGCATGCAATGCTGCTGAACCTATAAACCCTGATTTTCTTGAGTTATTTCACAACCGTTTTTCAGCTATTGGATTTAAGCTAGAAACCTATCTATGTGGTTATGGATTGGCCGAAAACACCTTAATTGTCTCAGGCCAAAAACGACATGCACCACCCACAATATTAAATATTAGCCGAGAGAATATTGCTCAAAATATTGCTACTGATTTTGAGGAAAACACAAGTAAAACAACCCCAAAGCACGAAAAACACCTTAGCCAAAAAATTGTTAGCTGTGGCCCCGTTGACGCAGATCAAAATGTAAAAATAGTCAATCCAATAACAAGGGTTGAATGCCTTGAAAATGGTGTTGGTGAAATTTGGGTACAAAGTGATAGTGTCGCAAAAGGTTATTGGGGGAAACCTGAGCTGTCAGAAAAGACCTTTAAAGCCTGTCTCGACGGTGTACAAGATGATTACTATTTCCGAACCGGCGACCTAGGTTTCATGCGGAACAATGAAATCTATATCACCGGCAGAATTAAAGACCTTATAGTGATACGTGGCCGAAACATCTATCCGCAGGATGTAGAGTCTGAAATAACAAAATCACACCCCGCACTCTATCCAAATTCCTGCGCTTGTTTTTCTGTTAGCGATGGTGATGGGGAGCACATAGTTTCCGTTGTTGAGGTAAAACGAACACATCGTAACGTTGAAGACACTGCTGAAATATTTTCTGCCATTCGAGCACGTGTATCAGAACACTTCCAACTATCTTTACACGCGTGTGTTCTAATTCCCCCAACTACATCCCTAAAAACATCCAGTGGAAAGATTCGACGTCAAGAAACGCGCACAATGTATCTAAACAACACACTGAAAGAGATTGTGAGCTGGCACAATCAAGCCATTCCCCTAGTAAACTTAGATCTAGAGAAAACAACACTCATAGATCGAAAAGAGTTAGATGCCGCTCCACCTTACCAGCGCAAGCAAATGTTACTCGATGCACTGCTATCGTGGATTGAGATAAGATTGGGAGCAGAGAGTTCCTCTCTAGACACATCAGCGAACATGTTTGAACTGGGGCTTGATTCTGTACTCATTGTAGAAATGTGTACGCTAGCAAATAATTTATTTTCATTAACCTTAACTAGCGATTTTATCTTTGAGAACCCTACCCTATCCAACCTAGCAGATGCACTACTGGATATTTCCTACGGAAAATCGTCCCAAGAAAACCCACAACGTACCGCCGAACAAACACCGAATAAGCCACCTGGAATATCTAAACTATCTGAAACATCTCAACTAAGTGAAACATCTCAACTAAGTGATAAAGATATCGATGCCCTTAGTGACAGTGAAGCATTAGAAATGCTAATGCTAGAAATTGAAACCTAGGACTAGCGAAAATCATATCGATCAGTACCGTTAAATTTACAGTATTTTGAAAGCTTCCATTACGTCCAGGAAAATGCAATGAAGAATGATCAGCCAGAACAGTCAGCTATTATTAAAAAGGCTCTCAAGAGCATAAAAAATCTTCAGGCGGAGCTACACGCAACCCGAGAAGAAATGCATCAGCCCATCGCTGTCATCGGTATGGCTTGCCGTTTCCCTGGCGCAAGCACTCCCGAAGAGTATTGGCAAAACCAAGTACAAGAAAAAAATTGCGTTAGCGAAGTGCCTCTATCTCGTTGGGATTGGCGAGATTTTTACGATGAAAACCCCTCCCGCGTTGATAAACTAAATACTAAACATGGCGGTTTCATCGAAAATGTTGACCAATTTGATGCTGATTTCTTTGGAATTTCACCCAAAGAAGCCAACTTCCTTGACCCACAGCAACGTATTTTGCTTGAAGTAACCTGGGAAACTTTTGAAAACGCAGGTATCATTCCAAGTAAAATAAAGGGAAGTTCGACCGGTGTATTTGTCGCATTGTCCGCGATGGATTATATGATGCTTGAAGCACAACAAGTATCAGCAGAAGCAAGTTCTCCTTATGTAGCAACCGGATGCTCATTTAGCACTGCCGCAGGACGCATCTCATATACTTTTGGGTTTCATGGCCCTGCACTATCCATTGATACCGCTTGCTCATCATCACTAGTGGCCATGCACCAAGCTGCACAAAGTATGCGTAAAGGGGAATGTAATCAGGCGATTGTTGCGGGTATAAATATACTACTGACTATTGAGCCGAATATTAATTTTTCTAAAGCACAGATGCTTTCGCCAGACGGCCGTTGCAAAACATTTTCTGACGACGCTGACGGTTATGTTCGCGGGGAAGGCTGTGGGGCTGTATTACTTAAACCTCTAAGCGATGCCCAAAGAGATGGCGATAATATTCTCGCTGTATTAAAAGGATCCGCCATCAACCAAGATGGAGCCAGCGCTGGATTAACCGTTCCTTATGGTCCTGCTCAAAGAGATGTTATCCAGCAAGCGTTAAAAGACGCTAGAGTCCCCGCCTGTGACATTTCTTACGTTGAAGCCCACGGCACAGGAACTGCACTGGGAGACCCTATTGAAGTCAAAGCTCTCGGAGAAGTTTTCAGTGGTAATAGGGAAAAGGCTCTTGTCATCGGTTCAGTTAAAACACAAATTGGACACCTAGAACCCGCAGCTGGCATTGCAAGTTTTATCCGTACAGTTATGGCAATGCAAAACAAAACGCTGCCTCCTCACCTCCACTGTGACACTCTCAATACTCGCATTGCGTGGGACGATTTGAATTTAAAAGTCGCGGGTTCTCCAGAACAATGGGAAGCAACTAAAAACGAAGATGGGACAGAGGTACGTCGAGCAGGTATAAGCTCGTTTGGCTTCAGCGGAACAAACTCTCACGTAATACTGGAAGAATATGACAGAAAAAGTGTGGAAATTACTCATAGCACTTCACCAGAATTAACGACTGCAACAGAGAAAACCGAACCAAAGCTGCTGACGCTATCAGCAAAAAGTCTATCTTCATTACAGCAAATGGCTAAAGACCTATTAGTAACATTGAGTAGTGATAGAGCACCAAGCCATTCGGCTTTGGCTAATGCGCTAAATACAAAACGCAGTGATTTTAAACACAAGATTTGGTGGATTTCAGATAATTTATCCGAAACCCAAAAAACGCTAGAAACCATTGCGCAGACTGATACAAATACAGACAATGTCACTGAAAGTTTTAGGGCTGCAAACATTAACTACCACTATGCCCGTGCAGTTGGTCACAATATGGCCTTTATGTTCACAGGACAAGGCTCTCAATGGTCCGGAATGGGGCTTGATATTTACAAACAACACCCAACGTTTAAAAACGTTATTGATCGTTGTGCAGACATTTATTCATCTTATTCCAGCACTGCATTAACTGATATTATTTTCTCTGATCAACACGCGTCACCGTTAAATCAGACAGAAAACACACAACCGACACTTTATGCTATAGAGATCGCTCTAGCGAACACGTTAATGGAGCTCGGCTATAAACCCGACGTCGTACTTGGGCACAGCGTCGGTGAATATGCGGCCGCCTGTGTGGCCGGGATATTCAGTATCGAAGACGGCATGAAAATGGTATGTGAACGTGGCCGACTCATGCAAAAGTTACCAGAAAGCGGCAGCATGATGGCTGTATTTACGGAAACAGCAACACTTAAAGAAATAGTTGATAACACGACCCTACAAATTGACATCGCTGCGATCAATAGTCCTGGCCAAGTTGTTGTAGCAGGCTCTGATACCGACTTAGACGCGTTTTCTAAGCTATTGGCAAAAGACACCATCAAGACCAAAATGCTAACCGTATCTCATGCATTCCATTCATCGTTGATGGAACCCATGCAGGAACAATTTAGAGATTTTTTGCTACAAATTGAATTCTCTAAACCAACATTACCACTTATCTCGAATATGACTGCAACATGGGCGACCAATGACATCGCATCCGCAGACTACTGGGTGGATCACGTCCGCGCACCAGTTATGTTCGCTGACAGCGTTGCCTTTTTATCTAATCAATCACGTCATATTGTGATTGAAATCGGCCCACAACCTACATTAACCGCCAACGCAAAACAGGTATTGTCTGAATCAGACAATGATAACCTTCAGCTAATACCAACCATAAAGCGAGACGGGAAATCTTGGCATGATGTGTTAGCAACTATTGGCGAGTGCTACAGCGTTGGAGTACCGCCTCTGTGGAATACATTACATTCAGATTCACCACGGGTTCGACTGCCTAATTATCCATTTTTCCGTCGCCGCTTTTGGTTTTCTGATAACCCACAATCCCAATATGAATGGCATCAAGCGCGTGCTAACGGTGGACTAGCCGGTGCCTCAGAAAAAAGTTTACTAGGCCAAGAGCTTAGCCTGGCGGGCGACCAGGAAGGCTCCTATTATCAGAATACGATTTGCAATCGTTTACCCGGGTATCTAGAAGAACATCGAGTATTTGACCAGGTTGTTTTTCCCGCTGCAGGTTGGTTAGACATTCTTTCTACCGCAGCGCAAAAAGAGCTTGGCAAAAACAAACTCGTTCAATTGAAACGCGTCGAAATCAAACAAGCTCTGTTTCTAACGGATCAAAAAATAAGTATACAAACAGTTGTTGAAGGTAATCAGATCACTGTTTACTCTAGCCACATCATTAAGGACGAAAAAAGGAAATGGGTTCCCTTTGTTTCCGCGGAATTCTTGGAGGCCAACTCAGACACGACAATCAATACCGTTAGTGTTAAAGATAGCGAAACTATGTCCGCTGAAACCATGTCCGTTGAAGCATTCTACAGCCGCCTTGCTGACGAATCGGGATTAGCCTATGGCCAAGGCTTTCAATGCGTATCAGATGTAGAATTCAATATAGAAACAGGCTTATCCACTGCCCTTCTATCGGGTGGTTGTGGCGATTGTGGCATGATCGACATTGGCATTCTAGATGGCGCATTACAAACAGCAGGCCCCATCGTTAAGGCCCTCGAAAACGAAACCTATCTTCCACTCTCTTTTGATTCGGTACGTTTTTTTGATGCAAAGAAATTAGAGTCGACAGACGACACTACATTTCGGTCTCACCTATCCCTTGAATTATTGAAAACAGGGCTATACAAAGGTAACATTTTAATTACAGACAAAGACAACAAGCCACTGTTAGAGTTATTAGGCCTACGCTTGATTCCTACTCCTCACAGTATCTTGATGAGTAATAAAGATACCGATACCAATGATCTGTACTACCACAATGAATGGGTTGAACCAGAAAAAATATCCGACAAAAAAACTGCTCATGATAATCAGTCCAATCACGATAACGTATGGTGGCTAATATTAAATACAGAAGGTTTAGCTAATGCCTTATCACTACTTCCACAGCAGTTAGAAAATGAAGGCGTAAAAGTAAGAATAGTACCTCAAGACACTCTATCATCAGTACTCAAAGAGGAAAGCCCCTTACCCAGTAAAATACTGCTATTTTTAGAAAGTTGCGATAACCTGGATATTACTGGATCAATATCTTCTATTGAAAATAGTGTTTCTCAGCTAAAACTTTTACAAAATAGATTTTCACGAAATGAAATCAACCTTGTTCCTCTCATAGGCAAGGGGTCAAATAAAGTAGGCAGCTATCTTCAAGCGGCACCGCTGTTTGATGCACAACGATTATTTATTCGAACCGTTGCAAATGAGCAAGACAACTGGAACAGTCAATTCATTGAGTATTCTCAGTCAGAAGAAAGCGTTAAAACACTGGTTAAGTTATTAATCACCCCTCTTAACGAGAAACAACTACGTATTAATGACGAAAACGTCCTTGTTGAGCGACTTATTCCAGGCATCGAAAGCGATAGAAAACAAAGAGAAATAACTCCGCTCCCAAATGCAGAAGCCTATAAATTACAATTAAGTGATTTTGGAAGTTTCGAACAACTGACACTGGTCGGTGATGAAATTTCTCTACCAAAGAAAGATGAAGTCTGCGTTGAAATTCAGGCGTCTGCTCTTAACTTTAAAGACGTCTTGTTTACTCTAGGTGCGCTAAATGAATACTTGGAACAACAAGGTATCACAGACGCCAAGGATCTTCCGTTAGGTTACGAGGGCGCCGGTATCGTTAAGCATGCTGGTAAAAATGTTACTAATATCCAAATCGGTGATAAAGTTATCGTCAGTGCCACAGGCTGTTTGGCGAGCCACGTCACGGTGCCATCTGCCACCGTTTCAATAATGCCAGAAACATTGTCATTCGTTGAAGCCGCTGCACTTCCCACTGTCTACATGACGGCAATCTATGCTCTACTGGAACTAGCAAAACTTAAATCCGGAGACAAAGTACTGATCCACGCAGCAGCCGGCGGAGTTGGACAGGCAGCGATTCAAATCGCAAAAGCACAAGGCGCTGAAATATTCGCAACCGCATCACCAAGAAAGTGGTTTTTTTTACGTTCACAAGGAATTACGCATATTTATAATTCCCGCGACACGGATTTTTCACAGGCAATTCTTGATGATACCAACGGCAATGGTATTGATGTCATTCTTAATTCGCTAAATGGCGACTTTATTCCGGCGGCGCTTAATGCATTAACGGATAAAGGACGTTTTGTTGAAATTGGTAAAATCGGTGTATGGTCTGACGAGCAAGTATCTGAATTACGCCCAAATGCAAAATACTGGTCCTTTGATTTAGCTGATTCAGCAACACAGAATCCAGAATTATACGCAGAGCTGCAACGTTTACTATGGCAAGGTTTTAATGAGAATAGATTCAACGCTCTTCCTGTAGAAACTTTTTCAGTACAACAAGCCGCCACAGCATTGCGTCATTTAAGCCAAGCAAAAAACCTTGGTAAGGTCGTCCTTACAATGCCGACACGACATGAAAAAGCTGTCAATGAAAAAAAAAGCTACCTTATTACTGGTGCGAGCGGATCTATCGGCAGTTCATTGATTGACTGGTTATGCGAACATGGAGCGAAATCCATTGTTTTAGTAAGTCGATCAAAACCTGAGAACGTATTACATCGTGTTGCCCAACACCAAAAAAGAGGAACTAATGTTGTGTGGGTAACAGGGGACGTTAGTGATGCACAGGTGATCACTCAGTGTATCTCTGAAGCCTCACAACTTGCTCCTCTCGGTGGTATTTTTCACGCCGCAGGGGTTATTAAAGATGCAATATTCCAACGTTTAGAGTGGGCCGACTTTGAAACAGTTTGGAGACCAAAAGTCACATCAGCTTGGTTGTTACATAAAGCTACTGAACATCTAAACCTGGATCATTTTGTTTTATTTTCTTCTATGGCAGCTATTATGGGCGGCCCTGGACAAAGTAATTACGCCTCAGCCAATGCCATGTTAGACGGCCTCGCCAAACTCCGCCGACAACAAGGCCTATCCGCATTAAGTATCAATTGGGGCCCATGGCAAGCCAGTGAAAGCAGTGGAGGAATGGTTTCAACTTCTGATATCGATTTGGAGAAATACTTTGAGACCGTTGGGATCCACCCTGTTTCGGTTCAAAAGTCTTTTGATAAAATGGAAGCTGTTATGCTAAACCCTCCAATGAGTGGTGTTGTTTCTGTTATGTCGGTGAACTGGAACAAGGCACTAACCCATCAAAGTGATCCAATGAGTTTCTTTGACCACATCCTGCAACAGGAGGCATTTCAGAACGAGAATAAGTCTATAACTCGCGGTGATTTACTTAAGTCATTGAGCGAGTTAGATGAAGACCAACGCAAACTAGCACTTCAAACAGAGATACAACAACAGCTCGCGATGGTAATGGGTTTTGAAAATGGCGATCTTCCAGAGTTAGACACTGGTTTTTTTGAGATGGGAATAGACTCCCTAATGGCGGTAGAATTCAAAGGGAGCCTTGAACAAAAATTAGACATAAAACTACCCGCCACTCTCTTAATGGAAGTACCAACAATAGGAGACCTAGTACAAGAATTATGTATCCGAATTTCTACTCGTCTTGCAGAAGAAGAGGATGAGCTATTAATTATGGCTGACCTTCTCGATGAGTTTGAAGACGAAACAACCTAGATAAAAATAGGTAGCGGTAATAATATCGTTGCCTATTTTCAATCCCAGGTCTATTAGCGAACCGTTGGCAGTTATCTAGCACTCCATATATAAAACACACATCACAGGATTTTATTTATCATGGCAACGATACAACATTTATATTCCAAGTCTTTTACGATAGTTAATTATCTGGCCATTATCGTCTTAATTACTGTCCTTACCCCGCAACCCTCTCTAGCAGAAGGCGTGCAACCTTTATCGTCAACTCTACCCCACAACCTTTCCCCTTGGGGCATGTTCCTCGCCGCAGACAACATTGTAAAAGCGGTAATGATAGGTTTAGCATTCGCTTCATTATTAACATGGTCAATATTGCTATCTAAGTCCATAGAACTTCTAACGCTTAAACGAACGTTGCGAAAAAATGTAGAAAACATTCTAGCATCCAATACTCTTAGTGAAGCTTTGCAATCAAATCAAATACACGGTGTTGGGCGAGAGTTGATAGAAGCTGCCGATGCAGAGCTTCACCTTTCTTCAGATTTATTAGGTAAAGAATCCAACAAAGAAGGCATCAAAGAACGCGTCGCATCCCGTATTTCTCGAATAGAAGCCGCATCAACTCGCCGAATGCTAGTAGGCACAGGGTTATTGGCCACCATTGGCGCTGTTGGCCCATTTATTGGATTATTTGGCACCGTATGGGGCATCATGAATAGTTTTATCGGAATATCGAAAGCCAATACAACCAATTTAGCAGTGGTGGCACCAGGCATAGCCGAAGCGCTATTAGCTACGGCTCTCGGCTTAGTTGCTGCGATTCCTGCAGTGATTATTTATAACCATTTCACTCGTCAAATTGCAGGCGCAAAATCACTAATATCGGATAGCTCTGCAAGTATTATGTGTCTGGTATCAAGAGGGCTAGACCGAGGCACAAGCCTTCGATTGGTCAAGCAGAAAATAGCGAATTAGATAATGGCATTTCAACTAAACCAAAGCGACGATGAACTTGCTGAAACCCATGAAATAAACGTTACGCCATTTATTGATGTGATGTTAGTGCTTCTTATCATTTTTATGGTTGCGGCCCCACTCGCAACTGTCGACATCAATGTTGACCTACCAGCATCTACGGCTGAAACCAAATCACGTCCAGATGCACCCATATACCTAACCCTTAAAAGCGACCTCAGTATCGCTCTAGGTGATAGCGTAATTTCTCGAGAGAATATAAAACAACAACTAGATAACGTTACTAAAAACGACAATACCTCACGCATATTTTTACGCGCTGACAAAACCGTTGCTTACGGCGATTTAATGGACTTAATGAATGAACTACGAGCAGCAGAATATTTGAAAATTGCACTTGTCGGCCTAGAAAGCTCGACTCCTGAAGCGCCTGTATTGCCGTGAAATACAACAATAACAAAATAAAGACCCTCGCTATCTCCTCTTCACCATGGATAAAAGGCGACACCTTTCGCTGGGTCGGATCATTTGTATTGATAACCGCACTACACATAGGTGCCGCACTATTCGCGATGAACCAAGCATCAGCCGGTTCGAATGCTGAATCAAGACCTTTGGCTGCAATTATGATTGACCTGGCACCTGCACCTGTAGCACCCAAGCCCAAAGAGATACTGCCAGAACCAGAGCCTAAGCCGGAATCCAAACCAACGCCCTCTCCTAAGCCGAAAATTAAACCGCTACCAATTACTCCGATAATTAAGCATGCAAAAGCGATCATCCCATCCAAACCTATTGAGAAAAAGCCAGAACCTGAGGTTGAGAAACCCCTACCCAAAAAAGACCTGTCCCCTGAACCTATCGAGGCCCCAGAAGCCCCAGTCGCAGCAGCACCAACCGATGGCGAATTATCACTAAATAACAAACAGTCTCGCGCCACTTGGCAGTCAGCATTATTCAATCATCTCGCACGTCATAAACGCTACCCCCGCTTGGCCAAACGTAATAGAGAAGAGGCTGTTATCTTGGTTCGTGTCATCATTAGCCGAGATGGAATGGTACTCAACTCTCGCCTGGAAAAACCCAGTGAATTTGGCGCCCTAAACAAGGAGGCGTTAGCATTAGTTTCGCGCGCTCAACCATTGCCAGCTCCGCCACCAGAAGTTAAAGGTGAAACTATTGAGTTTGTAATACCTGTAGAGTTTTCTTTACGTCGGTAATGCAATCAACAATACAACGCTACCTAACACAACCGGTAAAATTATTAAAACACTGCTGTATCACTCCCAACTACCACTACATATACCTACTACACGCTCGCCATTCAGATGATGGATGTGATGAACAGTCATGATCAACTCTCATTCACAATTTCTGTACAAAACAACCATTGCAAATACGAATCACTCTCGCTAACATCCGCATCTTAATATTCTAATCAATAAAGTCATGGGTAAATAGAGATGTTTAAACGTAGTGGACTAATGATGAGTGGAGTAATTATTGCGGCATGCCTGCCCAATTTATTACTGGCAGAAGTGATTAAAGTTAACAACGCAAATACCACCGAAACCAATGTTGTAACCCAAGAAGAGATCGAGGTTGTAGGTACTCAAGAGCGTGCGTACTCAGTTAACCAAATGGGAACCGCAAGCAAATTTAACTTATCTAGCATGGACACGCCGCAATCCGTTTCCGCGATCACCTCAACTCAAATAAAAGAATTTGGACTATTTTCACTCAACAGTGCATTAAGCAATGCAGCAGGCATCAATGTTGAACAAGTGGAAACTGGCAGAACCTATTTTACAAGCCGAGGCTTTGAGATAAACAATTTTCAGGTCGATGGCTTAGGTGTATTAGCCAGAGGCACAAAGCGCGGTGAATTTGATACCGCAATTTACGAACGTATCGAAGTTGTACGAGGAGCCAATGGTTTAATGTCTGGGGCAGGAAATCCATCGGCAACGGTTAATCTTATACGAAAAAGGCCTACTCAAGAATTTCAAGGAGAGATAACATCAACTTATGGCTCCTGGAACAACAAGCGTATTGAAATCGATGTTTCCGGAAGCTTAGACGAAAGAGTTAGAGCTCGTGCAGTTTTAGCTAAACAAGACAAAGAATCATATTTAGACTGGTACGAATTAGACAAAACGATTGGATATGGAGTCATAGAAATTGATCTTTGGGAAGGCAGCCTCCTAACTTTACTACATAGTTCTGAAAACGTTAAAGCCGATAGCCCTTTATGGGGCGCATTAACACTATTTAATACCGATGGTTCCGAAAACGAATACGATGTATCAACCAGCAGTTCTAACGATTGGGCCTATTGGGATAGTAAAATAAATAGATCGTACATTGAGTTAAAACAAGATTTTGGTAACGACTGGTCACTAACTGCTGCATACACCTATGTAGATATGAAAGATGATTCAGAATTATTTTATGTGTATTCCCACCACCTTGTCACCACGCCAGCTAATGATACATTGCTAATAGGTTACGCTAGCGCCTACACAAAGGATGAATACCACAACGTATTTGACATATACGTCAATGGCCCTTTCTCTCTGGCAGGCAAAGAACACGAATTAGTGATAGGGGCTAACCGTACAAAAGTCAAATACGACAATGAATCTCTATATGACTACACTACTGGCAATGGATTTCCTTTAGTTGGTAATCTATATTCTTGGAATGGCAGCACCCCAAAACCCACGTTTACCGATGATCCATCTAATCTTCCCAACGGTGGTCAGGTCAAAGATGTCCAGGAATCTTTCTACGCCGCTGTTCGAGCCGAAATCTCTGATGACTTACACATCACAGCTGGCGCACGAATTTCAGATTGGGAGTCAAAAGGTGGCGACTATGGAGCAAGCAAAGAGAGATCTGAAACAGGTGTCGTTACTCCATACTTAGGCGCTGTTTACAATGTTACCGAACATCTTATGGCGTACGCCAGTTATACGGAGATATTCACACCACAATCAGAAGTGGATGCAAATGGTTCAAGCCTAGATCCAATCGACGGTGAGAGTACTGAACTAGGCCTAAAGACAAACCTATTCAACGATAATTTGGTTCTATCTATTGCTGTATTTAAAATTGACCAGAACAACCTAGCCCAACCTGTGCCAGGGGCGCTAGATGTATTCCGTGAAGCAGACGGAATAAGTAGCAAAGGTTATGAATTAGAAGCCGTTGGTCAAATCGAGGACAACTGGTCAATAAGCACAAGCTTCACAAACCTAACCATTGATGCTGGAAAACGGGATAAAAATGTTGAGAACTACACACCAAACCAGACATTCAAATTGGCAACAAGTTATCTCGTCCCTCAATTAGAGAAATTAAAATTGGGCGCAAACGTACGCTGGCAAGCGAATATATCCCGCGATCAAGGTGATACAATCGACTGGACGGACCCAGCAAACCCGGTAACAATTGCAACTGACATAGAATCCAAACAGGATGCTTATGCGCTATTTAACATAATGGCCAGCTACGAGTTTAACGATAACCTCAACACGCAATTAAATGTTAACAACGTCACCAATGAAAAATACCTGACTAGCCTCTACTGGCCCCAAGGGTACTATGGCACACCAAGAAGTTATCAATTATCAGTTAACTATAAACTCTAACGCACCAATACTTTAGTTTACTATTTTGCCAGGCATTTATGCCTGGTTTTTTTTGCCTTCCACAAACCAACCCACTTCTATACCGGTCAAAGGGAACCGTTGACCTAAACGTATAAAAAAGAACCCGCTATTGCCAATGCTAATACGAACGATTACTATATGCATTACCAGGCAGGTTGGACGTGTTGCTGGCGAGGCATCTTCGTTTCCTCATCATCCCCAAAAAAACAGCTTTCTCAATACATCATCCAAAGCGCCAATTAGAAGGTCGTCTTTCACCACTCTAAAAACAAAGGGGACTACCAATGAGGAGCCAAATCAGTACGCAAAATACGTCTACAAAACCAATTACACGAAAAAAGAAGAAGCTAACAGCTCATCGAGCAGCTTACCTCGTCCATAGTTTTATCAGTTTAAAACTCTCCTTACTATTCTCCATCGTACTCATTACCGGCACTCTAGCCGTCTTCGCAGAAGAAATAGATTGGTTATTCTATCCAGAAATTCGGGTATCCCCTCTCAGTGAGCGGATGAACGAAGGTGAAGTTTTTGACCGTATGCAAGCAGCCATGCCAAATGTCGGTCTAAGCGCCTACTCCACCGCTAACGATCGCCAACGAACCGCAGCAAATGCAGTAATGTCGTTACCTGGAGGGGGCTTCAAACGGGTATGGGCCAACCCCTATACAGGGATAGTAACAGGCACCACTGATTTTTTGACCGTCGGCGAATTCCTTTCCATATTGCACAGAAACTTATTTATGCCCCTTATCGGTCGATCTTTGGTAAACGTGTTTGGCCTGCTGTGTTTAACCGGTCTAATTACGGGATTAATTTCGTACCGAAAGTTCTGGAAAGAGTTTTTTACACTTCCACGGTGGAATGTAAAACCCAGGGTTTTTCTAGGCGACCTACATAAATTTTTAGGGTTATGGTCCCTGTGGTTTGTACTCATCATAGGTGTTACCGGTAGCTGGTGGTTTTATCAAAACCCTCTCACCCAATACAACATTACCCCTCAATTCTTACCCGCCAAGACAATTGACCCTGCTCTTGATCAAAGTGATTTGGATAGGTTAGGCACTCATATCCCCACACCACTACGGGCTAGCGACATTGTTGCTGCTGTAAAAAAGTATGACCCAGACTTTACTACTCACTTTTTAATCCCTCCAGAACACAACGGTATGGCCTATACCGTCAGAGGTACCAAGCAGGACTTACTGACCAGCAAATGGGATGCAAGCTATTTTGTTCACCCCTATACAGGGGTCATCATTGGCTCTAGATTAACTGAAGACGCTCCTCTATTAACCCGTATTGATATGTCTATGCGCCCTCTTCACTATGGCACATGGGGCTATGACGGTTGGGGCGATCTGATTGTAAAATGCATCTGGTTTTTCTTCGGCCTTGCCATGAGTATCATGTCGATATCCGGCATGATTATTTTCTATCAACGAACCAAGTCCGCTACGCAAAAGCTTCTACCCAAAGACAACAAGAAAAGAAAACTCCAACAGGTATGGAATGTTATTCGGCCTTGGGGTGGCCCAATGTCGGCGCTCAAATACGTAAACTGGGCATTTATTATTGTTATTTTCATAGGCATCAATATTGGTTTTAAACTTCAAAGCGAAGGCACTTCTGGGTCGGGTTATCAATACGCATCCCAGCAGCTTGGTGATTGGGAAATCTCTCTAAACGCAACATTAGGGCTTCTTGAAAAAGATATGGACCCGATTCAAGCAGGTCGACAAACCACACTTAACGCCTACATAGAAAACGGAAATCCAAAAGCAATAAAGTTCATGTACGTTAACGTCAAAAAGCCACGCACTACCAGGGCTCCAGGCTCGGTGGTTCATGGAACAATTGGTAACCAGCATGCCCACATGCCCGTCCCTAAAAAACTCAAGGAAGGCTTAGAACTATGGCTAACAATTGAGGACTGGCAAGGTAACTTCTACCAAACTTCCTGGCCTCTTATGCCGGATGGACTAAAAACCATTGACTTGCGAATACAAGGATAGTTGCTATCCCAGCTAAAAAAGGAACCTCAAATGAAATCTCATTTTATTTCTCCAAAATACCTATTGTTGCTCTTCGTTTTTTGTGGCTCGGCACAAGCCCACTATCCAGTGCTTAATTGCAAAATGGATACTGGCGTTAAACAAGTTATCTGCGAAGCGAGCTTCTCAGACCGCTCGAAAGCTCCCAACGTCGTAATGGAAGTTTTTTCAGAAGATGATGAGCAAGTTGCCAAAGGTCACACCGACAACAGCGCAATGTATCGTTTCACACCTCCTTCTGGGGCCTATTTCATCATTATGGATGCAGGCCCAGGCCACGTTCTTGAAATATCGGATGAAGAAGTAAATGGCATTTAATAGCGAAACGGTAGCTCCCTGGAGCGGAAAAACTGAAGATATTATTGTTTTCTCTATCCTTGCGGCGATACTCGCTATATCTAGCACGCTATTACACCTCTTTTATCCTTCAGAGCAAAACCATGGAGAGGTAACACCACAAGCCCTACGCCAAAGTCTTGTGGCATTAAGCAATGCTGCAGAAGAAATAGTTATGCATGAAGAGTTCATGGGAACCCGTCCAAACCTTGATACCTTGATCGAAATGAAGTTGAGCCCTTTCAGTGAAAATGAATTCGACAACATGACAAAACTTCGTTGGCAACAAGACTCACATTGTTTTATTGCAGAAACCACCGACTTAACCCCCCCATACCAAATAAAATTACATTTTTCTGCAAAAGAACCTAGCGCCCCCCCTGAAATCTCGTGGCGTATTGCCAATGAAAATTCTCCGCTCTCCGTAGCAAACTGCCAGAAAACTCACAACTCAAACTGGCAACGTATTCGAAAATCACAACCGGATGCCAAAGATGCACACAAACACTAATTCAAAACACCACCTGATAAAAATGATGTTCTTTATACTCATATTTTTATCTACATCTGCATCGGCAAAAATCAATATCGGGATCACCCTGCATCCTTATTACAGTTACGTAAAAAATATCGTTGCCGATAAAGCCAATGTCATTCCGCTTATCGAAGCCGGCTTTAACCCTCACGCCTACAAGTTATCCCCCGCCGACCTCAATCGCTTACAATCCATGGATGCGATTGTTGTCAATGGCATCGGCCACGATGAGTTCGCAATTGATGTGCTTAAAAAACTCAACTTGAAAGACCTCAATATTATATACGCCAATGAATCCGTTCCTCTTATTAGTAAGCCTGGCGGGAAGAAGCACAACCCACACACCTTTGTTTCTATCGACGCTGCCATTCGTCAGATATACACAATCGCGCGCCAGCTTGCTAAAGTTGACCCTGACAATGGAAAATTCTATATAAGAAATGCATGGATTTATGCAAAAAAACTTCGTCACATCAAAAATCAAGCCTCTATAAAACTACGTAATTTAGATTTAAGTAATATTCGAATAGCAAGCACCCACAATGCATACGGTTATTTGTTGCAGGAATTTGGCATGACCGTTTCGGCAGTTGTGGAACCCGCACACGGTGTTTCACCTAGCGCCTCTCAACTTCAGAAAACTATCAATAAAATTCGTGATGTTAATGTTCATATTCTATTTACTGAATTAAACATGGCTAACCAATATGTGAAGGTTATTGAAAAAGAAACACAGTCTCGTTTATTTCATTTTTCCCATATGACATATGGGGACTATAGAGAAGAGCTTGTCATTGAAGATATGAGCCATAACCTTGATACTTTAGTGTCGGCCCTGACCTATGCAGCAGGGAAAATCACTCTATGATTCCCGAAAATCTTCCTGGCCCGTCAATTTCATTAAAGAAAGTCTCCCTTAAAAGTGGCACACAAACATTACTTGAGAATATCTCTTGTGAGTTTGAAGCCAATAAATGGCACGCAATCCTTGGGCCAAACGGCGGTGGTAAAAGCACGTTACTTAAAACCATCTTAGGATTAAACAATCATACTGGAACAATCAACATTGATTGGCCAATTACTACGGACCAACCTAAAAATACAAAACAACGTATCGGTTACATCCCTCAGTTAATGCCGTTTGATCCCAGCTTACCGATATCTGTGCGCGACTATTTGTTAATGTCACTGTCCTCAAGGCCTATCTGGTTCAAACGTAGCCTGCCGAGCAATATTACGGATGCACTAAAGCATATTGAACTTACCGATAAACTCGATAGAAAAATTGGTGATTTATCCGGTGGGGAGAGACAACGGTTAATGATAACAACCGCACTGTTACAGAATCCCAGCCTATTAATTCTTGATGAGCCGATGACCGGACTTGACCGTCAGGGGCGTGAGGACACACTCCGATTACTAACACGTTTCCATAAATCTGGTGGCACCATTTTAATGGTCGAACATGAGTGGAACTTAGTAAACGAACATTGCGACCGCGCCTACTGGATCGACAAGGGGCTGACAAAGTCTGACTCTCCCAGCGCATTACTCAACTGGCAGAGCCAACAAAGTGAACTCGTAATATGATGACAACAGTGTATGAACTATTTTCTAGCGGAGTAGATCAAGGCCTATTACCCCAGATGTTTGCCTATGAGTTTTTGATCAACGCACTCTTAGCCAGTATCATGATTGGCCCACTACTAGGCCTACTGGGCACACTGGTTGTTGTGAAACGACTTGCCTTTCTTTCTGAGGCTGTTGGACACAGCGTATTAACCGGTGTCAGTATCGGGATTTTGCTTGGGGAGCCTGTAGAATCCCCCCTTATTAGTCTCTTTAGCTTTTCAATCTTCTTTGCGTTACTTCTCCAATGGGTAAAGGGCCGCTCAACTATTCCGTATGATGCACTCATTGGGGTTTTTCTTTCTTTTGCATTAGCAATGGGGGCGGCACTGCTACTTTACGTTGCTAAGAAGATCAATGCTCACTTAATTGAACAGGTAATGTTCGGGTCAATACTCGTGGCTAGTGTTGGCGATCTCATCATGTTATTTACTATTTGTAGCATCGTAGTGCTACTGAGTTTCCGCTATGGAAATCACGCCTATCTCGTCGCCATTTCTCCAGAAGTAGCCCATAGCCAACGAATTAACACCCGTGCACATGATTATGCCTTTGTTATTATGATCGCATTAATCACCGTCGCCTCGGTAAAAATAATCGGTGCTGTTCTGGTGGGGGCCTTATTATTAATACCCGCTGCAAGCGCGAGGCTCATTGCAACAAACCTCAAACAACTGCTATTCCTATCTATTTTGTTTTCCAGTAGCTCATCTGTATTGGGTGTACTGATTCCAATGTATAGCCAGTGGCCTGTTTCAGCTGGCCCAGCCATTACGTTATTTGCTTGTTCTTGGTTTCTTGTTTGCTTGTTGTATCGACAATTTTCCTTAAAGCCAGCATAGAGGCCTATATGATATACACTCCACGTTTAATTCGACTCCTTCTCTTATTGATTATCATCAATTGCCTTGGAGCGTGTTCCGCACTAACAACACCTTCTAAAACGACCACTAAAAAACAAGTCTCACGAATAACTCTTAGTTCCGTAGTTCCTGTTCTATCAAGTATCTCTCAGGAACTTTGCGAAAACACCGTTATTGATGCCAACCATTTAGCGCCAAAACGCTACAGTATTAAACGTATTCCTGGCTGGATAAAACGTCAAACCACCGAATCGTTCCCACACTCTGACATCGCCTTAGGCATTAGCTCTGTGTGGCCAGCCATCAATATCTACCCTTCCCTGCGGACAACAAACATTGGTGTTATCCCCATTGATGCCGCACAAGCATTAATTCCCGGTGGTGAACGCGTTGCAATTGCGCCAACAGAAGGATTACCCGCATATTTTTGGCTTAGTCCAGCCAACGCAATGATGATGATTGGAATCGTTCATCGAGATTTACTTTCCATCATAGAGCAGAGCGATTTAGAGAAAGAAACCAAGCAAATAACTATTCATACATTAAAAACCAACTTTTTGTCCATGATACAAAACTTACGAACCATACAAATCAATGTCGACCTATTACTGCAATCAAGCGAAGTAATGCAGGTAGCCATCAACAAACCAGAACTGTCCGGACTCGCTTCGGCCACGCTCCTACCTGAAGTTTCGCTTCAAGAAGCAACATCGAACACGTTTAAGACGTTATATATCACCAACAAACCCAAAGGCCACGCCACTGTATCCGACTTACCCAAACATATATCCGTTTGGCATATTGATGATTTTTCGAAACCTAGAACAGGATCTTTTACACAACGCTGGATACAGTCGCTATCAGCACTGGAAGAAGCATCAAAAACTCTATATTTAACACAGGGAGTCTAGTGTGAATACAAAAGCTAACAGTACAGTTGACTTTGTACCCTCATCTGATGCTGGCAATGAGGTAATCATAGACAATACTGGAACCAAACCTCGCGTGCGAAAGAAAAAGAAATTAACAGCTCATCGCGCTGCCTATTTTGTACATAGCTTCGTGGGTCTCAAATTATCGCTACTTTTTAGTATTGTGTTGATTACTGGAACCATCGCTGTTTTTGCAGAAGAGATTGATTGGCTCATATACTCCGAAGTACGAGTTTCCCCAGAAGGAGAAAAGCTCAATGAGGGGGAAGTATTCGATCATTTAAAAGCCGCAATGCCAGGCACAGGGTTTGTTGGCATAGTTACCGCAAGTAACCGGGAACGAACGGCAGCTCAAGCGGTGATGACCCTCCCTGATGGCAGTTTCAAAAAAGCATGGGTAAACCCCTACACTGGCGAAGTAACAGGAATAACGGATTTTCTTACGGTAGGTGAATTTTTTGCATCCTTACACCGTAGCCTATATTTACCGGTAGTCGGCCGGGCAATAGTGAACGCATTTGGTGTGATATGTTTGATTGGTTTGATTTCTGGACTGGTTTCATACCGACGGTTCTGGCGTGAATTTTTCACCTTACCCCGATGGAATGCTAAATTACGTATCCTGCTAGGGGATCTGCATAAATTCATCGGTCTATGGTCCATGTGGTTTGTATTAATCATTGGCGTTAGTGGTAGTTGGTGGTTTTATCAGAACCCATTGGTTGAACTTGATGCTGTCCCGCAATTTCTACCCGATAACGTCATTGACCCTGCATTAACAACCAAAGACTTAGAAAAGCTGGGCAAGGGTGTCCCTACTCAGCTCAGCTCGGAAGAAATTGTCAAATCCGTAAAAGAACACGATCCTGACTTTCATATAAACTACCTCTATCCCCCCCAGCATAATGGTATGGCGTATACCGTTTATGGTACCAAGCGCGAGTTGCTTGTTAACAGGTATTCCACTCGTTACTTTGTTCACCCTTACACCGCTGAAATCATCGGTCATCGAATTGCTGGAGACATGCAACCAGTGAAACGTGTCGATTTATCCATGGGGCCATTGCACTACGGCACGTGGGGGTATGACGGCACAGGAGACTTTCTGGTCAAACTGGTTTGGTTCGTGTTTGGCACTGCGATGTGTGTGCTCTCTATATCTGGCATGATCATTTTTTATAAACGCACTAAATCTGCAACACAAAAGCTACTACCAACAACGCTCGGTGTAAAACAAAAAACCTACAAAGCATGGTTAGTCATCCGCCCCTGGGGCGGCCCAATGTCTGGTTTCAAATACGTTAACTGGTTTTTTATCGCCGTTATTGGCTATGGCATCAGTACCAGTTTCTCACTTCAACAAGAAGGAATCGCAGATTCCGGGTATAAATATACCGAACAACAAATTGGCTCATGGCGAATATCCCTGAATGCTATTTTGGGGCCTCTGGAGAAAGAATTTAATCCAATTCAGCCAGGGAGAATGACGACATTAAATGCATTCATTGCCGAGGGTGACCCTCAAGCAATAAAATTTATGTATGTTAAACCTAAAAAGCCACGCACCACTCGAGCGCCTGGTTCCGTTGTGCACGGCGCTATCGGTAACCTGCATGCTCACATGCCTGTCCCTCAAAAACTTAAAGAAGACGCCAAACTTTGGCTAACCATTGAGGACTGGGAAGGAAACTTTTACAAAACATCTTGGCCGTTGTTACCGGATGATGAGAAAACTATAGATTTACGCTGATTTATTTACATCAAGGTCGCAACTCAACGACCTTGATTGGCAAAAGTTCATCCATATACACTATTTTTCCTTATTGCGACTATTGCCCTGACACGCTCTCCCATCAAATACAGGGTTGGTACCAACAACAAGGTAACTGATGTCGCCATCAACACGCCAAACGCAAGGGATGTCACCATAGGAATCAGAAACTGTGCCTGTAGGCTAGTTTCTAACATAATGGGAACAAGACCAATAAATGTGGTGATAGACGTAAGTACAATCGGTCGAAAACGATCTTGACCCGCTTGCAACAAAGCCTCCGTTATTTCCACCCCACTATCGCGCAGTTGATTAATTCTATCGATAAGAACCAAATTATCATTAATCACCACCCCAGTACACGCAACAACACCTAACATAGAAAATATACTGACATCACACCCCATCACCAAATGGCCGACAATCGCTCCCATTAACCCAAAAGGTATTGCTGTAAGAATAATAATGGGCTGCCAATAAGATCGAAATGCGATGGCAAACAATGCATAAATAACAAGTATTGCCTGACCCACTTTAACGAGTAATGAATCGATAAATTCTCCTGTCTCTTTTTGCTCCCCTTCTAAACTAATGTGTAGTCCCGGGTATTGTGCCTGCCAACCGGGAGTATGCTCTTTCATAATTGCGCTCACCGTTTCGGATGCATTACCTTCGGCATTGTTCATTCCTGCATTCACGGTCAATGTTCGTTGACGGTCTATACGTTCAATTTTCTGATAACTCGGAACATAACTGACCTCTGCAACCGTATCAAAAGGCACTTCCAATCCGCTCTTAGTCCGTATCCACATATTATGAAGATAATCGGCACTTTCGCGTTCATCTTTTGGATACCGAACCATCACCCTAACATCTTCATTTTCTAAAGGTATTCGCTGAACCTCCGCACCATAGAACCCTTGTCTTACCTGTGCAGCGATATCCGCTAATTCAACCTCAAGTGTTTGGGCATTTGGCTTCAAATTTAACTCAATTTCTAACCGTGGTGTTTGCATTGAGTCTGTAATATCGTATACGCCAGGGTAACGTGACAAAAGTGCTTTTAACTCGTTAGTAACGTCGCCTAGAGCATCTTTATCAGGCCCGGACAACACAAATTGAAGCGCCTTTCCAGTTGAATTCAATGTATACGCCATATCGAAGCTTTCGACATTTGGAATCTCTCCAACATACTCGCGCCACTGAGTAATCATTTTCTTGGCTGATATCTCAGATCTTCGCTCACGATTCAACGCGATAAGTACGGAAAAATTATTTTCATTTGACCACGCCAGAATATTACTAATATAACTTCCTCCGGGGCTCTCGCCTACCGCTGGAAACCGGTATTCATCCTGTAAACGCAACGCTGCATTTTCAATTTTTTCCATTAGATTTTCGGTATCAGAAAAGGGTGAACCTTCTGGTAAAACCACTCTTATTTTTAGTTGGTCCGATGTGACTTCCGGCGTAAAACTCATTCGCAACCAACCGCCAGCGGGTATTGAAAAACTGATCATAAGAACACAAATAAAACCCGCTAGCGTAAACCAATGCCAATGCAGGCTTTTCTTTAATATAGGTCTATAAAAATTTGTCGCAAAGTGCTCCATTCCATTAGCGCAAGCTTGCCGAGCGCGTTCAAACAATTTGGAAGCGCCGTTGGTGGGTGCCTGTATTGGTCGTAACTTTGACAAATGTGACGGTAAAATAAGAAGACATTCTACTAAAGAGAAAGTCAGTGTTAACAACACTACAACAGGAATTGACTTTGCCGCATCCGCACTATCTCCCACAAGAAAAAACATAGGTACAAAAGCTATCATGGTACTAATAACTGCATACATGATCGGTTTATATACACTTTGTACCCCGACATTTGCTCCTTCTTCCCCCACTAAACCTGACTGCTGCCTACTGTAAATGCTTTCGCTAACAACTATCGCATCATCCACCACAATGCCGAGTATTAATAGAAATGCAAACAACGACAGCATATTCAAACTAATTCCGGTATAGGGTAACAACCAAAGCGTCCCTAAAAATGACACAGCAATCCCGACACAAACCCATACGGCCAACAATGGTCGCAAGAACAGCATTAATACAAGAAACACCAAAACTAAGCCACCAATACCATTGCTGACGAGTGTTTTGATACGCCCTTTAAAAGAAAAACTAGCATCAGTCCATATGGATAACGTTAAACCGTCTGGCAAGCTATGTGCACTTTCCTCAACATACTTTTGTACACTTTCGCTGGTTTTTAAAATATCAGGGTTATTAATTGACAGAACCCGAAAAAAAACAGCAGGCTTTCCATTGTAGTGTGTTTCTGAATCTATCTGTTCAAAACCATTAATAACGGTAGCGATATCTCCTAATCTAACCAATACACCGTCACTATTTCTAAGTATCACAACATCTTCAAAATCACCTTCCGTGTACGCCTGGCCCCGTGTTTGCAACTTAATACTTCCCGCTTCTGCACGAATTGCTCCTGCTGGTAGGTTTAAAGACTGATTTCGTATTGAGTTAACAACCTGGTCAAACTGTAAACCGTATCGTCGTAACGTTTGCTCTGATATCTCAACAGAAACTTCATAGGGTCTCGTTGACTTTAACTCCACCTTTGATACATGGGATAACGAAGCCATTTCATTTCGGATTTTTTCACCGTATTGCTTAAGCGTTGTCTCAGACGCATCACCCGATAACGTAAGCCGTAAAACGGGTTCGCTATAAACAACCTCTTTAATCTGAGGTTTCTCGGACTCTGCAGGTAGCGTAGTCAACGCATCAATACGATTTTTTATTTTATTAAGCAAGTACTGTGAGTCGACATCTGACGCTACCTCGACTAACGTAATCCCAACGCCTTGTTTAGCCGTAGAACGTATCTTGTCAATGCCATCAAGATCATGGATAGCATCTTCAATACGAACAGAAATATTCTCCTCTACTTCTCGTGGACCAGCACCACGGTAAGGAACATAAATTTCAATGATATTACTATTCACTGCCGGAAAAAATTCTTTATTTAGATCAGGTAACCCTGCTATCCCACTAATCAGAATCATTAGCATCAGCAAATTAGCAGCAATAGGATTTTTAATAAACCAAGCAATAATACCCTGCATGACTAGTGCTCACTTTTCGCTATGTTAATCGCAGAACTGTTTTCAATTTTCCTTGGGCTCACTCTCATCCCAGATACCGCCATCGGAATATTAGAAATCACGATACGATCTCCGCTCTTAATATCCCCCGTTAATAAAACATGTTCCTTGTTTGTTTGCAGGACATCCACTCTTCTTATTTGTATGTCATTATCTTCATTGAGCACTAGGATTTTTTGATCAATTTGCAAAGCGTTTCGCGGCAACCGAATAACACTATCCAATGCTTTCCCAGATATCGTTGCGTTAACAAACATTCCCACATTTAAAGGAGCGCGTCCTTCACTAATAGAAAATGGATCAACTATCTCGGCAATGGCATAAACCACACGGGTTTTTATGTCCACCGTCGCTTCAGTACGAACCAACGTGCCTTCCCAATGCTGTATGTTACCGGCAAATAACACTTCAAAATCAATCGTGGGTAGATTACTACCCTGCGTAACTCTTCCCTGCCTTACTCTACCCGTAGGCAAATCTAACAACGCCAACTGCTTATCCGTTATTGGTAATCGCACTTCAACTTTATCAGTTGAATAGAGTTTAACAATAGGAGTGCCCAGTGATACATATTGCCCCTCATCAACATATTTCATCCGCACTCGCCCATTAAAAGGTGCTTTAACATGGGTTCTATCGAGGTTTAGCTGTGCCTCATCACGACCTGCTTCTGCAGCACGTAGCTTTGCACGTGCACTTGCTAACTGCGGTTTGCGTAGTGAAAGCGCATTGGCATCCTCCTGACCAAGGTCACGCCACTCCCTTACCGCTTGAGCCGCCCGAGCACGCTCTACTGCCAACACTTGCTCGGCTTCAGCAACATTTGCTTCTGCACGGATTAAAGCAAACCGATAATCGGCATCTTCAATATTGAGTAAGTGCTGACCTTTTTGAAAAAAAGCACCATTCGCAAATTCTGGGGCGATCGCTTCTACAATGCCAGACACCTGAGTAACAACATCAATTTCCTTAGCAGGCTGCACAGTACCTTGAGTATGAACATATAGTTGATGAGTTGCCGGTTGCGCGTACACAATATCCACCACTGGAGTGGCAGCATTAACAACGGGTTGTGGTACAGGCTTTTCTTTCATTGTTAATAATAGCCAAGACAACAAAGACCCAACCAACAATAAAGCGACAGCGGACAACGGCTTTTTCATAATAATATGAACCGACCTTATAGTAGCAAAACAACAATATCGAGAAGATGCCGCTGGCCTTCTTGCAGGGTGCTCCAGCGGCTTTGCCTAAGATTATACAGATTCATTCACTTCCAAACAGTCCTGTAGGCCAGTAATAAACGCCCGTTCATCCAAAATCATGAAATGATCGTCTCCAACAAAGTGTTTTTGAGCGCATTCCTTACCAATTTGCTGCTCAAGTAGCTCACTTTCATCCCGCCGTTCATTAATCCACCAACTAAAGGGGGCTACATTCACCTTGGGTAATCGAGACACCCGCACTGACAATTGCTTAAGATGCCAAGTAATGAGGAATACATGGGCCAATTCCACCGCACCAAAGCCAGAACTCGTTAAATTATTTGCATTACAAAATTCAATCACTTCTTGCAAGATGCTCTGAGATTGCCCCCTATCCAACTCTACATCCATTTCAAGGGCATCAATCAACATGGGCGGTAGGTCTGCCCGTGGTAATGTTGGGAAATTCAGGTTAATAAAATTCACCAACTCTCTGGCTTGCCCCTCTTTAAACGCTGCCAATTGCACAGCATCAAACGGTTTGGGGACGTAGCTATCAACTAACCCAAGCCACTCCACCCTCTCTCCTTGCTGCTCCAGAATTGCTGTCATCATCACTGCCAGGCCCCCTCCTAGAGACCACCCCAATAGTCGATAGGGGCCTTTTGGCTGTTTCTGTCGCATACACTCAACATAATCCGTAGCCATCTGCTCAAGCGAGCTATCTGACCACTGTGGATTGATTAGCATACGGGACTGAATACCCCATACCGAATACTGTCCGGCCAATGATTTTGCAAGATTGTTATAATCAAACACGGTACCAAACACAGCATGGACGAAAAACACATTCGGCAATTCAGAATCAATGGTATTTAACGGCATTAATGGCGAAGCCGTTACTAATGCTCCCTTTCCTATGGCGTTGCTTTTACCCGCATCGTTAATACTCATCAAGTCAGCGATTGTTGGCTTCAGCATCAGGTCGCGTAAGCTCGGTACCAAGGGTATCAATTCACAATTTCGTATTTTGTTAATCACTTTCAAACTTAATAGCGAGTCTCCGCCTAACTCGAAGAAATTATCATAGCGCCCAACCCGTGCGACACTAAGCACCTCTTGCCAAATACCTGCGATGGCTATTTCTTCCTCTCCTTCTGGAGCAATATAATCTCGACTACTTTCAAATACGGCTTTAGGTAGTGCATTTCTGTCCACTTTACCATTGTTGTTAAGAGGCAATGCATCCAATACCATAACAACTGATGGCACCATATAATCTGGAAGCGTGTTACTTAACAACGCCTTTATTTCCGAGCTGGTTAATGTGACATGTTGATCCCCATCAATGGCCAATGAAACGTAAGCCACAAGTCGGGAAACTCCCTGACCCTCATCAGCAACAACAACGGCCTCTCTAACCCCCGGCTGCGCTAATAGCTGTGATTCAATTTCACCCAGTTCAATACGGAAACCCCGAATCTTCACTTGGTTATCAATGCGGCTCATATACTCCAGCTGTCCATCAACATTCCAGCGAACCAGATCTCCAGTACGATATAGGCGCTCCCCCTGGCAGGAATCAGCGGCGCTAAACGGATTGGCAATAAAGCGTTCAGCTGTTAAATCTGGACGGTTCAGATATCCCCTAGCAAGACCCAACTCTCCTCCGAGGTAAAGCTCTCCAATAACTCCTGGTAACGCCATGCTAAGATCTGGATTGAGAACATAAGCCGTACGATCACCAACCGGTGTACCAATAGGTGCGTACCCTTCTGCTATTTCTGTTTGAGGTGTTGCACGCCACAACAATGGCGTTACCACAGTTTCCGTTGGACCATAGCCATTTATAAACTGATAAGGTTTCAATGCGCGGCGCGCGAGGTCGAAGCCTTCTCTTGACATTGCCTCGCCCCCAAAACAATAAGTTCTAACAGGAGGGGGGTTACCAACCGCATCAACATGCTCTGCAAGTTGCTGTAAATACACTGGAGGGAACGTAACTTCAGATATCGCATAATGATGTAACATATTATACGTCTCTTCCACCGTCCACAGCGCTTCACCGCGCATAACGACAGTACCGCCATAACTTAACGCTGTTGCCCAACGTTCATGTGCTCCATCGAATGAAAACGACATGAAGATCATTTCCCTCGATGATGATGACATACCGTAACGCTTCCCAATACCCTCGCAATGCATTGCGATTGCCCCACGAGAAACGACCACTCCTTTGGGTTGCCCCGTAGACCCAGATGTATAAATAATATACGCCGCATTTTCCGCTGCAATCTTCACGTTAAATACATCAGATATACTGTATTGATCAGCAAGCACAACAGACTGTAAATTATGATGTTGAACACCGTCAGCAAATGTAAAGGGCTCATCTGAATGGCCGATTATATGTGTCATATTGCTATCAGCCACCAGATAAGCCAAGCGATTTTCTGGATACGACAAATCCAAAGGTACATATACCGCACCCGATTTAAGTACCGCTAGATAGGCGGTTAGTAATGAAACACTTCGTGGTAACGCAATGCCCACGCGCATCTCAGGTAACACCCCTTGCTCAATTAAATAGTGAGCTAGTCGGTTTGATTGCTCTTCTAACTCCCTATAACTTAACGTTGTATCCCCCTCAATAACAGCCGCTTTATCAAGATCAGCTCTACCCATTGATACGATACGTTCAATCATTGGTAAATGCGGCATAGCGGTAGATTCCGCTTGCGCCATCAGTCCCTCGCGCTGTTCAGGTAATAGGGCATCAAAATGAAACAGCTTCGTATCCCCGTCTTGTATCATTGACTCCAACAACCCTGTTAATTGCCTCGCAATTGTCTCAACAGCAGTTGAAGAAATTTCAGAAGATATATAACTAAATTTCGCCTCTAGTTGCTTGCCCAAACTAAGGCCTAACACGAGAGAGAAGTTTGTCTCTTCTCGATTACCTCTGATTGAGAATTGTGTTTTTCCAGGAACAAGTTCTTTTAATGTTTCGGAAATAGGATAATTTTCAAATACAATAATATTATCAAATAGCCCAGATTGGCCTAACCCTACACTCTTTTCCGCCATTTTTTGAATATCTGATAACGCAGTATATTCATGCTCTCTATTGGATAAATTGATTAGCTGTAGCTCTTTCAACCAATCACCAATAGTTGATTCGGGTTTTATTTCATTAATAACTGGTATGGTATTAATAAACATTCCCAACGTTTCTTCCGCATTAGCCAAGTCGGTTGGGCGCCCTGATGTTGTCGCACCAAAACAAACCGTACGCTGCCCCGAGTAACGACTTAACAATAACGACCATGCTCCTTGCACCAGAGTATTGACAGTGATTCGGTGCTGCTGGCTGAACGTTTGTAATGATTGCGTTTGAACACCCGTTAACGTTAATGCAAATTCCTTATGGCCTACTTCATCAGATACGGGCAATGCAGCGGTCAAATAAGTAGCACTATCCAGTTGCTCAACCTGCTCATTCCAATACGCCAGGTTATCCTCGTGATTCCGTGATTCTAACCAAGCAATATAGTCTCGATACTGTCCCTGAACAGGTGGTAATTGATGCCCCTCATAAGCCATTAATACCTCTCCCATTTGACGAGAGAGGCTCCATCCATCGGACAGTATGTGATGATTCGTCCAAATCAAGTGATGGGTGTTCTCATCCAGACGTATAACAACAACCCGTGATAATCCAGCCTGATTCAACGCTAACCCGCGCGATAACTCAGTTTTGGCTAATGCATCTAATTTGGTATTATTTTCTTCATCTGAGTTTTCACAACCATTCCAGTCCTCAAGAATCCATGGCAGATCAACAACACGCTCTACGTATTGTAACGGCACCTCTCTTTCAGTAAGGAATCCGGTACGCAACACGCTATGACGATTACCAATATGTTGCCAAGCATCTTTAAATTTGGATTCATCAAGGTCAGTAATATCTAATCGCAACTGGTTCAGGTACGCACTGCCCTCCGGTTCGTACAAACTATGAAATAGCATTCCTTGTTGCATAGGTGACAATGGGTATATATCTTCAATATTACCCAACACTAGCGGCAGTGCATCCAGTTCCACCTGGGTTAACTTAGATAAAGGTACATCCGATGGCGTTAACCCTTTTGCCCCCGATGTACAGTGGACAATCAATTGTCTTAAACCATCTGCCAATAGGTTCCCGAAGGTTGCAACATTATTATCAGTAAATTCAGCGGGTGAATAGCGTATATTAAGAGTCAACTCCCCTCCTAATATTCCACCATTAATTTCGATTGCATGTCCATTAGGCCTATTGCTACCTACGGTATTTCCCGTCGATTCTTTCGCTACGCTCAGTAAACCTTCACTATCAAACCCACTATCCATTTGCCCTAAATAGTTAAACAGTAGTTGCGCCTTTGGCAATTGTGATAACGCCGATTTCTCTGAATCAGAGCCATGATATTTAAACGCACCAAATCCAACGCCTTTATTAGGTAACGCGCGCAGCGCTTCTTTAACACGCTTCAAACCTTCTTCTTGAGTACCACTACCATCGAGTGCTATTGGAAACAAACTAGTAAACCAACCAATAGTACGACTCAGATCAACTCTCTCATTAATGTCTTCTCGACCATGCCCCTCTACATCGATAAGTACCCGGGGTTCACCAACCCAATCCGCTAGTGCACGCGCTAGTGCTGTTAATAACACATCATTAATTTGTGTTCGATAAGCTGCAGGGACATCCTGTAGCAATGCCTCGGTTTCCTGCGCATTCAACACAACATCAATACTACGGCTATCCGCTAAGGTTAACGCTTGTTGATCATTCGCAAAAGACACGTCCTTAGGTAGCTTAGCGCTGATACCAGATAATGATTGCCAATAGTGAAATTCCTCTGGATTCTGAGCAGGATACGTCAGCATTTCTTTTGCCCAACGCTGGTAGCTACTACTCTTGAGGGGCAACCCTACGGATTGTTTTACTACTACTTGTTGATAAGCTACTTGGAAGTCTTCCAATAAAATACGCCAGGATACCCCATCGACAACCAAGTGATGAATAACAAAAAGAAGACGTGCGCTACCATCATCCACATTCATAGCAACAACACGAACCAGTGGACCGGTGGCAATATCAAGGCTACTCTGAGCTAGTTCACATAACGCTTCAATACCATCAAGTGTCACATTTTTCTGCCACAAGCCGTCATCAAACTGCGTCGCAGAGTACTCTTGATAACGTTGTACCCAATCTCCAGATTCTAAGCGTTGGTAATTCATACGCAACACATCATGATGTTCGATGATGGCATCAAACGCTTGTCGAATAGCATGAGGATCTAAACTTTCCAGGCTGGATAACAAAACAGCCTGATTCCAATGGGATCGTTCCACCATGTCTTTTTCAAAAAATGCTTGTTGTATCGGTAAAAGGTCAACATCTCCAGAAACAGTTTGTTCAATATCAAACACATCTTCACTGCACACCAAACCTGTAGCAAGCTCGGCTATATTTTGTTTTTCAAACATTAGTCGTGGCGTTAACAAATACCCCGATTGGCGCACCCGAGCGACTATTTGTAAGCTAATGATCGAGTCGCCCCCTAATTCAAAGAAATTGTCGAAGCGCCCTACCGTTTCAATACCCAATACCGTCTGCCAAATTCCCGCCAGAGTTATTTCAACCTCCCCTACAGGCACAACGTATTCGTTCGCTCGCTCAAAAGCGGCTTTTGGTAATAACTTGCGATCTATCTTGCCATTATTATTTAAAGGCAGCGTGTCCAACTCAATAATAATGGATGGCACCATGTACTCCGGTAGCCCATCTTTTAAAATAGATTTAAGAATGTCAGTATTGATGGCGCTGCCTTTTACTAACGAAATATACGCCACCAACCGTGTTCCTGCTCCATCAGTATCGGCTACTACAACAGCTTCTCTTACCTCCGGATGTGCAAGTATTTGTGATTCAATTTCTCCCAACTCAATACGGAAACCTCTGATTTTGACCTGGTGATCAATTCTTCCAACATACTCTAACTGATTTTCAGTGTTCCAACGTACGAGGTCCCCTGTCCGATACAGTCGATCCCCAACCACTGATTCTATGTCAACAAAGGGATTAGCGACAAAACGCTCTGCTGTTAATCCAGGTCGATTAACATATCCCCTTGCTAACCCAGCACCACCAAGATACAACTCACCTACAACACCGTGAGGCACAATATTCAGGGCACTATCCAATACAAATGTCGATGTATCAGAAATCGGACGACCTATAGGTACAGCGCTATTTGCATCGCCATTACACGTCCAATGAGTCACATCAATAGCGGCTTCCGTTGGCCCATATAAATTGTAAAGGTTTGCTTGCGGCAATCTGCTTAACGTATCTGCTTGTACTTCTGCAGGTAATGCCTCACCACTACACACAATTGTTTTTAACGACTCGCAACTTTTCACTGTTGGCTCAACAATAAACGCTTGCAACATTGAGGGTACAAAGTGCAGCGTTGTGATGCGATTGTTGTTAATTACATCAATGAGTTTTTGCGGCTCCTGATGAATACCAGGGCTCGCAACCACCAATTTAGCACCTACCATTAATGGCCAGAAAAACTCCCACACTGACACGTCAAACCCAAATGGCGTTTTTTGCAGAACGTTATCATTTTCTGTTAAACCGTAGGCCTCTTGCATCCAGGAAAGGCGGTTATACAGCGCACCATGAGTATTCACGACCCCTTTTGGTTGACCTGTCGACCCAGAGGTATAAATAACATACATTGCACTTTCACAGGACAATGCAACTTCAGGGTCAGTTTTCGAGTGCCCCTGAGTATCGAGTGTATCTAACGAAATAACGCTAACCCCTGGTATTTTATTCTTACCAGGCAGCGTATTTTCTATATGGGACTGACTCAATAACAACGTTAGACCACTGTTATCAATTATGTATTCCATACGTGCAGATGGCAGTGCAGGGTCTATAGGAACATAGGCCGCTCCCGTTTTGATGATCGCCAATAAACCGACCACCATTTCGACGCTACGTTCGACAGCTATTCCAACACTATCCTCAGGTCGCACCCCTTTTGATACTAAGTAATGCGCCAATCGATTGGATTCGGTAGTTAACTCTGCATAACTTAATGCTTTATTCTCAAATATAAGGGCTATGGCTTCTGGTGTTTTTGTTGCTTGCTCCGTAATGCAAGCATGGATAGGCTTTTCATAAGTAAAGTTGTGCTCGTTGATACTGTTCTTATATAAGGCAGCTCGCTCTTCTTGAGTCACAAACTCTACGTCTGATACATACTGAGTTTCTCCCTGAGTAAGGCTCATCAGCCCATGGGTGAACTGAGTGAATAACTTAACGATTACCTTTCGACTAATAACAGATAAGTCATGTTTGCAACCAACATTGAGAGTCCCACCCTCTGCCAAACTAAACAATACCGTTAGGGCGAAATTAGTTTCCTCGCGGATGTCCCTAATTGCGAACTGTGTTTTCTTGGGGGCAACCTCCTTCATTGTTTCTGCAATGGGGTAGTTCTCAAATACAAGGATGTTATCAAACAATCCTTCTTTCCCAAGCTCCATACGTTTAGCCGCAAGCTTCTGAATATCATACAGCGGAGTATATTCATAATCGCGACTGTTCAAACTAATGCGCTGCAACTCCTGCAACCAATTCCTAATCTCCATGCCGGGCTTTATTTCAGTAATCACTGGAATGGTATTAATAAACATACCCAAACTTTCTTCAGCAAACGGTAGATCTGTGGGCCTTCCCGATGTTGTCGCACCAAAACAGACATTGTCTTGACCTGTATATCGGCTAATTACCAAAGACCAAATACCTTGCACTAAGGTATTCACAGTAACGTGATTGTTCTGACTAAAAGCCTGAAGTCGCTCGGTATCCTGCTCACTTAACGAAATCGCATACTCTTCGTAGGTTTTATCGACGGTACTTTTCTGCTCGACATTACTTTGTTGCTCAACGGGCTTTCCATCAGATAGTGCGCCGGACAAATACGTCGGGGCATCTAATAAATCGACCTGTTGTTGCCAGTAAATTAGGTTCTCTTGGTGGTTTTGTTTTTCCAACCAGGCTATATAATCTCTATATTGCGATTGCACAGGCGGTAACGTATGGCCTTCATATGCCATCAACACTTCACCCATCTGGCGTGACAAACTCCACCCATCGGATAATAAGTGGTGGTTCGTCCAGATTAGGTGGTGAGTATTATCAGTTAATTGAATAACAATAACCCGAGACAGCCCAGGCTCTTCTAATGCTAACCCTTGCTCTAGCTGAGACTTTGCTAATGCAGCTAACGCTACCTCATGACCAACAGCAAGATCATCAATTGTTTTATTACACCAATCAAGAGAGCGCCAATGTATCTCTACGGATTTAGCCACGTACTGCAAAGGCTCCTCACGATCCGTAATAAACCCTGTGCGCAAGACACCATGACGATTCCCTACCTGCTGCCAGGCTGCTTTGAACTTTTCCTCGTCCAAGTCCGTCATATCTAATCGAAGCTGATTTAGATATGCCGTACCTTCCGGCGCATACAAACTATGGAACAACATTCCCTTTTGCATCGGCGACAATGGGTAAATATCATCTATATTTGCGACATCCAAAGACAACGCATCAATTTCACCCTGATCAAGTTTAGAAAGTGGTACATCGGAGGGAGTTAACCCCCTCACCCCTGAGGTACAGTGCGCAATTAATTCTTGCAGTTCTTTAGTAAATAGTGAGCCAAAAAATTCAACGGTGGCCTGATTGAAGTCATCAGAATGATAGGTAATTTCTAGCGTAAGCTCTCCACCCAAAATCCCTCCATTTATAGAAACTGCATGGCTTAATGGTGTACTTAGTGCTGTTGCATTCCCTGTCTTCTCTTCTGCTGGCTGCCAAAGGCTTGCTTCATTGAAGCTGTTATCCATTTGACCGAGGTAATTAAAAACAACCTGTGCAGCTGGCAACAGGGCTAATGTATCTTTTTGCTCTTGTGACCCATAGTACTTAAATGCGCCAAACCCAACCCCTTTGTTCGGTAGGGATCGTAGGTCTTCTTTAACGCGTGTTAAGCCTTCCGCATAGGTTCCGCGTCCATCAAGCGCCAAAGGAAACAAACTCGTAAACCACCCAACAGTATGACTTAAATCAATTCGTGCATTTATGTCTTCTCTTCCATGCCCCTCAAGATCAATTAAAACTCTTGGCTCCCCCGTCCACTGATGTAATGCACGAGACAATGCCGTTAATAACACGTCATTAATCTGGGTACGATAAGCGGCAGGTACATCTTGTAACAGCGCCTCTGTTTTCTCTTTATCCAAACCAATAGTAATACGCTGAACACCGAGAGTTTGTTTTCCCTTGCTTTCAGGGTTACTAATTGTTGTATCATCTTTTGGTAGCTCATTACTCGCGCCAAGTAATGTTTTCCAATACTCATACTCGTGAGAATAATGTGTTGGATATTCTGCAATTTCCTTGGCCCACTGCTGATAACTACTGCTTTTGGAAGGAAGTGTAATAGACTGACCATTGACCAGCTGATAATAGGCCGTTTGAAAGTCTTCTAGCAAAATTCGCCATGAAACACCGTCGATGACTAAATGATGAATCGCAAAAAACAAACGTGCGCTACCATCCTCAACCTGCATAGCAACCACTCGCATAAGCGGCCCCTGTGTAATATCAAGGCTACACTGCGCTTCCTGACAAATGCCTTCGATACCGGCAATCGCCACATCATTCGTCCAAAGATAGTCACGACACAGCTCACTATTATAGTCTCGGTATGCCTGTGCCCAGGCTCCAGACTCTAGACGTGAGTAACGAAGTCGTAAAGCGTCATGAAGCTCTACAACCGCTTCTATCGCTCGCTGTACTGCTTCTATATCCAACCTATCTTGACTACGAAGCAATACCGCCTGATTCCAATGTGAGCGTTCCGTCAATTCCGTCGCAAAGAACGATTGCTGAATCGGCAACAAATCGACTTCCCCCGACACATCCTGCTCTATATCGAAAACATCCTCACTACGCACAAGCACTGCGGCCAATTCGGCAATGCTTTGCTTTTCAAACATTTGCCGAGGAGTTAATAGATATCCCAATTGGCGCATACGAGCAACAATCTGCAAACTAATAATTGAATCTCCGCCCAATTCAAAGAAGTTATCGAAACGCCCAACTCGATCTACACCCAGTACATTTTTCCAAATTTCCGCGAGGTCTACTTCTGTTGTTCCTTCTGGATCTTTATACTCCGCTGCGCTTTCAAATACAGCTTCAGGCAACGCTTTTCGGTCAATTTTCCCGTTGTTATTCACCGGTAAAGCATCTAATACCATGACAACCGCAGGAACCATATAATCAGGTAGACTTTCCCCGAGCACACTCCTGACACTGGAATTACCCAGTGAACTGCTGTGAGACAATGAGATGTAGGCAACCAATCGCGTCCCTGTGGGCCCTTCATCTGCAATAACAACCGCTTGTTTTATGCCTTTTTGAGCCAACAATTGTGACTCAATTTCTCCCAATTCAATTCGAAACCCACGAATCTTAACTTGATGATCTATTCGCCCCAAATATTCTAACTGACCCTCTGTGTTCCAACGAACAAGGTCTCCCGTTCGGTACAACCGTTCGCCCTGATTACAATCTGAACTAACAAAGGGGTTGGCAACAAAGCGATCTGCCGTTAGATCCGGGCGGCGCAAGTAACCTCGCGCAAGACCTAGCTCTCCCCCCAAATACAACTCGCCAATCGCTCCCGGTAACGTGAGACTTAAATCTTGATTTAATACATAAGCTGTACGCTCACCGACGGGAACACCGATAGGGGCGTAACCTTCTACAATTTCAGTATCCGATCCCGCATCCCACAACAACGGGGTCACAACCGTTTCTGTTGGGCCATACCCATTCTTGAAATACTTAGGTTTTAATGCATGGCGCGCCAAATCAAAACTTTCCCGAGACATCGCATCACCACCAAAGCAATAGGTTCTCACTGCGGGTGGGTTGCCGATTGCATTCGCGTGCTCTGCTAACTGCTTTAAATATACTGGGGGGAAAGTAACCTCTGTCACGGCGTGGTGATGTAACCGGTTATAGGTTTCTTCTACGGTCCACATCTCTTCGCCACGTAGAATAACGCTACCACCATGACTTAACGCCGTCATCCAACGCTCGTGCGCCCCATCAAAAGAGAACGACATAAAAATCATTTCTCGTGATGTTTCTGACATCCCATAGCGCTGCCCAATGCCTTTACAATGCATTGCAATCGCTCCACGGGTAATTTGCACGCCTTTAGGCTGCCCGGTGGAACCCGAGGTATAGATAACATAAGCGGTATTATCTGCTGACACATTAATGCCAACAGGCTTTTCAACACTGTATGATTGAGATTGAGAGTGTGAATAAGAGCTAATAACCGATACGATATTGTGATGCGGAACAGACTTAGCAAAACCTAACACATTATCGGAATCAGATATAAGGTGTGCCATTTCACTATCGTCAACCAAATATGCTAACCGGCTTTCTGGATAGGATAAATCTAACGGTACATAGGCCGCACCGGTTTTTAGAACACCAAGATAAGCGACCAATAAAGAAATACACCTCGGCAATGCAATGCCAACATGCATTTCCGGTTTTACGCCTTGAGCTAATAAGTAATGCGCTAATTGATTCGATTGTTCTTCAAGTTGGTGATACGTAAGCTCTGTATCTCCTTCGATAACAGCTGACTTATGAGGGTAAATCTCTCCCATTGCAGAAATCACGTCGTCGATTGGGGTACGATTTAAGCAGGAGTCTGAACCTCGTCCCAGTGCCATCAGTCGTTCATTTTCTTTCAGCGATAACAAATCACAATCACAAACTAAGGAGTGTGGATCATCAATAAGCGTGGTAATAACCGTAATATATCGTTCGGCTAATAATGCGATGGTTTCAGGGGAGAATAGTTCTTTAGCATACGTGAATTCAAACCCTATTTGATTACCGTCTTTTTCTTGTGTATTAAGTACCAAATCAAACTGTGCATTCTGACCATCCAGTGGAATACTCTCTACAGCCAAACCTGGTAGACCAGCAGCAGAGTCCTGGCGAATACGCTGATGATTCATCATCACCTGAAACAAAGGTTGCTGCCCTAGGTTTCGGTCAAGATTTAACGCATCTACCAATTTTTCAAAAGGTAAATCTTGATGTGCTTGCGCGCCCAAAACTGCTTCTTTAACACTCAGCCTGACATCATTAACCGTCATTTGCGGGAGAATAACCGTACGCATCACTTGCGTATTAATAAAAAACCCTACCAAGTCTTGCGTTTGCGCATGATGCCTATTGGCAATAGGCACACCAACACGAATGTCATCCAATCCTGTATAGCGGTTTAACAACAACTGCCAACCAGCTAACAACAAGGAAAATACCGTCTGGCTTTCAGCTTTAGCATAACGGTTCAACTGTTGACTAAGATCCTCCGGGAAATCCAACGCTAGCACTTGCGTTGTGTAAACACCTTCTACCGTTCGCGGATAATCGGTAGGCAACGATAAAACGGGGTGTGTATCACCTAATTGGGCAAGCCAATAATCCATTTGACGTTTTTCTTCTTCGCCCAAAAACCAATCATGCTGCCATGCGGCATAATCAGAATAACGGATATCAATCGGAGATGTCATCCGCGGTGTATTGGATACTAATTGATAATAATGCGCCATGGATTCACGGGTAATGATTTCCATTGACCATGCATCAGAAATGATATGGTGCATCACCACTACAAGTTGATGTTTATTCTCGGACAACGCTAGTAGACCAACGCGTAACAAAGGCCCTTTGCCCAGGTCAAAAGGGGTATGCGTTAAGCTAGAGATTACCCCACTCTGTTTTTCTTGGAATTCTTCCGATAACACATCGTTCTTATATTCGCGTAAGTCCGAATGCTCAATTGAAAATAATGTTTCAGGCAAAACTTCTTGCCAACTTTCTCCTTGCTCATCTTCTTTAAATATAGTTCTTAAAGATTCATGCCGTGCAATTAAGTTTGAGAAACTCTTCTCTAACGCATCTATATCTAATTGGCCTGTCAATTGCAAAATCGCAGGTATATGGTAAGCGTTACTTTTTGGAGATAACTTCCATAAAAACCATTGTCGTTGCTGCGCAAAAGACAACAGTTTGGATGGTTCTTCTAGTTTATCTATCGTATGGGTACTTAACTTGCCTTCATCTTGTTGAGATATCACTTCAGCTAACGCTTCAAGCGTTTGGTGCTCAAATATATCACGTACTTCTACATGCAAGCCCTTAGTGCGTGCTTGAGAAATGACCCGCAAGCTAACAATAGAGTCCCCACCAAGGTCAAAAAAGTTATCAAATCTACCAACAACACCAACATCCAAGACTATTTTCCAGATCTCAGCCAGCCTCTCTTCAACCTCCCCTTCTGGCTTGGCATATGCCGTTGTACTTTCAAAAGTAACTTTTGGCAGCGCTTTACGATCGATTTTTCCATTATTACTAAGAGGTAAGTTCTCTAAGACAATAATTCGAGTAGGCACCATGTAGTCAGGCACCTCTTCACTCAATACATTTTTAATCGTCTCACTTTCAATATCTGATTCGTGAATCAAGGAGATATAAGCGATTAGCCGGGTCCCGGAAGGGCCTTCACCAGCTACGACCACGGCTTCCTGTATGTCTCTCTGAGCCAGTAATTGGGCTTCTATCTCTCCCAATTCAATACGGAATCCTCGAATTTTCACTTGATGATCAATTCGGCCTAAATACTCCAATTGATTATTGGTATTCCACCGAGCAAGGTCACCCGTACGATATAATCGTTCTCCCCCATCAAAATGAGTACTACTAAATGGGTTAGCAATAAACCGTTCCGCTGTTAAATCTGCTCGATTTACGTATCCCCGAGCTAGCCCTATACCACCAAGGTACAACTCGCCAACAACACCGCGAGGCACTATATTCAAACTACTATCCAACACCAACGTAGATGTGTCAGATATAGGGCTACCGATAGGCACTGAGCGCTCTGCATCACCATCGCAAGTCCAATGAGTGACATCAATAGCCGCCTCTGTTGGGCCATACAAATTATAGAGTTTTGCTTGAGGCAGTTTACGCAATGCTTCTGACTGCACCTCTGCAGCTAACGCTTCACCACTACAAACAATAGTTTTAATAGAGGTACATGTAATCGCATCGACTTCTGCTATAAAAGCCTGAAGCATTGACGGTACAAAATGCAGTGTTGAAATCTCTCGCTCAGAAATCAGGTCGATAAGTTTTTTAGGGTCTTGGTGCACACCCGGACTAGCAACAACAAGTTTGGCTCCGTACATCAAAGGCCAAAAAAACTCCCACACTGACACATCAAATCCAAAAGGGGTTTTTTGAAGTACATTATCATTTTTTGTAAGTTGATATGCTTGCTGCATCCAAGCAAGCCGGTTATAAATTGCTTTGTGTGTATTAGCAACGCCCTTAGGCTGGCCTGTAGAACCAGATGTATAGATGACATACGCAACGCTTTCCGGTATTAACGCCACATCCGGGTTGACGTCAGAATAGCTATGGCTATCCAGACGATCCAACTCAACAATAGTAACAACATTATTGACCGTGTTAATAATGGGTAACCGATCAAACAAATGGCTATGACTTAACAATAATGACAAGCCACTATTGTCAATTATATATTCCATTCTACCCACGGGTAATGAAGGGTCTATTGGCACATAAGCAGCACCAGCCTTCATTATTGCTAGTAAGCCAATCACCATTTCAATACTACGATCTAGTGCGATACCGACTTTATCCTCGGGTTTAACATTCTCGGATATCAGATAATGGGAAAGTTGATTTGATCGTTTATTTAATGTCGAATAGGTAAGAGAATCCCCTTCAAATATCAGTGCTATTTCGTTCGCAGAAATAACTGACTGCTGTGCGATAACATCATGTATCGCATTTCTATACAGGTGTGTATTTTCATTGCTACACTGTCGAATAATATCTAATTCTGTTTTTGCATCTAAGCGAATAAACTCAGAAACCATCTCATCTGATTTTGAAAGTATGCCTTTCAAAATACCGACATAAAAACCTGCAAATTCCGTTATCCGACCTTTACTAAATAGCTCGCTCGCATACGTCAACTCAAAGCCAATTCGGTTATCGGATTTTTCATGAGTGTATAACACCAAATCAAACTGTGTATTTTGGCCACTTAAGGCCACCGTTTCAATTTCAAGCCCTGTTAGCGAAATAATACTGGTATCGTCTTCTTGACGATGACTCATCATCACCTGGAATAATGGTTGTTGTCCCAAATCCCTATCAAGTTGCAACGCATCAACCAATTTCTCAAAAGGCAAATCTTGATAGGCCTGGGCGCCGACCACCGCCTCTTTAACTTTGCCAAGCACGTCACTGACCAACATATCCGGTGTTATCAGCGTACGCATAACCTGCGTATTAATAAAGAAACCCACTACGTCTTGTGTCTGAGCATTATGTCTATTTGCAATCGGCACACCCACACGAATGTCACTTTGCCCACTATAGCGATTCAACAATAACTGCCAACTTGCCAACAACACCGAAAATAATGTTTGACCATTATCCTTAGAAAATTGTTGCAACTGAGAACTTAGCGTAGGTGATAAGTCAACGAAGTGACTGCTTGTTGTATATACTCCATCCAAACGCCGAGGTAAATCTGTTGCCAATGATAAAGCTGGATGTTCATCGCCTAACTGTGACGTCCAATAATCCAATTGCTTCTTTTCTTCTTCAGCGGCAAACCAATCATGCTGCCATTGCGCGTAATCCGAATAATCAATATCAATGGGGGCCAAGAGTATTGGCTGTCCAGAAGCAAGATGATAATAGCTCGTCATCGATTCTCGAGTGATTATCTCCATTGACCAAGCATCAGAGATAATATGATGCATAACCACAACAAGGAGGTGCTCGTTTTTCTCACATTTCAGCAAGCCTACGCGTATCAAAGGGCCAGTGGTCAAATCGAATGGTCTTTTCGTTAATTCCGCGACCACTCGATCTGTTTTGGTTTCCTTAACATCTTCAGGTAGGTCGGTTAGATCTTGATACACCAGAACGAAGCCAGCTTCTGGCAATACTTCTTGCCGACTATTCCCCTCATCATCTTCCTTAAAGACAGTACGTAACGACGTATGACGGGATACCAAATAGGAAAAACTCTCCTCTAATGCGCCTTTATTCAAATCACCAATCAGTCGTAAGATTCCTGAAATATGGTATGCATCGCTTTTTGGGTTCAACTTCCACAAAAACCACTGACGCTGCTGCGCAAACGACAAAACGCTTGAAGGTTCAGGTAATTTTTTAATTGTGTGTTGACTCAGCGCAGAGCTATCTTGTGTTGAAATTGCTTCAGCTAAAGACTGAATAGTTTGACATTGAAAAATCTGACGCACTTCCAAGTGCATTTTTTTCGTTCGAGCTTGAGAAATTACTTTCAAGCTAATAATTGAATCTCCGCCTAACTCAAAGAAGTTATCAAAACGCCCTACCCGATCAACACCCAACACCTGTTTCCAAATTTCTGCCAGGTCTTCTTCAACGCCTCCTATCGGCGCTTCATATTCAATAGCGCTTTCAAACACCGGATCCGGTAGCGCTTTTCGATCTATCTTCCCGTTGTTATTTACCGGTAAAGCGTCCAGCACCATAACAACTGCAGGAACCATGTAATCAGGCAAACTTTCCCCAAGCACACTCCTGACAGTGGAGTTATTCAGTGAACTGCCTGCAATCAATGAGATGTATGCAACCAACCGTGTCCCTGTAGCGCCTTCATCTGCAACAACAACGGCTTGTTTTATCCCTTCTTGGGCCAACAATTGGGATTCAATTTCTCCCAATTCGATACGAAATCCGCGAATCTTAACTTGATGATCTATTCGCCCCAAATATTCTAACTGACCCTCAGTATTCCAACGAACAAGATCTCCCGTTCGGTACAATCGTTCGCCCTGACGACAATCTGGACTAACAAAAGGGTTGGCAACAAAGCGATCTGCAGTTAGATCCGGACGGCGTAGGTAACCTCGCGCAAGACCTAGCTCTCCTCCTAAATATAACTCGCCAATCGCTCCGGGTAACGTGAGACTTAAATCTTGATTTAATACATAAGCCGTACGTTCACCGACAGGGACACCAATTGGAGCATAACCTTCTACAATTTCAGTATCCGATCTTGCATCCCACAACAACGGAGTCACAACCGTTTCTGTGGGGCCATAGCCATTTTTGAAGTATTTAGGTTTTAATGCATGGCGCGCCAAATCAAAACTTTCCCGAGACATCGCATCACCACCAAAGCAATAGGTTCTCACGGCTGGTGGATTACCTACTGCATTCGCGTGCTCGGCTAACTGCTTTAAATATACTGGAGGGAAAGTAACCTCTGTCACAGCATGGTGATGTAGTCGGTTATAGGTTTCTTCTACCGTCCACATGTCTTCACCGCGAAGAATTACACTACCGCCATGACTTAATGCCGTCATCCAACGCTCATGCGCCCCATCAAAAGAGAACGACATAAAAATCATTTCTCGTGATGTTTCTGACATACCATAACGCTGACCAATACCTTTACAGTGCATTGCAATCGCACCCCGGGTAATTTGCACGCCTTTGGGCTGCCCTGTAGAACCGGAGGTATAGATCACATAAGCGGTATTATCCGCTGACACCTTAATATCAACGGGTTCTTTCGTATTGTACGAGCGAGAATCGAGAACGGATACGATATTGTGATGCGGGACAGACCAGGCAAAACCTAGCACATTATCTGAATCAGATAGAAGGTGTGTCATTTCACTATCATCAACCAAATATGCTAACCGACTTTCTGGATAGGATAAATCTAACGGCACATAGACCGCTCCGGCTTTAAGCACACCAAGATAGGCAACTAATAAAGAAACACATCTAGGTAATGCGATACCCACATGCATTTCGGGTTTAACGCCTTGTGCTAGCAAATACTGCGCTAATTGATTCGACTGTTCCTCAAGTTGGTGATAAGAAAGTTCTGAATCACCTTCTATAACCGCTGCCTTGTTAGGGTAACGCTCTCCCATGGCAGAAATCACTTCTAGAATTGAAGTTCGATCAGGGCTAGGTTCAGGTTCAGTACCTCTACCCAACGTAAAAAGCTGTTGACGTTCCTGATCCGAAAGAATATCAAACTCACCGATAGCCACACTGGAATCAAGAACCATCTGATTCAATATCGAAATGTAACGATCCGCAAGACGCTCGATAGTATCTAACTTAAATAACCCCTTTGCATACCGAAACATTGCCGATAACTTGCCATCATATGACGCTTGCGTTTCTAAAGTCAGGTCAAATTGCGCACACCCCTTGTCTAATTCTAGTGAACTGACTTCCAGACCTTGAATATCATGCGTCTTTTTACCAACGTGTCCCAAGTGATTAAACATCACCTGGAACAAAGGGTTGTGACCTAGACTCCGTTCTAGGTTTAATGCATCAACAAGAATATCAAAGGGCAAATCTTGATGTTTTTGTGCTCCTTGGGTAATTACTTTACATTGATCAAGTAAATTATCAAACGAAGTGGATCCACAAATTTGTGCAGGGAAAACTTGGGTATTTACGAAAAAACCAATAACTCCAGCCGTTTCTTCTCGATGCCTATTGGCATTTGGAATGCCTATACGAATACTCTCTTGCCCCGTATAACGAAACAATAATATTTGAAATGCTGTCAGAAAAACCATACAAGGCGTCATATTCTTACTACGTGCAAAACTCCTTAGGTTTTTATCCAATTCCTCTGGAAAGTTAACGCCATACTCCGCAGCTTTATATTCAACTTCAGGATCACGAAAAAAATCAGTTGGCAACGACAATACCGGATGTTCATTACCCAATAATCCTGTCCAATACGACAGTTGGCGCTCCTGTTCTCCTGCCTCCATCCAATTTCTTTGCCATATTGCATAATCTGAATACTGAATAGGCATCTCTGGCAAACTAGCGACGCCACCTTGCATCCATGCCTGATATTGTTGTACAAATTCAGCTAATACTATTTGCATTGACCAATGATCAGAAACAATATGATGCATCACATTAACCATCAGATGCTCATTATCACTTACCCTAAAGAGTGACACTCGCAAAAGCGGGTCTTGTTGCAAATCAAAAGGCTTGTTGATTAAATCGTTAATGTAACCTTCAGCAGCTTCTTCTGGATGCTCAATATTTCGTAAATCTAAACAAGGAACATCAACAGATAACTCTGACACTACTCGTTGTTCGGGTAACCCCAAATCATTTGCATAAAACTGAGTGCGAGCAACATCGTGGCGAGAAACCAATTCCTGAATACTGTCCCGAAAAGCGTCGATATTTAAATCACCACGCAATCGTAATCCGAGAGCTATGTGGTAAGCCGTGCTTTTTGAATCCAATTTCCAAAGGAACCATTGACGCTGCTGTGCATAAGACAACGTAGAATCAGCGCCATTTTGTTGTTGAACTATAGGTAAATTAGCAAAGTCTAAATTTTTACTTTTTAACGCCTTTAGGAATGACTTACGTTTCTCAGCCGGCAATTTCATAAAACGTTGTGCTATAACTAACTTACCATTACTCATAATTCATTCCACGTTGGTCAACGTAATACCTTTATTGCATTACACTCAACAGTTATCGATCAGTTGTAACTTTCACTTCATATATGGTTTACCAAAGGTACTACCAACTGTACGTGGCACTACTCTTAATCTCTCGACCATACCCATAAAAACACGTAAACGCATCACAAGACGCGTCATACTCTTTATCGAGAACATTATTAATATTCATAGCAAGTTTTAGCCCCCCAGTTTGATAATGCATACTCATATCCATCAAGGTATAACTTTCGCTTTTCCCCGTAGCTATGGGGTCTCCAATAACGTCATCTAATAATGGTTCAACCAAATCAAAAATAGCTCCATATTCCGCGGGGACAAATGCCTCGATTTGCGCTTTCGCATCAAATACCGTCGTCACATCCTGTGTATATCGACTCTCCCCTGTATAACGCAATCCCACTCCCATCCCCATTCCACGAAGCATTCCTGATCGTTTTGTATAATCGAGCCACAACCCAGCACTACTTTTCGGTTGTTGTGAAACCGGAGTTCCCTTTTCCCAAGCTCTCAATGTTTTTGTAACTTTGGCATCTGTATAGGTATAGTTCGCTCTAAGATCCAGCCCCCATCCTAAACTTAACATTGCCTCCATTTCAAAACCAAGGGCATTAATTTCCCCGGTTTGATATTTAACGTTGTTTTGGTCACTTACAATTACATTCTTTTTTGTCAAATCGTAAACAGCTATTGCGAAGAAACTTCCCGAGTTCCGAGGTTGATATTTTAGACCCAGCTCAATTTGCTCACCAAATTCTGGATCAAAAGCTTCACCAGTCAACTCATTCGTATCTGTGGTTGGATTAAATGATTCGCTATAACTGATGTAAGGTGCCAAGCCATCATCAAAGAGATAGAGAAAACCTGCCCGACCAGAGAACGCTGTGTCACTATAGCTATTATCAAATTCAACATATTCTCCAGAACTAATTCGTTCTCCACTCGAATCATTGCTGAATTTGTCATAACGACCACCAAGCGTCATCTGTAGACGCTCAGTCACATCCAGTTGACTTTGTAAATAAACACCAACCTGATGACTATCAACCTCTCTATCATAGGTCAAGGCAAGGTCATCAATAGGAAGTCCATATTGAGGATTTAGAAAACTCAAAGGCGGGGCATTACCATCATAACGAACCTCGTCCGCACGAGATGTTTTTACATCGACCCCCAACAGCAATGTATGATCCATGCCAGCCAATAAAAAATCCCCCTGAACAAAACTATCTAGCCCCACCCCTTGCACCGATTCTTCAACACTAAGAGAATTACGCAGAAGCGAACCATCAACAACATTTCCAAATATTGTGTTTATTACGTCGTAGTCTAGCGAAATATCATCAAATCTAAATTTTTGTTTAAATGACCAACCGTCATTAAATACATGCACAAACTCATAGCCTAGCGACGAATAAACCCGATCAAATTGGTCAAAATCAGGTTCGCCAATAAAAAAATCTCGCGCTATATCATAGGTAGGTATTGAAAAATCCACTCCAAAAATACCTGCTACCGATTTAGCTACTTTTTCGAATCGGCCAACAAGATCCGGCATATATGACGAGGTATGTATGTTAAAGCTACTAACAATGTCATCTTTTTGATAGGAAGAAAATAGCGTTAAATCTGAACGGCTATTGATATGCCATGATATTGATGGTGCAACAAAGAAGCGCTCTTGATAATTTTCGTCGACTTGCGTATCGGTCTCGCTACCCGCTAACGTCAACCGATAAAGTACATCACCAAAATCATCTAATTGACCACCAAAATCACCTCCAAGCTTTATAAAATTGTTTGACCCTACGTCTACCCTTACTTCCTGTAATGGATCGTAAGCCGGCCTTTTCGTCACAGCATTAACAAACCCTCCGGGCAGCCCCTGCCCATACAGAACTGACATCGGTCCGCGAATAACCTCTACACGCTCTAACATATAAGGATCAACCCGCGCACTACCAAAATAACTTGACGTAAGCTTAAGGCCATCTCTATAAACAAGGCTTGATGAGGAAAAACCTCGCAGGCTTAACCAATCATAACGAGGGTCATAACCATTCGGAACGCTTACACCCGGAGTATAGCGAATCGCTTCCTCTACAGTTGTTACATTTCTTGCCTCAAGCTGTTCCTTACTCACAACTGAAATTGATTGAGGTGTCTTTAATATGGCGGTATCGGTTTTCGTAGCAGAAGAACTACGCTTAGCTGCATATCCTTCAACAGGGCCTTCCGCCTTTTCAATTGGGAATGAATCTACTATTTTTAATGTATCTAGTGTTAACACATCAGAACCAAAATCAAGTACCTCTTCGGCACAAACAACAGATCCCCCCCATAAAACTAACAGTAACAAGGCCCTCATCCTCTTGATTTGAACCCCTCCTCCCGTTACTAATAAAATATTGGTGCGTTTCATACAGTTCCCTAACATAGTTCTTTTATGTATATCCAATCATCTAAATATGGCATATGCGAATACAGAAAAATCATTCGTAATGTGGAAATTACGGTATCAACTAACTATTGTTACTTTTTGATATCCGCAAAAATCTATGGTAACAAGAGGTATAGGATCTATTCGAGCAGCACTACCTTCCGCGTAGGAAAGGCAGTACATAACTATCAGTTCACAGAAGATTCTGAAGATTCCTGCATGAATTTACGCAAACTCAATGGCCGCATATCCGTCCAATTAATATTTACATATTCAAGACATTCCGCTTTATCCCCCAAGAATCCAGAATCACGCCACCCTCCCGGAATGGCCTTATACTCAGGCCAAAGTGAATATTGCTCTTCATGATTAACTAGCACTCGAAATGTTGCATTTTCATTATCAAAACTCATTTCAACAAACCCTTTGATATCTATATCTCAAAACATTGTAACTAAAATTTTTAACTAATAGCCAGGCATTCGCTTACTCTACTGTGTCCACAATAGAGCTAGAAAACGTTTTTCCGGATTGCTGTTTAACCAAATGTGCATACAAGGATTCAGCTATTTCATCAGATCTAATCGCCAAAACAGACAGTAAAGTATCACTCAAGCCATGCGTAGATTGACAAAAACCTTGCATATACAACGCAGCATCACAGCGTTCATCCGTTTTAATACGATAATCACGGTCGACTTCAAAATCCCCCAAATATTCAGCCATAGGTGCCAAAAGTTCTTTATAGTGCTTTCGCTTATAACCCGTCGCTAGAATCACAAGGTCATACTGCTTTGTGCTATCCGTCCCGTCTGCCATATTATGCAAACTCAACTCGACACCTTGATCAGTAGCTTCTGCACTATTAACCGATGTTAAACAATCGAATGCATGACGCTGCAAATCAGAAACTTTCTGACGATAAAAAATGGAGTAAATACGGTCAATTAACTCAATATCTACAACCGAATAGTTTGTATTGTGATATTCATTAACTAAGCGTTCTCTATCTTCAGAAGCCAGGTTATAAATCACATCGGTAAAATCTGGAGAGAATATTTCGTTCACAAATGGACTTGAATCTGCAGGCTTCAGCGCCGATGCTCGCATAATCATATCCACTTGCACTGATGGATAACTATCATTAAGATCTATAAATGCTTCAGCTGCACTTTGTCCCCCTCCAACAATTGCAATGCGCATTGACTTTCCTTTACCACAAGGCTGAGTCAACATACGCTGCAAATATTGAGAATGGTGAAATACTCGACCATCATCCTTTAATCCTTTAAACTCCTCTGGAATGCTCGGCGTTCCTCCGCTACCAAGCACTACAGAGCGTGCTGTTTTTTCAAACTGATTACCTAATACATCACGAGAAATAACTCGCAATTCATTGACCTTTTCCTGCTTAAAGATCGGCTCAATTGAAACCACTTCTTCACCATAGCTACTTGACTGAGAGAAATGCCCCGCCACCCAGCGCAGGTAGTCGTTAAACTCCATTCTGCACGGATAAAATGTCCCCAAATTAATAAAATCTACGAGCCTTCCTTGAGCATGAAGGTAATTTACAAATGAATAATGACTTGTTGGGTTTCTTAGTGAAACCAAATCCTTTAAAAAGGAAATTTGCAATTCACTCTGTGAAATCAGAGTGTTTCCGTGCCAACTATAATCACTTTGTTTGTCGAGGAACAGTGAATTCAGATTCCCCTGTGACTTGGATCTTTCGTCAATAGCTACCGCCAATGCAATATTAGACGGACCAAAACCAACACCAATTAGATCATAAACAACAGACTCAACAGACTTTTTCATTTCTTAACCCTTCCATTAACATATAACTAATATTTTTTAATTATTAAAAACACCAAAAAGTTAGCACAACATTTTCACAACGCTAATTCTTTATCTATATTCAATACAGGGATATCGCTTTTGTATTCTAAGGGCGTACTTTTAACGCCCCCATCATCGTCAAAATCAATCAGCTGTCCATTTTCCATTTTCAACAGCCTATCCGACAAATGAAAATAGCGATCATCATGTGAAATAACAAATATCGTTTTACCTTGTTCTTTCAACTCAGGGAGTAAGTGGTGATAAAATACATCCTTAAATGCAGGATCCTGATCTGCGGCCCACTCATCAAACAGCAGGAATGGCCTATCTTCTAAATAAGCGACAATTAGCGCTAACCGTTTTCGCTGCCCTTGAGATAGATTTCTCGAAGTAAACGCTCCATCTTTAATCTTTACCTTATGCTGAAGATTAAGTTTGGAAATCAATTCATTACCTACACTATCTAAATCCACGTACTGATCTTCCAATAATTGCTCAAACAAATGAAAATCAGAAAAAACAGCTGAAAATAACTGGCGATATTGATCTCTGCTTTCATTATTGATCACCCTTCCATCCAGTTTGATCACCCCCTCTTCAGGAACATACAAACCAACCAAAAGCTTCGCTAATGTAGTTTTGCCACTACCATTACCACCAACAAGAAACACCAATTCTCCAGGTGAAAAACGCAAACTAACAGGCCCCAACGTAAAGAAGTCGTCACTTCCTTCGTGATAATAGCGATGCTGAACTGATGTTAACTCCAACAGTTCAAATGACTTTATTTGTTCTTTTGCTAATATTTCATCATCAACTAGCTGCTGACAAACTTCATCAATGTGATCGGCAGCTATCTTGGCGAAGTTAAGCGCCGGCATATTCAACAACAATACTTCTAGAGGGGGCATCATAAAAATAAAAAGCAACGCAAACCCCGTCATAACCCTCAAGGGCGCACCATCAGCAGCCATAATCGCCATCGCTACGCCAATAAAAGTAAAAATCAGAAATCTCCCCCAACTGGTTGCCATTACAAAAATAGACATACCTTTTATGCGAGAATTTTGAACACCAGAAATTGACCTTCCAAGAACCTGGTCAAAAAACGCCAATCTCTTTTGTGTATTTAAACGCATCTCTTTCGCTCCACCAATCAGTGATTCGAAATGTCCAAATAACCTGTCCTGTTCATTCGCGGCGTCTTTTAAATAAGAAATGGCTCTGAGATGGATAAAATGAAAACCAAGCGACCCTAGAAGTAGAGCAAGACATGCCATTAAAAAAAATGGTAATGACAAAATGGCAATATAAAGTAAACCTCCCGCGACCATCACTGCACTTGTCAGTACTCTAGGCAAACCAACAAAAAATTCAGCTACCTTTAGGCTGTGTTCAGTCAATGCTGATTTAATTCGAGCATCGCCAACACGTTCCAAATGATGATAATCCGCTGCAAGCACCCTGCTTGCGACATGCTCTCGAACACCGGCATGAGCTCGGGCCGTTAGTCGCTCAAAGAGTATTGAAGACACAACCTGCGTAACCAAGCTAGATACCGCTACCAATGCAAAACCCAATAGCCACTGCGTGCGAGTATCGCCTACACTGTTAACAATTTCATTAATGATTGAAACCAACGCTATACTCATCACCCCGGCCAACAAGCTCAAGGCAATGGCCGAATAAAATAAGGGCTTAGTCTGACCTATTAATCGGATAAGCATTCTACTATTTCCACTAGTTAGTTACTTCTGTAGTAAATAGACGAATTCAAACGATTAATATTTAGCTAATATGAAAAAAATAATTGATAAATGTTAAAATCACTACTAGCGCATCACTCTCAAACTCGAATAAAAACCAATCATGTAATAAATATTTCTATATTTTTCCTAAATTATTAATCCGTCCATTCGTTATTTAAAGACAAGGATTCAATAGTTAACCCTCCCTCACAGGAAAAAAGTGCAATGCCTTCTCACCCCCCCTTTCCCTTTATAATGGACAAGCCAGAATTCGATTTTGTAAGTTATTTTCAAGGAAATCCCATATACATACATCAAGAAGGGTCTGACCTTTTACTCGAATCCGCCTCCAAACTATCTCCTCAGATATGGCATTGGAACACTTCGACCCGCACCCTTCAAGAAGCTAACAATGTCGATACAGCCGGTCTATTTTCAACCCTCGATCGCACATTTTCATGCCACCCCGAAATAGAAAAAGTACGCTTGGTTGTCAATAACGATTTGGAACAAACCATAAAATTTCATGGTTTATCTATCCCTAACCCTTCTAACCTTCTAGAAATCTCATCCGAACAATTCTGGCAATCAACAGCGCTATGGCTAAATTTGCCAAAAACACAGACCTACCCATTACGATATATCAGCAACCTAGCCAACAACGCCACAACTTCGCACCCTCTACGACCAGATAAAACCTACGGCACGCTTTACCGCCGCTTCATCCCTTGGTTAAAAAAAACTTTTAGCATTAGAACTTTTGACCTCGAAAGAGATTTGACGCACTTCAACAACTGGATGAATGACTCCAGGGTTGCCTTTTTTTGGGAAGAGCAAGGAACTCTACAAGAACACACAACGTATATAGAAAATATTATTGCCGACCCTCACAACCAACCATTAATTGGTTGCTTTGACGACGAACCCTTTGCTTACTTTGAGGCTTACTGGGCCAAAGAAGACCGAATCGCCCCCTTTTGCGATGCAAGTGATTTCGATCGAGGGTGGCACCTTCTCGTTGGTGAATCCGCATATCGCGGTCGCCAATGGTTTTCTGCCTGGTTTCCTTCCTTGCAACACTATTTATTCCTGGATGATACTCGCACTCAACGAATTGTCGCTGAACCGCGTCACGACAACCAAAAACTTATTAGCCACGCTTCAAACCTTGGATTCGACAAAGTGATGGTATTTGACTTTCCACACAAGCGCGCACAGCTTATTCGCTTATCTCGAGAACGCTTCTTTTCTGAAAATAGAATACAACCCGCAAACAAAACTTAATTTCGCACAACAAGTTATCAAGCAGGATTATATATGGCCAAATTACCTATCCGTGACCTTAACGTCGTTCGAAGTGAGCAAGTAACACCGAATATGCAACGGATCACACTAGGCGGCACAGAACTTCACAATTTCCCGAAAAACCATGAGGGCGCATGGATAGCTCTCCTTTTTCCTCAAGCAGGAGACACAAAAGTACACAAACCCAGGCTGCTGCAGGCAAAAAGCAAACAACCTCGCAGACGCTACTACACCATTAAAAATTTTAATGAAGAAACAAAAGAACTAACAATTGACATGGTTCTGCATGGAGGTTTGCTTCATACAGGTGTTGCGTCTAATTGGGCTCGAAAATGTAGAAAAGGTGATAACATCGTCATTGCCGGCCCTCATTTACGCAAAGCGAACAAACCGGCACAAATGATCGACAAAGATGCCGCTTGGTTTTTCCTTATTGGTGACATGACAGCCTTACCCGCAGTTATCTGTAACATAAAACTCTTGCCGCAAAACGCTAAAGGTTACGTGATTATTGAAATCTGCAATGAAAGCGACAAGCAAGAGCTACAATGCCCGAATGGTATAGAAATACATTGGCTTATTAACCCCCACCCATCACAACGCAACCACAACTTGGCCAACAAGGTAAAATCGCTCCCATGGTTAACCGGAATCCCTTCCATCTGGTCAGCCTGCGAACAAAGCACAATGTACCAATTACGTTATTACTTCAACGAAGATAGAAATGTCAATTTAAAAGAAAACTATATTGTTAGCTATTGGAAAATCGGGCAATAAAAAGTTAAGTAACCATCATTAAAAAACAAATAACTGGTACTTAATCAAGCTGATTTCGACACCGTATTTTGTTTAAAACAATGGCACTCCCGCAATGGATCGATGGAATCCCATTGCCATGCCATAAATCATAAATCCGGCAACAATTGACACCAGATTCCAGTATGGCTTAACAGAATTTGGTTGCACGTAGGGTTTATGCTTTTCAATGGTTATCATTTTGACAACTGAAAATACAACAAAACCACTAAACAATATCATGGATGCAAGATCACCATTTGCAAGTAAATGTGCGACACCCCATATTGTCACACCCAATAACATAGGGTGCTTAATAACTCGCTTAAAATTATTGGGGATTTGAGAAACTGAAAGCAACAACATGGCCACCAATACCATCAACATGGTTAAGTGTCGCGTCCACACAGGGGGGTTCCAAACTTCAACAAAGTCACTATCACCCTTCCCATAAACAATCAAGACAAAACCAATGATTGAAAATAAGGAATAGATTCCCTTATAGGCTGGCTCACCCATCTTTTCTACGAAATATTTCCGTACATTCAATTCGGGAATAAAATGAACAATAAAAAAAACAGATAATCCCAATATTAATAAAATCATAACGCACACCCTCTCATAGAGTTCTAAATATTTTCATCCGAAAAAACAGGTTAACTTAGAGCCTTGAACTCAAGTTAACCCACATTCTTTTTAATACTCTTTTAGTGATTTCCATGTCTTTTTTTGATATACCCTCAATCAACATATCCTCCATACCCAGCACAATATCATTTGCTTCAGAAAGATCCGCATCATCATCAAGCGTTAGCAAGTTGACCCGTTTATCAACAGGTGAAACCTTCCTGTTAATATAACCCTTCCCCTCGAGCACACTTATAGCCACTGAAAGCGTGGATGCTTTCACCGATAATTTTTTAGCTAAATCCTTTTGGCTAATACCCACTTCGCCGATTAAAAGGCCGACAATCCTAAATTCCTGCATAGAGATATTAATCTCTTTCAAAGGCGCTTCCATTAATTGCGGTACTAACCGCGAAAGCTTGCTTATTTGCGGCATAAGCAAATCATCGTAATTCATCATCGCCATAAATCTCCTTATCGATAATTATATTTAGTTAGCCTAACTAAATATAATTGAAAATGCAACAAACCATTTCATTGGTCTCAAAAGACAAAAACAAATTTGACAAAATATAGTCAATTAGATAATGTTCGCCCCAGTTATGTGCTCCCCTCTGGGGATTAAAAGGGAATACGGTAAAAATCCGTAACTGTTCTCGCAACTGTAAGTATGGAGCGAGTTTCCATTAAGCCACTGCTATTAGCGGGAAGGCGGAAACAAGCAATGATATACAAGTCAGGAGACCTGCCATTACCAGTCGTTACTGTGCCATTGAGCGAGATTTCTTGGTGGGCGGATGCACCGTTGCAGTAACGTAAACAACCCTGTTTATGTTTTTTTTGCTGTAACGAGAGGCTTTATACAAATTCGTCGAATACCTAACTATCCGTTGTAAGGGTTAACACCCAAAATTTGTCTGTGTTTGTTGCATTCACGTTAATATATACGCACGCCCAACATTTACATCAGGCAACAAACTCTATCTCATTAAGAAGATGGAGCGATAGCATTCGTCTATTTGTAATCTCTCCTACGGCACCTTTGTAGGAATTTGAACCATGAAAAGAATACTGGCCCTTACACTCGCGATCTTGAGCACTGTCGCTATTGCTGATGATATTGTTATCAATGCGACTAAAATCAATAAAAGCACGTCGACAATCACTCAGTCTGTATCTGTCATTACTGAAGACCAAATTAAGGAACAAGGTTTCACCAACGTTACCGAAGTTCTCCGACAAAATGCAGGTATAGAATTCAAAAAAGTTAATGGACCAGGTCATTATGCCTATATAAAAATGCGAGGATTTAGCACAGGGCACATTCTTTTAGTCGTTGATGGAGTAAAGATTACGAATGAAGGTGCTCCTGACGGTATCGGTGCAATCATCAACCAAATGGACTCCGATAGTATTGAAAAAATTGAAATACTTCGCGGCCCTCAAGCAACACTGTATGGTGCAAACAGCACCGCAGGAGTTATATCCATTACCACAAAAAGTGGTAAAAACATTAAACCAGAGTTAAGTATTGGATTCGAAGCAGGCTCTCTTGATTGGGAAAAAACAAAAGCCTCGTTACGGAATAGCCATAACGCTGGAGATGGAAACGTTAACTATTCCATTAATTTATCCAAAGTGAATAGTGACGGTATTATCGAAGATGAATTCTATGAAGACACAAGCGAGCAATTGAAATTAGGTTACACGATAAATTCCATTGAAACGGGCCTAAGTTTCTGGCAAACCGATAATAAATATGGCTACGCAGAGCTGATAGAACCATACGACGAAAGAACAAAGCAGAACATCTATGGTTTTCAGATCCCAGATCCCAATCAATATTCCGCGACTAAAAGCCGACTTATCAGCAGTTTTCTCAAACACAAGATCAACGAAACCATTAGCCACAAAATCCAAATAAGCACAACTGAAAGCGAACGAAAAACCGAAGACTCACCTGATGGAGTGTTAGGTTCCATTGTCGCTCCAGAAGATGGTTTTTTTCAAGGAAATTCTAGTTATAATCAAGGTGAAGTGGTTTCCGTAGAAGATAGAAGTACGACAAGTTATTCAAGGTTTGAAGAAAAAAGCCAACAAATCTCCTATAATTTGTTATATCAGAACGATACATTTAGTGGAGCTCTAGGGCTTGAAGACCATCAAGCCGAAGCAGAAAAGCAAGCCTCTTACCTAATAGGGCTTGTAGATGGCGAGCTTGATTATCGGTCAACTTTTATCAATGGAGAGTACTCAATTGGGCAATCTGGCGTAACGCTAGCTGCCGGCTTGCGTAATGACAACTATGATGGCTGGAAAAACACAACCGTTGGCAGCATTGGTATTAATTACAACATTGATTCAGTCTCAATATTTAGCAACTACGGCACCAGCTACAAAGTACCAACCCTAAACCAAACGACAGGTAACTACGGTAGCGATACACTGACGCCTGAATCAGGAACAACCTTTGAATCAGGCATTCGTCAGCAACTTATGCAAGGTCGATTAGTATGGGATGCGACACTTTGGCGAACTCAACTGGATAATATCATTTTCTTTGACAGCACTATTCCCAACGCCCTCTCATGGAACGAATTTGGAAAATACAATAATGGATCAAAGCAACGAACCAAAGGTATAGAGCTAAATATAGCATTTAGTTTAACGCCCGAATTAACACTGCAAAGTAATTACACCTATACCGATTCACATATGAAGGCTAAAGATTCTCGCGACTGGGAACGAACCGTGCAAATAGCAAAAAACAAAGGGAATATTGCCTTATTTTATAGTGTAGAGAAAATATCCACAGCAGTTAACGTTTACTACAGTGGTTCACGTTTACGCTGGAAAGGCGATGTTGAAATGGAAAGCTACGTTCGTGTTGATGTATCCGCAAACTACAAATTTAGCGATAATTTTGAAATGTATACTCGCATTGAAAACCTGCTGGATGAAAATGCAGAAGAAGGTTTGGGCTATCAACCTCTTGGCACTTACGCCATCGCTGGAATCAGTTACGACTTTTTCTAATGAGAAAGTCTACCTCACGTCTGGCTATGACTATTAGCCTTATCGCAATCGTTACAATAGCTTTCTATTGTGACTTCAAACCCAACAGCATTCTGGTGATCGGCGGTGCGTTAACAGGCAGCACGGTTTTGGGGGAACATTTCCCCAAAACCATCACGGACCCAATCGGCCAATCCTTCACGTTGAACGCACCCGCAAAACGTATTGTGTCCGCTATTCTAGCGGGTGATGAAATGCTACAACAACTTAATGCAACCGATAACGTCATCAGCGTTACCCATTTAGCGGATGACGATGTTTTTTCCAATGTGGTTGATCATTTTCCAAAATCAATCTACAGAAACCACGCAGAGGTTGAAGAAATCCTTTCACTAACTCCCGACTTAGTGATTGTTGCACCTTATACCAATGCCATTACCGTTCGCTTATTACTGGCCAATCATATACCGGTGATCCGCTTTCCTAAGCATAACAGTTTTCAAGATATCGATGACAATATACATCTATTAGCCGATGTACTGGATAAAAAAGAACAAGCAGATACAACGGTACAGAATATGTGGCGACGCATTCGCTATATTGAGTGCCTCGTACAGAAACAACCAAAACCTCGAGTTCTCTATTTCACTCTTAATGGTGCCACCGCAGGAAAAGGCACCTTAACTCATGAAATGATCCAATATGCTGGTGGTTACAATGTGGTAAATGAAACGAATATTACAGGATTTTCACGCCTGACCAACGAATATGCCGTGAGCCTTCACCCTGACGTTTTATTCCTAACGGACTGGTTTGCCAAAACAAAACAAGAGGCGCTAAATAAGCTCAGTAAGAATCCGTTATGGAAAGATGTGCCTGCAGTTGCTAATAAACGGATCTTTATCATTAAATCCAAAACATCCGGCACCGTTACTCCCTTTAGAGTAAAGGGCATTGAGGAGCTGGCCGCAGTATTACATCCAGGCCTTTACGCATCAGCCAATATCACGCGTTGCGAAAGCTCAGATCTACAATCTCAAACGGCAAGAACAACCTCCCAGAATCCAACATCATGACAAAAAACAGAACCCGCAATAATTATTACTTTTTAGCCTTACTAGGCTTTCTAGTTGGCTCAATACTTTTTTCCGTAAGCACAGGGCCTGCACAAATTTCCTTATTGGAGGTTTGCCAAGCGCTGCTCTCCAGTGCCCACTCTTACTTTTCAGACCTGTTGGTTCCTGGCCAAGCATTGTGGCAACAAAGTGTTGTCGCTAATGTCCGGCTTCCCCGCGTACTTACTGGTGCATTTGTCGGTGCATCTTATGCGCTGTGTGGTGTTGTACTCCAAGGGTTGTTTCGCAATCCATTAGCATCCCCTTCGGTACTGGGTGTCTCCTCAGGCGCATCTCTTGGCGCAGTAGTGGCGATTTTTTTTGGCTTGGCAGCAATTTCCGCTTGGGTATTACCCGTATTTTCCTTTATCGGCGCATCGTTGACTATGTTCGTGGTTTACAGCATCGCCACTCGTCGCGGCCATACTCCCATTTCAACACTACTGCTGGCGGGTGTTGCAATTTCTGCGTTTAATGTTGCGATGTATTCCTTTATTCTTTCCGTCGCATTACAGCATTGGGAAGTCGGCAAGTCTATCGTCTATTGGTCTATGGGTGGCCTTGATGGCAGAACCTGGGATCACGTTATCCTAATCCTACCAGCGTTTGTGGTTTGTTTTACCTTCATCACTGCTTACCAGCGTGATTTAGATGCCTTATTAATGGGTGAGATTCACGCTTCTTCTGTCGGGGTGGATGTTGCCAAAACACGATTAACATTATTAATCATCACTTCCGCACTTATTGCTATGGCGGTTGCTGTCGCTGGAGGTATTACTTTTGTAGGTTTGGTTGTTCCTCATATAGTTCGCCTTATCATCGGCCCACATCACCGTTTTGTTATCCCCTTATCCGCACTGCTCGGTGCCATCGTCATTGTTTTATCCGACCTAATGCTACGCGGTATATTTTACGAAACAAGAATACCCCTCGGGGTTATCACCGCATCAATGGGTGCCCCCTTCTTTTTGTTTTTATTATTAAAGCAACGTAAATTAATGCAGGCATAGCCATGTTTCACACAACACCCCACACAATATTTAATAAAATCGATACTTTTTTTTCACAACATAGCCACGGCTGGAGCATGGGTAGTTTCGGCGCCATTGCTGAATTCACCTGGGATCCAGGTGAACCCATTCAGTGCTTTAATGATGGCCGAGTTGGTAGAGTTACACCCCGAGGAGCGATTGCTCTGGAAACGCACCAAGAACTAACACCTGTAGCGTACGAAACTATACGGAAAAACCCAGTACATTGGGGGCAAGCCGTTGCATTTTGTTTGCCTGAAGCACTTGCGAAACGAAATACAAAAAACGTGTTAACAGAGTTAGGTGTCGATGATGCAGCACTACGAACTTCAGACAAGCAACAAATTCTGTTTGATATGGGGTTGGACCAAAAAATTGTTGATGTCTGTATACGCACAGACAATCCGACATTAATTTCTAGATTACGTAATGCCTGTGGAAAAAACTTATTGGCACCTGATAATGACATAATGAAACACATCATTAACGCAGGGCCAACCCGTGTATTTATTACCAACATTGGCCGCGCCGAAGTTTATCAACCAATCGGTATTGATAAATCACCGGAAGGGCCACATACCCACGTATTACCAAAATTACTTGCCAGTGGCCGCGCTTATTCGGCAAACACGCCAATACCAAACGGACTTCTACCGATGTTGACGCTACATGCGGCGAACCCTTGTGTTAATAAAATGGGAAAAATTAAGGTATTTGAAGAAACCACCCATCTGGATTTTCAATCAACACTTCAGCAGTGGGGAGATGAAAACTATTTGTCACAAAAGAATGATACTTGGGAGGCATTAGCACAACAAGTTAAACCCTGTGATTTTGACCCTGGAAAAAGCCGGCATTTACGGTTGGCAACTCGCATCGCCATTCGTCAGTACCAACATCTTCACCTCGAAAATACAAGCACCGTTAATGAATGGCGAGAGGCCTTTGATAAGCTCATCGCGGAGTCAGTATCATAATGCCCCTCTTAGAATTTCAATCAACATACTTTTCTTATGACAAAGAAATCATTCTACAGGATATCAACTGTCAGTTTGAAAAAGGGGAAATGGTCGGGTTAATTGGTCCCAACGGCGCAGGAAAATCAACATTATTGAAATTAATTATGGCGGCCATCAAGCCAAGTAATGGGTCAATATTGCTAAAACAACGAAAAATATCAGGCTTTAGTACACGAGAATTAGCACAACAAATATCCCTCGTACCTCAAGATACCAATATTGGTTACGCTTTTACGGTTGAAGAAATTGTCGCCATGGGTAGAAACCCACATCTCGGACGCTTTGAAATACCGTCCACTCGCGATCAAGACATCATTAACAACGCGCTTTCACAAACAGATTTATATTCTATGGCTCACCGTCATGTGAACACGCTATCCGGTGGTGAACGCCAACGGGTATTAGTCGCAAGAGCCATTACCCAACAAACGCCCATCGTTTTATTTGATGAAGCCACCGCAAACCTGGATATCTGCCATCAACTTGAAGTACTCACACTAGCGAAAAATTTAGCAAACAATGGTCACCTAGTTATCTGTGCGATACATGACCTGAATATGGCTGCTCGTTTTTGCGATCGACTGTTATTGCTCGCCGGCAACAAACTTCAAGCGGATGACAGACCACACAAGGTGCTTACCACAGAAATACTGCGTGATCACTTTTCCATAGCGGCAGATATTACCACCCAGTGGTGCGATAAAGTACCCCAGGTAACCATCACCCCTACCCGCTCCTTACATCAGACCTAACATCGATCAAAGAAGGACACAACAATGACACCAAAGAAATCGTCAACAATAACAACCGAAGCTGAAGGCACTCTGGAAATCTTTCCTCTTCCTTGTGATACCGGTTTTTTATTAACGCTTGTAACCGATGTATTTGAAAACTATTGGGACAAAATACACTTTGGACCTCATGTACAGGGAGCGGTGTGGGAAATACGAGCACCCCAAAAACCCGAGCGAATTAGCTTACCTGATGGGTATTTAACCGTTGACTTTGGTCACTGGCATTTCCATTTATGCATCGGTTTTAACAAAGGTACACGACGCAACCCCACCTCAGATGCATTAGCAAGGCACCGCTGCACCGCTAGAACAGAACTATATCGACGACTACGGGACGACGGTAAACCCAGCAGCTGGGGGTTACGTTTATTTAATGGAGCTGGCGAGCAACAAATGACGATTTTCTTGCCGAACCCGTATTTAACGATAGAACAGAAAGTGCTTAAGGAACCCAGTTTTGAGCATTTAGCCATGTGGGACCACCTACGCAGCACCTACTTGAATTTGCCCTCCGATCCATTGGATCGCCAACCGAGCAAACAATTGTGTGGTTAGCTGAAGCCAGAGCTAACAAACACCAAAGTATAAAAGAACAAAGGTTAACTCGCTAATTAAGCGAAAATACAAAACCAAACTCTTGCCGACTGACAACAGACTTACCATTGCGAGTTGCCGGATTAAAACGTTCCTTTTTAACAAATCCCAAAACTGATTGATCCAACAAATAGTAACCGCTCGATGATATTAACTGAACATCATGGGTTTCACCTAATTCATCGACAGTGAGTTCAACCAACACCCTACCCTCTTGTTGACGACGAATTGCGTTACGTGGATAGTCTGGTTTATGCCCTAATTGTGATTGGGCTTGCTGGCTGCCTTTTGATGTAGCACTCTCCACCTGGGCGCTTTCGGTTTCGTTGAGTGGAACTATCGGGTTGGCTTTGTTTATTTCGTCAGAGTCAGTGATTTTCTTTTTTTGATGTGCATTTTCTTTTTTTGGAGTTAACTCCAAGTCCTCAACAGGTTGAATATCAGCTAGCTCTGTTTTTTCTGGCTTACGCTGATCTTGCACCTTCGCTTTATTGAGGGTCATATTCGTATAATTTTCTAGTAATTTCTTGCTATCAAGGCTTGGCAAGCTTTTTTTGGCCGATTTCTGATGAATAATATTTTTTATGCTCTTAACAGAATCAGACACAAGTACGCTATTTATTGGTGAAAGAGATGGAGCCGGCACCCAGTGAATGGTGACAGCCATCGGTTTCTTAACAAGATCAATAGTTGCCAACGTAATATTCTGTGGCCAACGAATAAAAAGTAAAACCAACAACAAGGCCGCCATTAATGCGCAGATACAGATTCTCGTAAAGTCAGTCTTAATACGTTTTTCAGGATAACCACTGTCAAAAATGACGAAATTAATGATCAACGTCACTAGACTCATTCAACGCTTCAAAACTCTTAACTCCCTCATCTGCAGCAAATGCAATATTAGAAAATCCTGCTAACGTTAACTGCCCTAATACTTGCAACGCAACGCCTAACTCGGCCTTCCGGTCACCCTGAATTATGATAGATCGCGCCTTATCCCGGCTAATTTCCTGAATCAATTTATCAAGAGATACAATCTTTCCGTCAACAGCAATATCGCCAGTCTTATTAATCGATATTTGAACGCTCTCTTGTTGAATCGTTTGGGTTTCTGAAACCTGAGGAAGCTCTAGAGGCAAGCCTCGCTGTACTTTCATACTCAAAAACATCACAATAAAAAAGACAAGAAGTAAAAAAACCACATCGATTAATGGCAATATTTCAACCCGAGCATTCCTCGTTAGGTTTGCCTCATCCAGCTGCATAACTCACCGACTGTAGCTTCACTGGTTTTTCTAATCGCTCTAAGGAAACTGACAGCATAACCTCCGCCTGCGTACCAACATATTCTAAACGTAACGCCTGCTGTTGAACCAAATGCCTAAATCGGTTGTAGGGTAACAACGCCATCATCGCGACACTCAGCCCTGCCGCTGTTGTAACTAGTGCCTGAGCGATACCACCAATTACAGCGCTAGGGTCATCAACACCTTTACCCCCTAGAACTTGGAACGACTCAATAATACCCATAACCGTACCCAAGATACCAAGCATAGGTGCCAACGTGATAATCGTATCCAATACTGATTGCCCTCGTTGCATACGATTGAGCTGTCTCTTTGCTGCATTTTCTAACAGCTGAGAAATGGTATCAAACGATGGTGCGGAAAAGGCTTGATTTAGCATGGATAGCGCGGGATCTTTGCAGCCACCCAATGGTTCCAATGGTTGATCCGATTTCAAATAAGATAGCGCCATTAATCGATCGTTAACGGCAGCCATACTCAACCGAGAGCGCAACTGCCACCAATAAAACAGGCGCTCCAACGTAATCGTAATAAGTAGAAAGGTACAAAAAAGCAAGGGCCACATTAGTGGGCCGCCCTGTAGAAACCAGTTAGGCATCGTTAGCATAGTCACATCCATCCTCGTGGGTGAACTATTCATTTTCCTCTGAAGACCTGACTTACAACAAAGAGTGTTGATTACAGTGGCGGGACCGCGTCGGATTTGCACCGAACTTCCAGCAGAGACAATATGAATGTAGAAAACAGAAAATAATACGTTAATAAATCTCGCAGCATAATAACGCAGCCAGTAATAAAATGCGCTACTTTTACTCCATAAAATTTAGTCCAAAATGAGATAGCAACGTTAAGGGTCATCTCAATTTATTCAAAATAAGCCAAGTAACACCTCAAGATAAGCGTACAGAGGAAAGTTAATATATTAATTTTAATCCAAAGCCTTAAGTGATAACGATTCCCATTTGCATTTGTGCGTTTTTATATTAAGATACTACGTGACTGGACTAACACTGCGGAGAGAGATCAAACAATCGCTATGTTTTATTTAGGAAATAATTATGATCTACAATATGTTAAAAGAAATTAATACTATAATTCCCTTTGAGGAGGTACAGGCTCATTGTGATATACCTTGCAAAATTTATGACCCTAACGCTACTCAAATTGCTGCACTCAGCGTAATACGATTTATTGACCTAATCAATGAACTCGATGGTGCTGACGCTGAATTTAAAATATCAGGCCATGCACAACTATCTCGATTGACCCGCCAGAAAGAAATCCACGCAAGCAATGTAAAAAATGAAGTGTGTATTATTTGGGGGGATTATTTCAAGCAACCTCAGTTTGATCAATTCCCAAACATTCACACATTGGTTCACAATATTATGTTAGCCGCATCGGCATGCAAGCAAACGGTTAGCAGAAGTAAGGGCATATATCTATTGAATTTAGTGAACGAATTCTCAGAAGTATTCTGGGCAACAAAAGGCATAAGTACCGTAAAATCAAAGTGTCCTTACCCACCGAATGAGCAGGTCATTTACCCCGAACATGGCTAATAAGTGGAGCATAAACCCCCATAAAATAAAGGGAGCAAGCACCACTCCCAACTGGAGATAACCCCAACAGCCTATCATCACTTTCTCTTGGGGTTATCATTCGAAAACTAAGCCACTGGTGACTGCGTATGCAAACCACACTCTCTATCACCCAACACTTTAGTTGGGTCGAAATAGTCCTCTTCGTCCGGTAGATTATTTTCTAAAAGATACCCTTCCATATCAACATCGGTCCAATAAAATACTGGAGCAACTTTAATCAAACCAGTCTCATCCTGCGTAACAATATCTAAATTATTACGAAAAGGTGTTTGGTCTTTTCGTATTGCAGTAAGCCAAACTTCGGGAGAAAATTCCTGCATCGCTCTCTTAAATGGCTCAAGTTTTACTTGTCGAGTAAACTCATCGTGCAGCGGAGAATCAACATCCGGCACACCATCCATAATTGAATCTCGTCTTGCCGCTGTCATTAATGGATTAAAAACATGGGTATTAAGCGCCATATCTTTAATGGCTTTCTCGGCAAAAAGATACGTTGCTTTGGTGTTATAACCAGAATCAATCCAAAGCACATCCATTTCTGAATCCGCTAGCTTAGCCATGTGCAAAATAACTGCTTCCAGTGGTCTGAAATTGGTTGTCACTATCGTTTTCTTATTAAGCCCTACGGCCCACTGGACAATCTCTACAGGAGATTTATCACGCAACTGGGCATTAATTGCATTTAGGTCCAACTCTTGTTTTTCTAAAGCACTTATATTTGACATCTAACACTCACTAATTAGTTAAAAATTCTACGTAATATTATCTCTGCTTGCGCCGTCGCTGCCAGTGATTGCTGACACTCTATAACACAAGCAGAATAAGATGACTCACCATCAAAGGCTGCAACTCGCTCTCTGTCAGCCATTAAATTTGCGTTATAGGCGATAACTCCCAAGGTGGCGATACTTCTTTCCGTTTTAAAGCGTTTGGCTGGAACAAACTCAAGATTACGAGATTGCCCTTGGCTAGGCTCACCTTTGATCTCTATTTTTTTACGTTCGGGCATTTTCTACTCCTGGCCTGTGGTATTAACATAAAATAATTCCAAATTTTTACTAAATTTTCGCTAACATCCAGCTTAATGCTCGATCGTTAGACTGAATATCAATGGTGATGAAATCAACACTATCCTCAATGTATACCCCACCCACATAAGCCATAACCATTATTGCGGACACCAACATAATAGAAACAATAAGTGATCGGAAATCTGTCATAAACTTCTCCATGCAATTGGCTCATTAAGCTGCAACTTCCTCTAACCCTTTGGCAAAAGCTGACAAACTCGCATGCGGTATCATCACCAACTTTTTATCCAAACGTTCGCAGTGTTTTTTTATACAAAAATATGCATCATGGCTCACACAATCCATCGGAAACACAACAGTATCTGCTTGTGCAAGCACAGAATCCAAACGTTGGCGACCATCATGTCTACCACCATCATGGTAAATAAATTCACCATTATACTGCTCCACCATTGTTCTCAGATGAGCGCACTGACTGGCTCTGCCTCCAACATATAAGATATTCATGCCTTTTAGATCATTTAAAGGGCAGGCTGAGGTTTCCGATAATTCACATATATCTGCACAATGGGAATCAAGCGCTCTGTCCAACGTCACTTCTACCGCTTGTAACTGTGATCGATATTCATCGACTGTTTTTTCTGCCGAGCTTTTTTCCGATTCCAATTGCATGATCCGTTGCTCTAATTCGCCAATACATGTATCAGACTGATTAGCCCTAGAAAGCGCCTTGTAAAATTGCCCCGTGACATTCTCGACCATAAGCTCTAGTTGCGCATACTTACCATCTAGCTCTATCTCATGTAATCGCTGGCGACTTTTTTCTAACTCCTGGATTTCTTGAAGGTGACCCTCCTTTTCAGTACGTAGTGTTAAAATCTCCACATCTTTTTTACGCAGTCGCTTTTCCATCAGCCTCGAGTTCTTATCATAAGTATCCCGAGCAAGAGTTTGCTGATCTCGTAGCTTTCCTAACGATCGAATATCACTACGTGTTGATGCTCCAGATATATGAGATAACATATGTATCTCACCGATAACACGCTGAAGCAAACCTGCCGAAACCTCAGGACCCGTTAATATCGCCCAGAATGCAGCGCCCACATTGCCACTATCTATGGATTCATCCCACAACCGCACCACCTCGGACTCAGTCGTTGTTTTACTAAATTTCCGAATCGTTTGGCTATACTTTTTTTCGAGTAATTTATGAATGTAACGTGTTGGTTCGTTTGGCGTACACGCCGAATTTACAAATGCTCCATGCAATTCGTAATCCGTCATTTCACCTTGCAGGGCTAAATCAAACTTCTTCGCAGTTTGTCGTAGTTCCTTGAGAGATAGGCATGTGCCAATAATGCTGCAATGATAAGCAATTTCTAACTGCCACAATTTCTTTCTTGGTGACAAGCGCTGACGGCGAACACTTGGAGTTTTGGAACGAACATCTGTAGGCGAACACATAAGCTACCTTCTTAACATTTAGACTTTACATCTTAATGATAATGATTATCATTAAGATGTAAAGTCTAAATGTTAAGAAGGGTGTAAATATTTCGATTATTTATCAAAGAGACTCTACGCTAGATCAGAGGTGCTCTTCTGCATACTCGGCCAGCACCGAACGAGGCACCCCTTTTAATTGGACACTTGCACCATGAGAAAACCCCTTAAATCGTTCAGACATGTAGGTTAAACCCGAACTTGTAGGGGAAAGATAAGGGGTGTCAATTTGTGCCAAATTACCCAAACATACAACTTTGCTACCCTCTCCTGCACGGGTAATTATGGTCTTAATTTGATGGGGAGTTAGGTTCTGGCACTCATCAATCAAAATCATGCTACGTTGAAAGCTTCTTCCGCGAATATAATTTAAGGCCTTGAATTGAATATTCGCCTTGGATTTTACGTACTCGATACTCCCCTCTGGGCTTTCATCATTTGAATGAAGCGCTTCAATATTATCGGTTATAGCACCCAACCAAGGGTCCATCTTTTCTTCTTCATTGCCGGGCAGAAAACCATGATCTTCTGCTAGTGACGGTGTACTTCGAGTAACGATGATTTTATTGTAACGCTTACTCTCTATCGTCATTTCAATCGCAGCAGCTAATGCTAAAATAGTCTTCCCTGAACCTGCTGCTCCCGTTAAATTGACCAAATGAATATCAGGATCAAGCAATTCATTAAGTGCTAGTGCTTGATAGATGTTTCTCGGCGCCAAGCCCCAAGCCTCTTGCTCCATCAATGATTCCTTTCGTAAATGCTGGATAACAATATGCTCGTCTGAAATTTCCTTTATTTTCCCAACAAAACCTTGTTCATCTAAAATAAATTGGTTTAAGAAAACTTCATTCTCAAAAGTATCACTAGGAACTGAGTGGTAAGTAATACTTCCACGCTGAATGGTATCAACTTGACTAACCTGATCCCAAAACTCTCCGGGGAACTCAATATACCCTTTCGTTAACTGCTTTACGTCAGACACCAGTTGGTCATTATGGTAATCCTCTGCATTGATATGGCAGGCTCTCGCTTTCAAGCGCATATTGATATCTTTGGTTACTAACGTATAACGGCAATCTGGATTTTCCACTTGCATTTGGACAACACGATTAATAATAATATTATCATTTGTGTTATTCAACAGACAAGTTTCCGGAGGTTCGCCTGGCCTATTGGTAACAACGGCAATCCGACCCTTTGTAGGTTCTCCTTCATTTCGATATATAGGAACACCTCCGTCTAAACGTTCGGGAGGCACATCACCAATTAAACTATCAATCAAACGCACGGCAGAGCGACATTCTGCTGCCACCGACTTATTGCCGACTTTTAATTTATCGAGTTCTTCTAGAACAGTCATGGGGATAATGACGAGATGCTCGTCAAAATTAAGAAGGGAATTAGGATCGTGAATTAATACATTGGTATCGAGTACGTAGGCTTTTCGGGCGTAAACACCATTAGGAGTCATGGTCTATCCTCAAATAAGTCAGGTTGATTCAATATACAAGCACGTTGTGTTTTTGTATTGAAGGCGCCTCCTTATCAAGCTTTGTATTCGCAATTTCCTATGAAAAACAAAGCCTGACCATGTATTTCGTTACTTTTATCTTATGTCATAAAATCAATTTCGCAAATGTTTTTTACAATTTGATGTCAGCTTAAAAGCTTACTGATGTTCATCTAACATTTTCTGCATTTTACTCGTCAACTCAGTATGCCATTGATCCACTGCGTTAGAAAACTCTATCTCGTTATCTACATCAACAACTGGCGGTAACTGTGGTTCGCTTAGGTAATGCACCAGTTTTATCGGCCTAGGAAGTAATGACAAACCCAGCCCACGAATCGCCGTAACGGGTAACCGGTATTTTTGGTAAACCATTTTGGTCAATGTATTCTCATATACGGTATACAAGTCATCAGCACCAGGACAACAAGACAAAATGATAGGTGTTTGGGTTTTGAGCGCCAACCGGACAAATCCTTTCCGGGATTCCCAGCACACTTTGTACTTTTCGGAAGAAGGTCTAAGCGCTTCGCGCATACCTCCTGGTGCAACAAGAACAAGTTGCTCCCTGTCCGATAACAAAAACTCTGCTACTTTTGGTCTGGCTGGAACCGCCCCTGACTTAGCTACCGCACGACCAATAGATGGAACATAAAAAAGCGATCGATCCGCCAAGCTTCTTACAACGCGCCCCGTATCCTCATTTATTTTGCGCGATAAAAGTGCATTGTCATACGTTGCAAAACTATGGTTCACCGCAATGATGCAGCGCCCCGCAGCAGGAATATGCTCCATACCAAAGACTTTATGTCGATGGTAACGAGATACTGGCCCATAAAGTTTATTAGTACGCTTAATCGCAGCAGGGTCTGGCTCATGATATCGGTGATCTATCTTCACATTACATCCTTAACTATTTTACTGACTCTAGCTATCTTATAGAGAATTGTATTTTAACGTTTTCAGCTCACCCGCATTTTCTCACAAAGATGCCTCATATGTGTTGACGAGTAGTGACAACATTTATGTTTAATTTGCCACTCACACCAAAACAACTTAGGGGTTTTTACTCAAATACCGCCCTTTTTGACCGTTATGGTCTATATATAGATGGTAATTGGGCTTCACCATGACCTTATAGAGCGATATACTGAGTGATCACTTTGTAAGCTTTGTTGACCACAACCCAACTTACGGGCCGTAAAAAAATAAGAAGACGGAGTTTCGAATATACGATGGTTGCATTGTATATTCCTTAAAATAAAAATAATGGATCATCAGCTACCTAACGTCTCAGACTCGGCATCACAATTTGACGTCAAATCGTCAAGCAACAGTATCCGAAAGCTGTTGTCGCTTCCCCATGTGCTGCTCCCAGTACTACACCTTTCCAGTGACACCCCTAACGACCCATTACATTTGTATAATTTACTACGTTATGATGCGTCATTGGTTGCTCGTGTACTCGAAGTTAACCGAAAGTCACCCTCGGCAACACTATCAACATCACCCCAAGCTGATATTAAGGAGCTACTACTCTCCACTTCACCGAAAACGATTCGAAGTTTAGTCCTATCAACATTCCATGACAGAAATGGTATTTATACCTGTGGGAATGCCCTCTCACAGGAATACTTGAAAAAGCAGTGGCTCACGAGCATTCAGTGTGGATTTTTAGCCAAATCCCTTGCTCTGCAAGTAGACTACCCTGACCCAGAAGAGGCTTATTTTGCAGGCTTACTGCATAATATTGGTCAACTGATATTTCACGCCGAAGATGGTGATGAATATTTAAATACCTGCGTATACGACCTCGCACCTGATCTAACTATCGGCGATAAAAGTTCGCTATTACTATCCAATGAGAATAAACGTTTTTCAATAGATCATTGTAAAATCGGCGCCCACATGTGTAAAACCTGGGGCTTACCAATCCAACTTCAAGATGCCATACGGTTTCATCACGCAAGCTTCGAGCAGATCTCAGACGCACACATTCTTACTCGTATCATTAATTTAAGCAGCGCAATCAGCGAAGGGAAATTTAGCCAGTTCCGAACCTGTGCTACTAAGGTTTCTTCCCTGCTTAATATTCCCATAGACCATATTGCTCCCGTCATCGAATCCGCGATAGCTCAAACAAGCGACATTATTCGCTCACTTGACATACCGCTTACAGACAGTATCATCGATCAAAAACTCGTTCCCATCCACGATAACGAAAGTGATCACGTTCCTCTTCAAGATGCGATAAAACTCAATCAATTAACGCGTGAAATACATTTCTGCGGTATTTTGGAAACGGTAAAAGGCGCATTACTCAATGCCACGTCAGAAGAGCACATTCAATACGAAACACAGCTAGCTGCTGCTACGTTGTTTGACGTCGAAAAAACATTTTTTTTCACGTTCGATAAGTCAACCAATTACATCCAAGGCGACCAAAAAACCAAACCTCCCTCAATTATTAATGACCTATCGATATTATCAGAAAAAGGTCGTAGCATTTTGGCTGACACGGCCATCTCAAACGAGTCACTTGATACGTTTTCGATCTCTTACGAAACACTATCCATCGTTGACCAAGAAATCCTTCACCAAGCGTCAGCACAACACTTACTATGCCAACCATTAATGAATGGTAAAAAATTATTCGGTATTCTTGTTTTCGCGCTAAACGACAAAGAGATGTTACAACTCTCTTCAACACGCAAACATGTAAAAGATTTTACTGCTACGGTGAGTCGAGCACTCCTAAGAGTAAAACACAACACAGAACAATTCGATTCAATGCTACACGCTGAACGTTCACTGTACCAAACAAAACTTAAACGTATGACTCATGAAATCAACAATCCGTTAAGCATTGCGCAAAATCATCTTCATATATTGTCCATGTCGGATCATTATTCATCGCAACAACGCGAGTCAATACAGGTTATTCAAGAAGAAATAATACGCGCATCGAACCTGCTCAAACAACACGTGGACGGTAGTCACTCACAAAACGCTAAAAACCACGCTGTTAATATCAATGAAATATTATGTGATTTACTACTCGTATTTGAAGATGGACTAACAGAAGAACAAAATATAGATACGGAAAGACAGCTCGACAAGAGTATGCCGGCAATATTCATTGATGATATTAAGCTAAAACAGATTTTGACCAACTTATTAAAAAATGCGTTTGAATCACTTGGGAATGAGGGCTGGTTATCAATTCGATCTCAAGATAACGTAATTATTAACGGTGAGCCATTTATAGAAATCCAGATAGCCGACGATGGCCCAGGGATTCCAAAATCAATCATTGGGCACCTTTTTTCGCCGATAAATACACTTAAGGGTGAAGATCATAGTGGTATAGGGCTAAGTATTGTAAAAGAATTGACCAATCAACTGGATGGTTGTGTGAGCTACCGCAGAGAATTTGACGGAACTACCGTTTTTAGTTTATTTTTCCCAAGGAAATTTGAAATATAACCTATAGTGATATGCGAGCACGTAAACTGTGTGCGACAAGTATTTGAGCAGTGTTAGTAAGCCGATAAAAAATAAAAATATTAGAGTGGATACAACACAAGGACATAAGTATGGCCATTTCAATACCGCCGCAATCAACTATGCGACCAACAACGTTCTCCGCAACTCCCGCGACGAAAGTCTACACTATCCTTGCCGTGGATGACAAACCCGACTTATTGACAAGCATGCAATCTCTACTGAGTTTGTATCGGTACCAAGTTCTCATTGCTCCCAGCGGCAAAGAAGCAATTAATACGCTACAAAACAATACCGTCGACTTAATCATCCTTGACTTACGTATGCCTGACTTAAACGGCCATCAAGTAATGGATTACCTAGCGCAACACCACATAGATATTCCTGTCGTTGTAGTTAGTGGCGAATCCTCATTCGATGCGGTCAGTCGAGCACTAAAAAATGGCGCCTATGACTTCATTCGCAAACCCTACGTTGCTGAAGAGTTATTAAATGCCGTCAAACACGCATTACAAGAGCGAACCCTTGCCAATGATAACTTGGCAATGCAAGAACAGATCAAACACTCAGAGCACCTTCATCGTTTTATGATAAATAATTCACCCGATATTATTTACATACTTGATAAACATGGACATATAACGTATCTCAACGACCGAACACTAAGCCTCATAAATTATGAGAAATCAGACCTAATCGGCAAACATTTTAGTACACTCATCAGTGAGGATGAACTAAGAAAACATCCTTACACGTTAAATGAACGACGCAAAGGTAGCCGAAAAACAAAAAACCGTGAAGTACAGCTAAAACGTAGAGTTCAATACAGCAATATTGAAAAAGTTGGTACGCTTTCCGTTTCCTTTGAGGTCAGTTCTATGGGCATCTATAACGAAGACCCTATCTCTGGTGAAGATGTATTTGCAGGATCATATGGTATTTTGCGAGATATTACTGCCAGAAAGCAAGCTGAGTCAGTCATTCGGTTTCAAGCGTATCATGATCTGCTCACAGGCCTGCCTAATCGTTCACTACTCAAAGACCGTACTACTCTAGCAATCTCCCAGGCCCGAAGAAATAAACATAAAGTTGCCATGATCTTTTTAGATCTCGATAGGTTTAAAATAGTCAATGATTCACTAGGCCATAATATTGGCGACCAACTATTACAGGCGGTCAGCAGACGCCTACAAAGCTGTCTACGTGAGGGAGATACGCTATCGCGCTTAGGTGGAGATGAGTTTGCCCTATTACTTCCAAATATCGCTAACCAAGAAAATGCCGTAGCGGTGGCAGAAAAGGTTTTAAGCGTTTTGGATTCTGCATTTCATATCGACACCCATGACCTGCATCTAACAGGTAGTCTTGGTATAGCCCTCTACCCTGACCATGGGGAAGACATGGATACCCTAATAAAGCATGCCGACCTTGCCATGTATTCTATTAAGGGTAATGGTAAGAATGGTCTTACGGTATATAACCAGGAAATGAGTAACGCACAGCTTTCACGTATATCCCTTGAGCATGACATGCACGTCGCATTAGAAAAAGATGAGTTTGACGTTGTCTACCAACCCGTCATAAATGCAGAAACAGGGTCACTAAAAGGGTTTGAAGCTCTTGTACGCTGGCACCATCCTAACAATGGAATCCTATACCCCAAGGATTTTTTGGCTATCGCTGAAGATAACGGCTGTATTATTGCCATTGGAGAAAAAATATTAGACCGTGTATGTTCTGATATCAAACGCTGGAAAAAGCCAGATCTTCAAATATCAATTAACGTATCCGCCCTAGAGGTTAATCATCATGGATTTGTTGAACTAATAACCTCTCACCTAGCCCATTACAACGTCCGAGGAAGCCAGATCGAACTTGATATTAATGAAAACATCATAATGTCCGATCATTTACAAACAATTGAAAAATTACAACAACTATCAGATCTAGGCATTAGTATTGCCATTGATGATTTCGGCGCCAGCTACTCATCTCTAAGTCATCTCCATCGATTCCCAATCAATACGTTAAAACTCGACCAATCCTTTATTGCCTCAATTGATGGAAAGCCCAAAAAGGCTTGTATCATTAATGCCATCATTGCGATGGCAAAAGGATTGGACATGCGATTAATTGCAGAGGGCGTTGAAACAGAACAACAATACCACTACCTTCAAAACCTTGGTTGCCAACACATGCAAGGTCATTTATTCAGCAAGGCTGTCAGCTACAGCTTGGCTGAATATATGATTCAACATCCGGAAGATTCACTAAAAACATTTCCTGAAAACCCCAATATTCCAGTGTTAGCTAACTAAAACCAGAACTATCGCATCTTGCATTTTTGCAATAGTAGTTTGCAATCCTACAAACCGTTTTACATTCAGCCTCTCCGTGAATACTGGTAGTGTTAGCGCCACAAATTTACGGAGTGGGTTGAGTCATGAAATCGATAAAAGAAATAGTAAAAATTTCAACCATATTGGGGCTATTCGTAGTTAATATAGCTTATGCAGACGAGGAATCAACACTAAGGACATCAACCTCAGGTTACAATGCCGACAAGGCCCTAAACCAGTCAGACCATTATGCATGGCAACTGTTTGCACACCTCAATCAACCCGCGACGCTTAACCGGTGCCGCCCAGATAGAAATAAAACCTTAGGTGATACTGGTTTAACCGTTTGGGAAACCTGGCAATCTCGCGAAGAGACATTTTTACAAGGTGCTGAAAAACCACCCACCTGGAAAAAAGGCTGTGCCAATAAAGGCTTCTATTCATTTCCAGAAGGCAATTATAGTAATTTTGATGATGAAGCAGTCCGAATTAACAAAAAAGCCTATAGATTCATTCGTGATAATCATTTATACAGCCTGGATGTACAGGAGGGATTAGCGCAATCAGGCATTAGAGATATAGATTTCCCTTTAGGCTCTAAAACAGTTAAAGCTGGCTGGGTAAAAATAGATGAGGATGATAAGCCGTCTTATCATTGGATGGAAATCGAGCGAAATGGCGAACTTACCATCTACGGCTTATCGGCATTACACATCGCATCAAAGGATTTTCCCACGTGGTTTTGGGCAACCTTTGAACATATTGATAACAACACTCGCTGGAATTATGTTTACCCTGAAAGCTTTCAGGGTTGGATTGTCCCATCCAATGACAGTGCCGCCTGCCCAGCTAGTAATTTATCATGTAATACAATTCCAGCAGGTTACGGCTTAGAGGGGACAAAATGGGAAAACTATCGGTTACGAGGAACTCAAACAGAAATCGTTGATAACCGTGGTACACCAACAGTTCTTGTAAACTCTCATCTTGAAGGAGTTTTGGACCAACCATCGATGTCTTGTGTTACTTGCCACGCCCTTGCTGTTAAAGGTTCAAATGGCCCAGCCATGCCTATACCAATTACCCACGGCGTTAACAATGAAGGCTTGCCAGTGGGTCATATTGGTGCATTAAATCCAGAGCTTTTCTTGGACCTCAATGGAAACCCTATTCCTTATGTAGGACTAGATTATGTTTGGACATTGAGGAACGCAAAACGAGAGAATAACTAAATACTGCAAACTATTTATATCGATAATGGTATGGGGCAAAAAGTTACCTAAAGCGCCTCACACCATTATTGATACGTAACATCAACACGTACAGTTGTATTCAATTAACAACGTTTCGTTGCTTAATTGCTCGAGCAAAAAATCTTTAAACACCTTTAAACGTTTGCAACTCCGCATATCTGGGTGAAATAACAACCAAATATTGCTAGTTGGAACAAAATCTACCGTAAACAGCCGCTTTAGCTCTGGCTTAACTTGATCATCAGGTAAAATAGCCACGCCCACACCTGCAGCAGCAAGTGCTGACATAGAAACAAGGTCATTGCTTCTAGCCACTATGTTCTTATGGGGAATATTTTCCCGAATCCATTTAAACGCAGGTAATAACAATAGATTGATATGGCTGCAAATCAGCCTATGGTCGCTCAACTCATCCACACCAGCCGGCTCACCATACGTTTCTAAATACTCCAATGATGCAAAAGCTGACCAATGTAACGAAAACAAATGTTTACCCACTAAATGCTCTGGTGGTTTAGAACAGGCTCGAATGGCTAAATCCGCCTCTCGCTTGGACAAATTGCAGTCATCATTAGATATATGCAAATTTACGATGATTTCGGGGTATTTTTCCTGAAACTTACGTATATAGCTTGGTAAAAAGCAATAACCAAAATTATGGGGAACGGTTAAATTAATTTCTCCACTCGTCCCATTTTTTTGATTATCCAATACTAGTTTGATATCGGCAACCCTGTCTACGATACCCTCAACATATTCCAAAATTTCGACACCCACATCAGACAATCTATAACCATCTGAGTTACGGATAAATATTTTTGATCCCAGCGCCTCTTCCAAACTGTTTATTCTTCTGAATACTGTAGAGTGATTTACCTTTAACACTTCAGCCGCTTTTGCCAAAGTGTCGTGACGCGAAACCACAATCAGATATTTAAAATCATCCCAATTAAGACTATCCAATGTAACCATTTATCACCTTCATTTCGCATTTTAATTCCGTTTTAAATATCAGCCCAAAATTGTTAATCAAAGATAGCCACCAAAATGCAACAAAAAAAGAAAAACGCCTAACCCTAGCTTTTTAAATATAGTCAATACACAAAACTGCAAACAGCACTTTCATAATTGAAAATCTCAATGGATTTTATTTTAGGTAAACTTCAAATTGATGCAAGAAATATATAATAAACCTTCGTTCTTCATCATCAGCTACCTTCCCATCACACCATTACTTGCATTAAAGCAACGATACTGCCTCCGATCAAAGGAATACAGAACATGAACACCTCTCCCTCTCCCCTCTCAACATCACACTCCCCAAAACTTGAACTCATCAGTCACTACCTATGCCCCTATGTACAACGCTCCGTAATCGTATTAACTGAAAAAAACATTACACACAAACGAACATATATTGATCTAAATAACAAGCCCGCGTGGTTTACCAAAATATCCGCCACAGGAAAAGTACCTCTGCTAAAGATAGATGAGAACCACAAACTTTTCGAATCTATGGTGATTTGTGAGTACTTAGACGAAATAACCAAGGGATCTCTGCACCCAAAGGACACGCTTCTAAAGGCACAACATCGATCTTGGAACGAGTTTGCATCACAAATACTCAATAATATTTCTCAACTATACAATGCAAAAAACATTCTTGATTTCGAGCATCACCTTTCTGAAATATCAAAGAAATTCGCACGCATAGAAGAACATATCACATTACCTTACTTTTCTGGCGATCAGTTCTCTATGACTGACGCTGCATTTGGCCCAGTTTTTCGTTATTTCGACATATTGGATAAATACACAGATACAGACATTTTCCAAGGCCTCAAAAATACAAACAAATGGAGAAAATCACTTAGTCAAAGAGAATCAGTTAAATCAGCGGTTACCGATGAATACCCAGAATTACTAACAAAATTCTTGTCACGTAGAGGAAGTCACCTGTCATCACTCATTGAACAGAACTAAAAGAAGACAACTAACATATCCAAAACATGAAAATAGTAATGATAAAACATTACAAAATAATTACAAAACACATGTCATCACAAACAAACATGTTGGCAATCATGCAATCAATGTTTGCACAACAATCATCGCAGAATAGATTATTTAAATATTTTTGTTGTTAAGATACAAAACAGATACATCAAAATATATTCACCTAAAAAATAAAAATAAAAATAACAATTAATAATTTGAAATATCTAGATATTATTTTCCAGATCACAATGAAAAATGGATATAAACAATGAATAACGTGCTTGAAACAATCAATCTGGATCCATATGAAATTCCAGAAAAGGTATTGATTACTACAACAAACAATCATAAAGATACACTTGTCGATATCACTCAACATGAAATTGAAGCGTTAAAAACTGAATTCAACCTTGCTGATGCACATACACACCAAAGCCAAAGCCCTTCACAAAAAAAGATAGTAGAAGACCTCCCCAAGCTATGGTATTCCGCGGAACAACATACTCAATATCAAAGTGAACAAGAATTTATCGAAAAGTTCTACACATTCCATGGCCAACATACGGCATTGAAAAGGCAAGATGAAATATACTTAGTTTATGCTGCATCAATATCCATGCACATAACCGCCACATATTTAATGCAAAACGATATGAACGTCGGGCTAATTGAGCCTTGCTTTGACAATTTACACGATCTCATGAAACATATGAACGTCCCTCTATCCCCCTTGGATGAGTCGTTATTTTCTGATAGTAATGAAATTTACGGAAATCTCGTACAGCATGCTTTAGGTTTGGATGCGATATTCATCGTTGACCCTAACAATCCAACGGGATTTAGTATATTTTCGAAAAGCACTGAAGCTTTCTGTGAGCTATTACGCTTCTGCAAAGACTTCAACAAATTGCTTATTATGGACTTTTGTTTCAGTGCATTTATCAAAGTCTCTGGTGAAAGTCGCGTTGATGTATATGAATTACTGGAAGGTAGTGAAGTTAGCTTTATCGCTATGGAAGATACAGGCAAAACATGGCCCATTCAAGATGCAAAATGTTCGACATTACAAGTAAGTAAAAATATCAACAATGACATTTACAATATAGTTACCAGTGTTTTACTTAATGTATCACCATTCATCCTAAAAATGATCACTCGTTACATAGAAGACAGTGAAACAGATAATTTCTCATCTGTCAGGTCAGTTCTGGAAACAAACCGAAATCTAGCTATAAAATATCTAAATGGCGACCTATTAAAATACTGCCCACCACAAATACACACTAGCGTGGCCTGGTTTGAAATATCAGACCCGGACATTAATGCTGACCAGTTGCAAGAAAAACTCAAAATCCATAACGTCTACGTACTACCTGGGAAATATTTCTATTGGGCTCACCCAGAACGTGGGCAGCGCTATATTCGCATCGCACTGGCTCGAGACTCAGACATATTCCTAGGTGCAATGAAAGCAGCGTCGAGCATAATCGATGAATACAAATAATAGAAAGATATTTATTGATGCATCCCTGTTTATGGGAATGCATTCGAGCGATGATAAAAAACGTAACCAATCACTTTCGATCATGTCAGAACAATTCCCGAAATGCATCTATATGAATTTAGAACAAGTGGGGATGTGTGATGAATATGTGTGGCGTTACACTCGAAACATTCAAGACGACTATTACCCGTTCATGGATGTACTGCATAGCGAGATGGATATCAATCGAATAGGTTATTGCAGTAACGATATTATACGTTTTAATAAAGACAAACGATTATCAGACAAAAGTATATCAATACAGAGTGCTCTGTTAGTTGCACAAACGATAAACAACAATGCCGTACTATATACCCATGACAAAAGCATATTGTCACTTGATTACTTCCGTGAATATTTGGGGTTTGTTCCTAATGAGCAATGCATCAATCAGAAACGAAACGATCGATTCTCACCAAAATTAGACCGATTGTACGAAAACTCAAGAAGTTTAATCTTCCCATTTTAACAGTGTTAAAGGAAACACATTATGTCTAGTAAAAACATATTGATCCCATTAATAACGCCTCTAAATCAGAACCGAAGTGTCTGTGAGGACAGCATCAGAGCTCTCATAGATCGTTCGAAAAATCACACGACAGGATATATCCCCTGCTTGACATCGGGAGAAGGATGGAAGCTAACCGAAGATCAATGGTCTGACATGCTTGAATATACACGCCTTCACGCCCCTTCTCATGACGTCATCGTTGGCATTGAAAAAGCCACAACTTCTGAAGTATTACACTATGCAAAATTTGCAGCTAATTTTCTAGCTAATGGCTTAATCATTACCAGCCCTTTTGGGGAATCCATAACACAGCACGAAATCTATCAACATTACAAAGAAATACACGATAAATCCGGCCTTAAAATTTACATCTACAATGAATCAGAACTTTCAAAAAATGACATTAATGCTAAAACCTTACTCAAGATATCAAAACTTAAAAATGTTGTAGGAATTAAAGAATCAAGTAATTCTGCAGAGTTCTATTCCATTAGAAACCAGCTAAAACACCAAGGTGTTCGCATTTATCAAGGCTGGGAAGATAATATTGTAGATGATAATTTAGCTGATGGAAATATATGTTCACTCAGCAACTTGTATCCAGAGCTATGTCTAGAGGCGGCAATACAACCTTCAGATGATCTTAAAGTGGAAATTGCAAACCTATGTAATGATCACAAAATATTTTCAGAAAATTGGTATGCACATATCAAAGATTACTTAAGTGAAACAGGGGTTATTGCAAGCGACCACTGCATCAACGTCGCACAATAGGATCCGTTATGTTAACGCAAAAGGCATTGTACCTTTACAATAAACGTCAAATCACACAAGCAACAGAGCATAAGCAGCCTTATCTTGACTATGAAAAACAGTGGATATATTCAGGATTAAGAAGCATTGATGATGCTTCAAATCCAAAATCCTATAAAGACCTAACCAGAGACATTGCTAATTTTGTTACTGCCGAATCAGATGGCCCAACAGAAAGTTCAATATACGTATCTGAAAAAATTAGTCTTGATCAATTTCGAGTTCTAGTACAAGAATTCGCCGTTGATGGGCTTACTGAGGCCCAAATTTTCTATTCCATAATGCCTCGATTACCATTAATCGCTCAACTACCTATGTTGCGCATCTTAATCGATGAATTTGGCTCAGGTAATCCAAAACGAACCCACAGTGAACTATATAAAAACCTGCTGCAAGAGCTTTATATGCCTGCAGATGAGGCATTCTACCACGACAAAATCGACAATCTTAGTTATGCCTTTATAAACATGTTTTATTGGTTAACATTAAGAGCCGATGACCCCTCATATTTTGTCGGCGCGCTTACTTACCTAGAAAGCATTATCCCTGCAGTATTCCCTTGTTACGTCGAAGCCTGTCAACGATTAGGTATCCAACATCACCATTATTACAGTGAACACTGCCATATTGATGCCTACCACGCCAAAGAATGTTTTCGCATTCTCAAAGCAATGCACCAAACCAATACGCTGAACATCAGCAAAGCATGGAAAGGGCTACGTTTAGCCAGTTTAGTAACCAATCAAGCATTTGAGCAAGCTGTACAAAAGGCACAACGTTTGAATGGTCTAGGTTACATATTGCCGCATACCGGTCTAGCTATATGACAAACGATCACGATTATCAAGAGCAAGGCACATTCACCTACGAACATGAAGGTCTGTGTTACCACATTCCTCTTCACTGCCCCCACAGGGCGGGCCGACTCGATCACGGGCATATCAACACTGTCGCTAAAACGGTTTCTTGCCCCTTACATCATTCTGTTTTTTCACTAGACACCGGAGAGCAGATATCAGGACCACTATGTTCAACATTAGAAATATCGATATCAAAAATCACCAATAGTTAAAGTAATAACCAAAAAAACACAACCTAAAAAACCAAATGGAGATAATATTATGAACACAGATCTTAGCCTTTACGGTGCTTTTGTTATGCGAATTTCACTCGGCGTAGTACTCATCGCCCACAGTATCTATCTCAAATTGATGGTATTTACACTAGCCGGTACTGCGAATTATTTTGAGTCCATTGGCTTGCCCTCTTGGTTAGCATATGCAGTATTCTCTATTGAATCTGTCACAGGTATTTTAATTATTGTTGGCTACAAAACACGCCTGTCAGCCGCTATCGTTCTACCTATTCTTTTAGGTGCAACCTGGGCGCACAGTGGTAATGGCTGGGTGTTTTCAGCGATAAATGGCGGTTGGGAATACCCGCTATTCTTAAGTTTTATTGCTGCTGCAGTTGCCTTGTTAGGCCCCGGTTCTCTAGCATTAGAATCCAATAAAATGAATCTTATTGAAGAACTTAACTACCGCAACGTTATATCTCATAACTAGGAGGCTTATGTGTTGACTAACAAACTACCATATAGTGTTGAACAACCCTGGCTCCCATTTTCAGAAGCATTGCTAAATTGGGATGAAGCATTTCATCAGTTAATGCTAAATGACAAACTACGCATGAATGCTTATGAAAAAGCCATCAAAGAAACGGTAAAACCTGGGGATGTCGTTGTTGATCTAGGAACAGGAACAGGAATTTTGAGTTTATGGGCGCTGGAAGCTGGCGCTAGCTGTGTGTATGGAATTGACTTAAATCCTGACATACTCGCACTGGCTGAAAAAATGATGTCGCAACATAAGTTTGCTGATCGCTTTATCGCAATCAACAAACTGTCTTATGATGTCATTTTACCTGAGCGAGCAGACGTACTGATTTCCGAGATCATTGGAAACATGGCCGACAATGAAGATTTCCAACCCATACTTAATGACGCTATTCGACGTTTTTTAAAACCCGGAGGAAAATGTTTGCCCAGAGATACCTGTGCATATATCGTCCCCATAACGGCTAAAAAGGCACATTCGGCCATTCAAATGCGAGAGGTAAAAACGCTAAACCCCAATTATCAGCTTGATAAATTAATGCTAGAAAAAAGCATTCGCAACCCTTTCAATCTTTACTACGATACACTCATCGAAAAATCAGCACAATTGGGGGTCCCCCAGAGACTCCAGTATTATCATGATGATTGGAGCCAACAACCGGTATATTGTAAAGTTCGTTCATTTGTTGTCGAACGAGATGCCGTATTCACCGGTTTCCAGTGTTATTTTATCGCAGAGCTAAGCGACACGATTAGTTTAGATATCTCTGGTGACGACCAAAACCTGCATAGTTGTTCTGACAGCTGGAAACACGCTTACTTACCCATCGAGCAATGTATATCGGTTCGTAAAGGTGATTTAATCACCCTATCATTTAGCAGATATTACCCTGATGACATAAACGCCTTAAAATTTCGACAAATATACCGCTGGAGAGGTCATGTTGAAAGAGATGGAAGACATTACACTACATTCGATCAATGTATGGATGAACGTGCTTTTTCCGATTTAGGGTTCAATAGGTATAATGTAAAAAAAGAAAAAGGCAGGCAAGCTGAAGAGAAGTTTCTTTTTTAGTTCAGTACCCCCTACCTACGACTCAAGCAGTAGGGATAGCCATGGGTTGGCTTTCCCTACTGCTCATCAGAAGTTATGTGTCACTCTCCTCTATTCTTTCCAATAAATGGCTATCCACACGTTTGCGGAAATGCCGCAACAAAGTAATGCCATGATCGCCTTCATTAATCCCCTTATCGATGCGATATGCTTTCCAATCACATTGATCTTGGGAAAATTCCACCGTGGAATATCCATTTTCTATCGTATTAAAATAGTCCACATGAGGATTCTGCTGATAAACCAACTCGCTGGTTAGTAGCTGAAATATATTGTCTGGAATACTTCGCTGCTGAGCAAGGCGAGAGGCGTACCGTGCTTGGTAATCATCAGGCGTTCTTAGCATCGAAGTATCATCTACCGAACGATGCCCAGAAGCTCCCCCCAACAAACCCGCAACCATATCCAACAATCCTGATGACGTAAGTGAGGGCGTCATAAACTCAACACCAATAAAATTATCTGCATTTGCCTCAGAGGTATCGTAATAGTCCTGCTTCACATGAGAGGCCATATAAGTGTGGAGATCACCCGTTAATACAACCAAGTTTTCTATTTTATTACTTTTAATCTCTTGATTCAGCCAGTTTCTCTCATAATCAAAGCCATCCCAAGCATCCGTATTTAACGGTATTTTTTCACTTTTGTTACCAATCCAAAGTGGCGCCATAAATGTTTGGTTGCCTAGTAATTTCCAACGAGCAGTAGAGTCACTTAACCCGTTCACCAACCACTCTTTTTGCTCATCACCAAGCATGGTGTGCTCTTGATCCTTCCACTCACCACAAAAAAGTGGAAAATAACGTCCGCCGACCAAACCCTCACCACAAGAATGTGCGCTACGATAAGTTCGCCCATCAAGCATAAACAAATCGACAAGATTGCCTAATTTTACTTCTCGGTAATATTGCAGAAATTCATGCGGATGAGTTGCATCCTGTTTTACCTTCACTCTAGCGGGAACGTATTCTACCCATGCTTGCTGAGAGTCCAACATTAACTGCATTAATTTTACAGGGTCATTCCCTTCCAATGTATACGGATGATCGGGGGCACCCAAAGTATCACGAGCATAATCCCAATAAGCATCATTACTGGTTTCATGATCATCCCGGGTCATAATCCAAGTATGGTTTTCCATCGCTTTTTGTAAAAAAGGATCTGAGCGATAGGTCTTATATAGGTGACGATAATCTTCCAAATCCATCGCCACAATGCCCTCGCTGGGCATAAGGATCAGCCTATCTTCAAAAGGTAATGATTGAAATTTCGGATCACCTGCCGTTTCATAAATAAAATCACCAAGATGAACAACAAAATCTATACTGTCATCTTCAGCTAAATAATTAAGTGCGCCGTAATACCCGTTGGTGTAGTCCTGACAAGTAACCACACCAAGCTTTAACGTTTCGGTATCAACACCTTCTGGCGGAGCAGTTCTACAACGACCGATTTTACTAACGGTATTGTCGTAAATAAATCGATAGAAGTAGCGGCGATCAGATTGCAATTGTCCGTCTAGATCAATATTAACGGTGTAATCTCTAAACGCTCCAATTTCCGACGGTTCAACAATGCTTTCCAACGCTAACGTTGAAAACTCTGCGTCTTCAGCAACCTGAATCGTTAAAAATGCATCTTCAATATAGGCCGATGGATCTATTCGAGTCCACAAAATAACGCCAGACGCAGTAGGATCACCGGATGCAATTGATAAACTAAACACTCGCTCTGAGTCCAGGTTAAAACTGCTATTCGTATTATCCGATTGATCATCAACAGCACGCCCAGCACCGCTGCCACCGGAAGAACCTCCGCCACAACCAGATAAAGTAATAATGTAGGGGGTAGCAACACCCGTCGTTAACAACGACATAAACCGCCGTCGCGATATTTTTGATTCCATAACAAACTCTTTATTTTTGTTTTTATTAGTTTGATTAACCTAACCAAAGCTGCTTGGCTTTATCGATATTACGCTATTTCGAACCAATAATGTGCGTTTGTTGTGACGACCTAATGACAAAGCAAGCAGACTGACCAGTTTTCACTCAACATATACATTGTATAACAGCAAATGTACTTGTATGATCTCGCCAATACTAAGATCCGAGAACAACGGGCATCAATAGTCTTATCAGAAACTCTAACTCTGACAGACCTATCATTTAACATGACCCATGGACTTAGCAATGATTGAAGTAATACTGATATTTGCCCTTGCAACCTTCATCAATATATCTGGTGTCAAGGCAGCAACCAGCCTACACGACAGCGCCCCGACACAACGCGCAATAGTTACCGTAGAAGATGTCCACGATGAAGAGCCAGAATCTTTACTAGAAGCCCTTCAAGAAATGAAGTAAGCCGTAGATTTATTTACAGTTCTCTTAATAATTCCGCGCGAACACAACTGAGCACTTCGTATGCGTAAGCCCCGCCAAGGTCTTCAAATACGGGTGTCAGTTTGATTCGATTTTCTTCATCCGAATTGGCAAACAATGCATCTCGGATACGATCAATATCATCCTCTGGCAGCTGAACAACATCCTGTACTTCCAACTCCCCTTCTTGTATACATTTTTCTAGATGTACAAAAATCGTTTTTTCTTTAACGCCTCGCTGTTTCGCAATCATGGGTACATCCATGCCCGCTTTTAACAACGCCAAACTCTCGAGATAACTTTCGACTTTGTCTGCGCCAGGCTCGCTATCAAAACTAGATACCACATTCGTCGAATCACTGAACTCAGCCAATACGGATAGAAACGCATCACCGTATTTTTCAAGTTTACTTTGTCCGACACCGGTGATCATCAGTAACTGTTTTGGTGTTGCGGGGCGACGTTCCATCATTTCCATCAACGACACATCACCAAAGATAATGTAAGGAGGCACGCCCTGCTCTTGCGCCAAAAATGTTCGCTTAGCTCGTAACGCTTCCCAAAGATCTCTATCTTGATCCGAAACATGGCTAGATGCACGTGACGCTTTTTTACTGCGTAATTCGACACGATCTTTACGTAATGAAATCGACTCATCTCCACGCAACAAAGGTCGACATTTATCGGTTAATTTAAAAGCGCCAAATGCTTCTGAGTCAACTTGAATATGCCCGCGCGCAATTAATTGCCGATAAACCGATTTCCACTGATCCGCAGATAAATCACTACCAATACCAAAGGTACTCACTGACTGATGACCATGTTGTTTTACCTTGGCGTTATCCTGTCCTCTTAAAACATCCACAAGGTGACTTACACCAAAACGTTGGCCAGTGCGATAAATACAACTTAACGCTTTACGTGTCGCATCTGTTGCATCCCATCGTTCGGCAGGACTTATGCAATTATCACAATTGCCGCAATGCTCCTTAGCTTCATTATCATCAAAGTAATGTAACAATGCTTCACGACGACAACTTGTTATTTCACACAAACCCAACATGGATTCCAAGCGCTGATGTTCAACTCGTTTGAATTGTTCATCTGCTTGGGAATCTGCACGCATATTCTTGAGTTTAATAACGTCTTGTAAACCATACACCATCCACGCGGTTGAGGGTTCACCATCCCGCCCTGCTCGCCCCGTCTCTTGATAATAAGATTCCACACTTTTTGGCAAATCTAAGTGAGCCACGAATCGTACATCTGGCTTATCAATCCCCATACCAAAGGCAATGGTTGCAACAACAATCACACCTTCTTCTCGCAGAAATCGTGATTGGTGACGCTTACGCGTTTCCATGGGTAACCCTGCATGATAAGGCACTACATTAAAACCCTTAGCTTGTAACCATTCTGCTGTCGATTCTACCTTTTTACGAGACAGGCAATAAACAATACCTGCGTCATTAGGATGTTCATTCTGTAAAAAGCGTAGTAACTGTTGATTTCCATTTTCTCGATGCGTAATACGGTACTGGATATTCGGGCGATCAAAACCACTGACAAATACACGAGAATTCTGCAACCCTAAACGCAACAAGATTTCCTGTCGCGTTTGGTTATCCGCCGTAGCCGTTAGTGCGAGTCTCGGAACGTGAGGAAACTGCTCTTGTAATATATTGAGATGAAGATAATCTGCTCTAAAATCATGGCCCCACTGAGATACACAATGAGCCTCATCAATTGCAAATAGGCTGATAGTGGCCTGTTGCAATAACGAGATTGTTCGAGGCTGCAACAATCTTTCGGGTGCTATATAAAGCACCTCCAATGATCCATCGAGTACTTCTCGTTCGACCTGTCGCGCCTCTTCCTTACTCAACATGCTATTGAGATAACGAGCTTTTATACCAAGCTGGGTTAGCGCATTTACCTGATCTTCCATCAGTGCAATAAGCGGGGAAATCACAACTCCCACACCTGGTCTCGCTAACATTGGAATTTGGTAACACAGGGATTTTCCGCCCCCTGTAGGCATCAACACCAACGCATCATTACCTGCAATAGCAGTATTAATAATATCTTCTTGTTGCCCTCTGAATTCAGAGTAACCGAAGGTGTTTTGTAAAATTGTCTGAGCGTTTATATCCATAGGCGGAGATTATATAGAAAGGCGTACAGGATGGATATAAACGCAAATAGTCAAATTGCCTTATTAAATTATTAAATGATTCGCTCTCGCCTCAATTCGCTTACATCTTGTTCACTCATGTCTAACAAATCCCTATAAACCTCATCATTGAACTCCCCTACTTCTGGGCCAGGCCACAGGGTTTCTCCTGGTGTATTAACAAGCTTAGGCACAATTGCAGGTATTTTTAAAGGCTCTCCATTAATATCAACTGACTCAAACATCTCCCTTGCTTGGTAATGCTCATCCTCGATCATATCTTCAACATTAAAAATTGGGCCCGATGGAACGCGAGCTTCATCCAAAACGGCCAACGCTTCTTTACTGGACAGTTGCCCCGCCCATGATGACAAAATGTTATCTATTTCTTCCTCATGTTCAACACGGCCTTGATTAGTGGCTACTCTTGAATCTTTCGCTAAGTCTTCATGGCCAATAGCATTCATCAAACGTATGAAAATTGAGTCGCCATTCCCTCCCACAACAATGTATTTTCCATCGCCGCAGCGGTAAGTGTTTGTCGGTACTATACCAGTAACGGTGGTACCCGACGGGTTACGTACAACCCCGGCACCATCGTATTCCGGCACAACAGCTTCCATCATGTTGTACATTGCTTCGTATAAGGCAACGTCCACAACCTGTCCCATACCTGTTGTTTTATTCCGCTGCATCAGTGCCAGTACAATGCCAAATGCAGCATGCAGCCCTGCAAGCGAGTCTCCCATACTTAAGTTAGGTCGAACGGGCGCCTCACCTGGAAACCCATTAACTGCCCGAAAACCACTAAATCCTTCACATACCGAGGCAAACCCCGGTTTTTGCGCGAGCGGCCCCGTTTGTCCATATCCAGATATACGGGTATATACGAGCTTAGGATGAATTTCTTCAAACACCTCTGGCCCCAGCCCCCATTTCTCCATAGTTCCTGGTCGGAAGTTTTCAATAACGACATCAGATTTAAGTATTAAGGATTTAACAATTTCCCGGCCTTTTTCAGACTTTAGATCCAAAGTTACACATTTTTTATTTCTGCCTAAACTTCGCCACCATAACGATGTTCCATCTTTAACTTCTCGCCATTGTCGAATTGGGTCTCCTTTACCAGGAGGTTCAACTTTAATAACTTCCGCACCGTAATAACCCAATAATGTTCCAGCAAATGGGCCTGCTAATAACTGGCCCAATTCAAGCACACGAACACCTGTTAACGGTTTATCTTGATGGCTCACGGTGATATTCCTTTTACGTTGGCTAAGTTAGCTAGTCATCTTACGCTTTACTGCTCTTCCAATAAACCGCGCTTTTGTTTCCATATCAAATCGTTTTAAATCTGCCTCAACAATTGACCGTACAGTCAGCGACCTCCCTGCCAGTTTGTAAGGTCTATTCGGTTACCAAAGCTGCGCGAAAAACAAGGGGCATTACGCAAGACAGTTGCTGTATTTTGTGATTTAATCGTGGGCAGTAAACATTATAGCTACCCAAATAGTGACCACACAAGGATCAGATCCTATGAATGCACAACCACCCATAACCTCCCCTGGCAACACAATTGCGTACAACCCTGCTACTGGTGAAGAAATCGGTACAATTGAAAATACCGACATGACAAAAGTACCGCAGATGTTTGGACAGGCGCGTAGTGCTCAAAAAATCTGGGAAGCAAAGAGCTTTTCACAACGTGCCGCTGCCATAAAAAAAATGCGCACCTACATCGTTAACCATGCTGAAAGCCTTTCTGAAGTTATCAGTCAAAGTAACGGAAAAACACGTATCGATGCGTTAGGGACCGAAGTCTTACCTTGTACTTTGGCCTGTGATTGGTACGCAAAAAATGCAGAGAAAGTATTAAAAGAGAAAAAAATTCCCGTTGATAGCTTGCTCTTTTTTAACAAAAAAAGTGTTATGCAGCATAAGGCACTGGGTGTTGTCGGTATTATCAGCCCTTGGAATTATCCTCTTTCAATACCATTCGGTGAAATCATTATGGGTTTAATGGCTGGTAATGCCGTTATCCTTAAAGTTGCTGCTGCTACTCCATTAGTTGGTGAAGCCATCAACAAAATCATTGCTGCAGGAGACCTCCCTACAGGATTATTTCAGCAGATCGTCGGTTCTGGTGGTGCAGTTTCCAAATCTTTTTTTGAAAACAATATCGACAAGATATTCTTCACTGGCTCTGTTGGTGTTGGTAAACAGCTAATGTCTGAGGCAGCAGAAACGTTAACACCATTATCTCTTGAGTTAGGCGGAAATGATCCAATGATCGTTCTTGCGGATGCAGACCTAGAGCGTGCTACTAACGGAGCTGCATGGGCAGGATTTCAAAATGCAGGCCAATCTTGCGGAGGTGTAGAGCGAGTTTATGTCCACACTTCTATTTATGATGACTTTGTTGAACTTATGGCGAAAAAAACACGAGCATTACGCCACGGTGTAGATGAAAACCATAACGTGGACATCGGTTGTTTAACCACAAAAAACCAGCTAAATACCGTTAAAGAACATCTTGAAGACGCCATAGCGAAAGGCGCTAAAATTATTGCACAATCACAGCCAGTAGGCCCTCAGAACGGCTACTTCCATCCAGCTACATTGTTAACAAATACAACCGATGACATGTTATTCATCCGTGATGAAACTTTCGGACCGCTAATTCCTGTGATTAAGTTTTCAACGGAAGAAGAAGCGATAGCCTTAGCAAATGACTCTCACCTTGCGCTAACAAGTTCTGTATGGACAAAGAATCTAAAGAAAGGCCGTGCCTTTGCAGCCAAACTTGAGTCAGGTGTAACCACTATCAATGATCACCTGTACACACATGGCTTATCTGAAATGCCTTGGGGTGGCTGGAAACATTCTGGTCTAGGTAGGACACATGGGCCAGAAGGGTTATTGGAAATGACTCATGCAAAAGCAGTTAACTGGGATATATTACCATCAAAACGAAACTTATGGTGGTACCCGTTTAGCGATGCATCTTATGAGGGTTTATTGAATGCTCAGCGTTTTGTTTATCCACGTTCGAAGAAAGAACTGGTCACCAGCGCGGCAAAACTTACTCCATTTTTAGTAGGAAAGATGTTTTCGAAGTGGAAAGTAAAGTAAGCCAATCTTAAATAAACAAGATCAAGAAAGGGCAAGGGAGGCAACCACCTCACCTGCCCTTTCTTCACAATATTACCAGAACAAACTCTTACGTTGACTTAACGGTACATATTCATCCTTAACAATTAACTTATCCTGCGCCAACATTTGTTGATTCACTCCACGCACTTCATCCATTTGTGCGGCAAGTGCTTCTACTTGTCGACCAAGCGCCGTACGTTCTTCTTCTAACTTAATAACTCGACTTGCTAACGCCTCACTCCCTTCTGCAGTAACATCCAGCTTTTGCTCCGTTTCTATTACTGTACTATCTGCTTTAGTTAGCTTTTCACTTTGACCGTGAGCCGCTTTGGCAATTAATTCCAACTGTGACAAAACAGAGCGATCACGCACATCACTTGATCCTAGCGCCTTACCTGTTTCGTTAAGTTTGGCAGTAAGCAACAGCAACCAACGCTCCATTTCACGACGATTCATATCTACCAATTTTTTCATGTCGCCCGCTACCGCATGGGCAACCTCAAATGAGAACTCAGCATCTGCTTTGGCGGCTAGTATCACTGCCTCATTACGAGGATTTTGGGCGATAATTGTTTTTGCTCGATTAAGTGCACTTAAAGAACCGCTATAACTTAATGCCGCATAACGATCTAGAGAATAACGCCCTTCTCGTTCCACTCGTTTGCTTATGTCCTTTAAGTAAAATCGTTGAGCAGACATAATCTCTAACGCTTTTTGCTCCCTCAATAACTGTGGCAATGCTTGCTGCGCTGACTCAAATCGTCCGCGGGCCACCTTCCTTATAAGCCCCTTGTGAGCTTGCTCCAAATCCCTATATGCATAAGGATAATAGGTTTGAGCCTGGAATTTTTTGAGCCATGTGAAATTTTCAACAGAACCCGCTAGCAAGCTATCTGAACGACGTTTATTTGCTTCCGCTCGATTGAGTGATTCTGATGCTTTTGCTAATAGTGTAAGCGTTTCTTCACCTAAACTATCGCCAAAGAACAACGATGCTGACTTGTTTATTTTCCCGGGCTCTAACTTAAATTGGTCGTAATAACGACGCGCTTGCGCCAATGAACGTAATGCCGAAGACATATCTTCAGGAGAGAACATCGCCACGCCACCTGCCTGAGCTATTGCTATACGCTTCTCCATAGCTCCCATCTGTTGAGAAACCTGAGAAAACATTGCTTGTTCACTTACTCTTTGTTCAGACTCCTGCATCAGTTTATAGCTGTTAGTTGCACAACCAGAAAGAAACAGCACATGGCCTAATAACACAGCCAACACCACACGTGAAATACAACGAGAACGATCCATTACAACACCACTTGCCTTAACGGCACTACTTGAGAATTGAGAAAAAAGAGGGTATGAATGAAGCGTAAGCAATATTTTCCAATCTCGTCATAATATAAAGCACTTAAAAATGCCATCCATAGATGAGACAAAAATATCCTTTAAAATCAACTATCTAAATACAACCCTCTATAACCTCTCCCTCTATTAAAAGCGACTCTAATACAATTTTATTTTGGTCGTGGTAGCCAAAACAAACGTATAACACTCAACCAAACCAACGCCACAAAATCGTCATAATTTAGTCACTCCATACATTAGGGGCTAAGGCCCTGTTTTTATTCTTAATAGTACGAACACCCCTTCAATAGCCAAAAAATAATACTGAATGCGTGAGCATTTTACCCAATCTAGAACAAACTAATTCCCACCTCATAACCAAGCGATAGAAATAGCCGCTGCAAGCATTCTGCTCCTGGCAGTTACCCCTTAAGACGTACTAAGCTATGCTTAGAGAGTGAAAACAATCGACTGGCAGCACTACCCATAGGTATGCTTGTGATATCACTCTCTTTTATTGCCACCTATATTAACAAGCTATCTGTAGATCTATGTGGCGGGCGTTCCTGTTTGCTACTTTGTTTCATTTTTTTCAGTGGATACCTCCCCGCCCCTCTGCAAAGCCAAGAAAACAAGACGTTACAAATCAGAACAATATCCATTTCCCCATATGGAATAATATCCGAAGGTAAATTTAGCGGTATTTATTATGATCTAGCCAACACTCTTGCTAGGGAAACGGGCTACAAAGTTAGCCATGGAGTCTACCCTTACGCGCGCATTATACACGAACTCAAATACGGAAAAACCGATCTAACCATCATGTTCAAGTACAAAGAACTTGAAGATCATGTGACATACATTGCCCCTCTTCCTTCATTAAAAAATGTTGTCATTGGCCTTAAAGGAAGCCATTTCCCCAACATACGGAGCTTAAAGGATAAAAACATTGCTTACTTACGAGGGGCTAAATTTAGCGATAAAATTGATAGCGACACTAATATTTCAAAAACTTCAATAAGAGACTTTGATCAAGGTATCAACATGCTACTTGCTAAACGTGTTGATGCAATTATTGGCCCACTGGATCCAATAATGGTGGCGTTTAATAAACTCAATATAACTGGAGACCACGCTAAATCCACTCTTGGTTCCCCTCTAATTGTCTCGGAACGAACCCCCTGGGTACAGCTGTCTAAACATAGTAAAAGTGGTATATCAATCAACAAGCTCACTGAGCATTTTCAACATATACTCGAACGAGGCGAACTTGAAAGGCTACGTCAGCACTATATGACGCCTTAACAATAAATATCCCGTAGCAATGTATTCAATCGACTATACTTCACAACAAACACTTTTGTCATTACACAATAAAAATGGATGTATTTTAACGTGGCAATTAACAACTTCATAAGGATTCAGATTCTAGCAATTATAATAATATTGGGAAATCTAACCCCCGTATTTAGCGCTGACTTTGATCCTGAAAATATCAACACTGCCTATCTCTCCGACGACACCAACATCATTGATCTACTACCTCATTCATTATCATCCATTGAAAACACGATATCATCCATCGATGACATTTATAAAAACACCACATGGAACACAATAAAAAGCGACACAATAAATTTAGGGATGACCTCTTCTGCGCTTTGGATAACGACATCTATCACCAGCAATAAAAGCCTTAATCAAAAACAGTTCTATTTAAGATTCAGCAACCCTGAATTAAGTGACATCAAAGTCTATCAAGACAAAAACCTCATTTCTGAACCCGGCCAACGCCATAATTTTAATAACAGAGTTATTTCTCTTCCTGAATTTGTTGTTCCTATTACATTCACCAAAAATAGCATTACAACGTTAACCATTCGCATAACATCATCTGGATCATTACGAACCGGTATCACCTTGCACTCTGGGCACAATCTATTTTCAATACAAAACAAACAGAGCTTGATGGTTGGTGGTTACTACGGGTTAGCTAGTTTACTTTGCCTTCTGTTTTTTGGATTCTATATATTCTCGAAAGAAAATATATATTTATGGGTATCTCTTTCACTGGGATCGCTCATCATGTTGCAACTAAACATTGATGGCTTCCTTTACCAATATGGGTATCAGGAACAACCGAATTGGTTCTTTTCATTTCTCCTTATTCCGACCATTATTGCATATATTACAACTCACTGCTGTCCCACAGTTTCATAACATCGACAACTGTTTGTTTTTATCTGGCTCGTCATCAATTGGTGGCGAGAACAAATCGTACAAATTTCTTCGATCAAAAAGGTTCAGCTGAA
>MAAB01032300.1_pt1 | contig 107400 bp, 108 predicted proteins | sample 1115991 | NCBI WGS metagenome assembly MAAB01 (sample SAMN04961124, study PRJNA320927) | seawater metagenome | isolation source: sample BD02T18 sea water enriched with oil for 18 days | place: USA:Gulf of Mexico | collected 2013-07-27
GTTCAGATGGTTGTTACTCTAATTCACCCAATCGCGATGGATGACGGTTTGCGTTTCGCTATTCGTGAAGGTGGACGTACTGTTGGTGCTGGTGTTGTAGCAAAAGTACTTGCGTAAGTGATTATTTAAGAAATAATACTTTAATTTGTTGCGTTTCTTGGCGTAACCGGGTTATAGTATCGCGCCCCTGAGATATGGGGCGCAACCAACCCAGGCATTGATCTGGGGATGATTGACAAAATCACTCCTTACCCATTATGAGGTTGAGGCAGGTGATTTTTTGCATGTTAAATTGTTAGAAACGATTTCGGAGTTCGAGGACGATGCAAAATCAAAAAATTCGCATCCGCTTAAAGGCGTTTGATCATAAGTTAATTGATCAATCTGCTTTAGAAATAGTGGAAACTGCGAAGCGTACTGGGGCTCAAGTATGTGGCCCAATTCCTCTGCCCACGCGTAAGGAGCGGTTCACAGTGTTGGTTTCTCCTCATGTGAACAAAGATGCTCGTGATCAGTACGAGATCCGAACGCATAAGCGTTTAGTAGATATCGTTGAACCGACAGACAAGACTGTAGACGCGCTTATGAAGCTTGATCTTGCTGCTGGTGTTGATGTTCAAATTAGCCTTGGCTAAAGAGTTTACGTTGCAGTGTGCAGAAGCATTGTAGAAGAGGTAGGAATATGACAATCGGTCTAGTCGGTCGAAAATGTGGTATGACTCGAGTGTTTAGTGAAGAGGGTGTTTCAATTCCGGTAACGGTGATTGAAGTTGACCCGAATCGTATTACTCAGGTTAAGACCCAAGAAAATGACGGATATAGCGCGATCCAGATTACCACTGGCGTTAGGAAGGCGTCTCGTGTTTCCAAAGCGGAAGGCGGGCATTTTGCTAAAGCGGGTGTTGAAGCTGGGCGTGGTTTGTGGGAGTTTCGTTTGAAGGAAAGCGAAGGCTCTGAGTTGTCAGCTGGCGATAAGATAGACGTTAGCTCTTTTGAAGCGGGACAGTCAGTTGATGTGACTGGAACATCAAAAGGTAAAGGCTTTGCTGGTGTAATCAAGCGTTGGAATTTTCAAATGCAAGATGCAACCCATGGCAACTCTTTGGCGCACAGAGCGCCTGGTTCAATTGGCCAGTGCCAAACGCCAGGTCGAGTGTTCAAAGGCAAAAAAATGGCAGGCCATATGGGGTCTCGTCGCGTAACGGTACAATCTTTAGAGATAGTACGTGTAGATCAAGAGCGTAATTTGCTTTTGGTTAAAGGCGCTGTTCCGGGTGCACCTGGCAACGATGTTGTCGTGCTTCCAGCAGTAAAAGGTTAAGCCTGAGAGGAAATAGCGGATGAATCTGAATCTTGCCTCTGGCGGAACCGTTGATGTTTCTGAAGTAGCATTCGGGAAAGAGTTTAACGAGCCGTTGGTTCATCAAGTAGTAACATCATTTCTTGCAGGTGCCCGTCAAGGGACACGTGCACAGAAGACTCGATCTGAAGTACGTGGTGGCGGTGCTAAGCCATGGCGTCAAAAGGGAACTGGCCGAGCGCGTGCTGGTACTATCAGAAGCCCAATTTGGCGCTCTGGTGGTGTAACTTTTGCTGCCTCACCTCAAGATCATAGTCAAAAAGTGAATAAGAAAATGTATCGTGGCGCAATGCGCTGCATACTTTCAGAATTAGTGCGACAAGATCGATTGGTAATAGTTGAGTCTGTAGAAATTGAGCAGCCAAAAACTAAGTTGCTAATCGCCAAGTTGAAAGAGCTAGGGCTTGAAAAGGCTCTAATTGTTACTGAAAATGTAGATGAGAATTTGTTTCTATCTTCTCGTAATCTGCCTTTCGTAAGCGTAATTGATGCGCAAAGTGCTGATCCAGTAAGTTTGATCGGTCACGAAAAGATTTTAGTAACAGTTGCCGCACTTAAGAAATTTGAGGAGTTGTTGGGATGAATCCAGAACGCATATTTAAAGTGCTGTTGGCTCCACACATCTCTGAGAAAGCCACAGTGATAGCTGAAAACAATCAATTTGTTTTCAAAGTTACCACCGATTCTACAAAGCGCGAAATCAAAGCAGCGGTTGAGCAATTGTGGGACGTAAAAGTAAAGTCTGTTAAAACGGTTAATGTAAAAGGCAAAACAAAGCGCTTCGGGCGCATGGAAGGCCGCCGTTCCGACTGGAAGAAAGCGTATGTTTCTCTTCAAGACGGCTTTGATATTGACTTTCAAGGCGAAGCTTAAGGCATAGGAGAGAGCGCATGGCACTTGTTAAAGCAAAACCAACATCTCCAGGACGTCGCTTTGTCGTTAAAGTAACGAATCCTGATCTTCACAAAGGAGCACCTCACGGTCCCTTGGTGGAGTCGAAATCAAAAAGCGGTGGTCGAAACAATAATGGTCGTATTACTACGCGCCATATTGGTGGTGGTCATAAGCAGGCTTACCGTATTATAGATTTTAAGCGTAATAAAGATGGTATCCCTGGTACTGTTGAACGCTTAGAGTACGATCCTAATCGTACAGCTAATATCGCACTGATAAAGTACTTGGATGGTGAGAGACGTTATCTTATCGCTCCAAAAGGCTTAAGTGCTGGTGATAGCGTGCAATCGGGTGAAGACGCGCCTATTAAAGTGGGTAACGCGTTGCCAATGAGGAACATGCCATTAGGTAGTGTTATTCATTGTATAGAAATGAAACCTGGAAAGGGCGCACAGATTGCTCGTAGTGCAGGAACATCTGCTCAGCTACTAGCGAGAGACGGGGGTTACGTAACATTACGTTTACGCTCTGGCGAAATGCGCAAAATACTGGCAGAATGTCGCGCCACTATCGGTGAAGTTGGCAATTCTGAGCATGCGTTACGTTCATTAGGTAAGGCCGGTGCTAGTAGATGGCGCGGTGTCAGACCAACTGTTCGTGGTGTTGCTATGAACCCAGTTGATCACCCGCATGGTGGTGGTGAAGGTCGTACTTCGGGCGGTCGTCATCCTGTAACACCTTGGGGCGTCCCAACAAAGGGTTACAAGACCAGAAAGAACAAACGCACTAATAAGCTTATTGTTCGCCGTCGCGGATCTAAGTAATTAAATCGGAATTATTAAGAGGTATTTGTTGTGCCACGTTCACTTAAAAAAGGCCCCTTCATTGATGGCCATCTACTGAAGAAAGTGGAAGTTGCGCTCGAAACCAATTCTAAAAAGCCTATTAAGACTTGGTCTCGACGCTCAATGATTCTACCGGAAATGGTTGGTTTAACTATTGCGGTACATAACGGTCGCCAGCATGTTCCAGTTCTCGTATCTGAACATATGGTCGGTCACAAATTAGGTGAGTTCTCTTTGACCCGCACGTATCGCGGGCACATCGTAGACAAGAAAGCTAAACGTTAAGAGGTGAGTGATGGAAGTAGCCGCTAAGCTAAAAGGTGCTCAAATTTCCGCACAGAAGGCTCGGTTAGTTGCTGATCAAGTTCGCGGTCAGAATGTAGACCAAGCACTGAATCTTTTGACTTTTAGTCCGAAGAAAGCAGCACACTTAATTAAGAAAATTTTGGAATCTGCAATCGCTAATGCTGAGCATAACGATGGTGCAGATGTTGATGAGTTGAAAATCTCTGCCATCTACGTTGATGAAGGTATGACACAGAAACGCATTCGACCACGAGCAAAAGGTCGAGCGGATCGGATTCTGAAAAGAAGCTGTCATATCACCATCAAGGTATCTGATAAATAGAGGAAAGGCTAGATGGGTCAGAAAGTACATCCAACGGGTATACGTTTAGGGATTGTTAAAAAGCACGCTTCGACGTGGTATGCAAGCCCTAAGAACTACGCCGAGTATCTACTTACAGATTTGCAGGTTAGAGAGTATCTGCTTAATCGTTTAAAGGCAGCTTCTGTAAGTCGTATCGAGATTGAGCGGCCAGCAGAAAATGCTCGCATCACCATTAAAACTGCACGGCCTGGTATTGTTATCGGGAAGCGCGGGGAAGATGTTGAGAAGCTTCGTAAAGAAGTTTCAAAGCGAATGGGCGTTCCTGTACATATAAACATTGAGGAAATCCGCAAGCCTGAGCTTGATGCTAAGCTTGTTGCCGATAGTGTAGCTTCTCAGTTGGAGCGTCGAGTTATGTTTCGACGAGCCATGAAGCGTGCGGTTCAAAACGCGATGCGAATTGGTGCTCAAGGTATAAAGGTATCGGTAGCAGGCCGCTTAGGTGGTGCTGAAATCGCTCGTACAGAGTGGTATCGTGAAGGTCGTGTACCTTTGCATACACTTCGAGCTGATATCGATTACGCCTCAGTCCGAGCTGAAACCACCTACGGTACAATTGGTGTTAAAGTTTGGATATTCAAGGGCGAAATCCTTGAGGGAATGGAGCCAGTCGAAGAGCCGAAAAGCAAACGACCACACTCCAAGAAGCGCTAACGAGCTAGTTAAAGGTTATTAGAGATGTTACAACCTAAACGTACAAAGTTTCGAAAGCAGCACAAGGGTCGCAACCGCGGCTTGGCATTGCGCGGAAGCAAAGTATCTTTCGGTACAATCGCTCTTAAAGCGACTGGCCGTGGACGCATAACCGCACGCCAAATTGAAGCTGCTCGACGAGCAATGACACGCCACATAAAACGTGGTGGGAAAATTTGGATTCGTGTCTTCCCTGACAAACCTATCACTGAAAAACCTCTTGAGGTTCGACAGGGTAAAGGTAAGGGAAATGTTGAATACTGGGTAGCACAGGTTCAACCTGGTAAAGTTCTTTATGAGATGGAAGGTGTCTCTGAAGATGTTGCACGAGAAGCGTTTGCACTTGCTGCGGCAAAACTGCCAGTGGCGACAACAATTGTAACTCGGACGGTGATGTAATGAAGACAAGCGAACTGAGAGACAAAAACGTTGAGCAACTGAACGAAGAGCTTCTTGAGCTACGTCGTACGCAGTTCGGTCGACGTATGGAGCATGCAACTGGGCAGATGAATCAGCACCATTTGCTAAGGCAGGTTCGACGTGATATCGCTCGTGTGAAAACAGTGTTGACCGAAAAGAAGCAGGGTAAATAAGTATGTCTGAGCAAGTAGCTGAAACCAAAAAACGCGCTCTAACAGGTAAAGTAGTCAGTGTAAAAGCTAATAAGACTATTACCGTACTTGTAGAGCGTAAGGTAAAGCATCCTGTTTACGGTAAATTTGTTCGTCGTTCCACGAAGTTTCATGCACATGATGAAGCTAATACGTGTAACGATGGCGATATCGTAACAATAGAAGAGTGTCGTCCACTATCTAAAACTAAGTGTTGGCGCTTAGTTAAAGTAGAAGTTCAAGCTAAGTAATTAGCCTGAGTGGATGTGAATTTAGAATTTGCTTGTAGATATTTTATGCTACAGCATAGGTTTGGAGTGGACCGATGATTCAGACCCAATCAATGCTAGAAGTCGCTGATAACAGCGGTGCAAGACGAGTTATGTGTATCAAAGTATTGGGCGGTTCACACCGACGATATGCTCGTGTTGGCGATGTAATTAAAGTTACTGTGAAAGAAGCAATTCCTCGCGGTAAAGTAAAAAAGGGTGATGTGCTAAACGCAGTAGTTGTGCGCACTCGTCAATGTGTTCGCCGCCCAGATGGGTCAGCGATCCGATTTGATGATAATGCAGCGGTACTTCTAAACGCGTCAAAGCAGCCTATTGGTACCCGTATTTTTGGGCCTGTTACTCGCGAATTGCGTAACGAACAGTTTATGAAAATTGTTTCGCTAGCGCCTGAAGTGCTCTAGGTAGGGGTTCTAATATGTTAAAGATCAGAAAAGATGACGAAATTATAGTTATCACAGGTAAAGATAAAGGTAAGAAAGGTAAGGTCCTTAAGGTTCTTGACCAAAAGCTTATCGTATCTGGAATCAACATAGTTAAGCGTCACACTAAGCCGAACCCAAATAAGGGTGTGGCAGGTGGAATCGTAGAGAAAGAAGCTGCAATACAGCTTTCTAACGTAGCTATTTACAATCCTCAAACTCAGAAAGCTGATCGTGTTGGCTTTAAAGTTCAAGAAGATGGTAATAAAGTTCGTTTCTACAAATCTACAAATGAAGTGTTTGGTAGCTAACGGATCGGATGAACTAGGTTATAACGATGAGCAATTTGAAAGAGTTTTACCAAAAAGAAGTCGTCGGTAAACTGCAAGATCAGTTCAAATTCAAAAGTGTAATGGAAGTGCCTCGCATTACCAAAATCACCTTGAATATGGGCGTTGGTGAAGCAACATCCGATAAGAAAGCACTTGATGGCGCTTTAAAAGATCTTACTGCGATAACTGGACAGAAACCTTTAGTGTGTAATGCACGTAAGTCTGTAGCTGGTTTTAAAGTTCGTGAAGGTTGGCCTATCGGTGCAAAAGTCACATTGCGTGGCGAAAGAATGTACGAGTTTATGGAGCGCCTTATTAGTATTGCGATCCCTAGAATTCGAGATTTCCGTGGTCTGAATCCTAAGTCTTTTGACGGTCGTGGGAACTACTCCATGGGTCTGAAAGAGCAGATCGTATTTGCTGAAATTGAATACGATAAAATTGACAAGCTTCGCGGCATGGATATTACCATTACAACAAGCGCTAAAAACGATGAAGAAGGACGCGCGTTGTTACGTGCCTTTAACTTCCCGTTGAAGCAATAGGAATACAGATATGGCAAAGGTTTCAATGGTTGTACGTGAGAAAAAACGTACGAAACTGGTAGCAAAGTATGCTGTGAAGCGTGCCGAGCTTAAAGAGATCATTCGCAGCCCAGACTCAACTGATGAGCAACGTTGGGATGCGCAAATAAAATTACAGAGTTTACCTCGTGATTCGTCACCCGTAAGACAACGCAACCGTTGCGGTTTGACTGGGCGTCCTCATGGGTTTTACCGTAAGTTCGGCTTGAGCCGAAATAAATTACGCGAAGCTGCAATGCGCGGTGAAGTGCCTGGTCTTAAAAAGGCTAGCTGGTAAGCGAATAACGGAGCAAACGAAACATGAGTATGCAAGATCCCTTGGCAGATTTCTTAACTCGTATACGTAATGGCCAAATGGCAAATCACGTAACGGTTACCATGCCTGCGTCAAAAATGAAACTTTCTGTTGCTAATGTGCTTCAAAGCGAAGGTTACATAGATAGTGTAAGTGTTACTTCCGACGTAAAAGCAGAGCTAAGTATTGCTCTGAAATATTTCGAAGGAAAGCCTGTTATCTCTAAAATAGAAAGAGTGAGCCGTCCTGGACTACGAATTTACAAAGGAAAGGATAGCCTTCCTAAAGTAATTGGTGGACTTGGCGTAGCGATCGTATCTACAGCCCAGGGCGTGATGTCCGACCGTGCCGCACGTAGTGCAGGTATTGGCGGCGAAGTCTTGTGTTTCGTATCCTAATAGGTGAACGACGATGTCAAGAATAGCAAAAGCCCCCATTAGCCTGCCTGCTGGCGTAGAGGCAACGGTTACAGGGCAAGAAGTTAAAGTTAAAGGTGGTAAAGGTGAGCTGAGCTTAACTTTACACCAGTCAATTAGAGCAGAAGTGAAAGATAATATCATTTCTGTTTCGCCAGTAGCCGAGTCAAAAGATAACTGGGCAATGGCAGGAACTATGCGCTCACTGGCCAATAACATGGTTATTGGTGTTAGCCAGGGTTTCGAAAAGAAACTAGAGCTAAAAGGTGTTGGTTATCGAGCTCAAGTTAAAGGGAAAGTGATTAATCTAACGTTAGGTTTCTCTCACCCGGTAGAGTTCGCAATTCCTGAGGGAATTACTGCTGAAACGCCAAGTCAAACTGAGATTATACTCAAAGGCGTTGATAAGCAGTTGATCGGACAAGCAGCAGCGAATATTCGCGCTTACCGTCCACCAGAGCCTTATAAAGGCAAAGGTGTTCGTTATGCTGATGAGCATGTTCGACGTAAAGAAGCCAAGAAAAAATAACAGTTGAGAAGATAAAGACTATGAGTGACAAAAAAGTATCTCGTCTTCGCAGAGCCAAGCGCTCACGTATGAAAATACGCGAACTCGGTGTCGATCGTCTAACTGTACATCGCACACCAAGACATATATACGCACAGGTTATCTCTAAAGATGGAGGCACGGTTATAGCAAGTGCTTCAACGCTAGAGAAAGATTTCCAAGGGGCTACTGGTAATAGTGACGCTGCAGCGATCGTAGGCAAGAATATTGCTGAGAGAGCGAAAGAAAAAGGTGTTACTAGTGTAGCGTTCGACCGTTCAGGTTTTCGTTATCACGGACGTGTTGCAGCATTAGCTGATGCAGCCCGTGAAACCGGTCTTGAGTTCTAAAGGGTTTTAAGATGGCTAAAGTTGAAGATAAGAACGAAGGCTTACAGGAAAAACTTGTTCAGGTTAATCGTGTAGCTAAAGTTGTTAAAGGTGGTCGAATTTTCGGTTTCACAGCGCTAACTGTTGTTGGTGATGGAGCTGGGAAAGTTGGTTTTGGACGTGGTAAGGCTCGTGAAGTGCCTATCGCAATTCAGAAAGCACTTGAAGCGGCTAGAAGAAATATGGTCACTGTTGAGCTAAACGGCACAACATTGCAGCATGCAATCAAAGCTAATCACGGCGCATCCAAGATTTATATGCAGCCTGCATCTGATGGTACTGGTATTATTGCTGGTGGCGCGATGCGTGCAGTATTGGAAGTGGCTGGTGTACAGAACGTATTGGCGAAATGCTACGGTTCAACTAACCCTGTAAACGTTGTGCGAGCAACGGTGAAAGGATTGGCTGAAATGAATTCTCCAGCTGATGTTGCTGCTAAGCGTGGCAAGACAGTAGAAGAGATTTTGGGGTAGGTCATGAGCGAAAAAAATACTATCAAAGTTACACTAACCAAAAGCGCTAGCGGACGATTGAAAAATCATGTTGCTTGCGTAAGAGGTTTAGGGTTACGACGCATCGGCCATACTGTTGAAGTTGAAGATACTCCTTCAGTACGTGGCATGGTGAATAAAGTTTATTATATGGTTCGAGTAGAAGGTGAGTAATATGCAACTTAATACTCTCAGTCCTGCTCCAGGTTCACGTCCTACAGGTAAGCGTGTAGGCCGAGGAATTGGTAGCGGACTAGGAAAAACATGTGGTCGTGGCCATAAGGGACAAAAATCCCGTTCTGGTGGTTCTGTTAAGCCTGGATTCGAAGGCGGGCAGATGCCATTACAGCGTCGAGTTCCTAAGTTTGGTTTCACCTCTCGTAAGTCTTTGGTTTCAGCAGAAGTAAGATTATCTGAATTGGCCAAAGTTGAAGGCGAGATTGTGAGCCTTGAAACTTTAAAAGCTGCAGGCGTTCTTCGTAAAGATGTACGTTTTGCAAAAGTAGTTTTATCCGGCGAGATTGCGAGAAGCGTTACTCTTAAGGGCCTTAGGGCTACTAAAGGTGCGTTGGAAGCAATTGAAGCTGCAGGTGGTAAGGTAGAGGAATAATAACGGTATGGCGAAAAAGCCCCAACAACCAACTTTGCCGGCGGGATCTCAAGCCGGACTAACTGAACTTTGGCAGCGTCTGAAGTTCGTTTTTTTAGCAATTTTGGTGTATAGGATTGGGGCTCACATACCTGTGCCCGGTATAGACCCGATACAGCTACAGCAAATGTTTGAACAGCAAAAAGATACGATCTTAAGCTTGTTTAACATGTTCTCTGGTGGTGCATTGGAGCGGATGAGTATTTTGGCACTGGGTATAATGCCATATATTTCAGCTTCTATTATCATGCAGTTACTTCAGGCAGTGGTTCCGCAGCTTGAGCAGCTTAAGAAAGAAGGTGAAGCTGGGCGACGAAAAATCTCTCAGTACACTCGCTACTTAACATTAGGCCTAGCCTTGCTGCAAGCAGCTGGCATGTCTATAATGCTGCAAAATCAAGGTGTCACTTTAAGCAGTGGTTTTGCTTGGGTGTTTCCTGCCATTGTTACGTTAACAACGGGAACGTTGTTTTTGATGTGGCTTGGAGAGCAGGTAACTGAACGTGGTATCGGTAATGGTATTTCGTTGATTATTTTCGCGGGAATTGTTGCAGGATTACCAGGTGCTGTTGGGCAAAGTTTAGAGGCAACTCGTCAGGGCGAGATGAATGTTGGCGTGCTTTTAGCGCTTATTCTTGTTGCTGTGGCGGTTGTTGGTTTTGTTGTAATGATGGAGCGCGCTCAACGTCGCATTACTGTTAATTACGCAAAACGACAACAAGGTAGAAGAGTGTACGCAGCTCAACAATCGCACTTACCTTTGAAGATTAATATGGCAGGTGTTATCCCTCCTATATTTGCTACTAGCCTTTTATTGTTCCCTGCGAGCATCTCGCAATGGTTCGGTGAAGGTGAAGGAATGGAGTGGCTACAAGATGTATCCCTGGCGCTTGGCCCTGGTCAGCCGTTATATATTCTGTTGTTCACTTTAGGCATCGTATTCTTCTGTTATTTCTATACGGCAATTATGTTTAATCCGAAAGATGTAGCAGATAATTTGAAAAAATCTGGTGCGTTTGTCCCTGGTATCCGTCCAGGAGAGCAGACTGCCAAATATATAGACGGCGTTTTAGGTCGTTTAACGTTGGTTGGAGCAGTTTACATTACGTTAGTGTGTTTGCTGCCTCAGATATTACAAGCATTTGCAAATGTCCCTTTCTACTTGGGAGGCACATCACTGCTAATCGTTGTGGTAGTTGTAATGGACTTTATGTCACAGGTTCAATCACACTTGATGTCTCATCAGTATGATTCAGTGATGAAAAAGGCCAACCTTAAAAACTACGGCGGTAAAAGTTTAGTTCGCTAAATACAGCCGCGTAGTAACTTCGGAGAATAGAATGAAGGTTCAAGCATCAGTAAAGAAAATATGCCGCAATTGCAAGATCGTTCGCCGTAACGGCTCGGTTCGTGTAATTTGCAGCGCAGAGCCTCGTCACAAGCAACGACAAGGCTAATATCAGGCTGCAATCATAGCGAAACAAAAAAAAATCAACGAAATGTTGATTTTTTTCTTGGATAAAGCTATTGTCTGCGCCCCTTGTATTAGGTGAAGAATTTAGAAAGCTTCCATTGGAGTAAGATGAATGGCCCGTATAGCAGGCGTCAATATACCGGATAATAAACATACGGTAATATCATTAACCTACATATTTGGTGTAGGTTCCACCATAGCACAGAGCATTTGTTCTGCTGTGGGTATAGAGCCATCTGTAAAGATTCGCGAGCTGTCAGAAGCACAGCTTGATGAAATCCGTGCAGAAGTATCAAAATATAACGTAGAGGGTGACTTACGTCGTGAAGTCTCCATGAACATTAAACGTCTCATGGATTTGCGCTGCTACCGCGGCACAAGACACCGACGTGGCTTGCCTTTACGTGGGCAACGTACCAAAACTAATGCCCGTACCCGTAAAGGGCCGCGCAAACCAATTCGTAAATAAGCTTAGGGATCAGGAAGAATAAGATGGCTAAAGCTAAATCAACAGCGCGGACCCGTAAAAAGGTCAAAAAAACAGTAGTTGACGGTGTTGCGCATATACACGCATCGTTTAACAATACAATTATTACGCTTACAGATCGTCAAGGTAACGCATTAAGCTGGGCAACAGCTGGTGGATGTGGTTTCCGTGGATCAAGAAAAAGTACTCCTTTTGCCGCCCAGGTTGCTTCTGAAAAAGCAGGCCTTGCAGCGCAAGAGTATGGACTTAAGAACTTAGACGTGATGGTTAAAGGGCCTGGTCCAGGTCGAGAGTCAGCTGTTCGAGCTTTGAACTCTTGTGGTTACAAAATTAACAGCATTACGGATGTAACCCCTATCCCACATAACGGCTGTCGCCCACCCAAGAAGCGTCGAGTGTAACGGAGTCTGAAATGGCAAGATATTTAGGTCCAACGTGTAAACTTTCACGACGTGAAGGTACTGACTTAGGTCTGAAAAGTGGTGTTAAAGCCCACGAGACAAAATGTAAATCTGAAAAAGTTCCTGGTGCACAAAGTGATCGCCGCGGACGTTTATCAGATTACGGTTTACAATTGCGAGAAAAACAAAAAGTACGTCGTACTTACGGTGTTTTAGAAAAGCAATTTCGTAATTATTACAAAGAAGCTGCTCGTCGCACTGGTGCGACTGGCGAAAACTTGCTTCAGCTACTAGAGTGTCGCCTAGATAACGTAGTTTATCGAATGGGATTTGGTTCTACACGCGCTGAATCACGACAATTAGTCAGTCATAAATCTATTTTGGTTAATGGATCAACGGTTAATATTCCTTCTTACCAGGTTAAGCCAGGTGATGCGGTATCCGTTCGTGAAAAAGCAACCAAACAGTTACGTATTACGTCAGCGCTTGAATTAGCTGCTCAGCGTGGATTCGTTTCTTGGATAGATGTTGATTCTAAAAAGAAAGCCGGAGTTTTCAGAGCAGTCCCTGAACGTGCAGAATTGCCTTCAGATCTTAATGAGAACCTTATTGTAGAGCTTTATTCTAAGTAAGACAGCTTGAGGTAGTGCCTATATGCAGCGCTCAGTGAATGAGTTTTTAACACCTAAAACTATTGGTGTGCAACAAATCAATGAAACCCAAGCAAAGGTTACTCTAGAACCTTTGGAGAGGGGCTTTGGACATACCCTTGGCAATGCTTTGAGACGTATTTTGCTCTCTAGTATGCCGGGAGCTGCAGTAGTCGAAGCCGAAATTGACGGTGTGTTACACGAGTACAGCACCATCGAAGGTGTGCAGGAAGACGTGATTAATATCCTTCTTAATCTCAAAGGCGTGGCAGTACTCATGCATGAGAAAGATGAAGCGGTATTAAGCCTGACTAAGCAGGGCCCTGGCCCTGTTACTGCAGGCGATATCCAAGTCGATCATGATGTAGAAATCATTAACAAGGATCATGTTATCGCCCATCTTAGTGATGGTGCGAGTATTAACATGAAGCTTAAAGTTGCTAAAGGTAGAGGGTATGAATCTTCTGCTGGTCGTGGCGGTGATGAAGAGACTAAAGCGATTGGTAGTTTGCAGTTAGATGCAACGTACAGTCCAGTACATCGTGTGGCTTACACAGTCGAAAGTGCTCGTGTTGAACAACGTACAGATTTGGATAAATTGGTTATCGATTTGGAAACAAACGGAACTATTGATCCAGAAGAAGCTATTCGTCGAGCGGCAACTATCCTGCAGCAACAGCTAGCAGTATTTGTTGACCTTGAGACAGATAGTGAGCCAGAGCCTGAAGAGCAGAGGGAAGAGGTTGATCCAATCTTACTTCGCCCTGTTGATGATTTGGAGCTTACTGTGCGTTCTGCGAACTGTCTAAAAGCAGAGAATGTTTATTACATTGGCGATCTAGTACAGCGTACAGAAGTTGAACTTCTGAAGACGCCTAATCTTGGTAAGAAATCTCTTACTGAAATTAAAGATGTATTAGCGTCCAAAGGGCTTTCACTTGGAATGCGTCTTGAGAATTGGCCTCCTGGCAGTCTCAAAGATGATGATCGAGTCCTTAGAAAGCGTTAATTAACCCCAAATAGAAAGGCATTGTTTTTTATGTCTTTCTATAGAAGTTGAAAGGAAAAGAGTGATGCGTCACCGCAAAAGTGGTCGTAAATTCAACCGAAATAGTAGCCATAGGCAAGCAATGTTCCGTAACATGGCTGTGTCCTTATTCGAGCATGAGTTAATCAAGACTACTTTGCCAAAGGCGAAGGAGTTACGCGGTATCGCGGAGCCCTTGATCACTCTTGCAAAAACTGATTCAGTAGCAAACCGTCGACTCGCGTTTTCTCGTACCCGAAGTAAAGCAGCGGTTGGTAAACTGTTTACTGATCTTGGTCCTCGTTACCAGGAACGCCCTGGAGGTTACATCCGTATCCTTAAGTGTGGTCTACGAGCTGGTGACCAAGCGCCTATGGCGTACGTTGAGCTTGTTGATCGTCCTTTACCAGAAGTAGAGGATGATAGCGAAGATTAATGTTTCTTTGCTTACGTAAAACAAAAATGCCGGGTATAGCCCGGCATTTTTGTTTCTGAAATTTGTATTTTGTAAACCTAGCTTTGGTCTATTGCTAGCTTGGTAAATTATTAGGCGGATAACATCATGTCATTTCTATCTTTCAATCCAGTGCCTCGCACTTTAATGGGCCCTGGCCCTTCAGATATAAACCCTCGAGTACTGGCCGCATTATCTCGGCCGATTATTGGTCATTTGGACCCGCAGTTTGTTGGGATGATGGATGAAGTTAAGGTTTTGCTTCAGTATGCTTTTCAAACAAAAAACGAACTTACTATACCTGTATCGGCACCTGGGTCGGCAGGAATGGAAACGTGTTTTACTAACTTAGTAGAGCCTGGCGATACCGTAGTGGTATGTCAAAACGGTGTGTTTGGTATGAGGATGGCTGAGAATGTTATTCGCTGTGGCGGAAAGCTAATCTTGATTGAAGACGAATGGGGCACTGCTGTTGATCCTCAAAAGCTAGAAGATGCTCTTGTTAAGCATCCTGAAGCTAAGCTTGTTGCTTTTGTACATGCCGAGACGTCAACGGGAGTTGAGTCTGATGCGAAAACGTTGTGTGCTGTAGCACATAAGTATGATTGTTTGACTATTGTCGATGCGGTGACTTCGCTTGGTGGCATAGAGCTTGATGTAGATGGTTGGGGTATTGATGCGATTTATTCAGGTACTCAGAAGTGTTTGTCAGCTCCTCCTGGAATATCACCGGTCAGTTTTAACGATAAAGCGGTTGAGCTAATCAAAGCTCGAAAAACTCCTGTGCAAAGTTGGTTTCTAGATTTAAACCTGGTTATGGGGTATTGGGGACAGGGTGCCAAACGTGCGTATCATCACACTGCGCCTATTAATGCACTTTATGCGCTTCATGAGTCATTGTTACTGCTTAAAGAGGAAGGGCTCGAGAATGCTTGGGCTCGACACAAACATCATCATAATGCTTTGAAGACAGGTCTTGAAGCCATGGGGCTGACTTTAGTTGTGGATGAGGCCATTCGATTGCCACAGCTAAATGCAGTGGCTATGCCTGAAGGCGTAGATGAAGCAAAAATCAGGTCGGAGCTTCTTTCCAAGCATAATTTAGAGATTGGTGCTGGATTAGGACAGTTTGCAGGAAAGTTGTGGCGTATTGGGCTTATGGGATATGCAGCTAATGAGGCTAATGTCCGTTTGTGTATTTCATCTTTGGAAGGGGAGTTATCCCAAGCCGGTGTTCACTCTAGTGGTGCAGGAGTTTTAGCGATAGATGCTTATTACGGGGCATAATACCTTTTTTTGACAAAGCTCAGGGGGGGAGCATTTTATACGCTTTCCCTGCCTCTTGTTAAAGTGACGCTGTTGCTTTCAAATAAAAGTGTAGGGTGCGTCACTGCGAGTATGGGAAATATCACCTACACTGCAGTCTATATATAAACAAAAAAGTGTTTCAAGTGGGCCATTATGAAAAAAATCGTGTGTACTATTGCCTCATTGCTCTTATTTGCTTCTTTATCTGAGCTCTCCTGGGGTGCGGTTGTCTCTCACACTGTACAAGATGAGTTATACTTTGCGATCGATTCTCAGACTAGCGGGGGGTATCTTCATCGTTATGACATGGCGCAGGATCAAAAACTTAGCTCTCTAACACTTGGTGAAACTCCTACTGCTATTGCTGTAGATGCAGGTAAAATCTATCTGGCATATGGCCAGAAACTTTATTCTGCTGTAATAAATAATGGTGTGTTAGATCAAACATTGCTTAGGAATTTTTTACAAGACATTACGCAATTAGTTTCAGTGGGGGATTATTTGATTGTTGTTGCAGGTGACCCAAGCCAAGGAATGTTTAGTGTTCAGAAGTCTGATGGAACTCTGATTGATTCAGGGCCTGCAGACCCCGATTTATTTGGTGATGTTAAGGGTATACATTATTCTTCTGATGAAAGTTTGCTCTTTGTTATTTACGGTACGGCCATAGACGAGTCTTTGGTTATTGCTAATCAGTACGACTCTACCGATGGTACATTTGGAACGGAAAATGTACTGGCTGATCAGAACATTTTAGCCCTTGGGGATCACTTTTATGTCGGCGATCAAAATGTAATTGTAGACTCTGTTGGGCGGGTTGTTACTTACAACGCCACAACAATCTTAGAAAATAGAACCAAAGAAGAGTCTATCGCTGCCATTGATTTTATCACTACTGATGAGGTTATTAAGGCGGCAGGAGGAGATTCAACTAGTTTTTATGTTGCAACGACAATAGATAACACCTGTCACCAATATAACCCTGGAACGTTGATCAGAGAGTGGGCCCCTTCAGGTTCTAATTTTGTTACAAATTCAAATGTAATCGCTGTATCTGAAGATGTGCACTCATTGGTTTCATATGACAGTGATCTGTTTGTGTTTTGGGGAGAGGCGGGTGATTTTTCTGGGGATAATTCTAGCGACATTGTACAGCCAACGGTAGATACATCTGAGTTTAACCCTTTGGTCCATGACTTTGACCCCTCATTTGCTAAGAGCGCAATCTCTAATGACGACACAAAGGTTATTATGCAGATTGATGATGGTTGTGAGCACCACTTGCTGCGTTGGGATACGGTGACGAACAGCTACTTGGATTCGATCGAAGTATATTGGAATATCGATGATTTTAGTTATAGTCGAGCCCAGAATCGAGTGTATATGGCCACTAATTTTGATGACGGTTTTTTCATTTATTATGTTGATTTTAATGAGGATGTGCCTCAAAGAAGGCCTCTTGTTTCAGGCGATAATAGTGATGGTCAGTACGCAGGCTCGATTGGTAAAATGGTGGCAACTGATAACCAGTTGGTTTTTCAGGCAAGCTTGGATGATGGAAACCCACTTAATGTCGTTGTTGCGAATGAGGTATCATTTGCAAATGATGCTTTTGAAAATTGTTGTGATACCTGGACCAACGCTGTTTGGGACTCTGGAAATAAACGCATTATCTATACAACAGCATTCGGCATGTATCAGATGACGATGACTGAACCGGGTAACTTAGATGACCCTGTTTCATTTAGCGTGCCTACAGTATCGCCTTATTATGCTGTTACCCAAGCTGCTAGTGCAGAAGGTGTAATGAGTTTAAATAGTGACGGATCAAAGATGTTTTACAGAGGGATTATCTATGACGTGCCTAGTTTAGATTATTCTGATGCAACATTGCGTACACCTGAACTTGCTGCTTGGGTTGGTGGTGATTTGTATACCATGGAAAACGCAGGCGATGAGATGCTCATGTGGGAGTTTGCTTCTGGGACGGATTCTCATACTGGAGATCCTGAGGCAATAGCGATAACCTCTGGTGGTGCTTTGTTGTTACCTATGGATAACACAGGTACTGAAATCCCATTATCGGTCTCTGTCTCTTCGGGTAAGGCGCTTACATTTAGTGAGCATGTTTCTGCTGAAGAGGTTAATTCCACGACGGTTGGAGGAGACGGTTCTGGTAGTGATGATTCTGATGATACAAGTGGCTCCGGTAGCTCCGAACCAGCAGCGCCTATTGGCGGCACCGGCGGCGGTAGCATTGACTATATCTATCTTCTACTTCTCACTCTTGGCTTTGCAGCTAAGCGACGAACGGTAAGCTAGTTTCTCTGTTATTAAAAAAGGCGCGATTATCGCGCCTTTTTTAATAACGGTTTTAAAAACTTCCCAGTATAAGACCCTTTCACTTTCGCTACATCCTCCGGCGTCCCCTTTGCAATAATCAACCCACCGCCACTGCCACCCTCAGGCCCCAAATCAACAATCCAGTCCGCTGTTTTAACAACATCTAAATTATGTTCGATAATAACAACGGTATTTCCTTTGTCTCGCAATCGATGTAAGACAATAAGCAGCTGCTGAATATCATGAAAATGTAACCCCGTAGTTGGCTCATCCAGGATATAAAGCGTATGGCCAGTATCACGTTTTGATAGCTCCTTCGCCAATTTAACCCGCTGAGCTTCACCGCCAGATAACGTTGTTGCGGCTTGACCAAGGCCTATATAAGATAATCCAACATCAATTAGTGTTTGGAGTTTTCGTGCAATGGCAGGGATATTATCAAAAAACACTCGTGCATCTTCGACAGTCATATTCAAGGTTTCATGGATATTCAGACCTTTGTATTTTACTTCCAATGTCTCACGGTTATAGCGTTTGCCTTTGCATACGTCACATGGCACATAAATATCGGGTAAAAAGTGCATTTCAACTTTAATAAGCCCATCCCCTTGGCATGCTTCACATCGTCCGCCTTTAACGTTAAAACTAAAGCGTCCAGGTTTGTAACCACGAGCACGGGCTTCAGGGGTGCCAGCAAAAAATTCCCGTATTGGGGTGAATATACCTGTATAGGTCGCAGGATTTGAACGTGGTGTGCGCCCAATGGGGCTTTGATCGATATCTACTACTTTGTCTAATAGGTCTAAGCCTTTGACTGAAGTATGTGCCTCTGCTTTTAATGTGGTTGCCCCATTTAACGCAGTGGCAGCAAGAGGGTATAACGTGCTGTTGATTAATGTTGACTTGCCGGACCCAGAAACGCCTGTTACACAGGTCATTAGACCAAGCGGGATGTCTAGGCTAACATCTTGTAAATTGTTGCCACTAGCACCTACGATTGATAGCTGCTTGTTCGGGTCATTACTTATCCTTGTTTTAGGCACCGCAATTGCTTTTGTACCTTTTAAATATTGCCCTGTAAGAGACTTTCGGCATTTCATTATATCTTCAACGGTGCCTGATCTTAGTATTTCACCACCATGGACCCCTGCGCCTGGGCCGATATCAATAACAAAATCTGCTTGGCGAATGGCATCTTCGTCATGTTCAACGACGATAACGGTATTACCCATATCTCGTAGTCTTGTTAGCGTTTTTAATAAACGTGCGTTATCCCGTTGATGTAATCCAATGGATGGTTCGTCAAGTACATACATCACTCCCATTAACCCTGCGCCAATTTGACTGGCTAAACGAATGCGTTGAGCCTCTCCTCCAGAAAGGGTTTCGGCTTTGCGGTTAAGTGTTAAGTATTCAAGCCCGACGTTAGTTAGAAATTGGAGGCGCTCACGGATTTCTTTTAGGATTTTTTCTGCAATGTTGCCTTTTTTACCTGTGAGGTGTAAGTCAGAGAAATAAGCTAGTGCGTCTCCGACAGGAAGTTGCACTATGTCAGGTAAATTGTGGTTGTCGATAAAAACATTGCGCGCGGGTTTGTTCAGGCGGGAGCCCCCGCAATCATGACACGATGATGTGGTTAGGTATTTCGCTAGCTCTTCCCTTACTGCATTTGACTCGGTGTCACGATAGCGGCGCTGCATGTTTGGAATGATGCCTTCAAAGGGGTGGTTTCGAGTGGTGGCATCACCTCTATCGTTTAGATAATAAAACGCGATTGATACTTTTCCACTTCCATTGAGAATGGCATTTCTTACTTTTTTTGATAACTTCTTAAAAGGTTTGTCTATATCAAAAGAGTAGTGCTCAGCCAGTGACGTCAGCATTTGATAGTAATAGATGTTGCGTTTTTCCCACCCCCTAATAGCCCCTTCAGATAAACTTAGGTCAGGAGATGTAACAATTGCTTCTTCATTAAAAAATTGGGTGGCACCGATGCCGTCACAAGTGGTGCAAGCACCGGCAGGGTTGTTAAAAGAAAAAATTCTTGGCTCTAGTTCACTCAAACTGTAATTGCATATAGGGCAAGCAAATTTAGCTGAAAAAAGTTGAGAGTCGTCTTCGTTATCCATGTTTGTGATCAGCACGGAGCCATCAGCCAAAGTAAGAGCTGATTCGATAGATTCAGCAAGTCGGATTTCAATACCTTCTTTGAGTTTGATTCGGTCGACAACTACATCAATGGTGTGTTTTTTGTTTTTATCCAGAGCGGGGGCTTGGTCAAGTTCAACAATGATGCCGTTAATTCTTGCTCGAATAAATCCTTCACTTTTTAATTCATCAATAAGGTGTAGGTGCTCCCCTTTTTTTTCTTTTACTACGGGGGCTAGTATCATCAATTTTGTTAAATTCTGGCGCTCAAGTACAGCATCAACCATTTGGCTGACGGTTTGGGCTTCTAAAGGCTCTCCATGCTCAGGGCAGGTTGGAGTGCCGACGCGGGCAAACAATAATCGCAGGTAATCGTAAATTTCAGTAATGGTGCCCACTGTTGAGCGAGGGTTGTGCGATGTACTTTTTTGCTCAATGGATATGGCGGGTGATAAACCTTCAATATGATCAATGTCGGGTTTTTCCATCAGGGATAAGAACTGCCGAGCGTATGTTGATAGTGATTCAACGTAGCGGCGTTGTCCTTCCGCGTATAAAGTGTCAAATGCTAATGATGACTTGCCAGAACCTGATAAACCGGTGATAACAATGAACTTGTCTCTCGGGATATCGATATCGATATTTTTAAGGTTATGGGTGCGAGCACCGCGAACAATGATTTTATCCATGAGTTAGCGCCATTGGTATAAAAAGAAAAGAGTATATATTTATACAGGGGTTTGATGCTACCGTTAGTTTTTGGTTAGAACTGGCGAGTACCAAAAACGTTCGGTTGAATGTGTACTTTCATTGGACTAATGGTGTTAAAATCGCCGCTGCAAATTTTCTGTCTATTACTGTTACTGAGGTTGCTCTACATGAGCCCCATTGAAATTCGGGCAACGCTGTCACTGGCTGGGTTGTTTTCTTTAAGAATGCTTGGCTTGTTTATGATATTGCCGGTATTTGCAATTTACGGTGCTGATTTTGATGGGTCAACGGCATTGCTCGCCGGTGTTGCGATAGGGGCATATGGCTTAACGCAAGCTGTATTGCAGATCCCCTTTGGACTTCTATCTGATAGGGTGGGTCGCAAGCCCATTATTGTTGCAGGGTTGATTTTGTTTTGCATTGGTAGTGTTGTTGCGGCCACGTCAGAGTCGATTTACGGCGTAATTTTTGGTCGGGCACTTCAGGGTGCGGGAGCTATAGGTAGTACGGTGATGGCATTGTTGTCAGACTTGACGACAGATGAAAATCGAACAAAAGCCATGGCGAGTGTCGGGGCTAGTATTGGAGTATCATTTTCAATAGCGTTAATTGTCGGTCCTATTCTGGCAGCCTTTGCTGGTTTATCTGGGATCTTTTGGCTTACTGCTGTTTTGGCTATTTTGGGAGTATTTGTTGCTATATTTGTTGTACCTACCCCTTCAGCTACGCAAGTACACAGAGATAGTCGTCCCGTTTTAGGTCAGTTCTGGGAAGTGGCGAGAAGCAAAGAGTTATTTCGTCTAAATATAGGGGTGTTTCTACTGCACTTATTTATGACGGCGTGTTTTGTGGTTGTGCCCTTGTTATTGCTAAATACGATTGAACTGCCTCATGGCAAGCACTGGATGGTGTACTTTCCCATTTTGGTAGGGTCGTTTATTGTAATGGTACCTTTGATGATTGTGGCTGAGAGTCGGCGAAAAATCAGAGAGGTTTTTTTGTTGGCAATAGCAATGCTGGCATTATCATTGGTGATGTTGTCTTTTTGGCACAGTACCCTTACAGGCTTATGTGCAGGGTTATTTGTGTTTTTCTGGGCGTTTAATCTGTTAGAAGCAATGCTGCCATCAATGGTGAGCAAGATTTCACCTGCTGGAAGTAAGGGAACCTCTATGGGAGCTTACTCAAGTAGCCAGTTTTTGGGCGCATTCTTTGGTGGGATGGGGGGCGGTTTTGTTTATGGCCAGATTGGGCTAAGTAGTGTTTTCTTGATTTGCAGTGTGTTAGCCTTGTTATGGTTTGTGATTGCTTTTGGAATGAAGCAGCCTCGTTTTTTGCACAGTTACCGCGTTGAATTAAATGACTCCTGTCCCAATAATGATGAGCTTATTCAGCGACTCTTAGGGGTAGAGGGTGTTGAAGAAGCTATTATTGCTACTGATGAAAATGCTGCGTATTTAAAGGTAGATAAAAACTGTTTAGATGACGGGCACTTACGTCGTATATCCGATGCAGCTTGCTGATACTAATACAAATAGCCACAAGAATTGATTAATATAGGCGGTATTGACCGCATTCAAATAGAGGAATAAAGCATGGCCAGAAAAGGCATCAATAAAGTTATTGTCCTTGGTAACTTAGGGCAAGATCCAGAAACACGTTATATGCCTAATGGTAATGCAGTAACGAATATTAGCATTGCGACAAGTGAGAGCTGGCAGGATAAACAGTCGGGTCAAAATCAAGAGAGAACAGAGTGGCATCGCGTTGTGTTCTTTAATCGGTTAGCTGAGATCGCAGGAGAGTACTTGCGAAAAGGCTCTAAAGTTTATGTGGAAGGTTCGCTAAGAACGAACAAGTGGCAAGATCAAAGCGGAAACGATCGCTATACCACTGAAATTGTTGCTAGCGAAATGCAAATGCTTGATAGCCGTGGTGATAACCAACAAAGCCAGAATGGTGGAATGGGTGGTTATTCACAAATGCCAGAAGCGGGGCAACAGCAAGCACCTCGTCAAGCCCCTGCTCAGCAAGCCCCACAGTACTCGCAGCCAGCGCAGCAACCCATGCAACAGCCGGCGCAACAATCCCAACCCGCGCAACAACAGCCAAGCACTCCGTCACCTGCAAGCTCTGAATTTGAAGACGATATTCCTTTTTAGGAGTCACCTGCGACTAGAATGTTAAAAAAATAGATAAGCCCCTGTTTATAGGGGCTTTCTTGTTTCTAACTTCAGAATTTAATAAAGACTATGTTTGGCTGCTCTAGTGGTTTTTGTCTCCTGCTTGGGGGCGTAAAAGAGTGGGTTATACATGTGTGTCGATATCCTTTACATATTTACTTGTTTGTTTTTCCATTATTGATGTAAGTGCTTGTTTTGGTTAAAAAATGAGCATTTGGCATGCTTCCTGCTTTGGTTGAGTGAAAATCATCCAAATATCAAACAGGAATAAAGATATGCGAAATAGCGTTATTATTTTAGTTGCAGTACTGTCAACCTTAAGTGTTTCAGCGTTTGCAACTCCTATCACCATCGATTTTACGGGTGTAAATGACCACTATGCCAACCCTTATACAGAAGACGGCTTTGATGTGTTCCGTGATAGTTATAGCCACTGGCATATCCACAGCAGTTACAACGGTACTGGGGCGTTGTTCGCACATTCTGGCGCAGACCTAAGTATCAAAAAAAGTGATGGTGGTACGTTTGATTTCTCCTCGTTTGATTTGTGGCATTCGTCTAGCTCGTTCACAGTGACGTCAAACCTGGGCGACCTTTTTAACTCTACAACGTCTGTGGCGGATACGTATAATTTTGGCTGGGAAGGCGTTACACAAATCAATATCACCCACAATGGTTCTGTTTATCTGGATGATATTGTATTAAATGCGACTAAGGTATCGGAGCCTGCAACATTAGCGTTGTTTGGTTTGGGTTTGCTTGGAGCGGGTTTGAACAGAAAGCGTAAAAACGCATAATTAATGTTAATGATAACGTAGAGGCCTTAATTCTCAAAAAGGGCTCTACGTTTTTAGTATTTACATCTCTTTTGTGCCAAGGAGGCAATCTAAGGTTAGTCTTTTGACCTTCTTTATTGTTATTTCTCTAATACTATTTATTTTATAGTTCATTGTGAGTAATGCATTTAAAAAGGCTGTCATAACCAGTTCTTATTCATTTTTCAGATGATTTGGTGTGTTTTTCTATTTATTGGGCGTATTTTTCATAAAATTTGGTCTATGAGACATGGAAACCTGATATTTTTTAGGAAGTTGGCATACAATGATTAGAGTTAACTATAAGAAGGTGCTTGTGTGCCTTATAAATTGTAACAACGCCAATTTGAAATAGGGTGACAATGAAAGTTCGAAGTTACATAGCAATAGGAGTCACCTCCTTTCTAATGTTTGTTGTTGCGTTGTTTCCTGCCAATTTGGTTTGGAGCACTGTCGCTTCTTCTGTGGCGGGCGCTGTGCCAGGGAAAGTGCAAACGGTAGGAGGAACAATTTGGGATGGTTTCGTTGTTGCAGACCTTCGTATTGGTGATGTTAAAGGGTTACACCTAGCAAAATGGCAAGTGCATCCTTTGAACTTGTTGCTTGGAGAAGTCTCCTTAGACTTGATGATTGAAAGTGAAGGATTAATCGCGTCAGGTGGTGCCTATATTGGATTGTTAGGGAAAGGAATTCAAAATATTACAGGCCAAGTTTCTGCTTCTATGGCTGAACCTATCTTGAAGCAGTTTGATGCGAGCGCGGAAGGCGGTTTAAGTTTTGACGATTTAACGGTGGCAATGTCAGGAGATGCAATCTCTGATGCGTCGGGGGTGATTCGTTGGGACGGAGGGAAGGTAAGTTATCGCTCAGGGAGATCTACCCAGACGGTTGATTTTCCCGCTGTAGTTGGCACTCTGACGGAGAATGACGGCAGTTTGAATCTAGCTCTAATCGAAATGAAAGGTAAGAAGGCATTGGGGGAAGCAATGCTGCGCCCTGATGGTATTGGTGGTGTTAAAGTATTGCAACGAGCGATGACATTGGCTGGTTTCTCTTCCTCGCCTGGGGATGATGATAAGGTACTCTTAAATATCCAGAGGCCTTTGTTTTAATATAATATCGCTAGCAGAAGAGTAAAGTAGTGAGTAAGTAAAAAGTGCAAACAAATTGCAACTTCTTTACAAAATAAAACAGACCCTGATGTGATGAACAGGGATACTTAACATTTAATGTTTATCTTATAGTAGGAGTGAATTGTGGCCGCAGAAGCTGCTTCCACTAACAAATCGTTGGATCGCCTTGCTACATGGGTATGTGTTGGCTTGGTGCTTGCCATTAGTTATGTTTTAGTGAAAATTATTTTTTTTACTCTTGATCCTCAAGTGTCTGCGATAGCACCGAGTATATATGGTGATGCTAATCAAGTTGGGGCGGCTGTACAGCGCACTTCTCGCAAAGCTTCTGTGGATTCCAGTGCGATTCCTTTATGGAATTTATTTGGTAAAGAGGGTGTGCAAAAGAAAACTGCTGCTGTGGAAAATGTAGTAGCGCCAACTACCCGTTTGAAATTAGTGTTGATGGGCGTGTTTGCTCACAAAGAAAACGAGCGATCCACTGCCATTATTTCCGAGCAACGTAAACCCGGAAAGCTCTTTCATATCGGGGATAAAGTGCCGGGGAATGCAACGTTGGCTGCCGTGTATGAAGACCGCGTTTTACTCAATACGAGGGGGAAATTAGAAGCGTTGTATTTTCCTCAGTCAAAGACTGCAACCAAGTCGCGTTCCTCTAGCTCTAAGCGTGGAACGTCTAGGTCAACGCGTTCTTCTCGTTCTTCTCGTTCATCCGGTGCCAAAAGGGCATCCGGGATTTCGAAGATGATGCGTGGAGGACCCTCGTCGCCAGGGCAGATTGCTTCGGTTATTGAGCAAGAACTTGGACAGAATGCTGCTGGTGCCTTAAAAGAGTTGGGACTAGAGCAGAATAACGGCAATGGCTATAAAATCAGCAATGGCAGTAATCCATTGTTCTCGGCGTTAGGTGTTAAGCCGGGGGACGTGATTTTATCAGTGAACGGTATGTCAATAGGTGACCCAGAAAGAGACATTAAGGCAATCCCGGAAGCTTTAGAGGGCACTGGTGGTAATTGTACTATTGATATTCAAAAATCGGATGGTCGTCAGTTCAGTCAAACGTTCCCATGTGGTGGGTTGTAGTGGGCAGTATAAATGGGCAGCAAAACATGATGAACATGGCAAACGTTTCGGACAGTGGAAATAAGCGAATGAATAAAGTAATCACAACATATCGTATTTTGATAGTGCTCTGTATTGGGTTGATGCTTGCCCCGTTGAGCTTGTATGCAGAAGAGCAAGATACGTGGAAAATCAATATGAAAGAGGCGGATATTCGCAATTTCATAGAGCAAATATCTGATATTACAGGGTATAGCTTTGTTGTGGATATGCGAGTTAAAGGTAAAGTGACCGTTGTTTCTCATGCCGATATGACAGCCGCTGAAATTTTTTCAATGTTTCAATCGGTGCTTCGAGTGCACGGTTATGCGTCTATTAAGTCTGGCTCTATATACAAAATTGTTCCGACACAAGGAGCTAAGCAGGATAATTTACCACTTGCTGGTGGTGGTGATCGTTCGGAACGTATGATTACTCGAGTTATTCCGGTAGAAAATACCAACGCAGTTGAATTGGTTCCTATTTTACGTCCAATGGTACCGCAATACGGGCACCTTGCTGCCGTAACCTCTGCCAATGCATTAATTATTAGTGATCATGCTTCAAACATTAATCGTATTATGAATATCGTTAAGCGTATTGATAGTGCGGAAAGTGAAGAGATAGAAGTGGTGCAATTAACTCACGCCTGGGTAACAGATGTTGTAAAGCTATTGGAAGAGCTCACTCCTGTAGAAACCGGAGGAAAGAAGCGTGGCAAGTCTAGTGGCGCGGCGCGAGTTCGAGTCGTTGCAGAAGAGCGAACAAATCGCCTCATTCTTCGTGGTGAGAAATCAGCGCGAGCGCGTGTGAAAGGGCTTATAAAAGAGCTGGATCTGCCTGTTGAGGCAAGAGGTTCAACTCAGGTAATTTATTTACGTCATGCGGATGCAACAAAACTTTCGGATATACTAAGAGGGATTGTTACTGGAAAGGCAGTTTCTTTAAATAAGTCTAAGAGTAGTACAAACCGAGGGCGGACAACGACTTCGCGCGCTACAGCTTCTGCGGGCACAAGCTCTAACGGCATTACCATTCAGCCGGATGAGACCCTAAATGCGTTGGTAATAAAAGCAGACCCCTCCGATATGGCTGAAATTCGCAGCATTATTGATCAGCTGGATGTGCGACGAGCCCAGGTGTTGATAGAAGCGGCAATCATTGAAATTACCGGTACGGTGGGTAAAGGCTTTGGTGTTCAGTGGGGAGCGGTTAATGATCAAAGTTTGGTCGGTGGCGTAAACTTTAGCAATGTAGGGAATAGTCTGAATTCACTCATAGCTGCAGCGACCGATTCTGCATCAGGGGCAGCGACTGGATTGGCTAGTGGTATTACGATCGGGGGAGGCAAAGTTGATAGCGAAGGTAAGGTCGAGTTTGCAATGGTTTTACAGGCGATCAGTAGTGCAACTAATACCAATTTACTGTCTACGCCAAGTATTATGACACTGGATAATGAAGAGGCATCGATTATTGTTGGTGAGAATGTTCCTTTCGTAACGGGTAGTCAGCTAAGTTCCAGTGGAGATAATCCATTTCAAACAATAGAGCGTAAGGATGTCGGTTTAACACTTAAGATAACACCACAGGTAAGTGCAGGAAGCACTATTCGTTTGCAGGTAGAACAAGAAACATCTAATGTGACGGCAACGGCTGAATCTATTAATGCCACTGATGTGGTTACCGCCAAGCGAGAAATCAAAACAACTGTTCTTGCAAATGATGGGCAGATCATCGTACTTGGTGGGTTGATGAGAGAAGATATCGAGACCAGTGAAAGTAAAGTGCCAATATTGGGCGATATTCCATTGTTAGGTGTGTTATTCAGAAGCACCCAGAAAAAGCATGTTAAACGAAACCTTGTTGTGTTGTTGCATCCTACAATTATCCGGACTGCAGAGAACGCCAATGCGGTCACTGCGCGTTATTATGAGCGAGCTAAAACAGTTCAGTTGGAACTGGATGATGTCGGTAACTTAACAACGACCGGGGAAGATATTTATCCGGACGAGGTAAAGTCTTTGATAGAGCAAGGTTTGAAAACCTATGTGCGCTCTGGGGCGTCTGCAGAATAGGGATTACTTATATTTAAAGGCTTGTAAGCGGAGAGCACGTTTCAGCGAAAAAGGAGCCATTTGGCTCCTTTTTTTATGGGTAGAATAAAAACGTTGTAAACGTAATTGATGTAGATCACTATCGAGGTAGTGAAGCCTTTGAAGATGAGGTTTTGCCTTAATGAGATGTATCATAAGATACTCGGAGGGCATGTGACAAAAGTACTTATTGTGGGGGCTGGTGCCGTAGGGCAGGTGTATGGTCATTATTTACAACGAGGCGGGGCAGAAGTCTCCTTTTTTGTAAAAGAGAAATACAAAGAAGAATGTGAGCAGGGTTTTGCTCTGTATCGAAGCCGCAGGGTTGGTTTGTCTGCCCCTGAGCGCTTTAAGGCTGAATCTATCTTGACCTCTTATGATGAAGTTGCAGAAGGTCAGTGGGATCAGGTATGGATTGCTATTGCTTCAACTGATTTACGTGGAGAATGGTTGAGCACACTTAAGAACTCCATCGGTTCGGCAACGTTAGTTATGTTACAGCCCGACTTGGATGATAGGGATTATGTCTTAGAGCTTTTTCCGTCTGAGCAGTTGGTATATGGATTGGCAAATTTTTTAAGTTACCAGACACCCCTGCCTGATATGCCAAGCCACCATCGTGACTTTGATAAAAAAGGCGTGGCCTATTTATTATTGCCAATGATGTCTGCGGAGTTTTCAGGGGACCCTGAGAGATTGCCTGGTGTTTTAGATGTATTGGCAGACGGCCGCTTTCCGGTAAAAGTACAACAGAATGTACCTCGTATTTATGCCGATCGATCTGCGATGATGATTCCACTTATTGCATTGTTAGAGGTAAATACCTGGTCAATTGAACGGCTTCGTCATAGTGATTTGTTGGATACTAGTGTAGATGCGGTACAAGAGGCGTTAGGTGTTGTTGCCGCTAAATTCCATCGGCCTCTTAATTTAACAGAAAAGTATTTTAGTGCATGGTGGTTGAAAGTGGGGCTTCCATTTATCCGTTGGTTGGCACCTATGGATGTAGAATCTTTTTTGAAATATCAATTTCAAAAAACCTCAGGGCAAACTCGCTTCATGCTGCAACATTTTATTGTGCAAGGGGAAAAGGAAGGTAAGAATGTTTCGTCATTACGAACTTTATTGGATCGCTTGCCTGCAATGCCAGAAAACAATGCTTTTGATTCTGTGCCAGCAGCTTAGTGGTTAATATACGCTGAGGCTGGGTAGGTCTAACGCACTGTTTTGATCATGAAGTTCTGCAAGAAATTGCTGCCAATAGGTTTCGGTATTAAACCAAGGGAAGCAAAGAGGAAACGCTGGGTCTGACCAGCGTTTTGCTAACCAGCCTGCGTAGTGAATGATTCGTAATGTGCGCAAAGGCTCGATGAGTTGTAATTCTGATAAATTAAAGTCGTGAAATTCTCGGTAGCCGTCGATGATTTCGCTGATCTGTTGGTTTTGGTTTTGTCGATCTCCTGATAGTAACATCCATAAATCTTGCACTGCAGGTGCTGTCCTACAATCATCAAAATCGACAAACCATGGCCCTGTATCTCTGTTCCATAAGATATTGCCCACGTGACAGTCACCGTGGCTACGTATCCATTTTAGGTTGTCGGTTTGTGCAAAAGCAGTTGTGCATTTTGCACATAGTTGCTCAATGATGCGTTCAAATTCTTTGGTTTGATGTGAAGGAATAAAACCTCGTTCTAATAACAGTGTCGCAGGTTCCATAGCGTAACTTTCAACCGATATGCTGGGTCTGTGCAGGAAAGGTTTTGCGCTACCTGCTTTATGGATGCGACCAATTAATCGGCCTAGTCGATAAATTTGATCAAAGTCGTCGGGTTCTGGCGCTTGGCCCCCTTGGCGGGGAAATATGGAGAACCGATATCCAGCAAATAAATGTAGAGTATTTCCATTATCATCTTTTGCTGGCGGGACAACGGGTAGGTCGATGTCCGCAAGTAATTGAGCAAACCGGTGTTCTTCAATGATTTGTTCATCAGACCAGCGGAGAGGGCGATAAAATTTTGCGATGATAGGTGTCTGTTCGTCAATACCTACTTGGTAGACGCGGTTTTCATAGCTGTTTAGCGCAAATACACGGGCATCAGAGATCAATCCTAATGACTCGATTGCCTGTATTACAATATCAGGCGTTAAATTGTCGTAGTTAGGTTCAAGCATGTAACGTCCACTTTGATCTAGTTGCGGTTAATGCTTTTAGATCAGAAAATCAAATAAGTAAGTTAGATAAGTAGGTCAAATGTGATAAGTAATTTGCCTCAGTAATGGTCGCGATCATATCACAGAAATTACGGAGTCCTTGCTACGGCCCAAACGATTATGTCCTGTGCACCTGCCTCTAGCAGTAGTTTTGACAAGGTATTGGCCGTAGCACAGGTAGTAACTACGTCATCAACAATAGCAATCCGATAGTAATCAGGTATCGAGGAGGCGCCTTTTTTTGTAATTGAAAAGGCGTTTGCTAAATTGACTAGGCGATCTGGTGCAGAGAGGTTTTTTTGTTGCGCTGACTGGTTATGTTTGAAAATGAAGTTTGATGCTAAAGGTATAGAAAGCTGCTTGGACAATGTGTTGGCGATAACTTGTGCAGGGTTGTACCCCCGCTGACTAATACTAGTGCTGTGGGAAGGAACTGGGATGATTAGCTCAGGAGGGTTGTCTTGGATTGAGATATCGCTTGAAAGTGTTCGGGCGAGTAACTGCCCTAATGCTTTTCCCATGGGTGGGTTTTGTTTGTCTTTGAAGTTTGCAATGAGGCGGTTAATGGGGAATTGGTAGCAAAATACTGTTCTTGTTGTACTAAAAAAACGGGGAGAACTCAGGCATTGTCCACAAATATCCAGGTGATTGTTTGCAGTTGGAAGTGGCAATGCACATTGGTTACAAAATTGTCTGTTCCAAGGCAAATCATCTAAACAGTATCTGCATATATTTGAAATATATACATTTTTTAGTTGGCAGAGCATGCATTTCGACATGGGCTAAGTATCTTTGTTGTTTGTATATTGATCTGCTGTAAACTTGTGGGCTTTGGCTTGGTTGACACTTGTTGCCTATCACGTATGATTGGCGCAATATCACGACTCATCGTTCACGACCTGATGAATCATTGAAAATAGGTCTCATATACAGACTTAATCATATTAAGAAAAAGTGGAAAAATAACGCTTTTACCTGTCTTTAACGGAGTTGCTATGAATCAGCCAATGGCTATTAATCCCGCTGCAGAAATTCGCCATGACTGGAGCTTAAAAGAATTAGAAGCATTATTTGAACTGCCCTTTAGTGACTTAATGTTCCGCGCACAAACGGTACATCGTCAGTATCATGATCCTAATGCGGTGCAGATCAGTACGTTGTTGAGCATTAAAACGGGAGCTTGTCCGGAAGATTGTAAGTATTGCTCTCAGAGTGGCCATCACAATACAGGGTTGGAAAAAGAGAAGTTGATGGCGATTGAGCGAGTTGTTCAAGAAGCGAAAGCTGCTCAAGAAAAAGGAGCGTCGCGTTTTTGCATGGGTGCTGCCTGGCGGTCCCCTAGAGAAAAAGATATGGCCTATGTGGTGGAGATGGTTAAGCAGGTGAAGTCTCTAGGCCTTGAAACATGTATGACACTGGGCATGTTAGATAAAGGTCAAGCCGGTGAGTTGGCAGAAGCTGGATTGGATTATTACAACCATAACCTTGATACATCCCCAGAGCATTACAACGCAATTATTACGACGCGTACTTATCAGGATCGTTTGGATACGTTGTCGAATGTACGAGACGCTGGAATGAAAGTGTGTTGTGGCGGGATTCTTGGTTTAGGTGAAGCACGAAAAGACCGAGCCGGACTGTTGAAGCAGTTAGCTAATTTGCCAGAGCACCCTGAGAGTGTGCCTATAAATATGCTGGTTAAAGTAGAAGGTACACCATTAGAAAATGCTGCAGATGTCGATGAGTTTGAATTTATCCGTACGATCGCAATAGCTCGAATTATTATGCCAAAATCTTTTGTACGTTTGTCTGCTGGTCGCGAAAGCATGAATGACCAAATGCAGTCGATGTGTTATTTAGCTGGGGCCAATTCAATTTTTTATGGTGAAAAGCTATTAACCGCCGATAATAACAAAGCATCTAAAGATATGGAGTTGTTTGATCGCTTGGGTATTTCGCCATTAAAAATTGGTCAAGCGGCATCTGATGATACCCACGAGACAGTATTGCTTGCGGCTATAAAAGATGAAGCAACAAAGCACCTTTACACAGATGCGGTAGCATCAGCTAAGTAATAAAATGAAAGGCGATACATGTCAGCTATATCGCAAAAACTAGCTAATAAAAAGAAACAAGGCTTGTATCGTACGAGGCGAGTCTTGTCATCTCCACAACAACCCATGGTGTGCGTGGATGATGTGGATTACTTGGCTTTTTGCAGTAATGATTACCTTGGTTTAGCTAATCATCCCCGCGTTGTGGCAGCGTTTAAGCGAGCTGCGGATCTGTACGGTGTTGGAAGTGGTGCGTCACACCTGGTGTTGGGGCATAGCAAGGTACATCACCAGTTAGAGGAGGCGCTAGCTGAAAAGGTAGGAAGAGACCGCGCGTTGTTATTTTCGTCAGGGTATATGGCGAATGTGGGGGTGATTAATGCTTTAGTCGGGGCTGGGGATACAGTTTTTGAAGATAAGTTAAATCACGCATCGTTATTGGATGGAGGTTTGATTTCGAAAGCAAAATTTCAGCGTTATTTGCATAATGATACGGAAAGTTTGCACCGTAAGTTGATTGATGGCGAAGGTAAGGTAGCTGAAAGTAATACGCTGGTGGTAACAGATAGTGTGTTTAGTATGGACGGGGATGTTGCACCGTTAACCGACCTTTCTGCAATATGCCGCCAGCAAGATGCGATGTTAATGGTTGATGACGCCCATGGTTTTGGTGTGATGGGTGAAAAGGGGGCTGGTGCGTTAAATGCTAATGGGTTAACGCAGGACGATGTGCCCGTATTAATGGCTACACTCGGTAAGGCATTAGGCACCGCTGGAGCATTTGTTGCAGGTAGTGATGAGTTAATTGAATATTTAATACAAGAAGCTCGAACCTATATTTATACCACTGCATTACCACCGGCAGTAGCAGCGGCGACGCTGGAGAGTTTGCAAATACTCGTTGATGAAAGCTGGCGACAAGATAAATTACAGCAGTTGATAAAACGTTTTCGCCTTGGTGCCCAATCGCTGGGTTTGAACTTGATGGCATCAAGTACTGCAATACAGCCCGTATTGGTGGGTGGGCCTGATAAGGCGTTGGCGATGAGTCAAAAATTGCAGGATCAAGGGTTGTTAGTGACGGCGATACGGCCTCCTACTGTTCCAAAAGGTACGGCGCGATTACGAGTCACGTTAAGTGCAAATCATTCAGAAGAAAATATAGACCAACTGTTAGATGGTTTTTCTTGTTTATAGTTGCTAGTTAAAGCGCTAGTAATAGTTGGAAAATTCATAAGATTTTATATAGGTAGTACCAATGGCATTAACGCTTTATCACGATATATATCGATGCACGGGCGCAGCAGAGACTGAAGATGTTCCTGAGATGGTGCTTATTCATGGTTGGGGGTTACACAGTGTGGTATGGGATAATATTATGCCTGCATTGTTGGAAAAATTTAAGGTGACAGTTGTGGACTTGCCGGGCTTTGGTCGAAGCCCAATGCCGAGTGGGGAATATGATCTAGATTATTTAACGGAGCAAGTGTTGGCTGTTGCCCCCCTAAATGCAATTTGGCTAGGTTGGTCATTAGGCGGCATGGTTGCGCTCAATGCGTCTATTCGTTTTCCTGAGCGTGTACGTGGCCTTATAACCGTTGCGACAACCCCCAAATTTATTGCTGACGAACGTTGGTCGATGGCGTTGAATAGAAATGTGTTGTCGCAATTTCGTGCATTATTGCTTGAAGATTGGGAAGGTACCTTAATACGTTTTTTGGCGTTGCAATGTAAAGACTCTACAACGATAAAAGAAGACGTTCGTTTCTTAAAAGATATTGTTTTTTTTCACGGTCAGCCTTCAAGTAAAGCGTTGCGTTGTGGTTTGGATGTGTTAAAAAATGTGGATTTGCTTGATGAGTTGTCAGGCATTCAAGTGCCAACTTTATATGTGTTGGGCGAAAAAGATAATTTGGTGCCAGTTGGTATTAGTCGGGAACTAAAAAAGCTTCAAATAAATGCCAACGTTGCTGTGATTAAAGGGGCTAGCCATGTGCCTTTTATTTCTGATCAAGACACTTTTTTGGCAGCGATCGATGATTTTTTAGTGGAACATCATTTTGCATAATATGCGTGATGATATAGCACATGACAAACATGCGATTGCAAAATCCTTTGGTAATGCCGCTAAATCCTATGACAATGTTGCTGGATTGCAACAGCGAGTGGGTAATGTGCTGTTGGGCTTTGTTCGGGATAGTATGTCGAGGGAGTCAGCTCCGAAAGTTTTAGATTTGGGGTGTGGTACGGGTTATGTCATGTCTCAGCTTGTTGATGATTCTGAATTAATGTTTGCATTAGATATCGCGGAAGGGATGTTGGGTGTTGCAAAATTCGGGATGTCAGAAAATGGAAAAGCCAACAAAAGTATTCACTACATTTGTGCTGACGCAGAAGCAATTCCTCTAAAAGAAAATTCGGTTGATCTGGTTGTCAGCAATTTTGCTATTCAATGGTGTCCTGATAGGCAGGTTTTGTTAGAGGAGATTGCTAGAGTGCTGGTGCCTGGCGGTCGTTTTGTTTTTTCTATGCCCGGTGCAGATACCTTGCATGAGCTTAAAACAAGTTGGCAACAAGCGGATCCAAGTCACACTCATGTAAATCAGTTTTGCGAAATGGATGAGTTGGCTACTGATGTGCAGCATTCACCTTTGCAGATTGAAGTGCTGCAATCGCAGGTTGAAATTATGCGGTATAACAAACTGCAGGAGTTAACTCATGAGTTAAAAGCTCTGGGTGCGCATAATGTTACCGATGGCAGGGCAAGGCAGCTAACGGGAAAGAATACCTTAAAGCGCCTCGTGAGTGCGTATGATGAATTTCGTGACATTGAAGGCATGTTACCTGCAACATGGAATGTGATTTACGGCGTGTTCGTAAATCAAAAAAATACAGTTGAGGGCAGCGGTTAAAATGGCAGCGACGAAAAAACGATACTTTGTAACAGGTACTTGCACTGATGTTGGTAAAACGTTTGTGACTGTGGCGTTGTTGCATCAACTGAAGCAGGAAAATTATCATACTTTAGCGTTAAAGCCGGTAGCTGCGGGATGTGCGCAGACGCCGGATGGTCTTAGGAATGAGGATGCGTTGTTATTGCAGTCGGCGATGACCGCGACATTGAGTTATGAGCAAATAAACCCAGTTGCACTAGAGCGAGCAGCTGCCCCTCATTTGGTTGCTGTTGAAGAGGGGCGGCGCATTACTGTTTCCCGGTTAGAAGGGATTTGTCGAGGTGCTTTATTGACACCTGCGGATGTGACTTTAGTTGAAGGCGCAGGCGGGTGGCGAGTCCCTTTGAATGATAGAGAAACATTAGCGGATCTTGCTGTCGCTTTAAAAATGCCAGTTATATTGGTGGTGGGTATGCGTTTGGGGTGTATTAATCATGCTCTGCTAACGCAGGAGGCTATTCAGCGGGATGGTTTGCCTATTGCAGGGTGGGTGGCAAATCATGTCGACCCTGATATGGCTTATGCAGATGAGAATGTCGAGACCCTTAGAAAGTTGTTGGATGCCCCGCTTATAGGTCGTCTCCCTTATAAAAATGGGCAGAACCCAGAAGACTGTTCATCAAACCTCGATTTGACAGTGCTTCTTCGTTCGTAAAAAGTGTTGATGTTATTTTTGTGTTGATGAGGAGTATTGCCTAACAATATTATGAATAACTGTGGATTGCTTAATAGCTGAACGGTCTGACCATCGTATATACATCACTTGTCGTATACTTATACTAGTGGTAACGGTATAAAAACCGTCATTCTTACTATTGCTCTAGTATTACGAGAGGTGTGTATGGCAATTGGTTCCATATCAGGCTCAGGGTTAGAGGGGATTAGCAAAGGGTTTGCAATAGCGGGTGGTGCAGCCGATAAAATTGCACGATTAAGTGAAACGGATGCGTCGGCAAGTGACGTCGCCTCATCGGCGGTAGATTTATTGCGCGGGTCTATTCAGGTGCAGGCTTCGGCGAAAGTGCTTGAGACGGAGAGTAAGATCATCGGAAGTTTGATTGATATTAAGGTGTAGGTGGTAAACGTATGTTGATCAATTCTGCAATACAGTCGTATGCAGCTATTGATTCCCCTGTTGGTCGACAAGTACCAGGGGAAGGTACCGCCGTGCGCTCTGATATACCGCCAATTAAAGAGGTGGTTGGTACAGAGCAATCTAAAAATGGTGCAACGAACAATAATTTACCGCAGCCTTACACTGTCGAGGAAAACGACAACTCTTCAGAAATCGCCTTATTAGGAATACCTATAGAGGAACTTCCAAATAGCAGGGAGGGTTCCAGCCAAACCAATGTGCCCGTGAGTGATGCAAAGATCAAGGCGCAAGAAAGAGAAGACGAATTGGTTATAAGCCAACTAAGGGCGCGGGATCAAGAAGTGCGAGTCCATGAAGCTGCGCATGCAGCAGTTGGCGGGCGTTATGCCGGAAGTCCTAGTTTGCAGTTCACAAGAGGCCCGGATGGTGTTAACTATGCAATTGCCGGTGAGGTAAGTATTAGTACAGGGAAGGTGTCTGGAGATCCCCAGGCAACGATAGAAAAAGCAAGGGTAATAAGAGCCGCCGCATTAGCGCCTGCATCACCATCAGTTCAAGACCGTCGAGTGGCGTCTCAAGCGTCGCAACTAGAGTCTGATGCTAGAGTGGAGCTGAGGGTTGAGCTGAGGGAAAAGGCATCAGTAGAGCAAAGCGCTCAAAGTGAAAAGGCGGATGAAAGTGACAAGGAAAAGGTGTTAAAGCGGTTGAATGAAGAGCGGCGTGCTGAAGACGCTAAAGATAGCCCTGATACAAGAGTTGTTGTTGCTCAAGTAACTACAGAGTCGAATGATGATAGTGATACATCGGACGATGAGGATGAAACTACCGATTCAGGTGATGCATTTAACGGGGAGCGTACAACCGCAAAAGATCGCCTTGAAGACATTTTATTATCGGCAAAACCTATTGCTGTAGAATTAAACGAGCTTGGGTTAATCGATGCTGAAAACCCTTTTGGAAAAAGTGGTTTGATCAGTTTAATTGTATAAAAGTATTTGTATTTGATTTTGATATGCTTATCTAGCATATATTGGCTTTGCCATTCTTCAATCTTTCCCTTGTTAACCGACTAAACTTTTGTGTAGGTGTCATTTGTAAACTATTGTTACAATATGTGGTTGTTCTGTACGTTGCTCTTGCATGTTTCAAACGCTTGTTTGAAACTGTGGGGGTGATTAACTTTAGAAATAGCCGTTTTACTTGATTAGGTTAGTCAATGAAATTAAAGGGAATAACGTACATTTAATACGCGAAACCGGTGGGTCACACAAAATTCTAACGATCGTTTGAAACATCATGTAGTATTTAAAGTACCGAGGACGAGGTTCTTTTTGGTTGACAATGTGCGGTCAGCAATGGTTGCACTTATGAGATTCCTAGAGGCAAGTGCCACTCCGTTGTGCTTGTGATAATCGTATTAAACTCCCCTGTGTAGGGTTGAGAGGGTAAAAATTATGCCAGAGTATAAAGCTCCCATTCGTGATATTCAGTTTGTATTGCATGAAGTATTAAATTCAGAAGAACGTTATGCAGCACTTCGTGGTGATGAAGATGTTAATCGTGAGTTGATTGACGCTATTCTTGAAGAGGGTGCAAAGTTCTGTGAGAACGAATTGGCCCCAATTAATCGCAGCGGTGATGAAGAAGGGTGTGGATTTGACAACGGTACAGTAACAACGCCTACCGGTTTTAAAGAAGCCTATCAGAAGTATGTAGAAGGCGGCTGGCCTTCGTTATCTTCACCAGAAGAAGTTGGCGGCCAAGGGTTGCCATATTCTATGGGTATCGTCATGAGTGAAATGATGGGTACTGCTAACTGGTCTTGGGGTATGTATCCTGGATTGAGCCATGGTGCAATCAATACGGTTGAAGCGCATGGTACCCAAGAGCAGAAAGATGTGTATCTTTCAAAAATGATCGAAGGCACGTGGACTGGCACCATGTGTCTTACAGAGTCACACTGTGGTACAGATCTTGGTTTGTTAAGAACTAAGGCTGAGCCAAATGCTGACGGGTCTTATGCTATTACAGGTACTAAAATCTTTATCTCTGCCGGCGATCACGATATGGCAGAGAACATTGTGCATATTGTACTTGCTCGTCTCCCGGATGCACCAAAAGGCACGAAGGGTATTTCACTTTTCATCGTTCCTAAGTTTAGCGCGAAAGAAGATGGATCTGTTGGTGAAGCAAACCGTGTAACCTGTGGTTCAATTGAACACAAGATGGGTATCAATGCGAATGCAACTTGCGTAATGAACTTTGATAGCTCTAAAGGTTTCTTGATTGGTGCACCTAATCGTGGACTTAATTGCATGTTCACGTTTATGAACACTGCTCGTATTGGTACTGCTCTGCAAGGTGTTGCTGCTGCGGAAGGTTCGTTCCAGGGATCTTTGGCGTACGCTAAAGACCGTATTGCAATGCGCTCTTTAAGTGGACCTAAGAGCCCAGACAAAGATGCAGATCCAATTATAGTGCATCCTGATGTTCGCCGTATGTTGCTGACGCAAAAAGCCTTTGCCGAAGGCGGCCGAGCATTAACATATTTCTTAGCTGAGAAAGCTGATATTGCTTTCATGAGCAAAGATGATGAAGCTGCGAAAGAAGCTGATGACTTAATGGCATTCTTAACACCTATTGCAAAAGCTTTTTGTACAGAAAGGGGTTTCGAGTCAGCTAACGAAGGTGTTCAGGTTTTTGGTGGTCATGGATTTATTCGTGAGTGGGGTATGGAGCAAATTGTTCGTGATACTCGTATCTCTATGCTTTACGAAGGAACAACGGGCATCCAGGCGTTGGATTTACTTGGTCGTAAAGTAATGCTTACTCAGGGCCAGCTACTTAAGAATTTCACTAAAATTATTCATAAGTTTTGTAAGGATAATGCTGATAATGAGGCTCTTGTACAGTACCTAGAGCCTTTGTCTAAGCTAAACAAAGAGTGGGGAGATATCACTACTCAAGTCGGTATGAAGGCGATGCAAAACCAAGATGAAATTGGTGCTGCTTCAGTAGATTACGCGATGTACTCTGGTTACGTGACGTTTGCTTACCTATGGGCTCGTATGGCTAAGGTAGCGACAGATAAAATAGCAGAAGGTTCTGATGATGCTTTCTACAAAGCCAAGCTTCAGACTGCCAGCTTCTACTTTAAGCGTATTCTACCAAGAACTCGTACTTGTGTTGAAACCATGCTTAATGGTGGTTTGGATACATTGATGGATATGGAAGAAGATAACTTCGGATTCTATTAAGTCATTTAGCGAGATGCGATTGTTGTATCTCGCTAAAACTGCCCCTCTGAAAGTCTTTGCCTGCGAATATCGCGGGCATTTTTTTGCCCGTTAATTGATAGGACATGTAGACCGGCCTATAGGTTTTTTGTGCGGGTAATAAGCAAGACAAAAAGGGTGTAGGTATTAAGGTTCGGTTTGGTTCAGGCCGCGACTGCACAGTTTGGGGGCTGCTGTACCCGTAGCCATTCTATGAAAGGGCATTGGCAGTCTTGATTCGGCGAATATTAGTGGGAAAAATACAGCTCTTGCTCTGATGTGCAGTTGTTTTAGTTTATTACATCAAGCCAAGATTTATGTTTTTGGCTGGGGTCATTGGTATCGAATTCATCAAACTCGTCGTCACTATCTTCTGTGTTATTTGTGACTTCAGCCTCGGTTAATTTTTCTGATATTTCTTCAGTTGGTGTTGGTGGAGTTTTCAACGATGTGTTCGTTTGTGCAGGATTTGTTGTAGTGTTATCTAGGTTTTCTGCTTTTGTGAGTGTATCTGTATCTGTATCTGTATCTGTATCTGGATCTGGATCTGGGGTAGCGTTGCTGTCGATAATAACGGGGGTGTTGGGTATTGGTTTTATTGCTTTGAGTGTGGCGTCAAATATGGATAAGCAGGAGGTGGTGCTTTTTAGGTTTTGTTTGAGACTTTTGCTTTGGGGCCAAGTCTTGTGCTGTTGGCTGAGATCCATTATCAACTTATTTGATGTGATGCTTTCTTTTACGTCAGATGTTGCGTTGTAGAGGCCCTTTAAGGTATTTATTTCTGCTGCAGTGAGGGGGGATTTGAATTCTTTTTGTGCCGACTTGCATTCTTTTAATGCCGAAGCAAGGGATTTACTAGCATTAGAAAGTTGCTTTTGATTGCTCCTTTTAGCCTTTGTTACACGACGAATAGCGGAGGAAACATCAGATTCACACTGTTGGGATTCCTTTATTAGCGAGACAAGGGCGATCGCATTTTCGCTACTTGGATTTTTCTCTGCTAACTCAAAAGCTTTGGCATTTTGTCGGGCGCTTTTTTTACGCTTATGAGCTTGAGTGAGAAGTTTGTTGGCTTTTAAAAGTTGGTATATTCCGAAGTTGGGTTTGCTTGTGAACTGGCGGGCTGTTTCACATTGTGCTTTAAAGTCCTGGTAGGCAATAATGGCTTTTTTCATTTCCTCTTCTGCTAGCGTTGCAGCATTTACTGCCTTTTGAAGTTTTTCTTCTACACGAGTACAGGTGCGGATTTTGCTTGCAAGTACAAAAACTTCCATTAAATCTGGAGCAATGATTAACGCTTGTTCTTTTAACTCTTGATATTGGCCTATTTCGCTTGCAGCCAAGGTAAGGTTGCTATCTGTTAGTGCTGCTTTGGATAACTTACAAAAATCGATGCCTTGCTCAAGTATGGGCGTCGCCTCGGCGCGTTGAATGTTTGATTCTACGCGTTTGCAATATTTGATATTTGTTTCCATTTCACGAGAGGACGTGATTAGAATAGTTTCATCAATTGCAATGGCTTTATTTAATTGTTGGGTGTAATAGTTGAAGTTGGCTTTTGCTTGGGCCAAATCTGAGGAACGAAGGTTATTGGCTTCGTTGCACGCACGGAAGCCTACAAGGTATGCGTCTATTGCCACGTTGAGAGATGTTTCGTCAGCGTACACAGGGGAGATTGAAAGTGTACATATAAGCATGCTGACAAGGATGCTGAGAGCTGCTGTTAGGCTATTTGTTTTTATTGGAGTACTGCGTTCAAGCGTCATAAGGTACCTGTATGTATACACTTTTTGTTTTTTTGGTGAGGTCTCGTTTGAGTGGATTATCAGGGAGCTTTATGAATAATCGTTAGTTGCTCATTGTCGCTTTTGTTTTCAGAGAAAACGAAAGCAATTTTGTAGTGATCTTGTAACAGGATTACCAATAACCTAAGAATTTCCGTGTCACTTGCGGCGATATAATAAAGGAATTTGCTGGTTTTAGTCACAAAATTGCATATTATTTTAATATCAGAGTGAGTTTCTATTGATTTAGTTCCGTTTTGCTGGAATAGGCGGGATTGCATCAGTAGTTTTGTAACGTTTCGTACTTTTTGGCCTTCGCGGCTGACTGTCAAGGGTGTTTATATATCACTCAGGTGTGGCATAATAGGCGCAAATGAAGTGATGGCTAACGTAGTTAGGTGTCTGGTTAATGTTAAGAAATTATTAAGTTGTATCAATTATGTTGTCGTTTTTGCCTGGCCCGCTAAAGGCGTTGTTAACTTTTACATTGGTGATAATCAATACGGTGAGTTTGTGCACACCGTTGCTTGTGTTGTCATTGGTTAAAATACTCATTCCGTTGAAAGCTGTTCAGAATGCATTAACACAGGTGTTGATTTGGATTGCTGAGACATGGGTCTGCGTCAATGGTGGAATTCTTGCGTTGATGCAGCGAGTGGATATCGACGTTGATATGCCTGACTCGTTACAGTATGGCGGTTGGTACCTGGTTACCTGCAATCACCAGTCGTGGGTGGATATTGTTGTATTACAGAAAGTGTTTTGGCGGAAAATTCCTTTTCTGAAATTTTTTTTGAAGCAAGAGCTAATTTGGGTTCCGTTACTTGGTTTGGCATGGTGGGCATTAGATTTTCCGTTTATGAAACGGTTTAGTCGGGATTTTTTGCAAAAACACCCAGAGATGAAAGGCAAAGACTTAGAAACAACGCAGAAAGCTTGTGCAAAGTTTAAAGAGATACCCGTGTCGGTGATGAATTTTGTTGAAGGCACTCGTTTTAATGAAGAAAAGAAAGTGAAGCACCGGTCGACGTATGATCAGTTGTTGAACCCCAAGGCAGGAGGAGTGGCTTTTGTCTTGTCGGCAATGGGGGGGCAATTACAGTCGATGCTCGATGTGACTATTGTGTATCACGATGAGAGTTTTGAGTTTTGGGATCTGATGTTTGGGCGAGTGAAAAACATCACTGTTCAAATTGTTGAGAGACCAATTCCAGAAAAGATGGCCCTAGGTGATTATGAGGGAGATCCAGAATTTCGTGACGAGCTGAGGCAATGGCTTGGCGGGATTTGGCAGGAAAAGGATGTCATGATCTCCAATATTAAAAGCCAAAGGTAGTAGGCAGAGGCTAAGTGAGTGGGCGAAAGCCCTGTATTCCATTAATTTAGTGACAGTGTTGTAATTATGACAGTTCCGATAAATACCAATTTGGCGCAGCTTTTTATGCGCGCATTTTACTGGGCCGAAGAAGGCTTACAAAATACTTTGAAAGAACGCGGTTGGGCGCAAATTACTAAAGCTCAGTCTCAAGTGTTTATTAGTATTGGTGAAGGCGTTACTCGTCCTTCAGAGATAGCTGCCCGAATGAGTGTGACACGGCAAGCAATTCACCAGACTATTAATGAGCTTGTTGAGTTTGGTTATGTGAGTTTAGAGCCAGATCCTTCGGATCGACGTGCTAAGATTGTTACCTACACTGAAAAAGGCCATGAGATTGGTCAGAATACAGTATTGGGGCTTTCGGAAATTGAAGCACAGTTAATTGCGCGTATTGGTGTTGATAACGTACAGGCATTACGAGAGGCGCTGTGTCAAAACTGGGGCGAGCCTTATGTCCCTGTAGAGATGCAAGCTTAGTAAGCTCAAGTGTTGCTGCAATACCACGCATAAAAAAACCAGTATCTTGTGATACTGGTTTTTTTATGCGTGGTATTTGGCCGTTAACTAATATCTTTTAGCATCCATTTTTCTGGCTGCAGGCAAGTCAGCTTCTCTTTAATAAGCTCTTCTATATCTGGGATTTGAAATGCATCTTCTTCACAAGCGAAACTGATGGATATTCCTGTATTCCCTGCGCGACCGGTTCGGCCAATACGGTGTACATAATCCTCAGGGTCTTCCGGTAACGTATAGTTTACTACGTGACTGATGCCGTCAATGTGGATACCTCGACCAGCAACATCTGTTGCAACTAACACTCTAAGCTTGCCGCTGCGAAAATCCTCTAATGTTCGCATGCGCTTCTGTTGTGGTATTTCACCAGAAAGAACGGCTGCTCGAATATTCTTGCGCTTTAAGCGCTCCATTAGGGTTCGTGTTTCATCTCTTCGGTTGCAGAAAACGATGACACGCTCTAATTCTTTTTGCGTAATGATATTGTAGAGTAGTGTGAACTTCTCTTCGCTAGTGGTGATGTAGACATTTTTCTCTACATTGGAATTAGCAAGGCTTTCTGACTCAATCTCAATGTGGGTTGGGTGAAATGTCCAACTTTCAGAAAGGTTAATGATGTCCTGGTTAAAGGTGGCACTAAATAATAGGGTTTGGCGGTATTCATTACGCGGTGCTTGGCGAATTAGACGCTTTACATCAGGGATGAACCCCATGTCTAGCATGCGGTCGGCTTCATCAATAACAAGGAACTCGATTTCTGACAAAAATAACTTTTTGTTATTTAAAAAATCAATCAAACGTCCGGGTGTACCGACAACGATATCAATGATTTCATTTTCTAATCGGTTTTGTTGTTTTTTATAGTCCATGCCACCCACAATGCTCATCAATGTGAGAGGCGTGTGTTTGATAAGGTCAATGGCATCTTTCTCAATTTGCATGGCCAATTCTCGCGTGGGGGCGAGTATCAAAGTGCGAGGTTCGCCGTTATAGCGCTCTCCTTGTTCGGGGCGTCTGAGCAAGGTGTTGATGACAGTGATAAGAAAGGCTGCGGTTTTCCCTGTACCAGTCTGGGCTTTACCAATGAGATCTTTGCCCTCAAGGCTGTGAGGTAGTGATTCTGCTTGAATCGAGCTGCAATGAGTAAAACCGATATCAGCGATGGCTTGCTGTAAGCGGGGATCTAAATTTAAGTCGCTAAACGGGACTTTGGGTGGTGCAACGGGTTCCATGTTAACCGGCTCTGCTGCACTGTTATCTGAACTATTATCAGCAGTGTTTTCAGTGGCGCTTTGGTCGTTGCTAGGCGCCTCTGCTATTGGTGTAGCGGTTGTTTGGTTTTCTGGTGATTCTTGTTGCATTAGAACTCTTTGTCATCAAACTGTTTAAGGTGGTCTATTTAAGTCAGATGGGCGGTCAATGTCTAGTACTATTCCATAATCCGAGGTTTCCATGGAATAAAGCATGTCTTTATGTCGAGAAATAATACATTTTGCTCCTTTGTCCCCTGTTAATGCTAACAACTCTTGCTTGAAGCGTTGTTGGAATCCTACAGGATGTCCCGATATTTGAGGTGGAGAGATGGTGGGGGTAGTGGGTCTCACGATGACATGGTTGTGCAGTTTGTTTGCAATGTTTTGATAAGTGCTCAGCAAAATCCAAGGCATGTCCCCAAGGCAAATAACCCAGCCGTTCCAATCCTTTGTTTGCTCAATGCCATAAGCCAAACTAGCCCCCATTCCTAGATGGGCTGCATCAAAGGGGATCTTATGGATACGGTATGCGGAAATGCAACGAGAAAGTTCAGTGTTGTCGTGCTCATAAACAATAGCAACAGGGTGATCGAGAGTCGTTAATGTATCTAAGCAATGCTGAATTACCGGTTTGTTATCCAGCATTGCCGTTAGTTTGTTGCCGCCAAAGCGCCTTCCTTGGCCTGCAGCAAGTATTAAAAAACCGGGATAGCGTTGCTTTGAACGTTGCATTGGCTGTTATGTGAACTCTTTGGTGAGACGCCGCGCTTAACTGTTCAGCGTGAGTGGTAGCGAACGTAACCGCTTCCCTGTTGCTGCGAATATCGCATTGGCGATTGCTGGAGCGACTACAGGTACTGCGGGCTCTCCGACGCCGGTAGGGGCATCGCTACTTGGGATAATGTGTACTTCAATTTCAGGTACTTCATTCATTCGTAAGAGTTCATAATTATGGAAGTTAGTTTCTTGAACCTCGCCATCCTTGATGCTGATTTTTCCTTTCAGTGCCTGTGTTAGCCCAAAGATAATGCCGCCTGACATTTGAGCTTTGACAATATCGGGGTTAATGGTTTGGCCGCAATGTACTGCGCAAGTGATTTTGTGAACCTTTACGCTGTTATTGTGAATAGATATTTCCGCAAGTAGAGCAACATAACTTTTAAAGGAATGATGAACCGCGATACCTTGGAATCTTGGGTTTGGTGTATTGCCTTGAGAAGGCTTTCCCCAGTGGCCTTTATCTGCAACGGTTGATAGCACTTGTGTCATTTTTGCGTTGTTCTTTAAAAGCTCCAGGCGAAATTGATAAGCATCTCTTGTGCTCGCATGGGCTAATTCATCAATAAAACTTTCTATAAAAAAGCCATTGTAGGAATGCCCAACGGAACGCCAGAACCCTACTCGTAGTCCTGGATCGTACTGGACGTGTCGAACTGCGAAATTTTCTATTTCGTAAAGGCTGTCTGATGCGCCTTCAACACTGGTTTCATCCAATAAAAGGTCGCCGTAAACGGTTGGACCAAGGGAGCCAACGGCTTTGACCATACCGTCTGGCAGCCATGCGGGTAGCACAACAGCGGAGGCTTCTTTAAAGGTGTAAGGCATAATGTTTGGGCTGGCGCTTTTGTAGTACAAGGCGTCGACTTGCCCTTGTGCATTAAGGCTACCTTTTAATTGTGCTACTGCCGCCGGCCGATAAAAATCATTTTTAATATCATCTTCACGAGACCAAATTAACTGGATAGGAAGCCCCGATTCTTTGGCTATATGAACTGCTTCTTCAACAAAGTCTTGATTTAAGCGGCGGCCAAAACCCCCACCTATTAATGTTGTGTTGATAGTGATTTGGCTGCGACGTAGCCCTGATGCATGTTCTGCGGCCGCCGCTGCGATGTCGGGCCCCTGTGTTGGTGCCCATACTTCGCAATGATCGCTGTTTAATACGACGCTGCAGTTCATCGGTTCCATCGTGGCGTGTGCCAAGTAGGGAACGCGATACTCTGCCTCGATCACCTGTTGGGCTGCTTCAAAAGCTGAATCGGTATTACCGTCATCTCTGGCTGTTTTTCCGCTGTTATTTTTTAGTGCGTTGCGATAACCCTCAAGAATACTCGCGTCGGAAAATTTGGAGAACTTGGGTTTGTCCCATTCGATGGTAAGTTTTTTTGCTGCCTCTTTGGCTTGCCACCAACTAATAGCAATAACTGCAACGCCATTGGGGATAGCGACGATTTTTTTAACACCAGGCATATCAAATGCCCCGTTGGCATCCCAACTCTTTACTGTGCCACCAATAACAGGGCAACGAACCACAGATGCTTTTAAGCAACCTTTTGGCGCGGAATCAATACCAAATCGAGCGGTACCTTTGGTTTTCATCGGGGTATCAAGGCGAATGCTTGGTTTGCCTATCTTCTGGAATTGATCTGGTGTTTTGAGTGTTACAGAAGGCACGGAAAGGTCTTTCGCAATATCAACGAGCTCTCCGTAGGTAAAGCTGTATTTCTGATAATGCGCTTTACCGCTTCGGATTAGGACGGCTTCCGGCTTAACGTTCCAGCGCTTTGCCGCCGCCTTACGTAGCATTTCTCTTGCAGTGGCTGCAACGGTACGTAAAGGAATCCAGTTTGTGGCGGTGCTGCTACTGCCCCCAGTAATCTGAATGCCGTATAAAGGGTTTACATAATCGGTATGTACACCACTTGTTTTCACCTCAATATGATGAGCCTCTACTTCCAATTCCTCAGCAATAAGAGTGGTTAGCCCTGTCATGGTTCCTTGTCCCATCTCTGTGCGATGCAGATAAAACAAGATGCGATTGTCTGGGGTCAATTCGAGCCAAGCATTCGCGTGCCAGCTATTGTGACTATGATGGGGTGAATTGCTAGCGCACCCACTAAGCGGGAGGGAGAATGCTAAACCGGTTCCAGTGAGGCCAGCGGCTTTGAGAAAATTTCTACGACTAGTTGTAGTATTCATGGTGAGCCCCTTAACTGGAAAGATCAGATTGGAAGTTTGCCGTTAATGGCACAGTTGATACATTCGACGAGGCAGGCGAGGCAAGGTGTTTTGCAGCATCATGAATTGCTTGGCGGATTTTTGGATAGGTACCGCAGCGGCAAATGTTGCCTGACATTGCTTGGGTAATATCATCGTCGGTTGGTGAGGTGTTTTTTGCGAGTAATGCACTGGCAGACATTATCTGTCCCGGTTGACAGTAACCGCATTGTGGCACGTTATTTTTTATCCATGCTTGCTGAACGGGGTGTTCGTCTGTTTCAGTATTTCCCTGCAAACCTTCAATGGTGGTGACCTGTTTACCTTTTGCTTCTGAAACCGGAGTGATACAAGAACGTATGGCAATACCATCTAAATGTACGGTGCAGGCTCCACACAATCCTTGGCCGCAGCCAAATTTGGTACCTTGTAATTGCACAATGTCGCGGATGACCCACAGCAAAGGCATGGCAGGATCTGCATCAACACTGAGGTCGTTGCCGTTAAGTGAAAATGTGATCATGGTTATCTCTCCGTCAGTAGCGAACAGAGATTGTTATACAGAAAAGCAGGGATTACAAATAGCTTGATGTTTTGTTAGTGAGACAGATAGTTGTGGGTATGGTTATTTTGGTGTCTGATCAAACCAAAACTCAATTACAGTACAATCTGACACGTAATGAAGAGAATGCTCTGTGTTTGAAGGGATACGGAACCACTCTCCTGCATGAATATCTAGTGTCTTATCATTGATGGTTAGGTGAATGGCCCCTGAGATCAAACGGTTTTTTACATCTTTCAAACTAATGAGCTTGCCCGTGTCTGTCCCTTTTTCATAACTCGTAAACATGACGTTGCAGTTGTGAGGACCTAAGTGAAAGATGTCCGCAGCATTTGCATTTTTATGTAGTATTTCAATGGGTTGAAAAAGACTCATGGCAGTATCGGTTAGGTGAATTGCAATCGCTTTATCTAAGCTTAGCCTAGAATAAATAAACATCCAGTAAGGGCCTGGAATCTAGGGTTTCAAGCGTAATAACGTGGGTATCACGGGTAGACAAGGATGCCTGGTAAGAACCGCGGGTTAGGCTAGGCTTTAAAAAAGGATACCTTTAGGGGCGCGTGAAAAGCACGCTTTGATAACGGTGGATAATTGTTAGCAGTGGGAACTGATGAAACAAGATAATGGACTGAGTCCGCCTCATGAAATGAAAAGAAGCTATCACTCGCTTTCCCGTAGCCTGGTACTGTGGTTTTTGTTGTTGGCTTTATTGCCATTGACGTTGGTGTCATTTATCAGTTACCAACAAGCCCGTAGTAGCCTAACGTCTGCAACTATTGATAATTTAGAGAAAATTGCAGAAAAAAAATGTTGGGTTTATTGAAAACTGGTTTGACTACCGGGTTATGGACATTAATGTGCAGGCGGAGTCCCAGTCCAATATTGCATTGTTGGAAGGGTTGGTCGAAGGGTGGCAAAAAAGCGGAAAGACTCTGAACGCTTACGTTAAAAGCTATGACTGGGCGAAACGAATAGATGTATCGTATGATGATTTGACCAATTTGACGCGACAGTATGATTATGTTGTGGATGTTTTTCTCATTGATGATCAAGGTAATATTCTTTTTAGTACGGCCTATGCGCCAGATCTTGGCACTAATTTCTTCAACGGCCCTTATTCAACAACTCGATTTGCCAATACAGTAAAGGGGTCGCTGAGTTCTGGGCATACCCGTTTTTCAGACTTTGAGCGATATGCGCCCTCAATTATTGCACGTCGAATTACTAGCCCAATCGTTGCTCTTGTGGTTGCTACGAAAGCCGTGACGAAAGCGGATGTTGATAAGGACGGTGTTCAACAAGTTTTTGTAGATGCCGAAAATGAGATAGGGGCTTTAGCCGAAGCGTTTAATCAAATGGTGGTCACCCGAGGGGAGTATGAAACTGCTCTTGAAGATAAAACGCATCAAATGAAAATGGCATTGAGTGAATTGGAAGAGCAAAAATATGCATTAGACCAGCATGCGATTGTTGCGATAACCGATATTCGAGGGACGATAACATTTGTCAATCAGCGGTTCGTTGATATTAGTGGGTATCAGGAAAGTGAATTGATTGGAGAAAACCATCGCATGCTGAATTCTGGCCTGCATGATGAGGTTTTTTGGCGCGACATGTACCTTAAGGTTAGCCATGGCGAAGTGTGGCATTCGGAGGTATGTAATCGGGTAAAGAAAGGGTGTTTTTACTGGGTAGATACCACTATTGTGCCGTTTCTTGATGAACAGGGTAAACCGCAAAGTTATATTGCCATTCGTACTGAAATTACCAAGAGCAAAGAAGCGGAACAGGCATTAATTCATGCGAAAGAAGGTGCTGAGAGTGCAGCCCTAGCCAAAAGTGAGTTCTTAGCTAGCATGAGTCATGAGATACGTACACCGATGAACGGTGTGTTGGGTATGCTGGGTTTGCTGCAAAATACCGAGTTAACCGCAGACCAGCAGCGCAAAACTAGCGTTGCACAGTCTAGCGCGAAAGCGCTATTAACGGTGATTAACGATATTCTGGATTTTTCTAAAGTCGACGTGGGTAAGTTAGAGCTGGAGGAGCTTGATTTCGATATGCGGCATTTGTTTGAAGAATTTGTCGAATCCATGGGGTTACGTGTTGAAGAAAAAGGTACGGAATTGATTTTGGATACGGTGGATATGAATTCGCCTCGAGTAAAAGGCGACCCAGGGCGTATTCGGCAGATTCTAGTGAATTTGGTGGGAAATGCTATTAAATTTACTCAGGGTGGAGAAATTGTTGTACGGGCAAGGCTACAACAAGTTGGGCCAGATGAGTCTGTTTTGAGCTGCTCTGTTCGTGATACTGGTATTGGAATTCCCGATGATAAAAGAAAATGCTTGTTTGATGCATTTACACAAGTGGACGTATCTACAACGCGAGAGTACGGCGGCACAGGCCTAGGCCTTTCCATTGTTAAGCGGCTTTGTGAGTTGATGGGAGGCAGCATTAGTGTCGCGTCTGAAGTGGGGGGAGGTTCTTGTTTTGAGTTTATTATTTTGGTGAAAAATAGCGATAGAGAATTGCTGGTTCATCCTAAAATTAACGTAGATGAATTGTCATTACTTATTGTTGATGATAATGCAACAAATCGAATGGTGATGCGAGAACAATTGGAGAATTGGGGGGCGCATGTGGAAGAGGCTGAAGATGGCGTATCTGCATTAGCCGTATTAAAAGAACGACCACAGCCGTTTGATATTGCATTACTTGATATGCAAATGCCAGGAATGAATGGTGCTGAGTTAGGGCGTGCAATTCAGTCTGACAAGGCATTTAATAGTATTAAACTAATCAAGAGGTCGCATTGGGTGTGTTAGAAGGGATGGGGCTACAAGCTGATGTTGCTAATGATGGGGTTGAGGCTCTGCATGCGTTAAGTGAAGCTCCCGAGAAGAATGGGTTTGATTTGATCTTGATGGATTGTCAAATGCCTGAGATGGATGGCTATGAAGCGACAGGAAATATTCGCGCAGGGAAGGTCGGTGAGAGAAATAAAGCGCTGCCTATTGTTGCGATGACGGCAAACGCGATGATGGGGGATAAAGAAAAATGTTTGGCTGCTGGCATGAGTGATTATTTGACTAAGCCATTGGAACAGGATGAGTTGAAAAAGACGTTATGCCAATGGTTAAATGTTGCGGCGGCATCGGATTCGGGTGGAGGTGCAGCGGGTAATGTCGAGTCGAGAGACGTTAAGGTTTTATCTCATTTACCGAAAAATGATTCGCTTGTATGGGATAAAACTTCTGCATTAAAACGGTTGGGTGGAAAAGAGAAAAATTTAAAGAAGCTAATTACACTGTTTTATCGAGATATGCCATCGCAAATTGAGGCTCTTGAGAAAGCGTGTCTTACTGAAGGACTACATGATATTTTGCATTCAGCTCATACGATTAAGGGTGTGGCTGCTAATCTCAGTGGTTTGGATTTACAGAAAATAGCAGGCGAATTAGAAAAGTCTGCACGGTCGAATGATCGGATGCATGTAGATGTATTGATACCTAAAGTGAAAGCGTCGTATAAAGTGTTGGTACAGGAGTTTTCTCATTATGTTGACCCTGACAAAGAAAAAGAGAAAGAGAATCTTGCTTTAGAGCCGTTATCATCTGATAAGTTGACAACGATACTGGGGGAACTGTCGTTAAATCTGCGGGCTGGAAATTTCATTGATGTGGAAATGTTGAACTCATTGCATAAAGGTCATATTGATGAAATTGTGCAAACACAATTAGATCGTTTGTTGGAGCAAGTGGAGATGTTTGATACTGTTGCTGCCAGTCGTACATTGGATGACGTGGTCGTTGCTGCAGGTTTAACTCTCGAGTGAAGGTGTAGTTATAGGTTGGAGCCTATAAAGGAGGGTGTTTTTTTGAATGAATATGCATTGGGCGATTCAATGTTAGATCTGTCTAAACAAGATAAACCTGTGGTTTTGATTGTGGATGATGTCCCGGGCAATATTCAGGTTTTGGCCAGTTGTCTAAAGGATAGTTATCAGATAAAGGTAGCGACCAGCGGAGCTCGTTGTTTGGAATTGGCAGAAATTAGTCCTGAGCCGGATTTAATTTTGCTGGATATTCTTATGCCTAATCTGGATGGTTACGAGGTGTGTAAGCAGTTAAAACAAAATGAAGCTACGCGACATATATCTGTGATTTTTGTTACTGCAAAAGATAACGATAAAGAGGAAGAAAAAGGACTTTCTCTTGGTGCGGTGGATTATATTACTAAACCAATTCGCCCCGCGATTGTTGTTGCTAGGGTAAAGACTCATGTTACGTTGAAACAACAATATGACTTGTTGGCCCGTATGGCAATGCGAGATCAGTTAACCGGTCTGTATAACCGGCATTACTTGTTGGATGCCGCATGCCGTAAAGTTGCCCGCGCGATGCGTCACCGATATTCAATATGTTTATTGATGATAGATGTGGATCATTTTAAAAAAATTAATGATGAGCACGGCCATTTGATAGGCGATGAGGTACTAAAAGGTATCGCTACGTTGATGGATACCTGTTCACGGCAAGAAGATGTTGTTGCGCGCTTTGGCGGTGAGGAATTTGTGGTTTTGTTGGGGCATTGTGAAATAACCAGTGCGCTAGAAAAGGCGCAATACCTGCTGGATTCTATTGAACGATTAAAACCGGGAGGTATTGATGTGACGGTAAGTATCGGTGTTGCTGAGTTATCATCAAATGGTGAAACCTTTGCAGACTTGCTTGGCCGGGCAGACTTGGCGTTATACCGAGCTAAAGAGAGCGGGCGAAATCGAGTTGAGGGTTCTTGATGGGGATATGGGGTTCGTCGATGTTTCCGGTTATTTTTTTGATTGCTTCCTAGGTTGTTACTCTTGATAAGTTGAGCATGCTAAGGACTAAACACCCATTGTGTTGTCAGGTATAAGTGGTGGCATAGGGCAATCCAATGTTTCACAGATTGCACGTAACAACTCTATTTCACGAATGGATACAAAATTGTCGTGTAGGATGCAGTCAATACAGGCATTAACAATAGGTTGTTTTAATAGTGGTGATAGTTGACCTAGCTTCTCAAGACTAATGTTTAACTGTTGGATACTGGGTAATGAGGGGTTAACCTCTGTAGTAGAAAAGGCTGAGTAGGCTTGATGAAATGCTTTGTTATTGATTTCTTCAGCTTTGTTAGAGGCTGCGCTAAGTGCCGCCAAAACATGCTGTATTTCACTAAATACAGCAGAGTATCGATTGATAGTTTGATGTTTTCTTTTGTTTGAAAAAGTGTGTTTTTTTAATAAGCAGAAAACTACAAATTCTGATAGTGTGAATTGTTTATCCAGATTGATAAGGGTTTCGATGTGTGAGAGAAATTGAGATGCGTCTTTTTCTGATTGTAAGGACAAACTCTGGGTAGCTATTTCGAGAAGTGGTAGGCGGATGGTTTCATTGTGTTGTTTGAGTAGCTTATAGCATTCGATTGTTCTATTGGCTTTGTTGGTGCTGGTATGTTGTTTGATAATCGCGATTGCTTCTTTACCCTTAGATGACATCGTCGCGAGTATAAGAATGTAGATAATAATATCTGCATGTTCACGAGAATGTGCGGTATCTAATAAGGTAGTGGGAATGCTGGCTAATAATTGTCGAGCATATTGTTGATGTTTCTGTGTTGGTTTGCCAATGCTGTTTTTTAACGATGGAGCCAATGAGGGGGAGGCATCCACTAATTTACTGGGAGAAAACTCAATAGGGGTACCATCGTATGCAGCAGGTGATGGGGGGGAAGATATGTGTTGTGACGATATATTGGATTGCAGTTCTGTATGTTGTTGCGCTATGAGTAGTGAGGGTGTTGGTGCTTGGTGAGGCTGGTTGCTTTGTGATATTTTTTGTTTTCGTTGTCTTGCGCGTAACCGAGCAGGTAAACTTGGATCGATTGCCTTTATACGCTCATTAAGCGGAGGGTGTGTTGCTAACAAACTTGAGAATTTCACTTTGATAGCCTCACCAAAACATAAGTGACTCATATCCTCTGCGTTGGGAGTGCTTAATAGGGAGCCATTTTGATGGGATTGAATGGCAAATAGTGCTTGACCAATGCCGTTTGGATTTCGAGTGAATTGTACTGCTGATGCATCAGCCAAAAACTCGCGTTGACGAGAGATGGCGGCTTTAATCAGGCGACCGAAAAATAAACCGATATAACCAACTGCCATTAATGCTAAACCAACCGCCCACCCTTTGTTGTCTGAACGGCGGCTGCTAGAGAAGCCGGATGAATGGCGATGCCGTCCATAAGAGCTACTGCGGGTAAGAGATTCTCCAATTTTACCAATTAACAAAATGCCCGCTAAAACGGAAATTAACTTAATATTGATGTTCATATCACCGTTTAATATGTGGCTGAATTCATGACCAATAACTCCCTGTAATTCGTCTCGATTAAACGAATCTAGCGCGCCTTGTGTAATGGCAAGGGCTGCGTCGTTCGGGGAGGTTCCTGCGACGAATGCATTGATGCCCGCTTCATCTTCGAGAATAAATATCTGCGGTACGTGAATACCTGATGCGATTGCCATTTCTTCCACGACGTTAATCAGTTGTTTCTTTTGTGGATCCTTTGTTTCTAGAGATAAATAGTTGCCCCCAGCCATAACAGCAACGGCCGCACCTCCGTTGCTGAGTTGTATTGCTTTTGACACGCTGCCGCCGATGATGATACCAAGGGTTACAGTCGCCGCAATCCAGCAAGCTGGGGACTGAATCCACTGAGTTAGGCTGATGCGGCCTTCTTCTATTTGGAAAAAAACAAAAAAAGCGACAGCATTAATTGCAATAACAATTAACGTGACAGCAAGAAGGAAGAGAGCGATCAGCACGCCGGTTTGTTTTCGTGCTTGTTCTTGGTGTTGGTAAAAGTTCACTGTATATCCTTGCGGCCTGCGATAAAAGGCGAGTTATTAGAAGGAGACTTTTACGGCTTTCTTGGCTTCAGGGTTTTCTAACTCCAATGATTCAGCTTGATTGAAGCTTGATCGACTGGCGATGATACTGTTGGGGAATTGCTCTCGGTAGGTGTTGTACACCATGACTGCATCGTTATAGGCTTGGCGAGAGAATGCAATGCGGTTTTCTGTTGAGGATAACTCTTCCATTAGTTGAGCCATATTCTCATTGGCTTGCAACTCAGGGTAACTTTCTGATAATGCGAAGAAATTACCCAGCGCGCTGCCCAACAATCCTTCAGCCCCGGATAGCGCTTTAATGGCACCACTATTGTCGGGGTTCCTTGCTGCGTGTTTGGATGCCGCTAAAGCTTGGTTACGCGCTTCGATAACGGCGGTTAACGTCTCTTTTTCGTGCTTCATAAATGTTTTGGCGGTTTCAACCAAGTTAGGAATGAGATCGTAACGGCGCTGTAGTTGTACATCAATTTGTGAAAAAGCATTTTTGAACCGGTTACGCAAAGATACAAGGCGGTTGTAGATGGCAATCACAAAGGCAATCGCGGCGATGACAACGACTAAAAAAATGATAGTACTAGTGGACATAATATTCCCTCAAAATGGCGGTTTTACATAATATAGCGGGAATATTGCTTTGGTGGTAGTTTGAGGCGGTATGGATAAAAGTGGCGCTACAAAAAAGCGGGTGCAGTGTGTATAGTAAGCTACTTCTAACCTCGTGCTAGTAAAATGTGCTTCTGATAAATGGGCCAGAAGTTATCTAAATAAATGGCCTGATAGCGCTGAGTGTTACTGTGGTAAAAAGCTACGGCTTTGGACATGCTGCCATGGCGTTGGATGAGTTTTTTTATGTATCGTGCAGAATAATGGATGTTGATTGCTGGGTCGTATAGCTCTGCCATGCTATTAAAGTGACGGCCATGAAATCGCCAATTGATTTGCATGTAACCGATGTCAGTACTCTTTACATCTAACAAACGAATATGCGTTTTTTTGGGTGTTTCAAAGCCCCAGCGCTTAGCATCTTTTAATATGTCACTTAAGGCTAGTTGGGCGTCTTTTTCATTTCGGTAAAATAAACGTGTTGACGCTTGTCGTTTAAACGATAGTTTTAGTAACCATGGGCGGGAGTGGATATTGTTTATCTGATTTAATGCATCAGTCAAACTAGCAGGTTGAAAACCTTCTCCGTTGACGTTAAATGCCCAGGGATTATTTTGTGACTCAACTTCACAAATACTGCGTAAAACAGTTTCACTGATACCGTATTTAGCGGCTGCTTGCTTAAAAATAGACGCGTGTCTATCGTTTGTAGGGCTATTTTGTGAGAGTTGGTTATCTGTTGTTTTTGTGTCTGCTGCTTGGGCCGTTTGTGTGTTTACAAATACAGAAACAGCAATAGAAACAATCACTATAACGTGCAGAAGGAGTTGGGTTGTCGCATTGTGCAATAAAAGCATGGAGGTTAACGTGTCTACTTATCATGTGATGGTCAAGTAAATGGCCTTGTTTTGTACGTGTATTGTACAAAAAATGGTGATTTCAATGGTTAATATTTGTAGTGTTTATGTAAAAGACGGCAATGGCGCAAAGAAAAATGAAATTTAATCAATTGTGCTGCGCCAGTATTAAAGGACGCTCTTTCCTATGCCGGTTAGGTTGGGTTTGCCCTTTTCATAGATTTGTACTTTCATAATCAGTTACCATGCTGCTGTAAAATAGCCGACTGTAATAGGAAGGGATTGGGGGTCATGTAAACATATGTGATGCTCTTCTTTAAGGGGGCTGGGGTAGTTATGTTACGTATTAATACAATCACTTCACAGATTGGCTGGGGGCTTTTATTCATTTTCTCGCTAATGAGTGTTAAAAGTTGGGGGCTTGAATCTGCGCAGTTTCAACAAGAAAGTGCTTACGATGGTATGGAAATCGAAGACCTCATGGGGTTGTCGATAACTTCTTTATCAAAACATCAAGAGCCTGTGTCGAAAGCGGCTGCTGCGGTATTTGTGCTGACGTCAGAGGATATTCGCCGCTCCCCTGTAACTTCTCTTATTGAAGCTTTGCGCCTGATCCCAGGCCTAAATGTGCAGCGTATCAATAATACGCGATTTAATGTGTCCATACGGGGTTTGAATGGCCCGTTTCCAAAGCACCTATTGGTCATGGTGGATGGTCGCTCAGTTTATAACCCTCTGTATGCGGGTGTGTATTGGGAGCAGAGGGATATTCCTTTGTCGATTATCGATCGCATTGAAGTTGTGAGGGGCCCTGGTGGTGCTGTATGGGGTTCTAACGCGCTTAATGGCGTAATAAATATCATCACTAAGCCAAGTGCTTTGCAACAAGGCGGGAAGCTAACTACTTATATTAGTTCGCGTGAGAAACAGGCAATCGTTACTGTTGGTGGCGAGGATAGCGATTCACAAAAATCTACTACGTGGAGATTATTTGCTGATGAGCATCGCTATGAGCGCAGTGATAAGATAGGTTATGAAAACAGTTATGGGCAATTTGGTCCGGATGAACTTGTTGATGATAGTGGAATTACTCGTCGAGCCGGGGCGCGGGTTGATAGTATGTTGGCTAATCACCTGCAATGGTGGGCAGATGTTCAGCATTATCAAACCAAAACCTACTATTTAGAGAATGTTTTTGAAGGTAATGTTCCACAGATACAAAATATCGATGTGGATATAGAAGGCTACACCTTTAATTCACAACTGAGTCGAAACCTTTCACGGAGCCAACAATGGAGTTTGCAACTCTTTGCGGAGTATTATGATCGCGATCTGGGAGGCGTATTACGAGAGCGGCAAGGGCAATTGGACATCAGTGGTCAGTATCGTTTTTTAGCCGGAATTCACAACATTACACTAGGTAGCAATTACCGAGGTTATACTGATCATTATACAGGGACCGAGACGGGATATTTACAGCCTGATAGCGAATACAATTTTCTTATCGCAGGGTTTGTTCAGGATAAAATAGCATTTTCTGACTCCTGGGCGTTAACATTGGGGGCTAAGTTTGAGCGGCATCGTGTGCAATCTACATTTATTCAGCCGACAGCACGCTTAACGTGGAGTGCGCAAGAAGATTTAACCTTATGGTTTGCCTATTCTAAGTCTATGCAGGCGCAAACTTGAGATCTTCGTGGTATCTATTGGCGGTTAGCCTGTATTTGTAATACGGCTTTAAAAGATGTGTTAGATGGGTTTCGAGCAGATCAACTTAATGGATTGCCACAGATAGTCATTGATTACGCAAATAATAACCCTACGGCTGTTGTTCCTATTATCACTGTAATGGAGGGTCAGAGCGGAAATGAGTTTGAAACTCAACTGGCGGCTTGGGAATGGGGGATAAGAGCACGTCTAGCAGAAAATTGGGTGTTAGATTTGTCTGCGTATTTTCATGAATATAGCGATATTATTACAGCGGAAACATCAGAGTATCGTTTGTTTTTTAACGCTCAGGGAATTGATTATGCCGAACGTGTTTTACATTATTCCGAAGGAGTGGATGCGTTAAGTAGTGGGGCCGATTTGGTGTTAAATTGGAAGTGGAGGAAAGGCATGATGTGGCGTTTTTCCTACTCGTATTTTAACTTGGACGTAAAGCTGAAAGGTGGAGAGTCGATATATTATGAGTTTCAAGAATACTTAGACCCATTGCACCAAGCATCAATACAGTTGGACTGGAACGTGACCGAACGGTGGCATCTGAATACGTTCATACGTTACGTTGGTAAAGCGCCGTATTTTTCTGGGTGGGAGCCGGTAGACGCGTATACAACGGTTGATATGAAGGTGAACTATGCGTTACTGCCGGAGCTGGATGTTTTTGTAATCGGAAAAAATATATTTGATGATGCTCAAGTAGAAGGGCATATTGTAAGTGATCAACCGAATGCTGAAACTGAGGTCAAACGTTCGCTTATCCTGGGTTTTAGTGTGGATTTTTAATCCAAACTATTAAACGATTGTAGCGCTTTGTCACTTTTGGCTCTTGTGAAAAGGGCCAAAAGTTTATATTTTGAGACAATTAGATAGGCAGGTAGAGGCTTAAAGCTGATCAAATATTTCAGTAATTCCGCTATTTGTTATACAATCTGCCGTCATTTTTACAAATATTTTTTCCGATTTAATTGTTAAACATCCCTATTGAGGGGTAAGTGTATGAAATTTATGGATTTATCTTCCATGGGCAGCAAGTCAATGCCCGACGTAGCCAGTGTATCTCAGCCCAAAGCCGCCGGTGTTCTTGACTGGGTAGGCATGAGCGAGATTGAAGTTCCGTTGCAAATAGTGACACGTAATGGCGGTATTGCTCATTCTGTGGCAAAAGCGCAAGCTTATGTGAATTTGGTAAACCCAGAAGCCAAAGGCATTCACATGTCGCGCTTATACCTTTTGCTGGATGAGTTGTGTCATCTGCCGTTGACGGTTACATCATTAAAAGAAGTCTTGGGGCGATTTCTTGAATCTCATAAAGGTTTGAGCGATAAAGCATTTTTAGATTTTCGATTTGACTTTCTAGCCCGTCGCCCAGCATTAAAGAGTGAGTTTAGTGGTTGGAAAGCGTACCCGTCTCGTATTATTGCCACGCATCGAAATGGTGAAGTTGATATGGAATTACGTTGTGAAATTCCATACTCATCTACCTGCCCCTGTTCGGCCGCTTTGGCACGTCAGTTAATTCAGCAGCAGTTTAAATCGGACTTTGGTGATGCTGACAAGGTGTCTGCAGAAGAGGTTTATGGTTGGTTAGGAACAGAGCAGGGTATTATGGCAACGCCTCATAGCCAGCGTAGTGTTGCAGAAATACGTGTTGAGTTAGGAGGGAATGTCGATAGCTTTGCATTGGAAGAGATTATTGATACGGTTGAAGGTTGTTTAAAAACACCAGTGCAGACGGCCGTTAAGCGCGAAGATGAGCAAGAGTTTGCTCGTCTTAATGGTCAAAATTTAATGTTTTGTGAAGATGCTGCTCGTAAAATACAAAAAGCATTAAACGAAGCTGACTACCCAGATTTTTGGGTGAGAGTAAATCATCTTGAAAGTCTCCATGCTCATAATGCGGTAAGTATTGTGACAAAAGGTATTGATGGTGGGTATTTGCCTCAGCCTTAATGCTTTATGTGGTAGTAAAATCACGTTGATGTACTGCAAAAATAGTATAAAAAAGGCGAAACCTAACGTTAGGTTTCGCCTTTTTTATACTATTTTTGTTATTGAGGTAGGCTTATCCACGTGTCCAGCGAGTGCCTTCTTTTGAGTCCTCCAAGATAATGCCTTGCTCTTTTAACTCGTCTCGGATCTCATCGGAGCGAGCGAAGTTTTTATCTGTCCTTGCTTGTAAGCGTTCTTCAATAAGTGCGTCAATTTTATCATCTGATAATCCGCTCTCATTGTTGGTGCTTTCAGGCTGCCACTTGAACCACTCGTCCGCATCCTGGGAGAGTAGGCCCAAGTAACTACCTGCTTTTCGAAGTGCTTGTTGTAATGAGGACTTCTCGTCACCCTGAGCTTTATTTGCTTCACCTGCCAAGGCATGTAACACCGATAATGCCTGTGGTGTAGCAAGATCATCCTTGATGAAGTTCTCTAGTTCATCAATTTTTGCGTGTTGCGTATTGTCAGCGTTTAGCGGAGTATCTCGTAATGCTCCGTATAAACGGTCAAGGCTAGCTTTAGCCTGTAATAATGTATCTTCAGACCAATCTAAGGGTGAGCGGTAATGCGCCGTTAATAAAGCAAATCGCAAAACCTCACCTGGAAATTTGTCTAACAGCTCGCGCACGGTAAAAAAATTACCGACGGACTTTGCCATTTTTTCACCGTTCATGGTGATGTAACCGTTATGCATCCAGTAGTTAACAAAGTTCTCACTACCATGGTCATGGCAGCAGGTACCCTGAGCAATTTCATTTTCGTGGTGAGGGAAAATCAAATCCTGCCCGCCACAATGAATATCAATAGTCTTACCAAGGTGTTTATTGATCATTGCCGAACATTCGATATGCCAACCTGGACGACCACGACCCCAGGGGCTCTTCCAGCCGGGTAAATCGTCAGTGGAGGGTTTCCACAAAACAAAATCACCAGGTTCTCTTTTGTAAGATTCTACTTCAACTCGCGCACCTGCAAGCATGTCTTCCACATTGCGATTGGAAAGTTTCCCATAATTGCTATCAGTGGATACCTGGAATAACACATGGCCTTGTGCTTCATAGGCATGACCTTTTTCAATCAATGTTTGAATCATTTCAATCATAACATCGATATTGTCAGTGGCTCTTGGCTCCAGATCTGGTGTTAGTGTTTGCAAGTGTGCCATATCTTCGTGAAAGGCATCAGCAAAACGAGAGCTAAGCTCACCAATTGTTTCATTGTTTTCTGCCGATGCTTTATTGATCTTGTCATCAACGTCGGTAATGTTACGAGCGTATTTAACACTGGCATAATTGCGCTTTAATAACCGATATAACACGTCAAAAATAACCACAGGCCGAGCGTTACCAATATGTACGTAGTTGTACACAGTGGGGCCGCAGACATACATGGTGATTTCATCTGGGTTGATGGGAGTGAACACATCTTTATTTTGCGTCAGGGTGTTATACAGTTTTATCGTCATGATAGTTTCGGTTTTAATTCAGAGGCTAGGTTTAATAAATATAATGTTTTCGTAATATTTGCAATTGCGATTACTGCAAGGGAGCATTAGCTGCAACGAGGGATTCAATGCCTCAATTCAGTTGAGTCTGAAATCTCGGATAAGTCTTTTATTTGTTATTGCCGTTCAGAAACGTCTGCGGCATGGATACCCAGTGCACTCGCTTTACTCGCGAGGCAGGCTCCGTCGCAGTTGAGCACGCATGGATGCGTGCTTTTGCGATTTCTGAATACTAATAACAAATAAAAGACGCTCTTGGAGATCCGCAACTCCCCTAGAGATGTTATTAGGCACTTTATACAGGCATTGCCGTATCAGTAACCAACTGTGCAATAGCATCAGCGATATTAGTTACCGTATTAGCTTTACTGCCCAGCTTTCTAATCGCCACTTGTTTGTCGGTAGCTTCGTTTTTACCAACAACCCAAATTTGAGGGATTTTCTGGTTACTATGCTCGCGAACCTTACGGCCAATTTTCTCGTTACGAATATCAAGCTCCGCACGAATACCAACAGCTTGTAATTGTTTGCGCACTTCTTCTGCCCAAGGGTCAGCTTCTTCAGTGATTGTCGCAATGACAACCGGAGTAGGCGTTAACCAAAGGGGAAGGTGACCCGCAGTGCTTTCAATAAGCATTCCAAGAAAACGTTCTAAAGAGCCCATAACAGCTCTGTGTAACATAACCGGGCGATGACGTTCACCATCGGCTCCCACATATTCAGCGTCCAAACGTTCCGGCAATACAAAATCAACCTGAAGCGTACCGCACTGCCAATCACGGCCAATTGCGTCTCGTAAGGTGAATTCTAATTTCGGGCCATAGAATGCACCTTCGCCAGGGTTCATTTCGTATTCTAATCCCGCTAATTCAACCGCTTCTTTCAATGCACCTTCTGCTTTGTCCCAGGTTTCATCACTACCCGCCCGGTTGTCTGGGCGGTCAGAAAACTTCACTAAGATGTCGTCAAAGCCAAAATCTTTATAAACTTCAATTAAAAACTCGATAAAGTCTTTAGTTTCTTTATTGATCTGGTCTTCTGTACAGAATATGTGAGCATCATCTTGACCGAATGAGCGAGCACGCATTAAACCGTGTAGTGCGCCGTGAGCTTCGTTGCGATGAAGCATGCTGAATTCAGCTAAGCGCAGAGGCAAGTCTCGATAGCTTTTCAAACCTTGCTTAAATATTTGCACATGGCCAGGGCAATTCATTGGTTTAATCGCCATTTCCCCATGATCCGTACAACAGGTAAACATATCATCTGCGTACTTGTCCCAGTGACCAGAAGCTTCCCATAATTTGCGATCCATCATCATTGGAGTGCAAACCTCTTGGTAGCCGACACGTTCCATTTTTTCACCAATATACTGCTGAAGCTTTTTGCGAAGTTTCCAGCCTTTTGGGTGCCAGAACATGCTACCTACGGCTTCAGATTGCATGTGAAACAGTTCCATCTCTTTGCCAAGCTTACGGTGGTCACGCTTTTCCGCTTCTTCTAACTGGTGCAAGTAGGCTTTGAGTTCTTTTTTATCGCGCCATGCAGTGCCGTAGATGCGTTGCAGCTGAGGATTGTTTGCATCGCCACGCCAGTATGCACCAGCAATTTTCATTATCTTAAAAAATTTACCGAGCTTGCTTGTACTTGGTAAATGGGGCCCACGACAAAGGTCGATAAAGTCGCCTTGACGGTATAGAGTGATAGTTTCTGATTCAGGGAGGTCTTGAATAAGCTCAGCTTTAAAGCTTTCGCCTTTTTCCTCGAAAAACTTGATAGCTTCATTGCGATCCCAGACTTCACGAATGATGTCGTCAGCTCGATCAACAATCGCAAACATGTGTTTTTCAATTTTCTCTAGATCATCAGGGGTGAACGACTCTTCACGGAAAAAGTCATAATAGAATCCATTTTCAATGGCAGGGCCGATAGTGACTTGAGTTTCAGGATAAAGCTCCTTGACCGCTTGCGCCATTACGTGAGCTGCATCGTGGCGAATAAGCTCCAAAGCTTCAGGTTGGTTACGTGTGATGATACGAACCGTAGTATTGGTGTCCAATGTGGTGCTTAGATCTAGCATCTCGTCGTTTATGGCGATAGCAACGGCTTGTTTCGCAAGGCCGGGACCAATATCAGCGGCTAATTCTAAGCCGGTAATCGGGTTTTCAAAGCTTCGAACACTGCCGTCTGGCAGGGTGATTTCAATGGACATGGTGGTTCCTGAATAATGTCAAACCAAAGTAAAGGGTGTGGCCTAGTATATTAAACCGTAATTGTAGATATCGCTGTGGTTACAGGTAGTGCTACGTAAGGTAGAGTATAAGGCAAACGAACACGAAATTTTATAACAGAATGGCTATTAGCTAAAGGCATTTCGTAAGGTGGTGCTAGACGCAATTAAATATGGTCACTTTTGTGATGGCTAAGATAGAGATTGTTGTGATCGTTTGATATGTATGTTGAAGAATGGAAACTAGGAGGTGTTTATGGCTGAGCAAGCAGTATCAGTGAAAGTGCGCATGGAAGGGAAGAACCTTGTTATTGCATATCTGCTTTGGTGGTTTTTGGGTGCTTTGGGTGGCCATCGATTTTATCTCGGTCGGGTCAAAACGGCAGTTGCTCAGTTGTTATTGTTTTCAGTGGGTACCATGACTGCATTTGTCATTTTTGGCTGGATTCTTTTGTTTGCTTGGTTTGTTTGGTGGGCGATGGATGTTTATTTAACCTATCGTATGGTCACAGAGGAAAATGAGAGGCTGGGGGTGACGGATGCTAGTTTTTCATTGGTAAAGGAGGGTGGGGTGGGCGACGATCTAGATCAGTTGGAGAAATTACATGATTTGTATGAAAAAGGGGTAATGACAAAAGAGCAGTATGAGTCTCAAAAAGCCAAGTTATTACCTTAATGTCCAATTTAGCCTAACCAATTATTAAGCTTTGCCATTGTAATATTTTCCATTCTCAATAATAGTCAGTGTTAGTTGTTAGTCTTTTTGGAGAGCGATGGGGAGAGTCTGGTGCTTATGCTGTTCCAATAGAGCCTTTTAGCACGCCTTCATAAGCAAAAACCTGGATGTCGCAACCTGGTTTTTGTTTTTTGATATACTTTGCAATATGCTCTGCTAAGTATTCAACAGTAGAGTCAGTGTTGATTACATAACAGCAGCGAGAGGGCAGTGTTAATTCAAAGCGACCCTGAGGAGCGATGTAGGAAAACTTGGTCTGTGTACTGTTAGTATTTTCTTGGCAAACGTCTTCTTCGGTTCCAATATAAATATCTTTCCAGCGTTGCGCCCAGAATGTTTCAAGGGTTGAGTTACGTTCGCCATCGATCAATATTTCAATACGGGAGCGGTGACCATGAGCAATGCGCTGGCAATTGCCATCATGTTTTTTTAGGCCATGGCTGTAGTGATAAAATGCGCCCTCAATCTCTTCTGGTCTAAGAGTGATATGGATATCAGTTACATTAGACGGTAGCAGTTGTTTGAGCTTACTTTCCATGAGTTGGGAAATGTTTTCAGGGGAGATATTATTGCACGGTAGTAATTCAGCGCCAGAAGGGGGAGATAGGTGTTTATACTCTCCGCCCTGATTGTCTTGCCAGCTGATGCTAAGACCTTCGTCATCAATGTCAGAGTGAAGTTGCTTCAGTCCTTTGGGTACTAATAAGCGGTGGTCGTATAACTCATCAATAGCATGTTTGATTTGTTTTTTGACATGGCCAAAGTCAAAAACCATACCCTGGTGGTCCAAGTTGCCGTGTAGTACCACATCAACTATCCAGCTTTCACCTAGAATGCCTCGGTCAGCATCAACGTAGGAGAAATCCATTACAGTTAGGTGTTTTACAAAAAGCGCGGGCATAGTCAGGAGGCCTGTTGGGGAATTAGTGGTCTTGGTAAAGGCGTATAGTAACTGAAACCGGGTTTAATAGTAATGCGATTGTTATGCGGTGGGGCTCGCACTTAAACAAGCTTATGTTTGCTTAATCAGTAAGGTTGTTTATAAGTTAGGGCTTGTGAATTGAAGGGTTTATCAAATAAGAGGGGGGCCTGTTACGACGTTACGACTGATGTTGGTATTTATTGATTCAGATAATTGACCTATTTCGTCAGCCCGTTATGATAGCGACGAAATTGCTAGGGGCAATTAGGAGCAAAAAGCATGTTAGGTTTTGGGAGTAAGCCACGAGTCTGTATCGTGGGAGCGGGGTTTGCGGGGCTTAATGCCGCACAGCAATTAAAGTCTTCAAAGTATGACGTGACAGTCATTGATAGTGAGCCATTTATTGAGTGGCTACCTAATCTGCATGAGATTATTTCTGGGCGTAAAGATGGTGATGAGCTGAGGTTAAGCCGTAAGCGTATTATCGCTCGATTGGGGCATCGCTTTTGTCAAAACACGGTGGTAGACATCAGTTGTACATCACTAATGTTGGATTCTGGCGATATGATTGCTTTTGATGCCTGCGTTGTTGCGACAGGGGGGCTTGATGACTTCTCTGGAGTGTCAGGCGCTAAGCAGTTTGCCTATTCAGCGAAAAGCGTGGCCGGTTGCCAACATATAGCTAAAGTAATGCGCAGGGCGACCCTGGGGCACCGTACATTAAAAGTGACGGTGGTTGGTGCGGGTGCTGAAGGAGTGGAGGTGTTGGGGGAGGCGTTACGTGCCTATCGTTATCGCCCGCAATTTGAGTTTCAAATGGTTGATGCTAGCAAGCATATCCTGCCTCAGTGTGCTGGGAATTTGGATAATGCTGTACGTCGACATGTTGAAAAGTTAAGTGTCGACTTTTGCATGGGTAACGGTGTTACGTCCGTGGAGAAGGAGGGGTTATATCTTCAAAACGGAGAGGCGATTGCAAGTGATCTGACGATATGGGCTGCTGGCGTGTTACCTACGCCATTATTAAACGTTCCTGCTCATGAGGCTGCAGCCCCGCGGCAGTGGGGGCGTGTTTCTAACACCTTTCAGAGCCACCGTTTCGAAAGTGTATTTGTTGTGGGAGATGCAGCAGACATGCCCCCCATCATGGCAAAAGAAGCTTTTCATGCTATTGATATGGGGCGTTTTGTGGCAATGAATGTTGAGCGCCTATTATCCGGTAAACGTTTAAAGCGTTTTGACCCGACAACAAAACCCCAAGTTGTTAGTTTTGGTGACCTTGATACTTTTATGGTTTTTAATGGGTTTTCTGTGTCTTCCTCGATGCTTGGGGCAGCAAAGGAGATGGTATATACATTAGGTTTACTACAACTTAGTCCACCGACAAACCCTAAGGACTTTGTGAATGCTCTGGATGTTTTTCAGCGTAGTATGCGTAGGGTTTATTTACCGACACTTAACCCTGTGAGCATAGTAGGCAAATTAACTCGCGCTCGGTTGTTGACGTAATGAGTGAAATGAAAATGAGTAAAGCAAGAGTGGGTGTAGCGGAGCTTGGTAATCCTATTTTGCGGGTACAGGCAGAGAAGGTTGTGTCATTCGCGGGGAGCGGGGCTGAAACTTCGAGGCTTTTGTATATCGTAGAACAAATGCGAGAGGTGATGCAGGATAGGGATGGCGTGGGAATTGCGGCCCCCCAGATTGGCATATCACAACAGATTCTAATTATTGCTTCTCGTCCAAATGAACGTTATCCCGAGGCGCCATTTATTGAACCGGTGGTGATGATAAACCCGATAATAAACAGTAAGTCATCACAAACTGAAAAGGGTTGGGAGGGGTGTTTGAGTGTGCCTGGTATTCGAGGTTATGTGTCTCGAGCTGTGCAGGTTAATGTGAGTTTTGTTGATATGGATGGAGCACCTCAGTGCTGGGGTTTAGAAGGCTTTCCTGCGCGTATATTCTTGCACGAATATGATCATTTGATTGGATTGACGTTTTTGGATCGAATTGACAGTGTTGCAGACCTAATCTCTGAAAATGAGCTGGCAAAGCGATAAACGATTTGACCTAATTGCGGTGTCGGCTTAACTAAGGGTTGGACATTAAACGTGTAATTTTTTTAGAAACTCTTGTTGTTCTTCTTTGTTAGGGATATTGCCTGCGACTCGGAGGAGAAAGTCTTCAAACGTTGTAGATTTTTTTGCGTCACGTTTTGCTAGTCGACTAGCTAGTGGTCCAACGTAGAATACTAACGCTTCGGCCACTTTTTTGATGTCATCTGCCGAAATGCTTTTTGTCTCTTGAGGTGAAGCTTTGGGAGTGATAGACGAATCGGCAGTATTATTTTCGAGGCCAAAAATTAGAGATGCGGATGTTCTGCCCCCTGATGTTGTATTGCTCGTTGAGGTGGCATTGCTACCCGTGTTGGCTCTGTATATGCCTGATGATGTTAGGTTTTGAATGAACTCTTGCCGCTCTTGTTCTGTGGGAATGTGTTGCGCCAGTATTTGAGATAAACCCTCCATGGTTTGGCTTTTTTTGCTGGATTTCTTCACTAAATAATGTGCCATAGGGCCAACATATTTTGCTAGTGTTTGCTCTAAAGATCCTAGTATCTCAGCGTTCCATACGCTGGAAGACGTTTCGAGTTTAGAGGGCGTGGAGGACGCTGCTGCAGATGCCACAATTGTTTTTGCTGTGGGGGAGATATAAAAGCTGGTCTTTGCATCAGCCAATTCCATATCGTCAATGTCACGAAGCCTTTTAATAAAATCAGCTGCTGTTTGAAATCGTGTTTCTGCTAATGGTTGAAGTGCTTTTCGTAGAATGGGTTTTATTGAATTAATGCTTTGAACAGAAAGGTGCCCGTGTACATCAAGAGAATCTATGGTTTCGTTAAGGCTTAAGCCTCGGACGGGGCGCTGCTGGGTGAGTAGCTCGTAAAACAGGACACCGACGCTATAGAGATCTGAGCGTTGGTCAACTTGCAGTCCCTGCAATCCCTCTGGGGACATGTAGTTGGGTGTGCCAACCATAAAACCTGTACTGGTTAAGTCGGATGTATCAAGTCTAGCGACACCAAAATCCGAAACTTTTACAGTACCGTCTTCCAGTAAAATAATGTTTGCGGGTTTAATATCGCGATGGACGACCCCTTTACTGTGGGCATGTTCTAGGGCTTGTAATATCTGGATTGTAATATCCGCAGCAACAGCAAGTGAGTATTGGGAATCACTTTGTAACTGTGCTTTAAGCTCGACTCCGTTCACAAACTCCATAGCAATGTATGGCCGTTCATCATAAAAGCCAAAGTCAAACACGCTAACAATATTAGGGTGCAGGCAGCGAGCGGCTGCTTTGGCTTCCTGCTGGAATCGAACCGTAAGATCGTCTCCTAAGTCTCCTTCTAATAGGTGTGTGTGAAGTACCTTAACGGCTACATGACGCTCAATTTGAGCATCTAGACCTTTATATACGATACCCATGGCACCTTTGCCAAGCACCTTTTCTATCTCATACTTGGCGATCCGCGTGGGAGTTGCTTGTTGCTTGCTCATTGAATGTTACTTATTTATCCGTGTTGTTTGACATTGCTTATTCGTCATCAATGGTCTCATCGAGAAGCTTGACGGCGTTGTCCAGACTGCGATGCATGCGATTAAAAGATCGTCCCAAGGATGATATTTCATCGTTCCCTTTTATAACGAGCTCTTCTACCGTAAGGTCGCCTAAACTTACGGCATCTGCTTTTTTCGACATGGCAGAGACCGGCTTTAGTACAATATAGTGCAGCATGATGTTAAGTAGAATGATAAGCAAAACAAAAACGCCAACCAAGGCAATCATGAAGGTTATAAATGTGCTATTTGCACGTTTTAGCGGTAATGACATTGGGACGGATACTATTTGTGCACCGATAACCTCGTCTAACTTCCAGCCAAATCCATTGTTGTCGCCGTAGGTGTTGATTAATGTTTCTGGTGCCTCTGCAGGAGTGCTGTGGCAGCTGAGGCAAGCAGGGTTGGTTATTTTGATGGGACGACTTAAATAAAGCTGTGGCCCTGTGGGAGTGTTACGTTCACCAACCAGTTCTTTTTCTGTGTCGTGGTTCCGGAAGTAAGACACAATATCGGTTTCCCATTCGGTGGCGCGATTGGCTGGGTTTGTGGGGTTTAAAGTGGCTTCTTTGTAGCTGTATTCGGGGTGCTTTTTTTGTAGGCGTTTAATATATTGAGAGGCCGCATAAGCTGGCACTGTTTGAGAAATGAAGTGACGGCGTTGCTGTACGGCTAATAATGGTTTGACTTCTTTTACCGTGTAACCTCGAACAGCAATGGCGCTTTCCATCATAATGCGGGCAGATTGAAGAACTTCTTCTCTGGCGTTGTCGTTTAATAATTTGTTGCTAAATACACCTGCAATGGCTAATCCAGCGCAAATGGCAACAAACAGTACCAGGTTGAACTTCATTCTTAAGCCCATAATTCCCTCTCTTTTGGGTGGCAAAACAGTTTAGTAGATAGTGTGGCAGAGCCCTTCTGTAGCAGGCACGTTAACAAAATGAATAGTAAAAAGAAATGATAACAACGTATACCCAGCTAAAGCATGTCGTTGCACTTTTTTAGGGCGTCATATGCTGTTTTGAATTGTTCGGTTTTCAGTGTGGTTGCATAGGTTTGAGTGACAGGCCAGGAGGGCCAAAAACCTACTTTTATTTCAAGGGAGTCGTGATTTTTAATTGTGTTAACAAGAGCCTCGTAATTCGTATCAAACAGGATTGATGTAGGGGTGTAGAGCCGTTCGATGGGGATTGTTTGTTGCTGCCCGATAAATACACCTGTGCCTGTATAGCTGGTATCAATATTAGATTTGGTGTGAAAGACAATATGTTGCTGTGTTATTTCAAGGTAAGCCGGGGTGTTGCCCTGTCCGTCAGGCATGTTATTGGTAGTGCTGACTAAGTTACATTGGTTACTTAGGGATTGGCTTTCACTTAGGGTCCAGGGGCCAATTTTCATGGGTAGGGACTCTAAAGAGACGCTGACTTGTGGAGGTATTGCTGTTGCTATGGTTGGTGTCGTAGTTGATATTGTCGCTGTGTTGGTTGCCGTGGGGGGTGTTAAGGCTTTTTTAGTCGGGGATGTTGAGGTGAGCTTCTTTTTTGGCGGCGCTGATTTGGTTTGCGGTGGCAGGCTTTTTTTAGCGGTTTTGCTTGGTTTGGCCTTAAGGGGTTGGGATACCTTTTTTTGTACAGCTTTGGTAGTAGAAATTGTCTTCTTTATTAGTGTTGTTTTGGATAGGTCTGGTTTGGGGACGTATGGCGTGGGTACTACCACGCGAGGAGCGGCTATAGTCGCGGTTGGAGGTGGTGAAGTTGAATGGGTAGATTGTGTATCTGTAGTAGAAGAGGGGGGGAGGGGAGCGTTAGTTGGCTTCTGCTGTGGTGAGGAGCAGGATGTGATGAAGAGTACGGTCGTAACCAGCAAAGCGAATGAAAAGTTGTAGTTCATAAAAAATCCTCAGAGAACGTTGCCGATACAAGTTAGGTCATTCTTGCAGGTTCTATTAGATTTACAATGAATGATTGCTGTCGATACGGTTATATTTTTATGCCTTTTGGGTGCCTTGCCTGTTAGCCATAAGGGGATATACTGCCAGTTAGACATGGCAGAATAAAAAGAAGGTTTAAGATGGCATCTGAGCCACAAAAAACGCGCAGTTTTTTTTTAGCGGCGATGAATTATTTAACATTTCTAGCGATACCTTGTGCGGCGTTGTTGTTGGTGATTTATACGCAATTTACTCGGTCTACTGAAGAGCTGGTTGTTTCTCAGCATCAGTCCCATCAAGCGGTAGCATTAAAATTACAGGCTTTGGCGTCGGTTCAAGCTTCTTTGCGTTTGTATGTCTCATCTTTAGAGAGTAACGAGGGCCCTCTGATTGAAGGGGCTTTGATGGAGGTGACGTTGTCGCTATCCGCTTTGCAGCGTTTGGATGGGCAGCAAGACGCGGAAACAATTCAGCTTTTGACGTCCATAGAGCGATATCAAGAATTATTGGATAGGGCTGCTGAGCGTATGGTGAAGGGTTTGCCTCAGGAGCAAGATACCAACGGTGTTGCTGTTCGGTTGGCTGAGCGCTTGCGAAGCTCATTACAGTTATCCGCTTATGCAAATCAGAGAGATGCGGATAAATTATATGTTGAGTTAACGAACAAAATTACGCTGTACCATCAAATGTTTATTTTTGTTTCATGGTCGTTAGTGGCGCTCTTGATCGTTATGTGGTGGCGCCAGCGTGTCCAGCAACGAACAGAAAAAAACCTGCGGTATGTGGCGAGTGAAGCAAAAAATGCGGTTAAATCGCGAAGTGAATTTATGGCTGTCATGAGTCATGAAATTCGAACACCCTTGAATGGCGTGTTGGGAATGGCTGATTTGTTGCTGCAAACTAGCCTATCTCCATCGCAGAAGGCATACACAGAAACCATTGTTTCCAGTGGAGATAGTTTGCTGGCGGTTATCAATGATATTTTAGATTTGTCTAAAATTGAGGCAGGGCGAGTAGAGTTGGACAATGTGCCTTTCGCCCTGGCCGCTTGTATAAAAAACAATATACAACTTGTTGGTGTAAATAAGTCAGATGAGGTTTCCCTGTCTTTTAGTGTTGACTCTGGTGTACCAGAATTAATTTGTGCTGATAAGAATCGTCTGTCCCAAATACTGGTGAATTTACTGGGGAATGCATTAAAGTTTACGCCGAGCGGTTATGTGAAGTTGCACGCGTTTATAGACCCTCTAGATGACAATGTGCTTCATTTCAGTATTAGTGATAGTGGAATTGGTATTCGACAAGAAGTGTTGCCACATATATTTGATTCTTTTTCTCAGGCGGATTCAACTATTACCCGGGATTTTGGTGGCACAGGTTTGGGGCTGGCGATCACGAAGCTGTTGGTTACGCTTATGGGGGGACAGGTGGAGGTTAGTAGTAAAGCGGGAAGCGGTAGTTGTTTTGAATTCTCGATCAATATTGCGAAAGTTGATGCTTTTATAGATGCATGTAAAGGCGCTGACACTGAAAGTGTGACGGTGGTATCCGAGGTTAGGCGAGAATCGGTTCGGATATTGGTAGCAGAAGACAATATCGTTAATCAGAAGGTTATTTCTAAGATGTTGAAAAACCTTCATTACGAGCATGATTTGGCGATTAACGGTGTTGAAGCTGTGTCAAAGTCTGACAAGCAGCATTATGATTTGATACTTATGGATTTACAGATGCCAGAATTGAGCGGGCTGGAGGCGGCAGATCGAATATTAGCTACCTGCAGTGAAGGAGGTGGTGGGGCGAAGTGTTGTCCAGTGATTGTTGCATTGACGGCGAATGTGCTGGAAGACGATCGGATTCGTTGTGAGCAGGCAGGCATGTCTGGTTTTTTGGCAAAACCCGTCAAACAAAGGGACCTAGAAGACTGTCTAAACCGATTGTTAGGAGCTTCAGCCTTAGCTGAGCCCCCTTTGAGAATGCGCTAGATTTGTTAGTGGTCTCGGTTGACTGCCAGGTCCGCCAGTGCGATAAGTGCGTCTTTGTATTGTGAGTCAGGTACACCAGACAGGGCTTCTTTAGCCATATCTGACTGGTGGTGCGCTGCTTTTAGCGTGTAATCCAATGCCCCGCTGTTTTGCACAGCTGCAGTGATGGCTTCGAGCTGGTCTAGCCCGCCATGTTTAATGGCTTTTTTTATCAACTCGGATTCCTCTGGGGAGCCTCGCTTCATGGCTTCAATGAGAGGTAGTGTGGGTTTGCCTTCCGCTAAATCATCACCAACATTTTTACCCATCTCATCTGCGTTACCGGTGTAATCCAGTACGTCATCAATAAGTTGGAAGGCCCGACCTAGGTGGTCGGCGTAACGTGCAAAGTTACTTTCCATGTTGTTTGCGGGGTGTGCTAATACAGAGCCTGCTTCTGCGGCTGCTTCAAACATCTTGGCCGTTTTGTAGTGAATGACTTCCATATAGCGCTCTTCTGTCGTGTCAGGGTCACGGCAGTTGATGAGCTGTAAGACTTCGCCTTCTGCAATAAGATTGGTTGCATCCGAAATGATACCTAGTACCCTTAGGTTGCCAAGGGATACCACCATCTGAAATGCTCGAGAAATAAGGAAATCCCCAACTAAGACGCTGGGTGCGTTGCCCCATACACTATTGACTGTTGCTTTGCCTCTGCGTAAATCAGACTTATCAACTACATCATCATGTAATAGTGTTGCAGTATGAAGAAATTCAACCACTGCAGCAATATTGATATGTTCTTTGCCGTCATAACCTGCAGCCCTAGCACTGAGTAACGAGATTAGTGGTCGAAGCCGTTTACCGCCGCTTTCGATAATATACTTGCCGACTTCTTCTACCAAAGGAACGCGAGTGTGAATTTGCTGGATAATGAGTTCGTTAACCGCCTCAAAGTCCTCTTCAACTACGGCAGATATTTCTTTGAAATTCATAGGGATGACTGGCCAATTTAGATATAAGCAATGATTTAGCGCTAAGGTTCGACTGCTTTCCAGGCGAAATGTGAGGCAATGCTATGGGGCGGATACAGGGGTGTCAAGGGAACTGAGAAGTTCAGTCATTATTTTGGTTAAATAGTGGCATTAAACTGAGAAACGTCGGTGGTTTTCTCGCATTTAACCTTCTTTGTTGCTTATCTTGTATTCTAATGTGAAAAATACTTGCGGCAAGGTAGGCATTACCGTAGAATTCGGCCCCCTGTAGCCCTGCATATTCCAGTGACTTTTTATGCGGCTAAGAATTGATGATGTGAGGTGCTTTGCCTTGCATCTATATAAATGAAGACATTCTATTGGAGTTAGCTAACATGTACGCGGTAATTAAGAGCGGCGGTAAGCAGCATCGTGTTGTTGAAGGTGAAGTATTAAAGTTAGAGTTGATTGATGCAGAGCCAGGCAGTGCAATTGAGTTTGACGAAGTGTTATTGGTAGCTGACGGTAGCGATGTAAAAGTCGGCGCACCTGTCGTTGAAGGTAGCAAGGTTACTGCTGAAGTAGTAACGCATGGTCGTGGTGATAAGGTTAAAATCATCAAATTCCGTCGTCGTAAGCACCATATGAAGCGTATGGGCCATCGTCAATGGTATACTGAAGTTAAAATTACAGGCATTAGCGCTTAATTTAGGGCTGGTTGCGTTATAGGCTTATTATAGTTAATAGGTCTAGTTTAGACATTGAAGGAGACATAAAATGGCTCATAAGAAAGCTGGTGGTAGTACCAATAACGGTCGCGATTCCGAATCAAAACGCTTAGGCGTTAAATTGTTTGGCGGCCAACAAGCATTAGCAGGTAATATTTTGGTTCGTCAGCGTGGAACTAAATTCCACCCAGGAAAGAACGTAGGTATTGGCAAAGATCATACTTTGTTTGCTACAGCTGAAGGTGAAGTATTGTTTGAAATTAAAGGGCCTCAGAGTCGTAAATACGTTTCTATTGTCCCTGCTGCACCTGCTGCGTAATTCGCTTGGTGTAGATTTGCCTCAAGGCATTTTTTCAAACCTTTGATTGATTTAGGGGTTTGAAGTAAAAAAGCCCTGCCATTGCGGCAGGGCTTTTTGCGTCTAGGGCTATACTGTTTTAATTATATGTTGGTTGTAAGTTTGCGATTGGAGGCTAAACCATGAAGTTTGTAGATGAGGCGAGTATTAGAGTGCTTGCGGGTGATGGTGGAAATGGGTGTCTTAGCTTCCGTCGTGAAAAATATGTTGAATTTGGTGGTCCTGATGGAGGGAATGGCGGCGTTGGTGGTAGTGTTATTATTCAGACTTGTGTGAACGTTAACACCTTGGTGGATTTTCGCTATGAACGAACGCGTCATGCGCAGCGTGGGGAAAATGGCACCCGTCGAGATTGTACGGGGGCTGGCGGTAAGGATGTGGTGCTAATGGTGCCTGTGGGTACTACCATTATCGATGAAGAAACTGACGAAGTGCTGGGTGATCTGGTGAAAGAAGGTCAGGAGTTGGTGGTGGTGAAGGGTGGTGCCGGAGGTTTGGGTAATACTTGTTTTAAGTCCAGTACTAATCGAGCGCCAAGAAAAACCACCCCGGGCAAGCCGGGTGAGCAGCGGCGCTTACGATTGGAGTTGAAGGTGTTGGCTGACGTAGGTTTGTTGGGTATGCCTAATGTTGGAAAGTCTACATTGATAAGGGCTGTGTCTGCTGCGAAGCCGAAGGTGGCGAATTATCATTTTACTACATTGGTACCAAATTTAGGTGTGGTGGATGTGGGGCGTTATCGTAGTTTTGTGATGGCCGATATACCGGGGTTGATTGAAGGGGCTGCGGATGGTGCGGGGCTTGGTGTGCGTTTTTTGAAGCATTTGGCTCGGACCCGTTTGTTGTTGCATGTAGTTGATATAGCGCCTTGGGATGAGAGTGATCCAGTTGAGGCAGTCGATGCTATTGTTGGTGAATTGCACTTGTTTAGTCGTACACTTGCAGAGCGAGAGCGTTGGTTGGTGCTGAATAAGTTGGATTTGTTGCCAGATGACGAAGCTGAGAGGCGTTGCCAAGAGATTGTTGAAGAGCTGGATTGGCAGGGGCCTGTATTCAGGGTTTCGGCTGTAAATGGCCAGGGAACCCAAGACTTGGTGTATGAAATAATGAATCATTTGGAGGAATTAGACCTTCGGATGGGCGAGGATGAGGATTTTGCTCGCAAGGAAATGGATGCTCGTTCTGCGTTAGAGGAAGAGGCGCGAATGAAGATGAAGGAGTTGGTCGAGCGAAGGAAGCGTCAAAAGGAAGGGTTGGGCGATGATGAGCTTGATGATGAGCTTGATGATGGGTTTGATGATGATGACGACGATGATGAGCATGATATGGAAGTGGTGAATGCACCTTATTAAGTCGCCCGCAGAGCCTTCCGCTAAATCACTAAAAGAGCGATCTCAAATACCGGCCACCCGTCGGTGGGTGGTGAAGGTGGGTAGTGCTTTGCTAACTGCGGATGGTAAAGGTATTGATAACGTTGCTATTGCCGGGTGGGTTAAGCAAATAGCAGCGCTAAGGGCTGTTGGTGTTGAGGTGGTCTTGGTTTCTTCTGGGGCTGTGGCTGAGGGTATGAGTCGTTTGGGTTGGGCGGAGCGTCCGACGTCAATACATGATTTACAGGCTGCGGCTGCTGTTGGGCAAATGGGATTGGTGCAAACTTGGGAGTCTTGCTTTCAGGAGCACGGGTTGCATACGGCTCAGATTTTGCTGACTCATGATGATTTGTCTGATCGTAAGCGGTATTTGAACAGTCGAAGTGCTTTGCTGTCGCTGCTGGCTTTAGGCGTCGTGCCGGTTGTGAATGAGAACGATACGGTCGTAACTGATGAGATTCGTTTTGGCGATAATGATACCTTGGGGGCGCTGGTGACCAATTTGGTTGAGGCAGAGGTGTTGGTTATTTTGACTGACCAAAAGGGTATGTTTGATAGTGACCCTCGTGGTAACTCTGAGGCAAAATTAATCTCACAGGCTCGAGCATTTGATCGGTCGCTGGAAGGTATGGCATCAGGCACCTCTGGAGGGCTTGGTCGTGGCGGTATGGCAACAAAGGTAAAGGCGGCGCAATTGGCGGCTCGGTCTGGGGCTGCGACGGTTATTGTTGGGGGTCGAGAGCGTGCGGTGTTGGAGCGGGTTTTTGCTGCAGAGGATTTGGGTACTTTACTTGTAGCTGATAAAGCGTTATTCGCAGCTAGAAAGCAGTGGTTGGCTGGGCATTTACAAATGCGTGGTGAGTTGGTGTTGGATGATGGTGCGGTAAGGGCGTTGCGAGATGAAACTGTTAGTCTGCTGCCTGTTGGGGTGGCTGCTGTTTCGGGCGCGTTTTCGCGTGGTGAGATGGTGTTGTGCGTTGACTCAAAAGGCGAGCGCGTTGCTTGCGGGTTGGTGAACTATGATTCCTCAGAATCGAAGCGAATTGTGGGTGTGGCTAGCTCTGAAATCGAGACCTTGTTAGGCTATGTTGATGAGCCGGAATTGATACACAGGGATAATATGGTCGTGTATTGAGCGTGTTTTTTGGCGGTATGCTGCCGGGCTACAGGGCTTGGTTGCAAAATATCTAAACACAAAAAAGCCGGCAAATGCCGGCTTTTTTGTGTTTAGAGCCAAGGCTCTGAACGTATTTCTATATCGATGCTTACGCTAGTGCTTTAACCTTCGCGTTTAAGCGGCTTTTATGACGAGCTGCTTTGTTTTTGTGCATGATACCTTTGTTAACCATGCTATCGATAACTGGGATAGTGGCCGTTAGCGCTTCTTGAGCTTTTGCTTTGTCGCCAGCTTCGATTGCGTTTAAAGTGTTCTTTAGAAACGTGCGCGCCATGGAGCGCAAGCTAACATTTCGCTTGCGGTTCGTCTCGGCTTGGCGAGCACGTTTTTTTGCTTGGGGTGAATTAGCCAAGGTTTTGCTCCTAATAAATCGTTATTACAATTTGAAATGAATGCTGTTAACGGGTGTTTGTATACCGCTAACCCGTTGAAACCTATTTCAAGGACGCGGAATTATTCCTGTAGAGGCCTTGAATGTCAACCATTATAGCGAATTTCCATATGATTTCTGTTGGTTGGTGCTGGTTTGCCTATGTGAGATCAGTGATTTCTATCTTGGCTTTATCTGCTGAGCGGCTTAGGACAGGGGCGTCAAAGTAATATATGATGCTTGCCGATATTGATAGGGGAATGCCATCGCGTGTCTAATTCGTCTGAAGCACCAGAAAACACTGTGAAAAACAGTAATAATGAGCAAAAAACAGGTCGTACACCGGGCTTGTTACGGTCTTCCGGTATTGTCAGTGTTATGACAATGTTGTCTAGAGTCTTAGGGTTAGTAAGGGATGTAACTTTTGCGAATTTATTTGGCGCAGGGTCTGGGGCGGATGCATTTTTTGTTGCTTTTAAAATTCCCAGCTTCTTTAGGCGCCTGTTTGCTGAGGGGGCATTTAATCAGGCTTTTGTACCCATACTGACTGAGTATAAAACAAAGAAAGACCACCTGGCCGTAAAGATGCTGATAGCGAATACCGCAGGCAGTCTTGCAGGTGTTTTGTCGGTAGTGACGCTAATAGTGGTGTTTGCATCATCTTATGTTGTGTACATTTTTGCTCCAGGTTTTGCATCGTTACCTGCCAAAATGACATTGGCTGGGGATATGTTGCAAATTACCTTTCCTTATTTGTTATTGGTTTCATTGACTGCCTTTTCTGGGAGTGTGTTAAATAGTTACGGTCGATTTGCTGTGCCTGCATTTACCCCAGTAATACTTAACCTTGTGCTGATTGCCTGCGCCTTTTTGCTTTCTCCTTTATTTGAACAGCCAATTATGGCTCTTGCCTGGGGGGTGTTGTTGGCAGGAGGGGTGCAGCTGCTGTTCCAATTTCCTTTTTTAAAACAGCTTGATTTTACGCCTATGCCTCGTTGGGGGTGGAATACTGAAGGCGTTGTACGTATTCGAACACTTATGATCCCAGCATTATTTGGTGTGTCTGTAGGGCAGATTAACCTGTTGTTGGATACTATTTTGGCATCATTCTTAGAGGATGGCAGTGTTTCGTGGCTGTATTATTCAGATCGGCTTATGGAATTACCATTAGGTGTTTTTGGTATTGCTATAGCGACAGTTATTTTGCCCAGCCTGTCGACAAAGCATGCTGAAAAATCCACAGATTCCTTTTCAGAAACCCTAAATTGGGCGGTGCGAATGGTATTGTTTATTGGTGTACCTTCAGCTTTGGCCCTTGGCGTGTTGGCTGAGCCTTTATTAGTTACGTTATTTCAATATGGTGAATTTGGTGCCAGTGATGTGGATAAAGCTGCGTTGAGTTTGCGAGCCTATGCGGCAGGGTTGTTGGGCTTTATGCTGATTAAAGTATTGGCTCCTGGTTATTTTGCCCGTCAGGATACCAAGACACCAGTGAAGATAGGGATCGCTGCGATGGTTGCCAATATGGTGTTTAACCTTATGTTAATTATCCCCCTTGCTCATGCTGGTTTAGCGTTGGCTACCTCTATGTCGGCACTTCTAAATGCAGGATTGTTACTTAATGGGCTTGTTCGAAGTGGCGTGTTTAAGTTCCATCGTGGCTGGGGGCGTTTTGGCTTGCAGCTGATACTGGGCAATAGCGCTTTACTTGTGGCCTTGGTGGCACTAAATCAGCCTTTAGAGCAATGGTTGGCGTGGAGTGTGACTTCTCGTGTTGGGTGGGTGGCCCTTATTGTTGTTTCGGGTATGGCAGTCTATTTTTTAGCGTTGGGGCTTGCTGGAATGCGGCTTAGGCATCTAAAGCACATCTAAACAATACAGAAACTGCACAAAGGGGGGGAATTGTCGTTATTAAGAATGACCTAATAGGGCGGTTTCTTATATAATGCGGAGTTTCGACCGATCAACGACCGACCAACGACTGAGCAGCTGTAATGGAATTTATTCGCGGGGCCTACAATTTACAATCTCACCATCAGGGATGTGTCGCGACGATTGGTAATTTTGATGGTGTTCATTTGGGACATCAAGCAATTATTCAGCAGTTGTTAACAAAGGCAAGTGATTTATCCTTGCCATCTGTAGTGATTTTATTTGAACCACAACCCCGAGAGTATTTCACAGAAGGTGAGATGTTCGCAGGAGTAACCCTTGGTGCAACACCTGCCCGGTTAACAACGGTGCGTGAAAAAGTAGAAGTGCTAACAATGTTAGGGGTTGATCGTATACTGTGCTTGAAATTTAACAAAGCTATGTGTTCACTGACGGCCACTCAGTTTTGCCAGAAGGTACTGGTTGACGGGCTTGCTATAAAACACCTTGTTGTTGGTGATGATTTTCACTTTGGTAACGATCGTTGCGGTGATTTTGCGTTTTTACAAAAAACTGGAGTCGTGAATGGATTTTCAGTGGAGAACACCTGTACATACGAAGTGAATGGAGAACGAGTCAGTAGCACACGAATACGTGCAGCTCTAAAAAGTGGTAAGTTCGAATTAGTTGAGTCTCTTTTAGGGCGCCATTACAGCATATCGGGACGTGTGGTACATGGGGATCAGATAGGTCGAACCATTGGTGTGCCAACGGCGAACGTGTTGTTGCAACGAACAGTATCTCCGTTAAATGGAGTGTTTGCTGTACGGGTTGTCATTGCTGGTGCTGCAGAGGCTGTTCCTGGTGTCGCTAATGTGGGTATTCGACCAACGGTGGGGGGAAGGCAAATGCGGCTTGAGGCACACTTACTGGATTTTAATGACACCATTTATGGCGATCGAGTGATTGTGAGTTTTCGTGAGAAAATTCGAAGTGAAGAGAAATTTGAAGGTTTGGATGCCTTGAAGGCACAAATTGCCAATGATATTGATGCTGCAAAGATGTTTTTCATGCAATAGATTAAACGTATAAGAAGAACATTGTTTGCGGTGCGCACTACAAAAAAACGTACTAACTTTATAAACCCAACTATCTAATTAACTGCTAGCGCTATCCCAAGACGGATTATTTCATGACTGATTATAAAGCAACGCTAAATTTGCCGAAGACCGCTTTCCCTATGAAGGCCAACCTTGCTCAACGCGAGCCAGTAATGCTAAAAAAGTGGCAGAAGGCCAATTTATATCAGCAGATTCAGGCGGCCTCTCAAGGTAAAGAAGCGTTTATTCTTCATGACGGCCCTCCTTATGCCAACGGTGATATCCACATGGGGCACTCCGTTAATAAAATTCTTAAAGATATCATTCTAAAGTCGAAGCGACTAAGTGGATATGCAGCTCCTTATGTTCCAGGTTGGGATTGCCATGGTTTGCCAATTGAGCACAATGTAGAGAAAAAAATAGGTAAAGCTGGAAGCAAAGTGCCTTACGACAAATTTCGAGCGAAATGTCGTGAGTACGCAATGAAGCAAGTTAACGGTCAGCGAGATGATTTTGTTCGTTTGGGCGTTTTGGGTGATTGGGAAAACCCATATCTTACAATGGACTTTGCATTTGAAGCCGACATTATTCGATCTTTAGGGCGAATCACTGAAAACGGACACTTGGTTAAAGGTTTTAAGCCTGTGTACTGGAGTGTAGTGGGTGGTTCTGCGTTGGCGGAGGCAGAAGTCGAATACCAAGATAAAACCTCCACTCAAGTTGACGTACGTTTTAATGTTGTGGATCGCGAAGCGTTTTTGTCTGCCTTTTCTACGAAGTTACCCACAGATGTTCAGTTATCTGTAGTTATTTGGACCACGACTCCATGGACATTGCCAGCAAACCAGGCGGTAGCGCTGCATGTGGATCTTCCTTACAGTTTGGTCAGGTTTAATGCAGGTAACGGTGAAGAAGTTGTTTTGTTGGCTTCTGCACTTATTGACACGGTGATGGCTCGTTATGGTATTGAACAACATGAAGTGCTTGGGGAAGCTCAGGGCGCAACGTTAGAAGGTTTGGCATTGCAGCATCCATTTTATGACGAGCGTCAGGTTAAGATTGTAATGGGTGACCATGTTACAACCGATGCAGGTACTGGGGCTGTACATATTGCACCTGATCATGGCATGGACGATTTTATTGTTGGGCAAAAGTATGGCATCAAAACCTTAAATTATGTCCAAGCCGACGGTAGCTATAGTAGTGATGCGCCATTGGTTGCTGGCGAACATGTGTATAAAGTAGAAGGCACTATCTTAGGGTTGCTAGAAGGCAATAAGCGTTTATTAGCACAAGATAAATTACGACATAGTTTTCCTCACTGCTGGAGAACAAAAACGCCGTTGATATTCCGTGCAACACCGCAGTGGTTTATCAGTATGACCCAAAATGGTTTATTGGATGACTGTAAAGCGGCAGTTAAAGGTGTTCAGTGGCTCCCTGAATGGGGACAAAATCGTATCGAAGGAATGCTTGAGCAAAGTCCTGATTGGTGTGTGTCTCGACAGCGTACTTGGGGCGTTCCCGTTGCACTGTTTATTCATAAAGAAACTCAAACGCTTCATCCAGAAACGCCACGGTTAATAGAAGAAGTCGCGAAACGTGTTGAAGAAAAAGGAATGGAGGCTTGGTTTGAATTAGAATCTGCTGATGTTTTATCTGCGGAAGATGTGGCTGTTTATGAAAAAGTGACGGATACGTTGGATGTATGGTTTGATTCTGGCGTTACACATACGGCTGTACTTGAAAAAAGAGATGAGCTTCATGTTCCGGCAGATTTGTATTTGGAAGGCTCTGATCAGCATCGAGGTTGGTTTCAGTCGTCATTAAAAACAAGTATCGCCATCCATGGCAAGGCGCCATATAAATCGGTGTTAACTCACGGATTTGTTGTAGATAAAGACGGTAAAAAAATGTCCAAGTCCTTGGGCAATGTAATGTCACCACAAAAAGTGATGAAAAACCTTGGTGCAGATATCATTCGTCTCTGGGTGGCTGCTACGGATTACCGTGGAGAGATGACGGTATCAGATGAGATTTTAAAGCGTACTGCGGATTCTTATCGTCGAATTCGTAATACATCTCGGTTCTTATTGGCAAACCTGGAAGGGTTTGATTCATCAAAAGATCTATTGCCGGCAAACGATATGATTGCACTAGATCGTTGGGTGGTAGATCAAGCGGCAACATTGCAAGAAGAAATTAAGGCTCACTACGAAACGTATCAATTTCATGCCATTTACCAAAAAATACATAATTTTTGTGCATTGGAATTAGGTGGCTTTTACCTAGATGTTATTAAGGATCGTCAGTATACGGCTAAATCCGATGGTATTGCCCGGCGTTCAGCGCAAACGGCGTTGTACCATATTGTGGAGGCTTTGACGCGTTGGATAGCTCCAATCTTAAGTTATACCGCTGATGAATTATGGCAGTTTATTCCAGGTGAGCGGGGAGAAACTATTTTCTTGGAAGGTTGGTACGAAGGCCTCTTCACTGTGGATGCTGGTGGTGTAATGGATGCGAGCTACTGGTCAACGGTGTTGTCAGTGAAAACTGCGGTCAACAAACAAATAGAAATTGCCCGTAAAGAAGGCACCATTGGTGGTAGTTTAGAGTCAGATGTAGTGCTGTATTGTTCGACAGAGTTGAAGGCGGTCTTGGACCAATTGCAAAATGAGCTGAGATTTGTGCTAATCACATCGAGTGCAATGGTTTGTAATGACGAAGATAAGAGTGTCAATGCTGTAGCTACGGATGTTGAAGGGTTAAGCCTCACCGTGGCGAAGTCTTCGGGGGCTAAATGTGAGCGATGTTGGCATCACAGAGAAGATGTTGGCGAAAACACAGAGCATGAAACGTTGTGCGGACGTTGCGTGGAAAATGTAGATGGCGATGGGGAAACGCGTTTATTCGCGTAAGGTGGTATTTATGGCAGGGCAAACACAAGCATCTACTCAAGTTGAAAACGAAGAGCCAACGGGAATGTTAAAGTGGCTGTGGTTATCAGGACTTGTGGTAGTGCTGGATCAGATTACTAAAATAGCGATTAGCAATAGCTTTCAGATGTATGAAAAACTGGAAATTACGCCATTTTTTAATCTTACGCTAGCGCACAATCCTGGCGCAGCATTTAGTTTTTTGGCAAGTGAAGATGGATGGCAGCGCTGGTTTTTTACGGGTATTGCCGTAGTTATCAGTGTGGTGCTAACGGTATGGTTACACCGTTTGCCAAAAGCAGATAAATGGATGGGTGTTTGCTTGGCCCTAGTTCTTGGTGGTGCGATAGGCAATTTGATTGATCGAGTGGCGTATGGTTACGTTGTCGATTTCTTGTCATTTCATTGGGATGGGAGTTACTTTCCCGCATTTAATGTTGCAGATTCTGGTATTACGGTAGGCGCCTTTATGATGGCAATTGATGTTATCCGCAATCCGCAGAAGTAATACCTGGTTAGATAGAGAGAGTATGATGTCCTCATTAGAAAAGAACATAGTGATTGGCCCAAATAAGCGAGTTACCTTACATTTTTCCGTAGTGCTGCTCGATGGTACTGTAATGGATAGTACAAAAGCGAAAGGCCCGGCAACCTTTGTTGTCGGAGATGGAAGCTTGCTAGAAGGTTTTGAAAAATCGATTTTTGGATTAAAAGTCGGAGATAGACGTTCTGTCGTGTTGGATGCTGAACAGGCATTTGGACCGTATAACGACGACAACTTGCAAAGAATGCATCGCTCCAAGTTTAGCGAAGATATGGCGCTAGAGCCTGGTGTTATGATTTCGTTTGCCGATAAAAGCAAAGCTGAACTTCCTGGTGTAATAAAAAGTGTAGAGGAAGAGCATGTTGTGATTGATTTTAATCACCCACTGGCAGGCAGGGATATGACATTTGAGGTTGAGATTATTAATGTTGTGGATGCTGACAGTCAAGCTGTTCAGTTAATGTCATAACGGCGATAGAAATTAGAGTAGCAAATAACGTAGTGTAGAGGTGTCACGATGGACTTGAAAATGGCAAACCCTAGGGGTTTTTGTGCTGGTGTTGATAGAGCAATTGCTATCGTTAATCGTGCGCTTGACGTATTTGGTAAGCCTATTTATGTGCGTCATGAAGTTGTGCATAACAAATTTGTTGTTGATGGTTTACGTGATCGCGGGGCTATTTTTGTAGACGAGCTTCACCAAGTGCCTGATGATTCAATTGTTATATTTAGCGCCCATGGCGTATCACAAAAAGTACAAAAAGAAGCCAAAGAAAGAGGCTTGAAAGTGTTTGATGCCACGTGTCCTTTGGTGACAAAAGTACACATGGAAGTGACAAAATACGCAAACGATCATCGTGAATGTGTTTTGATTGGACATGAAGGGCACCCTGAAGTTGAAGGTACAATGGGGCAATATCATAGTGATAAGGGTGATATTTATTTGGTTGAAAATGTTGCTGATGTTGCAACGCTATCGGTTCGCGACCCGAATCACTTCGCTTATGTTACCCAAACAACGCTGTCAGTAGATGATACATCGGACATTATCGATGCCTTACGTAATCGCTTCCCACTAATAGAGGGGCCGCGTAAAAATGATATTTGTTATGCTACGCAAAATAGACAAGACGCGGTAAAAACCTTAGCGTTAGAAAGTGATGTTGTACTTGTTGTGGGCTCCCCTAATAGCTCTAATTCAAATAGACTTCGTGAATTAGCAGAGCGTTGTGGAACAACTGCTTATTTGGTTGATAACCCTGGTGAGCTAGAAAAGCAATGGGTTAAGGGCGTAAAAACCGTTGGTGTCACTGCCGGAGCATCTGCACCAGATGTGTTAGTACAGCAAGTTGTTGATCGGTTGCAGGAGTGGGGGTGTACAGCTCCATCTGAGCTAGAAGGAACCTTGGAAAATATTGTGTTTTCGATGCCTAAAGAATTAAAAGTCACCGAAGTGTAAAATTAGTGTGGTTGTTGGATTAGTGAGGTTTTTTTACAATTATTGACATATCTTTACCCTCCAGTTGTCTTTATGGATAAGCCTACATGGAGGGTGTAAGATGGTTTATAAAAAAGGATTTACGTTAATAGAGTTACTGGTCGTAGTTACGGTTATTGCGATATTGGCAGCAATTGCCATTCCCTCCTACATGCAAAATGTTCAGCGTGCTGCTAGATCAGAAGCTATAGGTCATGTGTTAGAACTGGCTTCAACGTTAAGTAAAGTCAAAGCATCGACGATGAGCTATAACGCCGGGGATGGGCAAACAAACCATACGAGCCGGTATCAGATTTCAGCAGCGCTTGACGAAGAGGGCGGTTTTATCATTACCGCAACCCCTATAAAGCAGCAGGCACAAGATCGTTGTGGTGAATTTGTTTACTACGCAGCCGGTTTGTGGTTGTTTGGTAGTGGGCTTAATTACGATGATTGTGTTAGTTGAGTAACGTTTTTTTGCCAGTTAAATGTTATGTATTAGGCTCTACGCTCATTGAAGTTCTGGTGGCGTTGGTAGTGTTAGGTATTGGTGTTGTTGGGTTTTTAGCTATGCAGCTTCAGTCTGTCACTGTCGTTAATGATGCCTATTATCGAACACAAGCAATAGTGATAGCTCAGGATGTTATTGAACGAATTAAGGCAAATTCGAGAGGGTGGCCTGATCATTATGCGATGCAGGAGTGGCAAGGAAATGATGTTGTGGTGATGCAACCCTGTGCAGTTAGTGTTGTACCTGATGACCTGGCGAGTGCCTGTGATCGGGCAGATGAAATTGCAGAGTTTGATCATTTTGAAGTAAGCCAACAGCTCAGAGTCTCACTGCCAAATGCAAAAGTGCATATTTATGCTTCCTGTTTCGGTGGTGGGGGAGTGTCATGTGTTGATGTTTTGTGGGGTGGAAAAGATATAAGCGGGGCTTGTTCGGATGCTCAGGTTGATACGGTGATGGATCACCAATGCATTTCTGTGAATTTTATAGCATACCGTCAACGGTAACAGGGCCTACCAAGGAGGGTGGTTTTTATGGCGTCGCAGTGCGTTAATGTTAGTAGATCTTACGGGCAGTCGCTGGTTGAGTTGATGATAGCATTAGGCTTGGGGTTGGGTGTCTCCGCATTTGCAATACAATTGTATGTTGGACACAGTAGCACGGTAAGTCTTCAGCGTTCGCTATCGTTAATGCAGGAGCAAGGGCGTTATGTGCAGGAATTGTTATCTGCACAGTTGAAACTGTCTGGGTATGCCGGTGCTCAAGGAGTGGTTAACTCCTTCGTGTTTTCTGTGGACTCCGATGGTGTACAAGATGTTTTAGAAATACAAATAGCAGGAGCCGGAACGGATTGTATGGGTGGGGCTTTGGCTGTCGATTCAGTTGTTAAGCATAAGCGGTTTTATGTGAAAAACGACGTGCTATATTGTTTTGATAGTGATGGTATTCGAGCACCAATTGTTCAAAATGTAGATTCGTTTCAAGTTGTATATGGAGTCGATTTGGATGAATCTGTATTTTTTGATAGCGGTTATGGAAGTGCTGATGTGTATGTCGATGGTTCAACCTTGTTTACTGAACCTTATGCGAATGTGGTGAGTGTAAAGGTCGCAATTGTTATTAAAAGTATGAACATTATAAATGCATTGCAAGACCATGAAGCTGTGGATGATGTATGGGTATTGAATCGTTACGTGGAAGACCGGTTTACAACTTCGTCTGATGGGTATTTACGGCGATTATTTGTTAATACAATAGCATTAAGGAATTTTAGGGATTATGAAGGGAGTCAGTTGTGATCAAACAAGGGGTGTGGTTTTACTTGTGGTTTTGGTGCTGTTGTTATCTGTGAGTTTGGCGGGAATATCATCGCTTCGCAATGGGATTTATCAACAGCGTATGGTGAGTAATTCGCAAGTGGATGTGTTCTCTTTGCAAGCAACGGAATCTGCAATTAATAGTGTATTAGAGGAAGGTCAGCTGAGTTCTTCACAGCAGGAAGGCGATTCATATTTCAGGCGTGCGATGTCACTTGGGAAGCAGGTTAATTGTTTTGATGGTAATCGCTTTTCTAAAAAACAAGAAGACTGTAATACCTTAACTGTATTTGGTTCCGTAAGTAAAGCTAGGTTGTCCTCATCACTTAAGGAGGTAGCCGGAGAAGTGTATTCTTACGCGGTTACTGAGCAACAAGGCGCTATGCCTGCGCCGGGGTATGATGTTGAACAGTTTGTGTTTCATGTGTTTGATACAACAGGTGTTGGGTATATCGGTAATGGCAATAGTGTGAATGCTGGGTATGCGCATGCGAATACTCAGCGTTGGAAACGTTTTGGTGTGGCTTTAGGGTTTGATGCGTTAAAGCCCCTATAAGTTGCTGTTTGTCACTTGCTAATGGCTTTAGATGCGCTGGCGGTAATGATCTAATCTAACTGAATTTATCGTAGTTTTATTTATTGTAGTATTTACATTTCAATGGATTGAAATAATGATGCGAAACAGAATTTTTTATCTTATTTTATTTGTGATGACGAGCTTTGGAGTTATTGCTGATGACACTGATCTGTTTACCCATGAGTCGGATCAGACTTCTTGTGATATCCCCGGAAGAGCTTCCCCTGCTATTTCCACCAGCTTGTTAAATCCTTTTGAACATCAAAAAAGTATTTATTACCCCGTTTTTCAATCATCGGCACGTTCTTATTGGTATGGGAATGTTAAACGTTATGAATTGAATGTGACTAAGTCTGGGGAGCGGAATGTACTAAGTTATCCTGGAGGAGGGCAATCAAAATATGCGATTGTTTCTTGTCAGGATTTAGCTGAAAAGTCAAAGCAATGCTTTTCTCATGGAAGTGTAAATTCACAAAGAGCGCGGAGTTGGTGGAACGATAATCCTGAAGCGGATGGGGCGTTAGTAACAGAGGGAGGGGCTGCAGTCCATATTGGAGGAAAGGGTTCGCGGAATGTGTATGTTCAAATGTCTGCGACTTCGTTAATGCGAGGTGCAGGCCATAATACGGATCAATATTTTTTGGAAAAAAACTATGGGGCTCCGTTGCATAGTAAGCCGTTGGTTGTGGACTATGGCGACAAAGATGGCGGAGTTAGGCAGGTTTTGTTTGCATCGACGAACGGAGGGTTTGTTCATTTGGTTGATTCAGAAACAGGCGCTGAGTTGTCTGCAATTTTCCCTAAAAGTTTGATGCATAATATTTCAGCATATAAAAATAAGGAAGTTGGAGCATTAGTTTATGGAATGGATGGGCAGTGGACTATTTGGCGACATGACGGTAATGCTGATGGGCGTATAGATAAATATAATAACGAAGATTTTGTTTATCTATACGGAGGTATGAGGCGAGGGGGGCGGAACTTTTATGGTTTTGATGTGACTGATCCAGAACGGCCACAGATTTTGTTCGATATATCACCTAACACAGGTTCCAAGTTTTCTCACCTTGGACAGATATGGGCGAAGCCAACATTGGCATGGGTTAGGATACCTAACTATTCAGAGCCTGTAGCAGTATTGCTTGTCGGTGGTGGTTATGATTCAAATCATGATCCTGGCGATGATTTAGTGGGTGAGGTCGCTATTGATACTGGAAATGAGACTGGTGATGATATAAATATGCACTCTTGTAGCAATATGAAAGTACAGTGTGGAAATCAGATTTTTATGTTGCTTGCACAAAAGAAAGCAGGGGATTATCGTGCCGGTGACATTGTTTGGTGGTCGTCACAATCGGCTAACAGCAATCTTGTAAATCCTGATATGCAGGATAGTGTGGTGGGGAGGGTTCGTACACTTGATGAGGATGGCGATGGTTACTTTGATCATTTTTATGCGGTTGATATTTCCGGTAAGGTGTTTGCATATTCTTTTTCTCAGGTGCCAAGTAAGGAAAAACATAAACGTGATGTTCGTAACCTTTATGTGTCGTTGCTGGCAACGTTAAATGCTCCTAATGATTCATTTAATTCATTAGGAGCAGCGGGTGATAAGCGTTTTTTTTATGAAAGCCCCAGCTTGAGTACAGGCAGGGATCACCTTGGTTACTATCGATTAATGACGATTGGCTCTGGGTGGAGGGCAAATCCGTTGAGTGAAAAAACAAACGATGCGTTTTTTGTGATAAAAGACCGCCCAAACCGGACAAGAATTTCCCCTTTGTTAAATGATGACTTTCCTGAATTTGGGAGTCATTTTTTTGCTGATAAAATCGCGTTAAATGGCTTTCAGGTAGCTCTCTCAAAAGCGGGGGAGAAAGTTATGGGTAGCTCGTCGGTTATCAATAATAGAGTTTTTTTCTCTACCTATAAGCCTGAAGCTGTGAATGATCCGGCCCCGTTTGACGGGTGTAATCAACATCAAGGTGATGTGGCGTTATACGGAATTGATATTAGTAGCGGTTTGGGTGTTTTTGATTCTCACGGAGGAATCGTGGGTGCCATGGTTGATGGCGCGCACGTGTTACATGGTCTTGGGTTGTCATCTTTAGGTGATATCAATAGCGTTATGACAGGTAAGTCCATGAGTTTGTTATCCGGTACAGAGTTTGTTGGTGAACTCGATGTGCCAACAAACATGGTGCACCGTCTGTCCTGGCATGAAGCTGCTAGAGGAGAGAGTGTTTTTCAGCTATTTCCACATAAGGGTAAAGGGGATTAATATTTAAAGTGGTCCTTACAGGTGCTGTGTGTTTGTTTGTGTTTTTCTTGGGTTCGAACCCTGCCCATTTGACTTACTAATAAGCGAATTGACGTCGATTCTTTCTCTCCTGCCGGGCAAGTAATGAGGCTCCCCATTCGCCCTTTTAATGCACCTAACGGATTGTAGGTAAAGTAAGGTTGATTGCCATGTAGTGTTGCGGAGGATGTGCTTGGAAGGAAAGTAATAATCTTGTCATTTCCTGAAAATTTACGGTCGTGATTGTTATCAATAAATGCCATTAACCCAAGCTGCCACTGCTGAAGGCATTGTTGGCCATCGGTACTTGGGCAGAGAGTAATAAATTCCCCTTGGCTGATTGCTGTACCGCGAGCGAGTTGAAAAATATCAAAAACCGTATTGGCTTTACTTTCAATTTGAGAACGGCTAACCAAGCTGCCAAATGATGGGGCTGCGAAGGTAATGATAATCATGGTGATGCTGATAACAACCATTAGCTCCAACAATGAGAATCCAGTAATGTTTGGTGGTGATAGTATTTTTTGTTGCTGTATGTAGTGCGAGGGCTTCATCTTTCTTCCTTGAAAGTTTGTGTCAGGAAGAAGACAGAAGCAGGGCAAAAGAATTTATAAATAGGAGAGCTGAACTGTTGTCATTTTTTTTGTTAGGGGGGTGTTACAAATAAGTTGGTTTTATAGTGGTAATGGATGATTGATTGTTGATAGAATGCGCGCCGCAAAACAAGGAATATGTTTGTTTCGTTGTGGCCTGCATACGAATTAGTTACTCACAAGGATTAGTGGACGTTATATTTTATTCCCTTTTACTTCTCTGAGCATAGTTTTCTTCGAAAGATGACTTTCTACCGTCGTGTGTTTTTTAAATCAATAATGATTAATTATTTGTAATAGCACTGGAGTGCGTAATGAAAAAAGTAATTCTCGGAATAGCAGTGAGTAGCGCAATGGTTTTGGCAACTAACGTTTGTGCAGGGCCGTATGTTGTAGCGTCTTTGGGAAAATCCCAAATCGAATCAGATTTCGAAATTGATGGTTTTCCTGATGTGTATCAATCTGCAAAAGATACGGATACTTTTTTGTCAATCGGTTTTGGGTACATGGTGGATAAAAACTTTTCTGTCGAAGTCGCATACAATCATTTTGGTGAGGCGAATGATTCGATTATCTCTGATGGAATAAATACACTTTATCTTGAAACTGATATTTCTTCTTTTAGTGTGGCGGCTCAAGGTAGTGTATTCTTCGGAGACGCTCTTTCTATTGTCGCCAGGGTAGGTGCTGAACGATGGGATGGGGGTTTTGATGTAAATATGAATGGAATTGATGTTGATGATGGTGATGATTCTGGAGTTGATTTGTTTTATGGTGTGGGGATTTCTTATGCACTCAGCAAAAGACTTTCCTTAGCTGCGCGATATGATATTCATAAAATGGATGCTTCTGATACTCTTTCTGTAAGTGATGTTAAAGTGGATTTCGATGTGGATATCAAGGTATTTAGCCTTGGTGCGCAACTAACTTTCTAAGTCAGCAAATGAGAGCCCTCCGTATTAAAGGTGCTCTCATAATTTAGAGATGAGTTTGATTACTCATCTCTATCAAGACCTAACTTTTTCAATCTGTAACGCAATGATCGAAACGTCATTCCTAGTTTCTTTGCAGCAGCAGTTCTATTCCAACGTGTTTCATCAAGTGCTTTCAATATGGCTTGTTTTTCAATGTCGGTTAAATAATCTTCCAATGAATCACCCATAGATGCATCTAAAAGGTCGTGATCATTTAACGCAAGAGCCTCGGAAGCATTGGTTTTTTCATTGCTAGGCAGTTGTAAATTCTCAGGTGAAATTACTTCGTCGTCGCATAGAGTTGTCGCTCGCTCTAGAATGTTCTCCAACTCACGTACGTTCCCAGGAAAGTGGTACTCCGATAATGCGATCATTGCGGAATCTGTTAGCGTGATACTGTCGATTTTCCATTCTTTCGCAAGACTCTTTAAAATGTGTTGGGTGAGCAGAGGTATGTCTTCAATTCTATCTCTGAGAGGGGGGACTGAAAGCTGGATTACGTTAATGCGATAGAATAAATCTTGACGAAATGAACCGTCATTAACTAGCTGTTCTAGGTTTTTATGGGTGGCGCTAAGGATTCTTATGTCGGTATTGATTTCTTTTTGTGTGCCAACCGGTCTTACAGCTTTTTCCTGGATTGCACGAAGTAGTTTGACTTGCATATGCATGGGTAAGTCGGCCACTTCATCTAAGAATAACGTGCCACCTTTTGCCGCTTGGAATAAACCTGACTTATCTTCGTATGCGCCAGTAAAACTCCCTTTTTTATGTCCAAAAAATTCACTTTCCATTAGTTCATCTGGTATGGCCCCGCAGTTAACAGGGATAAAGGGGCCGCCAGCCCGAGCACCAAGTTCATGGATCTGGCGAGCCACTAGTTCTTTTCCGCTACCAGACTCTCCACTGATATATACGGGGGCTTGGCTTCTTGCCAGTTTAACTATTTGCTTGTGTAGCTTTTTAACGACAGCAGAATTACCTCGAATTGGAGACGGAGTACCCTCATCATTTTGTTCGGGGCGGGATTTTTTTTCTTTAAGCTTTATTGCGGTTGCAATTAAATCCCTAAGGCGTTGCAAATCAACCGGTTTCGATACAAAGTCAAAGGCTCCCGCTTTAAGAGCCGTGACAGCGGTTTCCATGCTGCCATAAGCCGTTAAGACGGCAACAGGCATATCTGGCCGGTTATGTTGAACATACTTTACGAGCTCTATGCCATTGCCATCGGGCAAATTCATATCCGTTATGCATAGATCAAAGGTTCCGCTTTGGATTAGTTCATGAGCTTGCTTTAAGTCTGCGGCTAGTGAAGCTTTAATCCCCATTCTAGAAAGCGTTAACTGAAGAAGCTCTCTAATGTCTGGTTCATCGTCAATGATCAGTGCGTGATGTGTTGTCATAGTTATTGTAGTCATCGTAGTCGTTGTTGACGGAAATCGTTACAAGGCTGTATGTCTGCCTGGGTGTGAGAATGTGATACGAAAGCAGCAGCCAGAAGATAATGGTATGTAGTCTAGGCGAGCTTGGTTGGCTTCACAAAGTTCTTTTGATATGTATAAGCCAAGCCCTGTGCCTGTTTTATCGGTTGTGTAAAACGGTTCGAAAATTTTGGACGTATCAGTTTCAGGAATACCAGGGCCTTTGTCGATTACTTCTATATAGGGCTGCTCTGTTTGCAATGATATGTCTGCCACAATCCATAACTCACGGTTACCTGTTTGTTTTTCATTGTAACGAAGGCCATTAATAAATAGGTTGCTGAGAACCTGTTGTATCTGACTGGCATCGGCTCTGCACTCAGCATTTTGTCTATTACTTTGAAAATGTAATGTAGCAGGGGACGCAAGAGTAAGTTTGAACTCCTCGATAAATTCAGTTAGCCATTGATGAAGGTTTATTAGTTGAGGCTGGGCAGGACTGCGTCGAGAAAGCTGTAAAACATTTTCGATAACTTTGTTCATTCGCTGAGAGTGTTGTTGAATGATTTCAGTTAAACGAATGTCTTCCTTAACTAACTCTGGAGATTCATGAAGTAATTGTGCCGCATGACTTATTGCTCCTAGAGGGTTACGGATTTCGTGGGCAATGCTGGCGGTAAGTCCACCTAAGGATGCTAATTTTAATTGTTGTGCTTGTTGTGCCATACGAGTGTTGTCATCAACAAATATCAGTACCTCTGAGTCAGTACCGGATTTTAATGGCGTGAAGTTTGCGTGTACATCAGGTCCACTAATGGACCCTTTAAATGGAGGGCTACGATATAAGTTGTTGTTTTTCCAATGCGTAAGGTGTTCCGCCATTTCTGGCGATAAGTTTTCAATATGTGTATGGGATTGTACTTCCGGCATCCCTAATAAGCGCCAGCATGCATCATTTATCATTAGTACGACATTTTTATTATCAACAACAATAATCCCCGTGCGCATACGTTGAATAATATGTTTGTTAAGCTCTTCCAGATTAGCAACTTTTAACGCTCTTTTATTAGAAAGCGCCTCACTCTCACGAAGGCGTTTGGCTAGTTGTTGAGCGATAAATGATGTGACAAAGCAGGCGATACCTAAAAAGCCACTTTGAAGAAACTCATCACTGCTAAAGTGTTGTGTGGTAATTGCTTGCTGAATGTTATTGAAAAATATTGCCCAGGTGGCCATTGCGGCAAACAGCAATGATAGTCGTCCCTCAACAAGGATGCTGCCTGCCGCTACGCTTACTACCAATAAAATGGACAAGTTGCTGGAACTATTACCGTTAAGGTATTCGAGAAATGCCACACATATCACGTCAACAAGGACTATTAGAAATACTTGAAGCTTGGTAATGACAAACACACGCCGCGTTGAAAACACTTGGTAAATACAAAGTGCGGTATAGCTGAATGTGGCAACAGAAAAAAGTGTCTGGCTGGTGCTGGAAAGCGTTTTTGTTGATGCTGAAATAAAGTAAAGAGATAGCAATGTCACTGACAAAAAAAGCCTATAGAACAGGTATATCCTAAGGGTTTTCCATTCTCTCTCGGTGGATGTGGTATCGCTATTAGTAGTGGGTGCGATGCTCAACTGTGGCCGCCTATTACTTTTGATTAAAGAGGTTGATTATTGTGTGTTACTAGACTTTTTTGTCTTTAAGGTAGAGCTTTTTATGATCGTTGCAGCAAAAACTTAGGGTTTGGTAGGTGAGGGCTTCTTGTTCTGGTAGGTGGACGCCGCACTCGGCGCAGCGTTTCATATTATTTTCTGATGATGTGTCAATTGTTGTGGGTAGGCTTGACCCACCTTTTTTGCCACGTTTAACTAACGTAACAACGATCATAATGAGAGCAAAAAAGACCAGTGCTTTAATAAACATAAAAAGTCCAAAAATGGTTATAAATCCTAAGGTTAGTCTAATTCTAACTCAACCTAGAAAACTTGTGGAGGAATCGGCCCACAGTTGGCTGTAAAATTTAGCGTTAGCAACCCTTTGCCTTCTTTCATCATTTCGCCCAAAATACCGCATCCTGAGGATAGGTTTGTCCTTTGAATTGAATTTAGAGAAAAATTTCCATGAAAAACAAGGGTTTGCAGATTGTTGCTGCGCAGTTGAATTTTCTCGTTGGGGATATTCAAGGTAATACACAGAAAGTTATTGATGCTACTCAAGAAGCCTTAGAAAAATACAGTGCAGATGCCATTGTGTTTCCTGAGCTGACGCTAACCGGGTATCCGCCAGAGGATTTGTTGTTACGCCCCAGTATTGCTAATCGAATTGATGTGGCGTTGGAACAACTAAAGGCAGGGTTACCAGAAGGTATCACTGTATTAGTGGGTTATCCTAAAGCAGTTGAGGGCAAACTGTATAATGCTGCAGGTGCGATTTTAAACGGTGAGGTTGTTGCAGAGTACTTTAAACAAGAGCTTCCTAATTACCAAGTTTTTGATGAAAAGCGCTACTTTGAGCCAGGTTCAGATTCCTGTGTAGTTACTATTGCTGGCATTAAGGCCGCAATTACAATTTGTGAAGATATTTGGCACCCAGGCCCGATTGAACAAGCAAAACAGGCGGGTGCAAAGTTGATGTTAAACCTTAATGCATCGCCCTTTCACGGCAATAAATTTCAAGAACGCAGAGCGTTACTTTCTCAGCGAGCTATCTCTGCGGAGATGCCGATTTTTTATGTAAACCTTGTTGGAGGGCAGGATGAGCTGGTTTTTGATGGTGGCTCCATGGTCGTGGATCAGCTTGGGCAGTGTGTTATGAAGGCAGACCTTTACCAGGAGGGTCTTTTTCCGTTTAATTTTCAGATTGATGGTGATATACCTGTCGCCATTCGCCATGCGGTACCCAAAGACCCCTCTTTAGAAGAGAGTGTTTATAATGCACTGGTACTAGGGGTAAAGGATTATGTTAATAAGAACGGCTTCAAAGGAGCTGTGTTAGGGTTGTCGGGAGGTATTGATTCGGCGCTAACCCTTGCTGTAGCCGTTGATGCCCTTGGTGCGGACCGTGTTGAAGCGATTATGATGCCATTTCGTTATACCTCTCAAATGAGTTTGGAGGATGCTGAAAAGGAGGCCCGTATTCTTGGTGTTGAGTATCAAGTTAAGCCTATAGAGCCAATGTACGAGGCTTTTATGGAAGCGCTAGCGGTTGATTTTGAAGGGACTAAACGTGATGCCACTGAAGAAAATCTTCAGGCGCGTTGTCGTGGTGTGTTGTTGATGGCTGTGTCTAATAAGCGTGGATTTATTGTTTTAACGACAGGCAACAAAAGTGAAATGGCAGTAGGGTACTCTACGTTATATGGTGATATGGCAGGAGGTTTTGATGTATTAAAAGATGTACCTAAAACATTGGTGTTTAAGTTGTGCGAGTATCGCAATCAACTAACGCCAGGTAATTCGCCAATACCTCAGCGTGTTATTGACCGTCCCCCTTCTGCAGAATTATCCCCAGACCAAAAAGACGAAGATTCATTGCCGCCATACCCTGTGTTGGACGAGATTTTGCGCTTATATGTGGAACAGGATTATAGTTTGGATGCCATTGTAGCGGAAGGTTTTGAGGTCGATATAGTTAAGCATGTGATTCGTTTGGTGGATCTTAACGAATACAAGCGAAGACAGTCGCCGGTAGGTGTGCGTATCACTGCAAGAGGGTTCGGTCGTGATCGGCGTTACCCGATCACTTGCCGGTGGCCTGCTGGAAATTAGGCGAAGGTATTCTGCAAGATAACCTTCTGTTAGTCGAACAAGCCAAAAGTAACAGCATTCAATAGGGTGGTTTTCTTTTGGCTTCTTGGTGAATATTTCAGTTTTCCAGAAGAAAGTTCTTTATGTTGAGGGAAGTTATAGGCCAGTGTTTGCTCAGACGATGACGCTAAATCCGTCAATCCAAGTTCCAAATAGGCCTTAGTCATTACCGCCAGGGCATCGCCAAGGGATGGTGTTCGGTCGTAGTTCTCTACAATAAAGGTTGCACGTTTGACGGCGGCGATATATGCACCACGAGTCATATAGAAATGAGCTGCTTTTAATTCATAAGCAGCCATTAGATTGCGAAGATAAATCATTCGTTGACGGGCATCTTCGGCATAACTGCTCTTGGGGAAGCGGTTTATAAGGCGATTGAAGTCATCAAATGACTCTCTAGCGGCCCCCATGTCTCGCTCTGAAAAATCGGTAGGGATAAAGCGTTCAACAAGGCCTCGGTCAACGCTGTAGGAAGCGAGCCCCTTCATGTAGTATGCATAGTCCAGATCGGTATGGTCTGGGTGTAAGCGAATGAAGCGTTCTGCGGTTACTGCAGATGATTCAAAATCAATAGTGCGGTAATAGCAGTAAACTAGTTCAAGTTGTGCCTGGTCAGCATAGCGGCCAAAAGGGTAGCGAGACTCAAGGGACTGCAATTTTTCAATGGCCAGCAAAAAACGGTTGTTATCCATTGCTGCTTGAGCGTCTTCGTAATATTGTTTTTCTGTCAACTGTTCTTTCTTTTCTGGGGCTGAAGAGCAGGCAGCAAGCAGTAGGACAAGACATAAGGTAAAAAGTGACTGTTTCATTGATTATCCGTGCGCAGAGTCGATACGTTGGTGTTCTTATTTTGAGGAGCTAACCGTTACTGTTAGATGGATTGAAGCTTCGACAGCGTTAATTTCCATCAGTTCAGAGGATAAGCAATCTACACTAGAACGTATCTGAGGTAAAATAGAACCGTGCGCCCTTTAAGAGATAGGAAAGTATGACAGATAAAATAGAATTGACAGGAATAGTGCCTGATGAGTTGGATGGCAAACGCTTTGATCAGATAGCAGCGAAATTGTTCACCGACTTCTCTCGTGCAAGGTTGCAAGATTGGATAAAGTCGGGCGATTTAACGGCTTCTGGACAGCCCCGGAAAGTGAAAGACAAGCTGATGGGAGGGGAAGAGTTGCGACTTCAAGCAGAACTCGTCAATGACGAGGTGTATGAAGCTCAAGATATACCGCTGGATATTGTCTATGAAGACGATACGTTGTTGGTGGTGAATAAACCTGCAGGTTTGGTTGTGCACCCAGCCGCCGGAAACCGAGATGGAACTTTATTAAATGGCCTGCTGTTTCATTGTGAAGGGCTCGCTGCTATCCCGCGAGCAGGTATAGTCCATCGAATTGACAAAGATACAACAGGATTATTGGTAGTTGCAAAAACGCTAAAAGCCCACCATAGCCTTGTTAGGCAGCTGCAAAAGAAAACAGTGTTTAGAGAATACGAAGCGATTGCCGGAGGAGTATTAACTGGCGGGACAACGATCGAAGAACCAATTGGCCGTCACCCTACTCAACGTACTCGCATGGCGGTGGTGGAGGATGGCAAAGATGCTGTGACGCACTTTCGGGTTATTGAGCGCTTCCGTTCCCATACGCATATCAAAGTTCAGTTAGAAACGGGCCGAACACATCAAATTCGAGTGCATTTGGCTCATTTGCGCTACCCACTGTTGGGAGATCCTCTTTATAGTCGCCTTCGTTTACCCAAAGGCGCTAGTGAAAAGCTAATCAAAGCGATAAAAGCGTTTCCACGTCAGGCGTTGCATGCGAGAACCTTGGGTCTTGTACATCCAGAAACCAAAGAAGACATGCAGTGGACAATAGACCTGCCTGAGGATATGCAGAAGATGCTAAATCTGTTGCGTGACGATGCAAAAGAGGCTTAAGTTACGGGATTGGTGTTAAATGGCATGGTATTAGAAATGAATGCTCAACAAACTCGAGCAGTGGAAGAAATTGTGCCGGAGTGGATTAAACCTCAATGGCCAGCCCCCGCTTGCATTCGAGCCTATGTTACAACGCGAGCAGGGAGTGTTAATTTACCTCCTTATGATGGGTTTAATACCGCGGATCACGTGGGAGATGAGTTGAATGTGGTGATGAATAATCGCCACATTCTTCAGCAATATTTTGGTTGGACAGGCCAGCCATGTTGGTTAAATCAGGTGCATGGCACTGACGTTGATGAGCGGTTACTTGGAGTAACCGCTGAGTCTCTTTCGCGGCCTCGTCCTGGTAAAACACCCAAAATAGATGCTGATGCGTGCGTGTCGAATGTGTTAAACACCCCTTGTGCAATACATACAGCAGATTGTTTGCCGGTATTTTTTACCAATGAAAAAGGCTCTCGCGTAGCGCTGGCTCATGCCGGTTGGAGGGGGTTGCTGCAAGGTGTTTTGGAAAACACACTGGCTTGCTTTGAGCCAGGAGAATTTGTGTATGCTTGGTTAGGCCCAGCGATTAGCCAAGAGCACTTTGAAGTGGGTGAAGAGGTATTTCAGCAGTTTGTTTCGCGCGATGTTGTTGATGAGCGGGCCTTTGCGGCAGTAGGTAATGGAAAATATTTATGTGACTTGTATGATATTGCTCGTCGCCGTTTGGAATCCGTTGGTCGGTGTGCGGTTTATGGCGGTGAATATTGTACTTTCAGCGATCCTCGTTTTTTCTCGTATCGTCAAGAACCGGTAACTGGACGTTTATTATCGTTAATATGGATTGATTCCAGTCAATAAACCTTCTTTAAAGTGCTCTCTCCCTTCTCTGATAACCTTGATTTTTCTCTTTTGGGGCCAATTAATACTTATTAGTAACTCGTAAAAACCTTTAACTATTTAGCTGGGTCGAGTTGCTGTGAGTTATCGCGCTTATTACGAGGACATATCTAATGCGAATAGACAAGCTGACCAGCAAATTACAAGTGGCCCTTTCGGATGCCCAATCTATCGCTATTGGCCGTGATCATAATACGATTGAGCCGGTACATGTATTAAGTGCGATGCTTGAAGATGCAAGCGCAGGGGTAAAACCTTTAATTGCACAAGTTGGTGCTGATGTTGGGCAGCTGCGTGATGAGTTAACTGCAGCTTTACAGAAATTGCCTCAAATCAGTAGCCCTGATGGGAATGTTCAACTATCTAATGAAATGGTTCGAATGCTGAATGTTGCGGATAAATATGCTCAGCAACGTGCAGATCAATTTATTTCTAGCGAACTGGTAGTGCTAGCGCTGGCAGAAGAAAAAGGTGCGTTAGGAGCCATTTTTAAAAAATTAGGTATAACGAAGAAAGACTTAGAAATAGCGATTGATAAGATTCGAGGGGGTGAGTCTGTGAGGGATCAAAATGTCGAAGAGAATAGGCAGGCCTTGGATAAGTATACGGTTGATTTAACGGCGCAGGCGAGTGACGGTAAATTAGATCCTGTTATTGGTCGAGATGATGAAATACGTCGAACCATACAAGTTTTACAGCGTAGAACTAAAAATAACCCAGTGTTAATCGGTGAGCCTGGCGTAGGTAAAACAGCGATAGTTGAAGGCCTGGCGCAACGGATTATTAATGGAGAGGTTCCAGAAGGACTAAAAAATAAAAAAGTACTGTCTCTGGATATGGGGTCCTTGTTAGCGGGTGCAAAATTTAGAGGGGAGTTTGAGGAACGCTTAAAAGCGGTACTTAATGAGCTATCTAAACAAGAAGGTAACATTATTCTATTTATCGATGAATTGCATACGATGGTGGGTGCTGGGAAAGCGGATGGTGCGATGGATGCTGGGAATATGTTGAAACCTGCTTTGGCGAGAGGGGAACTTCATTGTGTTGGAGCAACAACCCTAGACGAGTATCGACAGTATGTAGAAAAGGATGCCGCATTAGAAAGACGATTCCAGAAAGTATTGGTGGAGCAACCAACAGTTGAGGATACCATTGCAATACTTCGTGGTTTGAAGGAACGATATGAGTTGCACCACGCCGTAGATATAACTGATCCAGCAATAGTTGAAGCGGCGAAATTGTCTCATCGTTATATTTCCGACAGGCAGTTGCCAGATAAAGCGATTGATCTGATTGATGAAGCAGCTAGCCGTATCCGTATGGAAATGGATTCAAAACCGGAAGAAATGGACCGGTTAGAGCGCCGCCTTATTCAATTAAAAATAGAACAAGAAGCCTTAAAGAAGGAAGGGGATGAGGCTTCAAAAAAACGCTTGGATAACTTGCAAGCAGAAGTGGGGGTCCTTGAACGTCAGTATTCCGACTTAGACGAGGTTTGGTCATCGGAAAAAGCGGCACTACACGGCAGTCAAAAAATAAAAGAAGAGCTAGAAAGAGCCCGCTTGGACATGGATGTTGCAAGACGAGAAGGAGACCTGACAAAAATGTCAGAACTTCAATACGGGCGAATACCTGATCTAGAAAAGCAGTTAGACATGGCTGCACAGGCAGAAATGATGGAGATGAAATTACTGCGAAATAAAGTCACCGAAGAAGAAATTGCTGAAGTTGTTTCTAAGTGGACAGGTATACCAGTATCCAAAATGCTAGAAGGCGAAAAAGATAAGCTGTTAAGGATGGAGGCCTCATTGCACGAGCGGGTTATTGGCCAAAATGAAGCCGTCGTAGCGGTTTCTAACGCAGTACGACGGTCTCGAGCAGGGTTATCTGATCCTAATAGGCCAAATGGATCGTTTTTGTTCCTAGGACCAACAGGAGTAGGTAAAACTGAGTTATGTAAAGCGTTGGCATCATTTTTATTTGACACCGAAGATGCAATGGTTCGAGTGGATATGTCTGAGTTTATGGAGAAACACTCAGTAGCACGGCTAATAGGAGCCCCTCCGGGTTATGTTGGCTACGAAGAAGGGGGTTATCTAACGGAGCTTGTTCGCCGTAAGCCGTATTCGGTGATTTTGTTGGATGAAGTAGAGAAGGCGCACCCTGATGTTTTTAATATCTTGCTACAAGTATTAGAGGATGGGCGGTTAACGGATGGTCAGGGTCGAACAGTAGATTTTAGAAATACAGTGTTGGTAATGACATCTAATTTGGGCTCGGGTGTAATTCAGGCAATGGCTTCATTGGACGATGGTTACGATGCTATGCGTGATGCGGTGATGGCTGAGGTAGGTAATCATTTTCGCCCTGAATTCGTAAATAGAGTTGACGAAGTTGTAGTGTTTCATCCGCTGGATGCTGGACAAATTAATGGCATTGCAACAATTCAGCTGCGACGACTTAATGCCCGCTTGGCAGAAAGGGATCTGTTTCTTGAACTAACAAGTGAGGCAATGACTCAGTTGGCAGAGGTGGGTTTTGATCCTGTGTATGGAGCAAGGCCCTTGAAACGTGCGATTCAACGACAAATTGAAAACCCTTTGGCTGAACTGATTTTGTCAGGGAAATATTTGCCAGGAGATACCATAAAAGGTGTTTTAGAAGAGGGGAGGATTAAGTTCCACAAATAAGATAAGAAAAAATGCCGCAGTCTAAGGCTGCGGCATTTTTGTTTTTATTACGAAGTTTGTTATTTGCAGAATTCGGAAATAAAGTCTTTTGCTTTTTTCAAGCGAGCTTGCCTTTCCTCTTCTGATAGCATGACGACGGCCCCCTCATCGTTTTTCTCTCTAATTCTGTTGTTTTGCCCAATGAGGGTGATATTTTTACGATAAATGTCACAGTTCTTTTTGTTGGTTTCGTCTTGCTCTTTTTGGGCTTGCTGCTCCACAGAGTTGGTTTTGTCAACGGGAGGTTTTTCATTCATTTTCTTCTTTCTAGCATCGATTTTTGTTTGTGCCGCCGCTTTGCCACTGGGGGTGGACGAGCTGACGTTTATTTTTATTGCACTATTAATGTAGGCCGCAGGAGGCTGGGATCCGTAATGTGTAACTCCACGCTCGTCTATCCATTTATAATAGCTTTTTGCTTGAGCGGCACTTGCGAATAGTAGTGTTAAAAAAAGCAACGCAGTCGTCACAATGGTTTGAATGTTCGTTTTTTTCACAGGTTAATTCCTTCAGCAAGAAGCGGCAAATTTATACAAGTGTAGAATATAACGTCTTGTTGCGCTAAATCGTACCCCTGGAGTGGAATACTGTGACATAACGAGACAAAGGTTCCCGTAAAATCAGAAGAACTTGCGCTAACCTTCTGGATATAGTAGGAGACGGCGTTTCCAGTTGACATCATAGTAATTTCTGGCAAGATACACGGCACACCGTGGTGGGTGTTGATGGCCTGTTAGACAACCTAGTAGGTTCCAACGCTAGAGTCAGAATACATTTAAATTTGGGGGTAAGGCCTCCTTATCATTGTTCTGCCTTGATCAATCATATGCTTAAAGGCATGTGAGGTGGAAATTGCCCCAAACCTCGCTTTTTCCGCCACTGCTAGCTATTAACCCACAAGTGGGCTGCTGTGCCCTAAAAAACATGCTAGCAATGCGTTTTCGGCTATAGCTGTAGTGATACTGCAGCTATTCCTGTTCCGATAAGCGTCAAATTAATTGGTTGAATTGTTAAGCCGAACCCGAAATGTATAACATTGCGGGTTGTTCAGGTTTAGCTGAGGCGAAAGAAAAGTGGAATTATTGTCAGGTGCAGAAATGCTCATTCGTTCTTTAAAAGACGAAGGAGTTGATACCATATTTGGCTACCCTGGTGGGGCCGTACTTCATATATACGATGCGTTGTTTCAGCAAAGCGACATCGCTCACGTATTAGTAAGACACGAGCAAGCAGCATCACACATGGCTGATGGATATTCTCGTGCGACCGGTCGACCGGGTGTTTGTTTAGCGACGTCGGGCCCTGGAGCTACCAATACGGTTACCGGAATAGCAACCGCATATATGGACTCTATTCCGATGATTGTTATCACCGGGCAGGTTCAGTCGGATTGGATTGGCGATGATGCTTTCCAAGAGACGGATATTTTGGGGGTTACCCGACCTATCGTAAAACATAGTTTTATGATTAATCGGCCTGAAGATATTCCAGAGACAATAAAAAAGGCTTTTTATATAGCAACAACCGGGCGACCTGGCCCAGTGTTGATTGATATACCTAAGGATATGACGGCTCCGACAGAGAGCTTTGAATATCAGTACCCAGCAAAAGTAAAGATGCGCTCATACAGTGTTGTGACGCGAGGCCACTCTGGACAAATTAAAAAAGCAGTAGAGCTGCTTATTGCCGCAAAACGCCCGGTTATCTATGCCGGCGGCGGTGTTGTTCAAGGTAATGGGGCGGAGTTGTTGACAAGTGTTGTTCGTGAGCTTGGTGCTCCTTGTACAAACACACTGATGGGGCTGGGTGGATATCCGGGCACAGATAAGCAATATGTCGGCATGCTAGGTATGCATGGTACCTATGAAGCCAATATGGTGATGCATCATGCAGATGTAGTGTTGGCTGTTGGTGCGCGTTTTGATGATCGCGTTACCAATAATGTTAAGAAGTTCTGCAGTGATGCCAAGATTATTCATATTGACGTTGACCCAGCATCAATATCAAAAAATATAGCCGTTGATATACCTATTGTTGGGGCGGTAGACCTGGTGTTGAAAGAGATGCTGGAACAGGTCAAGAAAACAGACCTTCGTGTTGATCCTGATGCGCGGGCTGATTGGTGGAAGCAAATTGATGCTTGGCGTGCTTTCCATGGCTTGCGTTTTGATTTAAATGATAATGAATTGCTGAAGCCACAGCAGGTTATCGAAAGCTTGTATAAAACAACACAGGGTGATGCCATCATTTGTACTGATGTTGGGCAGCATCAGATGTTTGCAGCACAATATTATAAGTTCGATAAGCCTCGGCAGTGGATTACCTCTGGCGGGCTTGGCACTATGGGGTTTGGTTTACCTGCTGCGATGGGGTGCGTGATAGGAAGGCCTGACATGCCAGTTGTCACGGTGACGGGTGAAGGCAGTATTCAGATGTGTATACAGGAGCTGTCTACCTGTCTGCAGTATCGCTTGCCAGTTAAGATTATTTGCCTTAATAATCAGGCGCTAGGAATGGTCAAGCAGTGGCAGGATATGGTTTATCAAGGTCGGCATTCTAGTTCTACGTATGAAGAGTCTCTTCCTGATTTTGTGAAGCTGACTGAGGCATATGGGCATGTTGGAATGAAGGTAGACAAAGCTTCTGACCTCGATGCTGCAATGGAAGAATGCTTTAGCCTAAAAGATCGATTAGTCTTTATGGATGTTTCGGTTGATCCACAGGAGCACGTGTACCCAATGCAAATCAAAGAAGGGTCGATGCGTGATATGTGGCTAAATAAAACGGAGCGTACCTAATGAGAAGAATAATATCGATGTTGTTGGAAAATGAACCTGGGGCATTGTCGCGGGTTGTTGGGTTGTTTTCGCAGCGAGGTTATAACATAGAGACATTGACCGTTGCGCCCACAACGGATGCTACGTTGTCGCGTCTTACTCTGACGACTTCAGGGAGTGATCGTGTTATTGAGCAGATCACAAAGCAGCTTAATAAGTTGATTGAAGTGGTTAAACTTGTTGATTTAACGGAGGGAGCTCATATTGAGCGAGAGCTGTTGCTGGTAAAGCTAAAGGCGACTGGTGCCCAGCGAGCGGAAATAAAGCGTACAGCTGATATTTTCCGGGGACAAATTGTTGATGTTAATAGTGCTATTTATACAGTTCAGTTAACAGGGGCTAGTGATAAGTTGGATGCTTTTCTGGAGTCTGTTGGGGAGGCCTCTATACTTGAGGTGGTTCGTACGGGCGTTTCTGGAATGGCAAGAGGCGATAAGGTGCTTGCCCTTTAGCCGAAAATTAGTAGTAAAAAAGCGCGGCATTTGCCGCGTTTTTTTTGCTATATTATCAGCTCAATGGATGATGTTCCGGTGGGTGAATTAGGTGTGTACACATGAGTGAGAATGAAAATAAGGAAGGCATTGAGAGCACTCCTCTTAATGATCAGGTTCTAGGTGCTGATGCTCAAGATGCTGTGAGCGACTTGCCAGATGATGGGGTGACTCTTGAGGTTGTTGAGGATGTGGCGAAGGGCAAGCCAAAGCGGGGCGTTTATTTGTTGCCAAACCTCTTTACGACAGCCGCGCTGTTTTCTGGGTTTTATGCCATAGTGGCAGCAATGAACGGCTTGTTTGAGCAAGCGGCAGTGGCTATTTTTATCTCAATGATTTTTGATGGTTTGGATGGGCGCGTTGCCCGGATGACCAATACTCAGAGCGAGTTCGGGGCTGAATACGACAGTCTTGCCGACTGCATTTCATTCGGTGCGGCACCAGCTTTAGTGTCTTACTCCTGGTCTTTGCAATATTTGGGTAAAGTTGGTTGGATGATAGGGTTTATTTATATGGCTTGTGCGGCCTTGCGGTTGGCGCGGTTTAATGTGCAGGCAGACACCGCTGATAGTCGGTACTTTACGGGATTGCCTAGCCCTGCGGCAGGGGCGGTTGTTGCAGGTATGGTTTGGGCCGCCAATGACCTGGGGATAAGCGGTGAGGATGTATCGGTTATTGCGGCGATAATTACAGCGTTCGCGGCAGTGATGATGGTGGTTAATATTAAATTTAACAGCTTTAAGGAGTTTGATCTTAAGGGGAGGGTGCCCTTTGTTGTGATTCTTGTGGTTGTTCTGGTCTTTGCCGTAATAGCAACATACCCATCAGGCGTGTTGCTTGCTGTGTTTATGCTTTATGCGCTGTCGGGGCCGTTGCTCGCATTTAAGCGGAGGTAAGGCCTCCTCAAAAAAACGGTCACATTGTGGCCGTTTTTTTTGCCTAAATATTTGCCAGCTGAGGTTCCATGTCCTATAAATTAAAGTCTACCCTTTAATATGTGGGGGTGATTAGTTAAGCGGCTTTAGGTAATGCTAACTTTCTGATAGAAAACAGAAAAACCCGTTGACGACGCCTCTTTAATCTCTATAATGCGCCCCACTTCGAACGGAAAGCATCAGGCTTTAAGCCAGAAAGCAGAGGTTCGAAGTTGCTTTATAAAGGTTTGAAATATA
>MAAB01028908.1_pt1 | contig 107177 bp, 98 predicted proteins | sample 1115991 | NCBI WGS metagenome assembly MAAB01 (sample SAMN04961124, study PRJNA320927) | seawater metagenome | isolation source: sample BD02T18 sea water enriched with oil for 18 days | place: USA:Gulf of Mexico | collected 2013-07-27
AAGCACTGACGGTACTTTTGAAGCTTTAACTAAAAAAGAAGCATTAATGCGTACTCGTGAAATGGAAAAGCTTGATAAAAGCTTAGGTGGTATTAAGAACATGGGTGGTTTACCTGATGTTATCTTTATCATTGATGCCGATCACGAACACATTGCTATTAAAGAAGCAAACAACCTTGGTATCCCAGTAGTTTCTGTTGTTGATACTAACTCAAATCCAGATAATATTGATTATATTGTTCCTGGTAACGATGATGCAATCCGTGCAGTCACTTTATACTGTGACGCAGTTGCTAACGCAGTTTTATCTGGTCGTGAGCAAAACATCGTAGTACAAGCTGAAAAAGACGGTTTTGTTGAAACTGAATAATTACTTGCGCTAGTATTAGCGTAATAATTAAGTGATACATTTCGTTTACTCATAAAAGCATATCTTACCGGTATGCTTTTATGATACCCCATTTAATATTTATGCCCATTCTTTGTTAAGGAAGCACCTTAACAATTAATCATGGGGATAACTGAAAAACAGAGGAATTACCGATGACAGTTACAGCTGCAATGGTTAAAGAACTTCGTGCACGTACCGCTGCGGGCATGATGGATTGTAAAAAAGCGTTACAAGAAGCTGAAGGCGACATGGAACTTGCGATTGAAAATATGCGTAAGAGCGGCCAAGCCAAAGCGGCTAAAAAAGCAGGTAATATTGCAGCTGAAGGCGCAATTATCATTAAAACATCAGGAAACACAGCTGTATTAGTTGAAGTTAACTGTCAAACTGATTTCGTCGCGATGGATGAAAACTTTTTAGGTTTTGCAAATGCCGTTGCTGATGTTGCGCTTGAGTCGAAAGTATCAATTGCTGACTTACAAACTCAATTTGAAGAAAAACGTATTGCGTTAGTGACTAAAATTGGTGAAAACATCAATGTACGTCGTGTTGAATATGTTGAGGGTGCTAACTTAGCTTCTTATTCTCACGGTGCTAAAATCGGTGTCGTTGTTGCTGGTGAAGGTGATGTTGAATCACTTAAACACATTGCTATGCACGTTGCAGCAAGCAAGCCAGAATTCATCAACCCAGAAGATGTACCAGCTGATGTTGTAGACAATGAGAAACGTATTCAACTAGATATATTAAAAGCTGAAAACGATGCTCTTGCTGAAAACAAGAAAAAGCCAATTGAATTACTTGAAAAAATAATCCTTGGTCGTATGAAGAAATTTACCGGTGAAATTTCTTTAGCGGGTCAAGCTTTCATCATGGAACCTAAAAAATCTGTTGGCGTAGTGCTTAAAGAAAAAGGTCTTACTGTTTCTTCTTTTGTTCGCTTGGAAGTTGGCGAAGGTATTGAGAAAAAAGATGAAGATTTTGCTGCGGAAGTTGAAGCACAACTTGCTGCTGCTAAAGCTTAAAGTTCTTCATATTTGATGTTCTAGTTTCATTGCTATCGCAGTTTATTTAAGTCATTTATTTCATAAGCTCCCTAAATAAACAGCTCTGCGGCTTCGCTATAATCATCAACTATTTTGAATTACTCTAAAACGTCTACCTCGGTAGGCGTTTTTTTATGCGATTTTTTCATGGGTTACATTTAAATAGCATAATAACGGGGATTTTTTCAGTTAAGGCTTTCTTGGGTAAGCTAAACGTATTAAAATGTTCGCGGTCTTTTTGACCCTAGCCTTTTTTCAGCGAGCCAAATAGGAATTTTCGTCTTATGAGTATCAGTTCAAAACCAACATATCGTCGCATTCTTCTCAAACTAAGTGGTGAAGCACTGATGGGTGAGGAAGGCTTTGGTATTGATCCGAAAATTCTTGATCGCATGGCGCAGGAAATTAAAGAATTAGTCGAGATGGATATTCAGGTGGGCCTTGTTATTGGTGGCGGTAATTTATTTCGTGGTGCTGGCTTGGCTGAAGCGGGTATGAACCGCGTGGTAGGCGATCAAATGGGTATGCTAGCAACCGTAATGAATGGTTTAGCTATGCGTGATGCCTTGCATCGTGCTTTTGTTAACACTCGTTTAATGTCTGCGATTGACTTAGCAGGTGTGTGTGAGCGTTATAACTGGGCAAATGCTATCAGTTTATTAAAATCGGGTCGTGTTGTTATTTTTTCAGCAGGCACAGGTAATCCCTTTTTTACTACCGACTCTGCTGCTTGTTTACGTGGTATTGAAATCGAAGCCGATGTGGTATTAAAAGCCACTAAAGTAGATGGTATTTACTCTGAAGACCCAGTGAAAAATCCAAATGCTGAGCTTTATAGTGCGCTAACTTTTGACGAAGTTTTAGATAAAGAATTAAAAATCATGGATTTAGCTGCATTTACTTTAGCTCGTGATCATAATATGCCTATTCGCGTATTTAATATGAATAAACCTGGTGCGCTTAAATCCGTGATTATGGGTGAAGCTGAAGGCACAGTGATAACAAAATAAATAGAAGTTTGTATTTGTTAGCTTGAAATTACTACCACAGAGAAGCCGAAGTCACCGCACTATACCGAGAAGAATCAACTCTCTGTGTAGGCTCGAATAACCCTCTGTGGCTATTGTGACTCGGTGATAAACAGTGACGAAGTTTTTTAATTTAATTAATTATTTTTAGGATAGATACCGTGATAAATGAAATAAAAAAAGATGCACAAGAACGTATGGTTAAAAGCATTGATTCTTTAAAAAGCAGTCTTAATAAAGTGAGAACTGGACGTGCCCATGCTTCATTACTCGATAATATTAGTGTTGATTACTATGGTATGGAAACACCGTTAAGCCAAGTGGGTAATATTTCCGTACCCGATGCGCGTAACCTTTCTATTACTGTTTTTGATAAAGGTATGATTGCCGCAGTAGAAAAAGCCATTATGAAATCAGATCTTGGTTTAAACCCACAATCAAACGGCACGCTGATTCGTATTCCATTGCCACCGCTAACAGAAGAGCGTCGCAAAAATCTTGTTAAAGTTGTTCGTGGTGAAGCTGAAGGCGGTAAAATAGCTATTCGTAACATTCGCCGTGATGCCAACTCAGACATTAAATCATTACAAAAAGAAAAAGAAATTAGTGAAGACGAGCAACATCAAGCGGAAGATGAAATTCAAAAAGTAACCGATACATTTATTAAGCAAGTTGATGACTTGTTAGCTAAAAAAGAAACAGACTTAATGGAAATCTAAATATTTCCTGTTTAAACGCCAGCCTGGACTATTGTTCACTGGCGTTTTTGTTTTACTGTTTCACGTGAACAAAAGGACGATTAGTGACAATTAGCACAACACCTGCGGGTCAGTACATTAATATTCCCAAGCATATTGCGATTATCATGGATGGTAATGGTCGTTGGGCACAAGCACAAGGTAAAAGCCGAGTTACTGGCCATAAGGCAGGTGTTGACTCAGTGCGAGCCGTAGTGAGAGGCGCACGTAAAGCTGGGGTTGAAGCGCTGACGTTATTTGCCTTTAGCAGTGAAAACTGGCAACGTCCTGAGCAAGAGGTGAGTGTGCTAATGGATTTATTTATGTATGTGTTAACTAAAGAAGTTAAGCGTTTACATAAAAATAATATTCGTTTTCAGGTAGTTGGTGATTTAAGTCGCTTCTCTGCTAAATTACAGAAAAACATTGCTAAATCAGAGCAACTTACCGCAGATAATACCGGATTGGTGTTATCGATTGCAGCCAATTATGGCGGTCGGTGGGATATTGCTAATGCGGCTAAAAAACTCGCTTTACAAGTGAAAAATGCTGAAATCAGCCCTGATGATATTGATGAGGTGTCTTTGCACGAGCATACTTGTTTAGCTCAGTTACCGCCATTAGATTTATTGATCCGCACGGGTGGTGACTTTCGCATTAGTAATTTTTTATTATGGCAAGCGGCCTATGCTGAATTTTATTTTACTGAAATATTATGGCCAGACTTTAATGAAGTTGAGTTTGAGCAGGCAATAAGTACTTTTGATCAACGCGAACGACGCTTTGGAAAAACAGGTGAACAAGTAAAATAATAGTAGTGAAAAATAGCAGCGAGTAAAAATGTTACGAGTTAAAATATTATGAGCTAAAAAAGGCTAAGCTCTCAGTAGTTCTTTTTGAAACGCTAAACTCGAAAAATATAACTAAAATAATAAGGGTACAACTTGCTAAAACAACGAATTATTACCGCATTAATCTTAGCACCTGCAGCTATCTCGGCCATATTTTATTTGCCGTTAAACTATTTTGCTGCTTTGTTGATGGCAATTATCGCCATTGGTGCATGGGAATGGGGACCTCTGATGGGGTTTGGCACAAAAAATAGACGTAGTATTTTTGTTATCGTTACCAGTATTTTAATCGCGCTCGTTTGGGCGTTTTTATCTCCGGATGATCTTTGGTTGTCATCCAAACAATTACAAAGCAACGCCATGTATTTACTTTGGCTTGCTGTCGTTTGGTGGCTAGTCTCTGCCGTGTTGATGTTTTCTTATCCTAAGTATAGTAATTTTTGGGCAAAACACCGTTCAATACGAGGCGTGTTTGGTTGGTTAACACTGGTGCCCACGTGGTTGGCTTTTGTCGTTATTCGCAGTAATAACTACCCTGATGATCCCTATCATGGTGCGCAACTGTTAATGTTTTTGTTTTTAATGGTATGGAGCGCAGATGTTGGCGCTTATTTTGTTGGTAAAGCTTTTGGTAAACACAAACTTATGCCCAATGTTAGTCCAGGAAAAACATTTGAAGGCTTCCTAGGCGGTGTTATTTCAGCCTGTATATTAATTACGATTGCAGCCTATCAACTTGATTGGAACAGTGAACAGATCATCACAGTGTTATTAGTGACGGTATTAATTACCACAGTATCAGTGCTTGGCGATCTTAATGAAAGCATGTTTAAACGCCAAGCCGGTGTTAAAGATAGTGGTTCTATTTTACCCGGACATGGCGGTATTTTAGATAGAATTGATAGTTTAACTGCCACTGCGCCTATTTTTGCCCTTTGTTATGTTTTATTCGGTTGGTAAATATTTTGTTAGAAAAAAAGCTATCAATAAACACCGCTAAGCGTAAATTATGTATTCTTGGTTCAACGGGATCTATTGGCGAAAACACCTTAGATGTTGTTCGTTTACACCCGGAAAAATATGATGTGGTTAGTTTGTCTGCTCACGCGAGTGTTGATAAAATATTTCAACAATGTTTAGCGTTTAAACCACAACATGTTGTGCTAGTTTCTAAGCCTCATGCGCAGCAATTAAAAATACTATTAGCGGATGAAAACCTTAATGATATCGTTGTTGAGTCGGGTACTGATGCACTGATTGAATTAGCAAAATCTTCAAAAGTTGACACCGTTATGGCAGCCATAGTCGGTGCTGCTGGCTTAATGCCAACACTGACGGCAGTAAAAGCAGGTAAGCGTGTCTTACTTGCTAATAAAGAAGCACTGGTTACTTCGGGTGCTATTTTTATTGACGCGATGAAAAATTCTGATGCACTATTGTTACCGATAGACAGCGAACACAATGCTATTTTTCAAAGCCTACCGTGGCAAGAGCAGCAGCGAGTGGGTGAATGTCAATTATCAAAAAGCGGCATCAGTAAAATTATATTAACGGGCTCCGGTGGGCCATTTAGAACGTGGCAAGCCGATGAGCTTGAGCATGTAACCCCTGAGCAAGCGTGTGCTCATCCTAATTGGGCCATGGGACGAAAAATCTCCGTAGATTCAGCGACCATGATGAATAAAGGTTTAGAGTTTATTGAGGCCAAATGGCTGTTTAATGTCGCAGCGGATGACATTCAGGTGGTTTTGCACCCACAAAGTACTATTCATTCTATGGTGCAATATCAAGATGGCTCGGTTATCGCACAAATGGGTAACCCTGATATGCGCACACCTATTGCGCACGCTTTAGCTTACCCTGAGCGCATAGAGTCAGGTGTAGCACCGTTAGATTTTTTCACTACCGCCTCTTTTGACTTTCAAGCAGTTGATTATCAAAAATATCCAAACTTAAAGTTGGCTATTGAAGCCTGCAAAATGGGGCAAGCAGCTTGTACGGCACTTAATGCTGCTAATGAAATTGCGGTTGCTGCATTTTTAGACGAAGTGATTAAATTTACCGATATTTATAAAATAAATGAAACTTCTGTGAAAAAATTTGTCTCAGAACAGGTAAGTAATATTAATGAGGTTATTTCCTTAGATAAACGTGCTCGTGAGTTTGCTAGCTCAATTTTGCCAAATTTCACTATTAAAAGCGTATCAGTTAATGTTAAGGAACAAGAATTATAATGTTTGATTTTATTTGGAATGCCGCCTCGTTTGTTATCGCCTTAGGTATTTTAGTTACTGTACATGAATACGGTCACTTTTGGGTGGCGCGTAAAAACGGTGTAAAAGTCGAACGTTTTTCGGTCGGGTTTGGTAAAGCCATTTGGCGTAAAACGGGGCTTGATGGTACTGAATATGTGGTGGCGATGATACCACTAGGTGGTTACGTCAAAATGCTTGATGAACGTGTTGATGATGTATCTGAACAAGACAAAGATAAAACCTTTAATAGTAAATCGGTTTATCAGCGCATTGCCATTATTGCCGCAGGGCCTTTTGCTAACTTCGCTTTTGCTATTTTCGCTTTTTATTTGATGTTTTTAATTGGCGTGCCAAGTATTAAACCTATTATTGCTGACGTTATTCCTAACTCTATTCTTGCTCAAGCACAAGTTGCTGACAATGTTGAAATTATTGAGGTTGCGGGTAAAAGAGTACGTGATTGGCAAGATGTAAATTTAGCTTTGGTTGGTGAAATTGGTAGTGACAGTATTTTATTGAAAACGAAAACTGCGGATAGTCAATTTATTAGCAGTCATACGTTAGACACTAAAAACTGGCAGTTTTCACCAGAAAAAACGTCAGCATTAACTAGTTTAGGTATTACGCCATTTCGTCCTAAGGTACATAACGAAATAGCGCGGGTCTCTGCAGATAGTCCAGCGCAGAGAGCAGGGCTACAGGTAGGGGATACACTTGTTGCGTTAAATGATGATGTTTTAGCGCCGGGCTGGCTTGATTTTTCCCAAAAAATTAAAAACTTCCCTGAACAAGAAGTCATGCTTACTATTGAGCGCTCAGGTAAACCACTAACGTTAACTATTATCCCTGAGGGGATTGAAAGTGAGGGGGAACTTGTTGGTTACCTTGGTGTATCTCCTAAAGCTGATGAATGGCCAAGCGAATATAAAATTGAGTTATCCTATGATTTGTTTACTGCGATGGAAGAAAGCGTCGTGCGAACATGGAATTTAGTGACTTTAAGTTTTGATATGATTGGTAAGCTAATTACCGGTGATGTCTCAGTTAAAAATTTAAGTGGTCCTATTGCTATTGCGCAAGGAGCAGGTGATAGCGCAGGTTATGGTTTTGTTTACTTTTTAGGCTTTTTAGCCCTAATTAGTATCAATTTAGGAATAATTAACCTTTTACCGTTGCCAGTACTTGATGGCGGGCACTTACTCTATTATGTTATAGAGCTTTTAACAGGGAAGCCTGTGCCTGAAAAAATTCAAGAGGTTGGCTTTAAGTTTGGCGCTCTCGCATTATTAGCATTAATGAGTATCGCTTTGTTTAACGATTTTAGCCGAGTATTAGGGTAAAAGAGCAAGTAGAGCTTTTAACAGCGCTTAAGTTCGGTAAGCTGAAAAATTCAAGAGGTTGGCTTTAAGTTTGGCGCTCTCGCATTATTAGCATTAATGAGTATCGCTTTGTTTAACGATTTTAGCCGAGTATTGAGTTAAAAAAAGAATGGATTAATTGCAGGCTTTAGATTTTAAATCTAGCTCCTAAGTGTAGAAATTAATAGAAGTAATAAAGTAAACATTTATGATAATTAAAAAACTAGCCTTTGCCGTGTTATTAGGCGCTTTAGGTACAACAGCACAAGCAGCCAAAGAGTTTCAGGTTGAAGATATCGAAGTAAAGGGTTTACAACGTGTTGCTTTAGGTGCCGCATTAACACATATTCCGTTTAATGTTGGTGATCAATTAAATCAATTTAGAATCTCTCAGTCAATTAAAGCGCTGTATAAGTCAGGTCACTTTAATGATATTCGTGTTTATCGTGACGGTAATAGAATTATCTATCGCGTTAGAGAGCGTGAGACCATCAGCGAAATTACTTTCGAGGGTAATAGCGATCTCAAAGACGAGCAGCTTACCGAAAGTTTAGATGGCAGTAATATACGCGTTGGTGAAACGCTTGACCGTACTGTTATTTCAGGTATTGAGATGGGGTTGGAAGATTTTTACCATAGTGTTGGTAAATACAATGCTGATGTGGCTACCACTATCACCCATTTACCGCGAAATCGCGTCAACCTCGAATTTACCTTTACAGAGGGTGATGCCGCGGCGATTAAACAAATTAATCTTATTGGTAATGACGTTTTTACCGATGCAGAAGTGCTAGACAAAATAGAGTTAACTTTCGGTTCGCCATGGTGGGACTTCATGGCGCAAGATAGGTATCAAAAACAAACGCTACAGGGTGATATAGAAACCATTAATAGTTATTATTTAGATCGCGGTTATCTGCGCTTTAAAGTTGATTCGACACAAGTTTCTATGACACCAGATAAGCAAGCCGTTTATATTGCTTTGAATGTTAGTGAAGGTGAAACTTATACCATTTCAGAAGTAGACTTTATTGGTGATATGGCTGGTTTTGAGCAAACTATTCGTGCTATTAACCCACTACAAGTCGATAATCTTTATAATGGCGCGGAAGTAACTTATACCGAAGAAGTGATCAGTAAATTTTTAGGTCGTTTTGGCTATGCTTATCCAAAAGTTACCACAATTCCTGATATTAATGATGAAGAACATACTGTTAAACTTTCTATCTCGATAGATCCTGGTAAACGCATCTATGTTAATAAAGTTAACTTTAGTGGTAACAATGTCACTGCTGACAGGGTATTACGCCGAGAATTACGACAAATGGAAGGTGCTTGGTTATCAAATAGTTTAGTAGAGCACTCAAAAGCGCGTTTATCTCGATTGCCTTATATGGAAACGGTTGAATTTGAAACTAATCAAATTTCAGGTGAAGAAGATTTAGTCAATGTTGATTTTACAGTTAAAGAACAAGCTTCTGGTTCATTTACCGCAGGGGTTGGTTTTGGTGACCAAACAGGGTTGAGTTTAAATGCAGGCGTTCAGCAAAACAATTTTCTGGGTACAGGAAATCGTTTAGGCTTCAATATTAATACCAATAGATATTCAAACAGTGCCAGCATTTCTTTTACTGATCCATACTTTACTGTTGATGCCGTATCGCTTGGTGGGCAAATATTTTATCAAGCATTTGATGCTGGTAGCGCGAACCTGGTTGACTATAACAATAAAACCTATGGTTTTGGCCTTAATTGGGGCTTCCCAATTAATGAATACGTACGTTTAGGCTTTGGTGTCGGTTTTAAAAATAACGAAATTACCTCATTAGAAACTTATGAGCAAATTCAAACTTTTTATGACTTACACTCTGATCCTGATAATCCAGATGCGCCACTGGCGTTTAAAAACTATGATTTAAATGCCAGTATTTCGCGCTCAACGCTAAACCGTGGTACATTTCCTACCGCGGGTTCTCAGCAAAGTCTTTCCTTTAAAATGACGACGCCAAACAGCTCAGACGTGCAGTATTTTAAAGTTAACTTGGATACGAAATTTTATTTTCCATTAACAAGAAGCCAGCGCTGGACAGTATTAGCTCGCATGCAATTGGGCTATGGTAATGGGTATGGTGACGTTAATGGTAATGATCAGTTACTGCCATTTTGGGAGAATTTCCGCGCTGGTGGCTCTGATACCCTACGTGGCTTTGAAAACAATACTGTTGGCCCTAGAGCTGTTTATCGTTATCCAACACAAATAGGTGGTACACCGAACCCGACAGGGGGTAGCGCCTGTTGTTTAGGGCCTGATCATGATTATATTCAAGTGTCGCCTCGTTCTGTTGGTGGTAATGCGATTGCCATTGGTGGTGTAGAACTCATTGTTCCAACACCTTTTTTAGACGAAAGCTACAGCAACAGCGTTCGAACAAGTTTATTTGTAGATGTGGGTAATGTTTGGGATACTGAGTTCGATATGGCTGATTATCAAGATTTAGCGCCTGAAGAGTTTGCCAAATTAGATGATTACTCTGAAATAGGACGTTTTCGTGCTTCAGGTGGTTTATCTATACAGTGGTTATCTCCTATGGGGCCGATGATATTTAGCTTTGCAAAAACGATTAAAGAAGAAGAAGATGATGATACTGCCTTCTTTAGCTTTAATATTGGTAAAACTTTTTAACGTTACTTAAATCAAGCACAATGAAATTAAGCTTATTTAAATAACATATTTAACGAATTGTTTAGTTACTGAACATAAAACAAAATAGAAGTAAGAGGAAAGGACATTGAAAAAAATTATCAAATCTATGGCTTTAACTGCAGCCGCATCATCATTATTATTAGCAAGTAGTGCCATGGCTTTCGAACAAAAAATTGCCGTTGTTAATGTGCAAGAAGCTATTAATCAAATTCCTCAGTCTGCGGCATTAATGCAAACGTTAGAAACTGAGTTTAAAGACGAAAAAGCAGTGATCGCTCAATTACAAAAAGACTTGACCTTTGAAGATGAAAATTTGAAGCGTAATGGCTCTTTAATGAATGATAAAGAGAAAAAAGAATTACAAACTAAAATGGCTAAGTTATATCAAGACTACCAAGTAAAAGTTAAAGAGTTTCAACAAAAAGTTGCCCAACGCAAAAATGAAGAAACTAATAAGCTTTTTGCTTTAGTTACCCAAGTTGTTGATAATATTGCGGCTAAAGAAGATTATGACTTAGTACTTTCACAGCAAGCTGTTATGTTTTCAAAACCCGATCATAACATCACCTCTAAAGTTGTTGAGCAAGTTAGTAAGCTTAAGTAATTGGCAAATATGATAAGCTTTACCTTAGCTGAAATTGCCAAGCATATTGGCGCTAAATTAGTGACAAAGGATGTTGCCGATACGCTATTAGAAAAAAATAGCGCTAGCGACAATACTCTGATCACTCGTTTAGCGACCTTGGCTAATGCCAAAGCTGGTCAGGTCGCTTTTCTTGCTAATAGGAAATACGTTGCTCAGCTAGCTTCAACGCAAGCGAGTGCTGTTATTATTGCCCCCCAGGCCCTATCTGAATGTAAGGTAGCAGCGTTAGTGATGGATAATCCTTATATGGGTTATGCACTATTGGCTAACTTACTTAATACTACCCCAAAAACGGCTAATGGCATTCATCCAAGCGCCGTTATTGCTGATAATGTTACTTTGGGGGAAAATGTCTGTATTGGTGCTAATAGTGTGATCGAGACAGGTGTTCAGCTTGATGATAATGTTTGTATTGGCGCAAGTTGTTTCATTGGTGAAAATGTTCATATTGGCGCAAATACTCAACTGTGGAGTAATATCAGTATTTACCATGAGGTAAAAATTGGTCAACGATGTTTGATTCAAGCTAATACCGTTATTGGTTCTGATGGCTTTGGTTATGCGCCACTTAATGATGGTAATAGCGAGCAATTTAAATGGCATAAAATACCCCAGTTAGGTAGTGTTGTCATTGGCGATCAAGTAGAAATTGGCGCAAGTACCACTATTGACAGAGGTGCTCTTGAGGACACCATTATCAAAGATGGTGTTATCCTCGATAATCAAATTCAAATCGCTCATAATGTTGTTATTGGTGAAAATACCGCTATGGCCGCTTGTAGCGTGATTGCTGGCAGTTCAGTTATTGGGAAAAATTGTACTATTGCTGGTCTTGTTGGTATTAATGGCCATATTAATGTTGCCGATAACTGCGTCTTTACGGGTATGGCAATGGTGACCAAAGATATTAATGCCGCAGGCGTATATTCTTCAGGCATGCCAGCTGCGCCAAATAAAGAATGGAATAAAACTAATGCCAGAGTTAAGCGCCTTGATGGCTTGACTAAACGCGTGAAAGAACTCGAGAAACTTCTTGAAAATAAGTAGCTGTATCCACACTTATTCGCTAAAATAATAAAAAATATAATATATAACGCAAACTCTTATGCTGATTGTATTTATTTAGCTTAAAACCTTTACCACCGAGGTGCTACACACTGCACCGAGAATAATAAAACCTCTGTGTAGGCTCGAAGAGTCCTCTGTGGAGCATCACGGCTCGGTGGTGAGCAGTTAAATGTTATTTAATTATAAATCAGCACAAGGCAATGAAAGGATAAATCATTTGGACACTCTTAATTTAGACAGCTCTGACCTAGAAAGGAAAGCAAAGCCAATATCACTTAATGAAATTAAAGAGCTTATTCCGCATAGATATCCGATGTTATTGGTTGATAAAGTAGTTGACCATGAACCCGGAAAAACTTTGCACGCGATTAAAAATGTAACCATCAATGAACCTATATTCACAGGCCACTTTCCTGAAATTGCCATTTTTCCCGGTGTGTTAATTTTAGAAGCGCTGGCACAAGCCACGGGGATTTTAGGATTTAAAAGTACTGAAGGGCGTGATGACAAAGAAATGTACCTTTTTGCTTCAATTGATAAAGCGCGTTTTAAACAGCCTGTTTTACCCGGTGACACTATGCACCTTCATGTTGAATTCATCAAAGAGCGTCGCGGTATGTGGAAATTTTATGGTGAAGCTAAAGTCGATGGCAAAGTTGTCTGCTCAGCAGACCTAATGTGTGCTCGTCGCGCTTTATAACATCCATCTTAAAGTTACATCGTTATAGATGTAACCACTTTCTTTCTTTTTTTTGTAGTTGAATTGTTGAATTCAAGATAAAAATATATCTAAGGTATTTGTTATGATCCATCCTCAAGCGATTATCGAACCAGGCGCTGTTATTGGTGATAATGTCACTATTGGCCCTTGGACCTATATTGCTAGCAATGTTGTTATTGGTGATAATTGCGAAATTAGTTCTCATGTTGTGATCAATGGCCCAACAAAAATGGGTCAAGGCAACCGAATTTTTCAATTTGCTAGCATAGGAGAAGATTGCCAAGACTTAAAATATGCCAATGAGCCTACTGAACTTATTATTGGTGATAACAATACTTTTCGGGAATGTTGCACCATACACAGAGGCACTATTCAAGATAATAGCCTGACAAAAATTGGCAGTAATAATTTATTTATGGCCTATACGCACGTCGCACATGATTGCATGGTAGGTAACCATTGTATTATGGCTAATAATGCCTCTATAGCCGGTCATGTTCATGTCGGTGATCATGTGATTATTGGTGGCATGTCTGGCATTCATCAGTTTTGCCATATTGGTGAGCATAGTTTTATTGCCGCTAATGCCTTGGTATTAAAAGATGTACCTGCTTATGTTATGGCCTCTGGTCATCCGGCCAAACCTTTTGGTTTAAATAGTGAAGGTTTGAAACGACGTGGTTTTGCTAGCGACACTATTATGTTAATTAAACGTGCTTACAAAAGCGTTTACCGCAAAAAATTATCCATTGACGATGCATTATCCGCTATCGAATTAGAAGGTGATTCATCTTTAGAGCTCGCGGCTTTTACCGACTCTGTGAAAAATTCAACTCGTGGTATTATCCGTTAACTCCAATGACAACCAAATCCTCATTATCTATACCCTCTAAACAACCCGTGTTTGCCATTGTTGTTGGTGAACACTCTGGCGATACACTAGGCGCTGGGTTAATGTCAGCTCTGCAAAAAGCATACCCTAATGCACAATTTGTCGGTATTGGTGGCGCTAAAATGGAAAAACTAGGCTTTGAAAGCTTATTTGCCATGGAAGAGCTCGCCGTGATGGGCTTAGTTGAAGTGCTAGGACGCCTACGTCGTTTATTGCATGTTAGAAAGACACTCGTAAACTATTTTACTGAAAATAAGCCCGATGTTTTTATTGGCATAGATGCACCTGATTTTAACATTGGCTTAGAGCTACGTTTAAAAGCTCAGGCCATCAAAACGGTTCACTATGTTAGTCCGTCTGTTTGGGCTTGGCGGGAAAAACGCATCTTTAAAATAGCTAAAGCCACTGATATGGTGTTATCACTGTTGCCCTTTGAAAAAGCGTTTTATGATAAGCACCAAGTACCTTGCACATTTGTCGGCCATCCCTTGGCAGATGATATTGCTATGGTTAGCGATAAGCATCAAGCAAGGGCAACGCTTAATTTACCTTCAGAGCCTAAAATATTAGCGTTAATGCCGGGTAGTCGTGGTGGCGAATTATCTCGCTTACTTGAACCTTTTTTTCAAAGCGCGAGAAAATTACAGCAAAATGATGCAAGCTTATTATTGATTGCCCCTATGGTTAGTGAAAAGCGTGCGGAACAATTTAATACGCTTAAAGCCGAATTAGCCCCCGACTTAACGATTGAGTTAATCATAGATCAAACGCAGACGGTTATGGCAGCGAGCGACTGTTTGTTAACTGCATCGGGCACAGTAACATTAGAAGCGGCGTTAATAAAAAGACCTATGGTGATTTGTTATAAGTTTAATACCTTTACGCATCTGCTTGCTAAGTGGTTAGTTAAACTACAATGGTTTTCCTTGCCGAACTTATTAATGAATAAATCATTAGTGCCTGAATTGTTACAAGATGCTGTCTGTCCTGAGAATATTATTCCTTTAGTAAAAGAGCGTTTATACCAAGATCAAAGTCAACTCAATGATAGCTATATTGCTATTCATCAGCAGTTAAAATGTGATGCCAGTGCACAAGCAGCGAAAGCGGTACTTGCCTTATTAGCAACCGAATTTAGAAATATCTCCTAAAAATTATGACAAAAAAAAAGCACTTTCCTACATTTGAATATCCTATAGCTTACTGCATTGCTGGTGTTGATGAAGTGGGGCGTGGGCCACTGGTAGGTGATGTTGTTACCGCGGCGGTTATTTTAGACCCAGACAACCCTATTGAAGGCTTGATGGACTCAAAGAAGCTCTCAGAAAAAAAACGTGCTTTTTTAAGTGAGCAAATTAAAGAAAAAGCCACGGCGTGGTCAATTGGTCGTGCTAGCCCCGAAGAAATAGACACCCTAAACATTCTTCACGCGACTATGCTAGCGATGCAGCGAGCGGTGCAAGGCTTAGATATTACCCCTGACTACGTGCTGGTTGATGGTAATCGTACGCCAACATTTGCTAGTGAAAAAGGCAATATTAACAGTCAAGCTGTGGTGAAAGGTGATGATCGTGTTAGCGAGATAAGTGCCGCGTCAATTTTAGCCAAAGTAGCAAGAGACAATGAAATGATAGCCCTTGATGCACTGCATCCTGAGTATGGCTTTGCCAAACACAAAGGTTATCCAACTAAAATACACCTAGAAAAAATAATTGAGCATGGTGTGCTTGATTGCTACCGACAAAGCTTTAAACCTGTTGCTCGTGTATTAGCAAAAGGTAATAGCCATGATTGAAACCCTAGTACCAGCGCTATGTGAGCCTAAATTTATTCATCTTCGCGTTCACAGTGATTATTCAATGTGTGACGGCTTGAAAAAAGTGAAACCAATTATCGCTAAAGCGGCTGAGTTAAATATGCCGGCCTTAGCAATTACCGATCAAACCAACCTTTGTGGCTTGGTAAAATACTATCATGCCGCACACGGCGCAGGCATAAAGCCTATTATTGGTTGTGATTTTTGGGTGAAAAGTGATGAGCTAGGTGAAGAGTTATCACGCTTGGTCGTACTTACCACTAATAATACCGGCTATAAAAACCTAACAGAACTTATCTCTAAAGCCTACCTGCGAGGTCATCTGCAAAATAAAGCCGTTATTGATAAACAATGGCTAGTTGAATTTAAAGAAGGTTTGTTATTACTTTCTGGCGGCAGAGAAGGGGATATTGGCAAGGCGCTGTTAAAGGGGAATGCTGAGCTTGTTGAGCAAATGGTGGCTTTTTATCAACGTCATTTTAATGATTGTTTTTATCTTGAGCTTATCCGTACCGGCAGAACCGATGAAGAGAATTATTTACACCTTGCTGTTGAACTAGCCAGTCAGCAAGCTTTACCTGTGGTTGCCACCAATGAGGTAATGTTTCTTTCGCCTGATGACTTTGACGCCCATGAAATTCGTGTTGCTATTCATGATGGTTTTACGCTTGATGATAAACGTCGTCCAAAACGTTATAGCACTCAACAATATTTACGTTCAACAGATGAAATGTGCGAGCTGTTTAGCGATATCCCTGAAGCATTAGCTAACTCGGTTGAAATAGCCAAGCGTTGCAATGTTACCGTAACGCTAGGTGAATACGTATTACCTGACTTTCCAACCGAAGGACTAGAAATTAATGATTATTTCATTAAGGTCTCAGAAGAAGGCTTGGAAAAACGGCTCGATAAACTCTTTGATCGCAATGGTGATGACTTTGTTCAAATAAGAGCGCCCTATGATGAGCGTTTAAAAATAGAGCTTGAAGTTGTTAATAACATGGGCTTTCCCGGTTATTTCTTGATTGTAATGGAATTTATTCAATGGAGTAAGGATAACAATATTCCTGTCGGCCCTGGGCGTGGTTCTGGTGCTGGCTCTCTTATTGCTTATGCATTAGATATTACTGATCTTGATCCCCTTGAATATGATTTACTCTTTGAGCGCTTCTTAAACCCTGAACGTGTTTCCATGCCTGATTTTGATATCGACTTTTGCATGGACAGACGTGATGAAGTTATTGATCACGTGGCTGAGCTTTATGGCCGTGATGCGGTATCGCAAATAATCACCTTTGGTACCATGGCGGCAAAAGCGGTAATTCGTGATGTTGGCCGAGTACTCGGTCATCCTTATGGTTTTGTTGACAGAATATCTAAACTTATTCCGCCAACACCGGGCATGACCTTAGCCAAAGCGTTTGAAGAAGAACCAAAGCTGCCAGAGGTTTATGCGCAAGATAGCGATGTTAAAGACTTGATTGATATGTGTCGTATTCTTGAAGGAACGACACGAAATGCCGGTAAACATGCTGGTGGCGTAGTTATTTCTCCCACTACTATTACCGATTTTGCGCCACTTTATTGTGACGATGAAGGCAAAAACCCCGTTACTCAATTTGATAAAAATGATGTTGAAGATGCGGGCTTAGTAAAATTTGATTTCTTAGGGCTAAGAACGCTAACCATTTTGCAGTGGGCCATTGAAATGGCTGATATAAAACTGTTAAAAGCAGGCAAAGAGCCAATAGACATTACCACTATTGATCTTGAAGACAAAGCCAGCTTTAAAGTATTACTTGCCTCGCAAACTACCGCCGTTTTCCAACTTGAATCGAGCGGCATGAAATCGCTGATTGATAAGCTTAAACCCGATTGTTTTGAAGATATTATTGCCCTTGTGGCATTGTTTCGACCTGGGCCTTTACAATCAGGAATGGTTGATAACTTTATCGAACGTAAACATGGCCGTGAAGAGGTTAGTTATCCTGATGCCACTTGGCAGCATGAAGATTTAAAACCCGTATTAGAGCCAACGTATGGCATTATTTTATACCAAGAGCAAGTGATGCAAATTGCACAAGTGTTGGCTGGCTACTCACTTGGTGGTGCCGATATGTTGCGCCGTGCTATGGGTAAGAAAAAACCCGAAGAAATGGCTAAGCAACGGGCGGGATTTGAACAGGGTGCTATCGACCGTGGTGTTGATGGCGAGTTAGCGATGAAGATTTTCGACTTAGTGGAAAAATTTGCTGGCTATGGTTTTAACAAGTCTCATTCCGCCGCTTATGCACTTGTCTCTTATCAAACTTTGTGGATGAAAACTCATTTCCCCGCGCCCTTTATGGCGGCGGTTATGTCGGCGGATATGGATAACACTGAAAAAATTGTTACCTTAGTTGATGAATGTAGCAATATGGGTATTGATTTATTACCACCTGATGTTAATGCGGGTCAGTATAAGTTTACCGTCAATGATGATAATCAAATAGTTTATGGCATTGGCGCAGTAAAAGGTGTTGGTGAAGGACCCATTGAAGCTATTATTGCTGCTCGGCAAGCGGACGGTCCTTTTACTGATTTATTTGATTTTTGTGCCCGGTTAGATTTAAAGAAAACCAATAAACGTGTTTTAGAAAAGCTGATTAAATCAGGCGCTATGGATGCGCTAGGGCCTACTTATAAGTTAACTAGCGACGGTAAAGACTTACCTCATCGAGCAGCGTTATTTGAAACCTTACCAGAAGCAATAAAAGCCGCAGAGCAGCATGCCAAGGCCGAATCGTTAGGACAAAATGATTTATTTGGCTTGATCAATGATGAACAAACAGATTCTCGGCAAACGTTTAAAGAAGTAAAAAAATGGCCTGAAGATGTTTGGCTTGATGGCGAAAAAGAAACGTTAGGGTTGTACTTAACAGGTCACCCAATAAATCGTTATCTAACTGAAATTAAAAAATATGCCACAGGGCGGTTAGTGAGCATGCAACCCACAGGCAGAGACAAACAAGCAGTTGTCGTTGGTTTAGTGCTGGGGGTGCGTGTTATGGTGAATAAACGTGGCCGCCGTTGGGCGTTGGTTACACTTGATGATAAAAGTGCTCGCATGGATGTGCGTTTATTCCCTGATGATTACGATACCTTTGCCGAATTACTCGAAACCGATGCTATTTTAGTGTGTAGCGGACAGGTCAGCTTTGATGATTACTCTGGAGGTAATACAATGACCGCCCGAGATATCATGACCATAGCGGCGGCAAGAGCAAACTATGTTACTTCGCTTGATCTTCAGGTGGATAAAAGCCAAGTTGGCTCAAGTTTTATCGAGCAGTTTACCCAAACGCTAACACCGCATAAAGAGGGGACTTGTCCTGTAAGAGTCTTTTATCAGCGTGAAGAAGCTCGTGGCATGTTAGAACTTGGCGTACAATGGCGGGTTTCACCTGCTGATGTGTTATTATATGATTTAAAAAAATTATTAGGTGAAGAAAATGTCACCTTACAATTTAAATAAATTTTAAATAAATTTGAGAATTGGATTACCTAAACGAAAACCTTAATAAATAATCCTTAACAAAGCATCCTAAAAAAAGAATTATTAGGTACAGAGAACACTATGTCATTAAATTTTTTAGATTTTGAACAACCCATTGCTGAGCTTGATGCTAAAATTGAAGAGCTTAAGCTTGTTAATACAGGTCAAGAATTAGATCTTGATTTAGAAGATCAAATTACTCAGTTGCGCGAAAAAAACAACGAGCAAACCAAGAAGATTTTTGCCAACCTTGATCCTTGGCAAACAGCGCGTGTTGCTCGTCATCCTCAGCGCCCTTATACCCTAGATTATATTCCGCGTATTTTTACTGAATTTGATGAATTGGCGGGCGATAGAGCTTATGCTGATGATAATGCTCTTGTGGGTGGTACAGCCAGATTAGACGGTAAGGCAGTGGTGATCATTGGTCATCAAAAAGGCCGTTCAACGTCTGAAAAAGTAAAACGTAATTTTGGTATGCCACGCCCAGAAGGCTATCGTAAAGCGTTACGTTTAATGGCAATGGCCGAGCGTTTCAATATGCCCATCATTACCTTTATTGACACTCCTGGTGCTTACCCTGGCATTGGCGCTGAAGAACGTGGCCAAAGTGAGGCTATCGCTACCAACTTAAAAGTAATGGCGCGCTTATCCGTGCCTATTATTTGCACTGTTATCGGTGAAGGCGGCTCTGGTGGCGCGTTAGCTATTGGCGTTGGTGACCGAGTTAATATGTTGCAATACTCTACTTACTCAGTAATCTCACCTGAAGGTTGTGCCTCAATTTTATGGAAAACGGCTGAAAAAGCATCAACGGCAGCTGCAGCTATGGGTATTACCGCCCAGCGTATTAAAGAATTAGCATTAATTGATAATATTGTTGAAGAGCCATTAGGTGGCGCCCATCGCGATATAGATCAAATGGCTGCGATGTTAAAGCAAGCGCTTAAACGTGACCTTACTGATTTAGAAGGCTTAGACAAAGAGCAATTAGTTGAAAAGCGTTATGATAGATTGATGTCATTTGGTTATTGCTAATTTGATTTTTATTTATTATGCACCCTATTGAACAGGCGTTAATTTTCGCCATCAATAAATATCCCCATACGCCACTGGTTATAGCTTACAGTGGCGGGGTAGATTCACAAGTATTACTTCATACTTTAGCGTCATTAAAGCAAAAGTCTCTTTTTTCAAATCCTATTCGCGTGTGTCATGTAAACCATGGCCTTAGCGAAAATGCTGAGCAATGGCAAGCGTTCGCCAAACAGCAATGTCTGCACGTTAGTCTTCCTATCACGGTTTGCCAAGTTAATATTCAGGCACAAGCACAGCAATCATTAGAAGCGCTGGCTAGAGAAGCAAGATACCAAGCGCTGCAAAGCATTTCAACTGAAGCATCGGTAATTATTACCGGTCATCATTGTGACGATCAAGCTGAAACCTTTTTACTGGCGTTAAAGCGCGGCTCAGGGCTAAAAGGGTTAGCAGCTATGGCTGCTGAAACTAAGCAGGGGAAAAACTTGTTAGTTCGCCCGTTGCTTAATATTTCTCGTGCACAAATTGTTGATTATGCTAACGCGCATGATTTAACGTGGGTTGAGGATGAGTCGAACAAAGACACTCGCTTCGATCGAAATTTTATTCGTAACGAGGTCATGCCTACCTTGACTAAACGCTGGCTCGGTATTGTTACTACGATTAACCGCAGTAGCGATCATTGCCGAGATGGCCAACTATTACTTGATGAACTTGCCAGAGAAGATCTCAAGGTTTGCCAGCACGAGCTTGATAGCTTACTTGTGAGTGAATTAAGTCAATTGTCAGTAGCGCGATTCAACAATTTAATACGTTACTTTTTAGCGTTGCGTCAGTGCTTAATGCCAAGCACCGAACAATTAACTCAGCTTCAGCAGCAGTTAAACGCAAATGAGGATAAAAATCCAGCAGTGAAAGTAGGCAGGCATTTTTTTCGACGTTATAAAAGTGCTCTCTATTTGACTGCAGATTTTGATGATATTAGTGATTGGCAAATCGAATTCGAAGGTGATCTGTTTAAAGAGAGTTCATTGAATGAAAAACGCTTAGTTGAATTACCTGATAATTTAGGTGCATTGCAAATTTTTGCAACACACCAAGCACAGAGCAAGAATATAGAAAGTAAAGGGGTAGATAACAAGGGATTAGATAGCAAAGAAAGTTTACTTGTTTTACCCACGAAAGCGCAAAAAGTAACGCTACGCTTTAGCCATGATAATCCGACATGTTTGCCTGATTATCGTCATCACTCACGCAGCTTAAAGAAAGTGCTACAAGAGCTAAATATACCGCCATGGCAGCGTAAACGTATGCCATTTTTATATTATGATGATGTCTTGGTTGCTGTGGTGGGCTATTTTGTGTGCCAAGCATTTATGGCTAAAGTCTCATCCCCACAAGCTTCTCTACCGCAAGCGCCGCCAAGTTTAAAAATCATTTGGACAGCTTAAGTCACGAGTCACCAACACCCTGAACACATAGTCTGGTGTCTTCGCAACTCGTTATTCGCAACTCAAGGCCTATTTTGTTAAATGATGGGAAGCAGCGGCTGAAAATACTACATCAGTGGAGCTATTAAGGGCCGTTTCTGCTGAGTCTTGGATAACACCAATAATAAAACCAATCGCCACTATTTGCATAGCAATGTCATTGTTAATGCCAAATAAACTACAGGCAAGTGGTATCAATAATAATGAGCCGCCAGCTACGCCAGAAGCGCCACAGGCAGAAATTGAGGCAACAATTGATAATAATATTGCCGTACCAAAATCAACGTCAATATGTAAGCTGTGCGCTGCTGCTAGTGTTAGTACGGTAATCGTAATTGCTGCGCCTGCCATATTAATGGTAGCACCTAGAGGCACTGACACAGAGTAAGTGTCTTCATGTAATTCAAGTTTACGACAAAGCTCCATATTTACTGGAATATTTGCTGCAGAGCTGCGAGTGAAAAAAGCAGTTATTCCTGATTCTTTAAGGCAAGTAAAAACTAACGGGTAAGGGTTCTTTTTGGTGATCAAAAAAACAATTAAGGGATTCACCACAAGTGCAATAATCAACATCGCGGTGAGTAAAACAAAGACGAGATGGCTATATTCAGCAAGCGCGGTAAAACCCGTTGTGGCAATGGTATTCGCGACTAGGCCAAAAATACCAAGAGGCGCAAAACGAATAACAATTTTTACTATGCTTGAAATAGCATTGCTAAAATCATGCATGGTTGTTTTTGTACTATCATTTGCATGTTTTAGTGAAAAACCTAAGCCAAGTCCCCAAGCTAGCACGGCAATAAAGTTACCATTAGCAATGGCGCTGATGGGATTTTCTACTACTTTGAATGCTAATGTTGATAATACTTCACCTAAACCTTGCGGCGGATTAGCACTAGCGCCGGCTATATCTAAGGTTAAGCTGGTTGGAAAAAGAAAGCTGAGTGCTACAGCAACAAATGCAGCGCTGAGTGTACCAATTAAATATAAGCCGACAATAGGTTTTAATTCCGCATCGCTATCGATTTTTTGATTGGCAATACTCGAAGCAACGAGTACTAGTACTAAAATAGGTGCGACCGCTTTAAGGGCACTAACAAAGAGGCTACCAAGCATTGAAAAAGATTTAGCGATATCAGGGCTTATGACTGCCAGTAAAGTCGCCAAGATAATTGCGATGATGATTTGTGAGACTAAGCCGAGGGATTTAACTTTACTTAGAAATGAATTGTTCAATGTGGGGGCGCTGGCTTTCATGTTTGTACCTATTATATTTTTATAGCTTGAGTTTTATCATTGCAGCCAAGCTTTGTCTATAGCTGGGGATATATGGTAAGGGGATTTATTTTTACTTATTCTGAATTTAAGTATTAGTCAAAAAATAATGTATAATCGCGCGATTGAAAACTGAATTTACTTTAACGATATTAGGAATAAACATGCCTAGCGAACAAGCTTTAAAACAACGTAGTAACAATAGCTGTGAACTATGCACAGCAACAGATAACCTTGTTGTTTACCCTGTGCCACCGACAAGCGATTTAAGTGCGCAGCAGTGTGTTTATCTTTGTCAAACGTGTCAAAGCCAAATTGATGGTGAAAACGAGTTAGATGTAAATCATTGGCGCTGTTTAAATGACAGCATGTGGAACCAAGAGCCTGCCGTGCAAGTTATGTCGTATCGTCTGTTGCATAAACTTTCTTCAGAGAGTTGGGCGCAAGATGCCTTAGATATGATTTACTTAGAAGACGATGTTAGAACATGGGCAGAGCAGGGCATTGCGGCAGCACAAACGAATGGCCCTACTCGTGATAGTAACGGTGCCGAGTTACAAGACGGCGATAATGTTACTTTAATTAAAGACTTAAAAGTTAAAGGCGCCAACTTTACCGCTAAACAGGGCACTATGGTACGTGGTATATCATTAACAGATAACCCAGAGCATATTGAAGGCAAAGTGAATGGTACACGTATTGTGCTGGTTGCCGGATATTTGAAAAAAGCCTAGGGCAGAGTATGAGTGTAAGCTTGGGGAAAAATAAACGCTACGGGCAAAAAAAAAGCATTAATAAAAATTAATGCTTTTGATATTTTTTGACTAACTTTTATAAATGAGCCTGACGGTATTCTTCACAAGCCTCTTCATCTTCACATTCACCATACAGATATAAGCTGTGGTTTGTTAAGGTGATTTCATGAGTTTTGGCAATATCTGATTGTCTTTGCTCAATAACATCATCTTCAAACTCGACCACTTTACCGCACTTTAAACATACTAAATGATCATGATGCTTTTTGTGAGCAAGCTCAAATACTGATTTACCACCTTCAAAATGGTGTCTGGTTACTATACCGGCATCATCAAATTGGTTTAGTACTCGATAAACCGTTGCTAAACCAATTTCTTCATGTTGCTCTAGTAAAATTTTATAGACATCTTCAGCACTAATATGTTGGTTTTCAGGATTTTGTAGAATCGTTAAAATTTTAATGCGTGGCAGGGTGATTTTTAATCCGGCTCTTTTAAGTTCTGCGTTTTGATCTGCCATGTAGATAAATTCTCTAAATAAAGTAATAACAATAAAATTATAGGGGCTTAAGTGCTTTGATTAAAGCCTTAGTTGCATTATTTATGATTTTTTTTGTATTAAAAATCACAAAAGCCCAATTAATGAGCTTTTAGGGTATTTTAAGGCTAATGACCTTATGTTTTCTATGGTTTAAGCCAGTTCAGCTAGACACATTTCGTCATTAAGCTGGTTAACCCATTCAGTTACACGTTTATCGGTTAACTCAGGTTGTCTGTCTTCATCAATACATAAGCCGATAAAGGTATTTTCGTCAACTAAAGCTTTTGAAGCTTCAAACTCGTAACCTTCCGTTGGCCAATTACCGACAACAATACCGCCTTTGCTTTCAACAATATCACGAAGAGGTTCCATCGCATCGCAAAAATACTCAGCATAGTCCTCTTGATCGCCTAAGCCGAAAATGGCCACTAATTTATCCGTGAAATCGACTTCTTCAAAGTCGGGTAAAAAATCATCCCAATCGCATTGGTTTTCACCATAATACCAAGTAGGAATACCTAAAATTAGTAAATCGAACTCGGCGATTTCTTCTTTGGTACTTTTAGCGATGTCTTTAACATCGATCATTTTTTTACCCAGCTTTTTCTGGATCATTTTACTTACAGCTTCAGTATTGCCGGTATCGCTACCGAAAAATAAACCTACGATTGCCATGGAAATTTACCTTTACGTCTATTTAATTTAATTTATTTAATTACTTTTATTTGCTAATGATTCTATCAAAAGCAATTCTATTAATTCGCTGCGGCTAATCTCTTTAGTTTTAGCCAGTATCTCTAATTGTTCAAACAAGTTTTGATGTATTTTAAACTCAACTCGTTTTAAACCTTTATTTTTATCTCTTTTTACTTGATTACGTTTATTTATTCTTATCTGCACATCACGAGAGTGAGGGCTTGTTTTTGGTCGGCCGGGACGTTTTTCATCCTGAAATAAGTCAAAAGTCGTTAAGTCGCTTATCTCTTTTGCCATTAACCAATACCCTGACTTTCCAGTACAAATTGAATTAAGCCTTTGGCGATAAAACCAGCGCAGCCTAAAAATAACACTAAATAAACGACGATTTTGCCATTTTTAGGGACATCATTTTTGTTCATCACATCATGAATGGATAGACCAATAAAACCAAAAATGAAAAGAAAAAATAAATTAAGACCGATAGCCTCTATCAGCTCTAAATGTTCAGCTAGCATGCAAGTTGTTAGTGTATAGCCTAAAAATTGGCGGCACTATAGCACAGTGTGAACACAAACTCATTTACTTTCATAGCGGTAATACTCAAAAATTTTAGCTGATTTTCTAACTAACATAGTTGATCCTCGTCAAAGCGTTTTCAAAAGAGGGTTAACTTGCTAAAAAATCTATGACTATCTTATTAAATGCCACGGTTTTTTCTGCATGTAGCCAGTGACCTGCACCTTGAATTATTTTAGCTTTTGCGTGGGGGAAAATAGTTGCGATGATACCTTGGTGCTCAGGCAATATGTAATCTGACTTACCGCCTTTAATAAATAGGGTTTTGCCAGTGAATTTTTGTTCGTTAGGGTTAGCTATGCTTTGCATAATTTGTTGATAACCTTGTTCTATGTTGTTAAGGCTACATTTGAAAGTAAACTCACCTTGCTTGTTTAGAGTTATGTTGCGCAGTAGAAATTGTCGAACTCCTAGGTTGTCAACATAATGGGCTAATTGACTATCAGCATCTTGGCGTTTTACTACTTTTGTTAAATCGATGGCTTGTAAACCTTCAATAATCGTTAAATGGTGGGCAGGATATTTAACCGGGGCAATATCGGCAACAATGAGCTTATTCACCCTTTGAGAATGAGCAAGGGCGATCTGCATGGCAATTTTTCCCCCCATTGAATGCCCAAGTATATGACATTGCTGAATCGCTAGCTTATCAAGCAGGTTAATTATATCTTCGGCTAAATCTTCATAACTCATACCGAGTTGATGAAATGAATTGCCATGATTTCTAACATCAATACTGGTAACACAGTATTGCTTGGCTAAGGTTTTAGCGACCATATTCAAGTTTTCTAAACTGCCAAATAAGCCATGTATCAAAATGATATGTTCACCTTGACCAAGCTGTTGGTAGTTAAGTGCGGGTGCAGAACTATTAATTGTCATTGTTAACTTATTAAAAAAATTTCAACTTATGACAATTTTATCATGAAATAAAAGCTAGTTTCGGTTTAATAGCAATCAAGCGCTTTGCTCTTGAACATTTATTGTCATTGAACCCTATACCCTTAATTAATTTAATTGGTATAATCTTGGCGCAATTAAATTTTTGCTCATTAGCCGTGGAATTTTTAATGAAAAATATCGAAATAGATGAAGAGCTTTATCAGTACATAGTCTCAAATACTCAAGCCATTGGTGAAAGTGCTTCAAGTATTTTACGCCGTTTGCTGTCGTTAGGTGAAGGTGAACAGGTCTTGAGTGTTGCTAAGGCTCAAAAGCACGCCATTGATAATAGCGAAGAGACGTTAACTGCAATACAAGCAGAGACGTTAACTGCAAGACAAGTCGAGCCAACTACGGATACTCAAGCAAGTAGTCATAATGCACAAGCTGGCCAACCAGTTAGTCAGCCAGTTAGGCGACCAGCCAGTCAAGAAAGTGTCTTTAATTTTATCAATAAAGAAGAATTGGCTATGCAGCGCGGTGCAGTGGGGCGATTTTTATTGATTTTAGCCGCGTTATATCGTGCTCATCCAGAGCAGTTTAATGTCGTAACCAATATTGCTCCTAAAGAGAGCGCTAGAAAAAATAAACGCTTATATTTTGCTCACAGTGAAGCAGAATTAGCGGCAAGTGGCAGTAGCACTAAACCAAAGCAGATTCCAGAGAGCCCTTTTTGGGTCATGACCAATTCAAATACCACCCGTAAAAAAATGATGTTGACCAAGGCGGCAATGTCGCTTGGTTATGGTGTTGAAGAAGTAGAAAAAATTCGCGATTTATTATAATCGAACCATGAATTTTGAAAAGTGCAGCGTGTTAATAATTTAAAACAGGGTAACTATTCACCACCGAGCCATGCTTCACAGAGGGCTCTTTGAACCTACACGAGGTTTTATTATTCTCGGTGTAGTGCGTAGCACCTCTGTGTTCTCTGTGGTAATACTTTTTAAGCTGAATAATCTAAAAACAAGGAAATATAATGTCAGTGCATCCTCATGCCGGTAAACCGGTAAGACCTGAAGATAGAATTAATATAGGACAGTTAGTTAGTGATTATTTTTTACAAAAACCTGATGTAGCAATTACGGCACAAAGGGTTAGCTTTGGTACCTCAGGACATCGCGGCAGTGCCGCTAAACTTAGTTTTAATGAAACTCATATTGTGGCAATTTGCCAAGCTGTGGCCGAATATAGAGCATCGCAAGCGATAAATGGACCGCTTTTTTTAGGTAAAGATACGCACGCGTTATCAGAGCCTGCTTTTGCCAGTGCTATTGCTGTGCTTATTGCTAACAACGTTAATGTTGTTATTCAACATGACGCATTATCTGACTCTCAACCTAATTCTGGTTTTACGCCCACACCGGTAATTTCACGCTTAATTATTTCTCATAATAAAAAAGTAGCTAGTCAAGCTGATGGCGTAAGCACTGATGGTTTAATCGCTGATGGTTTGATAATAACGCCCTCACATAATCCGCCCAGCGATGGTGGCATTAAATATAATCCACCACACGGTGGTCCTGCTGAAGGTGATATCACTAAACAAATAGAACAAAGAGCAAATGAGCTGATTAAAGCAGGCTTAGTCGATGTTAAACAAGTTGCTTATACTCAAGCTCTACAGTCTGCATTACTCAGCAAGCAAGATTTTATTGAACATTATGTTAGCCAGCTTGAGCAAGTGATTGACATGCAAGCTATTGCTAAATCAGGCGTTACCATAGGCGTTGACCCGCTTGGTGGCTCAGGTATCGCTTATTGGCCTGTGATTGCAAAAAGATATGGTATTAATATTGAAATAGTTAACCCTGTTGTTGATGCTAGCTTTGCTTTTATGCCGCTTGATAAAGATGGCAAGATTCGCATGGATTGCTCGTCGCCTTATGCTATGGCGGGTCTTATTGCCATGAAGGATGATTTTGATATTAGCGTCGGTAATGATCCCGACTTTGATCGGCACGGTATTGTCACTAAAAGCGGTGGCTTAATGAATCCAAATCACTATTTGGCCGTGGCTATTAATTACTTAATGACTCATAGAGATTGGCCACAAAGTTGTAAAATTGGAAAAACCTTAGTATCAAGCTCATTAATTGACCGGGTAGCGAAAAAAATTAATCGTCCATTGTCAGAAGTACCGGTTGGTTTTAAATGGTTTGTTGATGGTCTACGTGATTCAAGTTACGCTTTTGGCGGTGAAGAAAGTGCCGGCGCTGCCTTTATAGCACGCGATGGTAGCACTTGGACTACCGATAAAGATGGCTTTATTATGGCACTGCTAGCGGCAGAAATTTTGGCGGTCACAGGTAAAGATCCGCATCAACATTATCTAGAATTAGTGGCTGAGCTAGGTGAGCCATGTTATGGCAGAGTTGAAGCTGTTGCGTCATTAGCGCAGAAAAAAGTATTAACAGCGTTATCAAGTAGCGATGTTACGGTTGATACCTTGGCAGGAGAAAAAATCAGCCAAATTCTTGCCCATGCGCCAGGTAATCATGCCGCTATTGGCGGTATTAAAGTGACGACCGACAATGGCTGGTTTGCTGCTCGCCCATCAGGGACTGAAGAAATTTACAAAATATACGCAGAAAGTTTTATTGATGAGCAACATTTACAAACTATTATCAGTGAAGCACAAGATATTGTTAGTGCAGCCTTTAAAGCAGCAGGACTTTAGTTAGCGATAATTTAGTAGGTGAGAATTTATTCGCGCAGTGATCTTGAACCGTTAAGGTATTAAAATGAGTTACCCACAACAACAATTAACAGCAGAGCAAGTAAAGTCACAGTTACAAACAAACGGTGATTTTTTACAATTAACTCGTAGTCATGAATTTTCAATGCCTGCCTGTAGCTTTGAGGTTGTTTGTACTAGCAGTATGGCAAAAAGTACCGTGTCGGTACTTGATACCGGCATTATTGTTTTTGAGCCGCTTGGCCACTCTGCAAGTAAAAATATCGTGTTATCAAGTGCTGTTCATGGTAATGAAACTGCGCCTATTGAAATATGTAGTGAGCTAATCAAGCAATTGATTTTAGGTGAGTTGCACCTTGAACACCGAACCTTGTTTTTATTTGGTAATCCTGCTTCTATCAATATCAACCAACGGTTTGTAGAAGAAAATTTAAATCGCTTATTTTCAAGTGAAGAGTTTTCAAGTAAAGATCTTTCGAGTAAAGAGTTTTCGAGTAAGGAGTTTTCAGGTGGTCATTCTCTTGATCAAGGCCAGGGTGCAGGATTAATAAATAAAGAACGTCACCGTGCTTTGTTGCTTGAAAAAACCGTGCAAGCTTTCTTTTTACAAGGCTCAGGAGAGCGTTTTCATTATGATTTACATACGGCGATTCGTGGCTCTAAAAATGATAAATTTGCTGTATATCCTTATCGACATAATAAACCTTGGGTAAAAGAGCAATTACAATTTATGCTGGCCTGTGGTGTTAATACTATTTTGTTTTCTAACTCGCCTACCACTACCTTTAGCTATTTTTCTGCTAATAATTTTGACGCCCATGCCTTTACTGTTGAACTCGGTAAAGTCAAAGCTTTTGGCGAAAATGATATGACAAATTTTGCCGAGGTAACGTCGAGCTTAACGGCTCTAATTTCAGGGCTGCCGCTAACGTTAGGCGATTATAATAAAGAAGATTTTAGCTTTTTCGAAATTGATCAAATCATTAACAGGCAACACGAAAACTTTACATTACATTTTGCAGATGACGTCGAGAATTTCACCGACTTTGCTATTGGCACTATAATCGCCATTGATGGCGAACAAGAAATTAAAACCCGAAAGCAGGGGGAAGCTATTATTTTTCCCAATGCTAATGTTGCTATTGGTCAACGAGCTTTACTGACGGTTATTCCCGTAGAAATTAATCCAGAGTAACTTTAATGCTTTAAGTGATGTAACATCTAGAGACATCACTTTAACCTTTAACTATCTTCCTTTTCTCCTCACACTGTAAACATTCTTGCTCATTTCTTACAAAAACAGACCAATATCATTGCCGAACAATCTTGTGTATCAGTTTACGTAAAGGTAAAGTTTTACGCGATTATTATGCATTATTGGCTATACTTCTAACGTCATAAAATAAAATCGTTAGTCAGTGATATAGCCAGTAATATGCCAGTGACAAGTAGGCACAATACAAGAAGAGAATGTTATGAGTAGTGAACTTTATAATGATGGGCCGGTAGTACATAAACCTACCTTTATTGATGGTAGCAGTGTTGAAATTCCTGAGCTAAAAATATTAAAACAAAACGGTAGTGTTTATGAAGGCAGTGATATGCCTGAAATGGATGAAGCACTTGCTGTTAAAGTATATAAAACCTTAGCTTTTCACCGCGTACTAGATGAACGCATGGTGGCATCGCAACGCCAAGGTCGCTTAAGCTTTTATATGGCGGCATTAGGTGAAGAAGCTGCCAGTGTCGGTGGCGCAGCAGGCTTAAAGTCGCAAGACATGATCATGAGCCAATATCGTGAGCAAGGGGCATTAATGTTCCGTGGTTTTAGCCTTGAAAACTTTATGAACCAAATGTTCTCTAACGAAAAAGATTTAGGCAAAGGTCGCCAAATGCCGATACATTATGGTTCAAGTGAATTGAATTATATGACCATTTCTTCGCCACTAGGTACGCAAATCCCACAAGCTACTGGTTATGCTTACGGACAAAAGTTGCAAGGTTTAGATGAAGTGACTCTTTGCTACTTTGGTGAAGGTGCTGCCTCCGAAGGGGATTTTCACGCGGGTTTAAATATGGCTGCGGTACAAGAAGCACCGGTGATTTTTTTCTGTCGTAACAATGGTTATGCTATTTCAACGCCGTCTGATGAACAGTTTAGAGGTAATGGTATTGCTTCTCGTGGTGTTGGTTATGGCATTAAAACCTTGCGTGTTGATGGCAATGATATCTTAGCGGTGATTAAGGCAACCCAAACAGCACGTACTTATGCGTTAAAAGAAAATGCTCCGGTGCTCATTGAGGCAATGTCATATCGTTTAGGCGCTCATTCTACCTCAGATGATCCCTCGGGCTATCGTACTCGTGAAGAAGAAGAAAAATGGCAGGCCAATGATCCTATTTTACGCATGAAGAATTGGATGTTGTTACAAGGTTGGTGGGATGAAGAACAAGAAAAATCATTATTTGAAACGTTAAGAGAAAAAGTATTAGCGGCGGTGAAAGTTTCTGAGAAAATCGATAAACCTCATATCGATACCTTAATCACTGATGTATACGATGTGCCTTCAAGGCAATTAACCGCGCAATTAGAACAAGTTAAAGCGCATATCAATAAATACCCAGAAGCCTATCCATTTACTGCGGGGAAATTTTAGTTATGGCTCAAATGAATATGTTACACGCCATCAATAACGCGCTTGATATTGCTATGGACGAAGATGATAGCACTTTATGTTTTGGTGAAGATGTTGGTCACTTTGGTGGTGTTTTTCGGGCAACTTCAGGCTTACAAGATAAATATGGCAAGCTCCGCTGCTTTAATACGCCGTTAGTTGAGCAAGGTATTATTGGTTTTGCTAATGGTTTAGCATCGCAAGGCTCTCGTCCTATTGCGGAGATCCAATTTGCTGACTACATTTTTCCCGCTTTTGATCAAATAGTTAACGAGGCGGCTAAATTTCGCTACCGCAGTGGTAATGAGTTTGATGTCGGTAAACTCACTATTCGCTCGCCCTATGGTGGTGGTATTGCCGGTGGTTTATATCACAGCCAATCACCTGAAGCCTACTTTGCGCATACTCCCGGTTTGAAAGTGGTTATTCCACGCAACCCTTATCAAGCAAAAGGTTTATTATTAGCATCAATTCGTGACGACAACCCAGTGATATTTTTTGAACCGAAGCGTTTATATCGTGCATCGGTGGGAGAAGTACCGACAGAAGATTACCAATTACCCTTAGGTAAAGCCGAAATTGTGCAAACAGGTAGCGACATCACCTTGTTAGCTTGGGGCGCACAAATGGAAATACTGCAAAAAGCAGCTGACTTAGCAACGAATGATGGTATTTCTTGTGAAGTGATTGATTTACGAAGCATATTGCCATGGGATATTGAAACTATTGCTAATTCTGTGCTCAAAACGGGTCGTTTATTAGTAAGCCAAGAAGCACCGTTAACGGCAGGTTTTGCCAGTGAAATTGCGGCAACGATTCAACAAGAGTGTTTCTTACACTTAGAATCACCAGTAGAACGTGTCTGTGGTTTAGATACACCATACCCTTTGGCACTTGAAAAAGAATATGTTGCCGATCATTTAAAAATTTATGAAGCCATTAAACGCAGTATTAATTATTAACTTACTAATAGTTACTAATAGTTGCTAATGAGATAAATAGGAAAAAAATATGAGTATTGATTTTATTTTACCTGATATTGGTGAAGGTATTGTTGAATGTGAGCTAGTTGAATGGTTGGTAAAAGAAGGGGACGCTATAGTCGAAGATCAGCCTATTGCTGATGTAATGACAGATAAAGCGTTAGTACAAATCCCTGCAATGTATTCTGGCGTGATAGAAAAACTATTCTACAAGCAAGGGGAAATAGCGAAAGTGCATGCACCGCTCTTTTCTATGAAAGTAGATAGCCCTATGAAAACAGATGACCTCATGAATACTGATAGCTCTAGAGCTGTTAGTGGCGCAGACAATGCAGGTGAAAATGCATCTACGAAAGATAGCAATGAAAATGCAGGTGAAAATTCAACCGCGCAAGATAAAATTGAACCTGTAGGCGGGAATTTATTCGCGCAAAAAACAAATAAAGTAAACGGCAAAGCCGTTGCTAGTCCTGCGGTGCGCCGGGTTGCTCGCGAGTTAGACGTAAATATTAGTGAAGTTAAAGGCTCAGGCAAAAAAGGCCGAGTCTATAAGGATGATGTCGTTGCTTTTGAACAAGGTGGTAGTTTAATACCCGCAACAACGGCAACTTCTTCTACACGTATTGAGCCTAGCTATGTTGAACCTCATTATGTTGAAAAGATTAAGGGCATTAAGGCCGTTATGGCGAAAACTATGGCTGATTCTGTTAGCACAATTCCTCATTTTACTTATTGTGAAGAAATTGACATGACAGAGCTCATTAAGTTGCGCTTAGCGCTTAAAGAAACACTTGTGGTTAAGGACATGGCCCAGCAAGATATTAAACTCACCATGATGCCATTTTTCATGAAAGCTATGTCGTTGGCCTTAAAAGAATTCCCCGTGATTAACAGCCAAGTTAATGAAGACTGCACTGAGCTTACCTATTTTAATGATCACAATATCGGTATGGCGGTAGACTCAAAAATTGGTTTACTCGTGCCCAACGTTAAACAAGTGCAAACTAAATCTATTATAGACTTAGCTGCTGACATCTCGCGGTTAACTAATGATGCTAGAAGTGGTCGAGTACAAAGTAGCGACTTAAAAGGTGGCACTATCACCATTTCAAATATTGGTGCCATTGGTGGTACGGTGGCGACACCTATTATTAATAAGCCTGAAGCGGCTATAGTGGCCTTAGGTAAATTACAAAATTTGCCACGATTTAATGAGCAAGGTATCGTTGAAGCCCGCAGTATTATGCAAGTGAGTTGGTCTGGCGATCACCGTATTATTGATGGTGGTAGCATTGCAAGATTCTGTAATTTATGGAAATCTTTTCTTGAAACACCAAGTAACATGATCATTCAAATGAGTTAGAGTTTCAGCTATGAATTTTTAGCTGTGAAGTTTCAGCTAAGGATTTTAGGTAGAATTTTTAGTTACGAAGACAGGCATACAGAGCGTGTCTTCGTAATCTATAACTTCTGTTACTAGTCAGTTATTTTTCAAGCACAACTTTTAATTTATCTAATCCTGTCTGCAAATCATCACCAATCATTTGCTCAAAATCCATAAATAAAAACATCAAGTTCATCGGGTAAGCCATATTTCCGCGAAAGCCCCAACTCACTTTTGTGCTTGTTTTCGTCACTTCCTTAGTGAGCATATAGGCAGGTGAGGTTGACTCAAAAGGGGATAAAAATCTTAGCTCAAAGTCAATTCGTTCACCTTCAATTATGCCGGTAATTTCTTGCTCACCTTGACCTACTTCTTCATTATTGCTGTCCCATGCGGAAATAAACCCCACTGTGCCATCAGCACCTTGAAAGGATTTTTTCATGTTAGGATCTATCATGGCCCATTTACTGTAATTGTCTTGGTTTTTTAAATGCTTAATATAATTAAATACCTCAGCTTTAGGCCGCTCTATAATGACTTCACGCTCAACGGCATAATCACTTTGTACAAATAATGCGACAATGAATGGCAATGCGATAATTACCGCTAGAATTGTCGATAGTTTTTTTATCATTTTTGTTTCCAAATTGTTCTTTTTACTTCAATAAAAGGTAATATTAGTTAATATCATTTTGTCTGAAATAGCGATTTTAATTTCAATAATAAAGAAAGTGAGTGGCATTTGTCTGAAAACGACCAAGAAAAGCAGCTTCAGCATTTTTATATTGCTGAAGAGCAATCTATTTATCTGCTTAATCATAAAGATGCAACTAAATTAAAAGAGTGGGTGGAGCTTTGTCAGCAGCAATTAAAGCAGCTTGGTTACCAAAATATTGCCTTATTGGGTAAAGGTGCTTATGGCTTTGTATTCTCAGCAATAAACATGGTTGGTGAAGATGTGGTGTTTAAATTTTCCCGCTCTAATTTACCTCAACACGTTCAAGACCGGCTTAGTGATGAAGCCGATATTCAAGGACAATTAAGTCATGGCCAAATTCCTAAAGTTATTGACTATCAAAAAATAAAACGCCAATCAATTTTACAAATGAGTCGGGCTCCAGGTATTGATTTAGAACGACTTTCTCACCAACAAGGTCCGTTAGCGCCTGAGTTAGTGGTGAGTATTGCTATTCAGCTTGCAGAGATACTCATTTACTTACGTGCTAGCAATGCTCATCAATACCCTTCGCAAGAAAAGCCTTATGTGCATGGTGATATAAAACCGTCTAATGTGGTCTTTGATGAACAGACAGGTATAGTGCAGCTTATTGACTGGGGATCATCGGTTATTGCTCAGCTTGATATACAAGGGCAAAGTACCAGTAATAATGTTATGGACCTAATGAGTAGCGATTTACAACACACTAATGCCAGACTGGGGGATGTTTATTTTATTGGTCCTGAGCAAATTAGTGGTGGCTTGTCTTCGCCGCGTTTTGACGAACAAGGCTTAGCTGCCACTTTATACGCCATAGCTTCAGGGCAATCATGTCGATATGGCACTAAAATTATTAATCCTAACTCCTTAGGGCTGCCAAAAATGCTAGCCAATGTGCTAACCGGGATGTTGAGTGACGATAAACAAAAACGCTGTCAAGCAGGTGATTATTTTTTTAATAACTTATCTTATTTAAAGCAACTGGTGTTATCAGAGCAACCAACGATTATTAAAGTCGAACCGCTTATTCCTGTCTGGATAAAGGCGAAAGCGTCTGACAAAGAAGGAGAAATAGACACAGTGGTTTATGGCTCACGTAAGTCTTTTCTCAGGGAAGAATCTAACGGTGATCATCTAAATGATATAGATGATGTACAATTAGAAAAGTATTATAAAAATTACTTAATGGGCATGGGAGATAACGAAAAAGCTTTTGTTGCCGCTTTAAGTCGTTTAGGTAATTTTCCTGTGGTGGGTGGTTTAGCCATTCGCTGGGCGAAAGAAGGTGTGTATGTAGATTCCAATTTAACCTTGTTTAACCCTAACTTAAAAACCTCTTTTGAAAGTGCCGTGAATAATATGATCCATTTGGCTCAAGGCATTTTTCGCGTTGGCGTGTTTAAGAGTTGTTTGTTTAATGCTCGAAACACCCTGCATGTTGAACGCGATAAACAAAGTCAGCCCTTTGTGGCACAGCCAGAGCAAAAAATAGCGTTCGAGGTGAGTGATGTTGCTGACATTGATGATATTACGCGCTTACATTCTTACTTTGAAGACGGCAAAGATCCCGATGAGTATTTATATTTACCGGATAAAATGATGGCGGTATTAGCGCGTATTAACTTAATTCATCATACCGGTTGTATCATCTTTGAAGTATTGCCAAGCCATTTAAAAATACATAGTTATTTAATGCTGCTTAATCACGACAAAGAAGATGAATTCCGCCAGTGTTTAGCTGAAATCATCTCATTATTGCCGACGATTAACGGCATTGGTATTTCTGGCTTTATGAAACTACCCTATAAAGATACCCGTTTTTTTGAGCATATCAGCAGCTTACCCGAGCGCTTTTATCCTAAAAATCCTAAAAATATTAAATTAGGTTTATAGCGAAAGGAGAAATTTATGTATAGTAATCAACTAGGTGATATGGCGTGGATGGATTTGTCGGTACCCAATGCCGAACAAGTAAAACACTTTTATCAACAAGTGCTTGGCTGGCAAAGCGAAACGGTTAATATGAGTTGTGGTGATGAAGAATATGTAGATTTTGCCATGAGCTCCCAAGATAACGAAGCATCATCGGAAACATCGTCTAATAGTTTTGTTACCGGTATTTGCCATGCCAAAGGTGCAAATGAAGATATGCCAGCAGCATGGCTGCCTTATTTTTTAGTCGCAGATATTGAACTTGCGGTGGCTGTTGTGCAAACAGAAGGCGGTGAGTTGGTCACTAAAATAAAAACCATGGGCGCTGATAAATACGTCGTTGTTAAGGATCCCTCTGGCGCGCAATGTGCGTTATATCAAAAAAATGCCACGGGTTTGTAACGGAACCAATTTATAGTAACGTTTTTGCCTACACAGATGTAGGTGCTTAGGTTTTTTCTGGAACTGAAAACCTGAACCGAGAGCTTCTTGATAATAAATTATTCCCTATAAAGCCATTAAAATAAATGGGTTATGTGCAAAAATAATTATCGGTTACATAGTCATTACATTGCTAAAAAACTTGATTCAATGCGTGCAAGTTTAATGGTAAATTTATAACTAAAATCGTTGTATGCGACTCAAATCTTGCTTGATTATCAATTCATTTAAACTTTCCGCCAATCTGTCAGTTTCACTTAATACGGTGAGCCAATACTTTATACGGGTGTCAGTAGCTAAATTTTTAAAATCATTTCTATCAGGAATTTTTTTATAAGGTAGTGATGCAATAAATTTTGACGACGGCACTATCAGTACCGTATTTTCGTAGCTTTTCGCTAGCACTTGACGGGATGAATTTTTATCAAACCAACCCGCTTTCGGTTTCGGACTAAAGTGAGGATACAGGGTTAACCCTTGGGTTTTATTATTGTGCTCGATTGATTTATGTTTTACGGGTTCATGTTCTAAAAGCTTATGCTCGACGGTAAAGTCAAAGTGATAATCAATAATACCACCATCTCGATAAGTGCCTTTGGGGGAATTAGCAATATTTTTAATACCTGACATCACCAAGGGAATAGAGCCTGAAGCCAATAGCGCGGAGCCAATATTTTCTTTGGTAAAATCAATGTAATGGCTAGAAAAATTATAAGGATCGTTGATTTTTATGTGACTTGATGAGGGGCGATAAATATAGCGTTCATATTGAAAAGCTAATAACTTACGATCTATTTTATTAAGCAACATACTGGCAAGTAAGCCTGCGACCTGAGCAAGCCTATTGTCATAACTTGTTAACCCTTTGCTTTTAGCAACGATAAAGTGGGCTTTAAATATCTTATTGTTGATTATTTCATTTATGCCATTGTTACCAAAAAGATGATCGAGCATATTAACAGCAGAATCTGAGATATCCTTGACGCTAGGTTTGTCAGCATAAGCGGTACGAGCATATTTATTGGCTAAGCGAGAAATAGCGGCCACAGGATCATTTTGAGCGAAACAAGCAGCGCGAAATGCTCCAGCACTAGAGCCAATAATGTTCAGCTCGGTAGTACGCTCTTTAAAAAACTCACCGAACAGGTATTTATCTAATCCGAACAGCGTAAACCATTTAGGGCCACCGCTTGCACCGAGAAAATTAGTGAAAAGTTCTTGTTTAAATCCGTGTTCTTGAATGGTTTTTAAGGCGTTAGAGCCTGCATAGATGTTTAGCATAAGTTAAGTTTTATTTATTGTATCTTTAAGTTGTACTTTGGCATTGATTACCGAGTTTTTAGTTGAAAAATACTTTTCAATTAAAAATTTCAACTTATTATCGTCATTCAGTACATTAGCTAAAGCTTCTATCATAAATTTATAATCGGTCTTTTCTGTTTCAATCGTGAGCATTTTATTGAGCCATAACCACATTTTCTCCTCACCTATTTCACGCTCGATAGCTAACCATATAATAGGAGCGTAAGTATATACATATTGATTTCTGTCACCATAATCCGAGCTGCTTTTAACTTCTTTAATTGCGGTAAAAGTTTTATCTTCAAGTTTGTTTAGTTTTTTATTTATATTTTCTAAATAGGTTTTCTCATCAATTAGCTGCTTTGTTAATTTTAAAGAAAGGTACTCTGCTAACGACTCTGTAAACATATCTCCAAGTACAGAATTGAATTTTTTGTAAGTACCAAAATAATAATGAGCCAATTCATGAGCGATAAAAGGTTTGAACCAACTTGATTTACTTTCATCAAAAAAATTACTTAAGCCACTTTTATTATGGTTTATTGTCACAATTGAAGGGTAGGATACAAAAAACCAAGAGTCCTTCTTTGATATAGGTGCTGTATGAATATAGACAACATTTTCACCATAAGGTAAAGATAGTTTTTCCTGATAATAATTTTCAAATGAAGATGTTAACCTTCCTAGCTCAGACATTTGAGGTGTTGATAAACCAGAATTTAAATAATAGCTGCCGTTTTGTTTTCCAATATTATATTCACCCGCAAATAAAGTAAGTGAGACAGGCTTTTCTCTTTTAAATGATCCGTGTTTAGCTGTAATAGGTTTACTGCCATTAACATAAATTGATTTACAATCTAGGCAAATAACTTCAATATCATAAGTGACTTCGTCATATCGTTTATCTTGCTCAATATCATATAAAATTGGATACCACGCGGTTTGAAATCCATCGGTACGAATGGTTTTACCGTTAAAGGCAATGTTACCTTTCCAGTCACCACGCTCACTTGCTGTGTTCATATCAGTAATAACAGGAAATTTTCCCGTATATTTGAACTGTATGGTATCTGGTAGAAACTTATTTTTAGTTGTATCGTTTCGAAAAAAATACCCAAAACTTTCTTCCGAATATCGAGTGTCATAAATTTTTTCATAAGTGTAGTTGAAACTATCTTTTTCATTTCTAAAATATTGAATATTAAAACTAGAGTTTAGATGTATTAGATAGTTATTTAGTTTTGGAATATTTTCAAGCTGAAAGTTTGCATCAATGGTGCCGTTTCTCACTGATATATCAATTGTACCTGTTAGTTTTATTGGTAGTTCAGATGATAATATTGGCATTGAAAAAAGTAAGGAGAGGAGTACTAGTATTTTATTCACATAATTTCCCTATTGAATTTTATTTCTATAAGAATTATACGGCGGTAAGTTGGTTTGTCTACCCTATTGTTTTGACTCTATTTAACTTTAAATAAATGGTCATTTCATTATGTCGGTGTTTAGCTTTACAAAGGCAACCATTTAGGTCCGCCACTGGCACCTAAAAAGTTAGTGAACAGCTCTTGTTTAAAGCCGTGTTCTTGAATGGTTTTTAAGGCGTTAGAGCCTGCGTAAATGTTTAACATTGTATATTTTAAAAGTTATTTATCTAACAAGGTTAATTTGGGAATAAAGCAGAAGTCTTTACGGTTATAAGTAAATAAAATTTTATTGTTCTCTAAGCAACTAGCGGCTATTAAAGCGTCAGGGATATCAAGTGTATGACTTTTAGCGTATTTAGCAATGAGAGCAAAAGCTTGCTGAGAAACTTTTCATTTAATTGAATTATGGTAAAAAGTGATAAAAATTGCTGTAGTTTTTTTAGCTCTTTATTATTTAATGCACCATAAATTAATTCCATGGCAGAAATAACAGAAACAAACAAAGGTGGAGAGAGTGACTCAACTTGTTTAATGGTTTGTTGATTATTTTTTAATATTTCAATGAGAACATTCGTATCTAGTACCGTGCTATCAAGTACCGTCATTTCCAAGCCTTAGCACGTAATTGTTCTTGGTCAATATCTCTGTCTTGCCAAATACCTGTAAAATCAGATAAATCAAGCTGTTGTTCAGCCGCCTTTTTATTGGCTAATTCTTTTTTAAGTACATTGCGAATATAAGCCGACATTGACAAATTCGTTTGTTGTGCCGCTTTTTTAATTTCACTAATTAAGTCATCTTCAAAATATATTTGTGTTCTATGCATGTGATATCACCTCTTAACAGAACAATAGTAGACTCTTTTTATCATACATCATTATTATACATCACTATTGTGCACTTTATCAATGCAAGCATTTTGCTCATCACTGGCACCGAAAAATTAGTAAATAGAGTTTATTTAATTCATTTTTAATTTAAATGATATGAGCTAGAGGCACTGGGTACAAAGAGGGCTTGGTATAATTTTGTTGCATATTCATCGGTCATACCGGCAATATAATCAGCAATCACGCGATGAGCATTTTCACCATTATTGATGGCTTGTTGCCAGCGTTTAGCGCTGTTATTGGGTAATAGTCTTAATGGATCAGAAGAGAGTGCCTCAAAAAGCTCCATAACAATTTGTTGACCTCGGTATTCAAGCCGTTGAATGCTTGTTTGTTTGATAACAAATTGATAAACAAAGTCTTTAAATATTTGTAGTGCTTGGCTGGTGGTGCTTGGTAGGGTGGCGTTATATTTTAATAAGTCTTCATTAAAGTTAACATCAAAGTCAATACCCAAGTTAGCATCGGCAAAAGTGTCATTTACATTGGTTAGTTCTATGGCGGTGATTAAATAATTTACTAAACCACCAATGGCATCTTTTTGTAAATGATGATGTTCACTAAATAGTTTTTCAGTCAAGTTTTTACTATACTCATTTAGCCAAAGATCGTCTATTTTGGTTAATTTTTCAATGACATGGTGATCAAAATCATTGCGATTAACAACGCCTGTTACTATAGCGTCTTCTAGGTCATGGATGCCGTAGGCAATATCATCTGCTAACTCCATTATTGAGCAATCAAGCGATTTGAAGCGGGTTTTGTGGTGAGTTTTGTCGTTTTTTGATAGCTTAATTTGCTGGAATAAGTTGCGATCTTTTACCGATAAAGGTGATAAAACCCAGTCGATGATATCGGTATCATCGCAATATAAACCTTTAGGTGGATGCCAGTCTTGTGCTTTAAGTTGTCTGTGGCTGGTAAGCTCACTATTTGTTGATTGCTGATTGAGTCTAGCCAATGTTTGCGGGTACTTCATTAATCCTAATAAGGTTCTTCGGGTTAGGTTCATACCGTGCTTTTCACTAAAAGGCTCAAGACGAGCAACAATTCTAAAGGTTTGTCCGTTGCCTTCAAAGCCGCCGTGTTTATGCATCATATAATGTAAGGCAACTTCGCCGCCATGACCGAAGGGTGGATGGCCTATATCATGGGCTAAGCATAAGGCTTCAATTAAGCTGTCGGTGGTGGGAAATAATGCTTGGCAAAGTTCAGGGTATTTACAACGAAGTTGTGCGGTAATTCCTGAGCCAATTTGAGCTGCCTCAAGAGAGTGAGTTAATCGGGTGCGATAAAAATCACTTTGACCACTGCCCATGACTTGGGTTTTTGATTGTAGACGCCTAAAAGCGGCAGAGTGTAATATACGCGCTCTATCTCGTTGAAAAGGATCACGGTGATCTTGTTGTCGTTGTGATACTTTTTTTAATCGGCGCGCTAACCAAAATTCTGTCATTATTCCCTAAGCCTGTTTCTCTGCTGCACTTCAGCGATCAAAGTTTACAATAGCATGCTAATATTAAAATAAATATAAGTCAGCGTTTTTTATGCAGATTAACAGTTATTGAAAGAATTTAATTATTTGATTAAAGAGCTATCATGTTGAATATAATAATGAATTTTATAAAACACATAGGGTTATTTCTACTTTGCCTGTCCATTAGTGCTTTTAGCCAAGCCACAAACGTTATCGAGTTAACGGCAGGTTTATCTAAACCGCCGTTTGTTATTGAAAATGATGCGCAAAACCCAGGTATTCAATTAGATTTAATCAAAGCTATTTTTGCCGAAGAAAACCAAGCTGTAGGTTTTTTGCACGTACCATTGGCACGAAGTTTTACTAGCATTGATAGGTGGCATAGTGATGGCACTATCACCTTACCAAGTGACTATCAGCATGAAAATGTATTTGTTTCAGAACCTTATATTAGCTATCAAAATATTATTGTGACCCTAAAAGAAGACAATTTATCTATAAATACATTTGCTGATTTAAAAGGAAAGAAGATCATTGCTTTTCAAGCGGCGCAAAAATTTTTAGGCGCGGAGTTTGCTCATGCAGTAAAAGAAGCGATAGACTATCAAGAAGTAGCCGATCAAATGCGACAAATTCAAATGTTGTTCGCCAAAAGAACACAGGTTTTAGTGTTAGATATCAGTATCTTTAAACATTTTTTGCATAAGAATGTTGGCAAAGAATATATGAAGCCTTATAAAATTCATCAGCTTTTTATGCCTAGAGTTTACGCTGCAGGTTTCAAAAACAAGCAGCGGCGCGATCAATTTAATCGTGGTTTGAAGAAAATTAAAGCCAATGGTATCTATCAAAAAATTTTAGATAAGTACCTACTTTAAATCTTTGTTAACTGTTCACCACCGAGCCGCGATGCTTCACAGAGGGCTCTTCGAGCCTACACAGAGACTAGTTATTCTCGGTGTAGTTCGTTAGCAAGGCCTACATGGATGTAGGTCACTTAGGTTATGCATGGAGCATATAACCTGCCTCGGTGCTCTCTGTGGTAAATATTTCTAAGATGAATAAATACAATATTTGCTAACTTATTCCTAGACTCTAGGCGTTAGCAATGAAAATAGCTCGTTGCGGAGCCGGGTAGCCTTCAATGGTTTTGCTATTATCTTGGGGATCTAAAAAATCTGATAATGATTCTGTGTCTATCCACTCGGTTTTTCGCTGTTCATCTAGCGCGGTGATATCGGTATTGACCACACGAATGTTAGTAAAACCACAACGCTCTAACCAAGCACACATTGCTTGACTACTGGGCAAAAACCACACGTTGCGCATTTTTGCGTAACGTTCGCCTGGCACTAAAACAGTATTTTCATCACCGTCAACAATTAAGGTTTCTAATACCAACTCACCACCTTTAACCAATTGCGCTTTTAATTGGTAGAGGAAATCGATGGGGGAGCGCCGATGGTATAAAACACCCATGGCAAAAACAGTATCAAAGGCGTTAAGCGCTGGTAATTGTTCAACGCCCAGAGGTAATAAGTTAACGGTATCATCTTGAATGAAATGCTGTACGGCATTAAATTGCATTAAAAATAGTTGCGTGGGATCAATGCCGACAACAAACTTTGCCCCTGCACCGCGCATTCGCCAAAGATGGTAGCCGCTACCGCAGCCGATATCTAAGACATATTTTCCTGATAAGTCGCTGATATGCTCTGCTAATCTGTCCCATTTAAAATCACTGCGCCACTCAGTATCTATATGCAAGCCGTGAATATGGTATGGGCCTTTACGCCATGGTTTGAATTTTTTCAGTAAATTTTCTAAGCGTTTATGCTGACCTTCATTAAAGTCAGCTTTGCTTCCCACTGTAACGCCATGAGATAAGTTGACATTGGACGGCTGAGCTTTAGGGAGCGCCGCTAATGTTTTTTGCCAGTGTTTATATTCGCCATGTAATTCATTTTTTTGCCAGTGATCAAGCTGTGCAGGTAAGCTATTTAACCAATGGCTTAAACGGTTAGTGGCAATTTTTTGGTAGAACTTATTGAAATGGGTCATAAAAATATTATTTTCTTTGTATCAAGGGCTTAAACTATTTTATGGCTATAAAAGATATAAAATTAAAGCACTGAAACCACGGTGAAACATGGCTAAAACCAGCATTAGTTAAACGTTCTATATGTTGCTCGACAGAGTCGGTGCGCATAACGTTTTCTAAGGCGGTACGCTTTTGGGCAACTTCTAACTCGCTATAACCATTGGCGCGTTTAAAGTTATGGTGTAAATCAACCAAATGCTCATCAATGACTGAGTCACCATGAGATATTTTCTCAGAAATGACCAAAATACCGCCTTTATTAATACCACTGGCTATATTCGTGATTAAGGCTTGACGCTCTGATTTTTCAATAAATTGCAGAGTAAAATTAAGCACCACCATTGAAGCGTTGTCAATTTTCACCTCTTGAATATTTGCTTCAATTACCTCGACAGGCGTGTCACCTTTAAAAGCATTAATGTGCATTTTGCAACGCTCAACCATAGCGCTGGAGTTGTCAACGGCGATAATATTGCTTGCCGACACTTTAATACCTTTACGCATAGCCAATGTTGCAGCACCTAACGAACAGCCTAAGTCGTAAACTGCGGTGTTCTCCTGTACAAACTGTTGGCTAAGGTGGCCTATAGTGTCGATAATGGTATTATAACCGGGCACGGAGCGTGAAATCATATCAGGGAAAACTTCAACCACTTGCGCATCAAAAGCAAAATCTTTTACTTGCGCTTTTGGGTTTGAGTATATCAAGTCAGTATTCGTTAAGTTGGAATTAGTTAAGTCGGTATCAGAGTTGTGCATGGTAAATCATTATTTAGCTATGTTGACTTATTTTAACTGATATTAAGGGAGATAAATAACCCTATTTTGATAAAAAACTGACTGAAATTTGCCGTCAAGCTTAGCTTTAGTCATTTGTTGTAATTTGCCGTGATTTAGGAATATCCATCTGCTGAGCCAATATTGCCTTTGCTCATTGCCTTTACTCGTTGTTTTAGAGTAACTATTCACCACCGAGCCGCTACGCTCCACAGAGGCTTTGTTATGCTCGGTGTAGTGCGCTCTCTGTGGTAAATATTTTTGAGCTTAATAAATACTTTTTAGCTAAATAAAGCAGGTAAAGTCAGTGGGGAAAATTATTATTTACTTAATAAGCATTATTAAAGTGAGCTAGGGTGACTTTAGTAATCTTTGCTTTATAATATGCGGCATTTATAGGCTTGCCTTCTTAGTACTTAAGTAATAATTAATCACTATTTAAGCTAAATACTGGCAAGCAGTAGTCCATATTATTATCAAGGCAAAAACTATGCGTAGTCTTTATTGTGGTGAGGTTAACGAATCTCATATTGGTCAAGAAGTCACTCTTTGTGGCTGGGTTAACCGTCGTCGTGACTTAGGTGCTGTTATCTTTTTAGATCTTCGCGACCGTGAGGGTTTAGTACAAGTTGTTTATGATCCTGATTTACCTGAAGTACTCGCTACGGCTAACACATTACGTAATGAATTTTGTGTGCAGTTAAAAGGTAAAGTACGTGCTCGTCCTGAAGGACAAGTAAATAAAGACATGAAAACGGGTGCTATTGAAATATTAGGTTTAGAGCTTACCATTTTAAATAAATCTGCACCCTTACCACTGGATTCAAACCAAGTAAATTCAGAAGAACTACGTTTGAAATATCGTTACCTTGATTTGCGCCGCGTTGAAATGACTGAACGCATGCGTTTTCGCGCTAAAGTCACTTCCAAAGTACGTAGTTCGTTAGAAGCATTAGGCTTTCTCGATATTGAAACACCTATTCTTACCGCGGCAACGCCAGAAGGTGCCCGTGATTATTTAGTACCAAGTCGTACTCATAACGGTAAGTTTTTTGCTTTACCACAGTCACCGCAATTATTTAAACAATTGCTAATGATGTCTGGCATGGAGCGTTATTATCAAATTGTTAAATGTTTCCGCGATGAAGATTTACGTGCTGACAGACAACCTGAATTTACTCAAATAGATATTGAAACGTCATTTATGTCTAGTGAGCAAGTCATGGAAGTTACTGAAACCATGATCCGCGAATTATTCAAAGAAATGTTAGATGTTGATTTGGGTGACTTCCCGCGTATGCCATTTTCTGAAGCCATGACGCGTTTTGGCTCAGACAAACCTGATTTACGTAATCCGTTAGAATTGGTAGATGTTGCCGACTTATTAAAAGAAGTAGAGTTTAAAGTATTCTCTGGCCCTGCCAATGATGAAAATGGTCGTGTTGCGGTAATTTGCGCACCGGGCGGTGCCAAAGCATACTCACGTAAAGGTCTTGATGAATTAACTAAGTTTGTGGGTATCTATGGTGCTAAAGGCATGCCATGGTTAAAAGTGAATGATATCGACAAGGGGATGGAAGGCTTACAATCACCTATCTTAAAGTTTTTGTCTGAAGATGTTGTGTCAGCATTGTTAAAACGTGTTAACGCTAAGTCGGGCGATATTATTTTCTTTGGCTCAGATACCAACACGGTAGTCACTGAATCGTTAGGCGCTTTGCGCTTAAAACTAGGTGAAGATTTAGACCTACTTGAAGGTGACTGGAAACCTTTGTGGGTTGTTGACTTCCCCATGTTTGAAGAAATTGATGGCCGTATGCATGCGCTTCATCATCCGTTTACTGCGCCAACGGATTTAACTCCAGAGCAGCTTGAAGCCAATCCATTAGGTGCTTTATCAGATGCTTATGACATGGTCTTAAACGGTTGTGAATTAGGTGGTGGTTCAGTGCGTATTCATAATCAAGATATGCAATCAGCAGCTTTTAGAATTTTAGGTATTGATGATGAAGAAGCTCAAGAAAAATTTGGCTTTTTACTTGAGGCATTACAATACGGTGCGCCACCACACGCAGGCCTTGCTTTTGGTTTAGACCGACTAGTAATGCTAATGACAGGTGCAAGTTCAATTCGTGAAGTGATGGCATTCCCTAAAACTACCACGGCAGCTTGTCCGTTAACTAATGCCCCCGGTAATGCCAATCCTGCTCAATTAGCAGAGTTAGGTATAGCTACCATTAGCGAAGAAAAGCTGTAGGAGGGAATTTATCCCCGAGTTCTTTTATTTTAAAAAAAATTTTTAAACATTAGAGCTCACGGTTAAAACCGTTCCTACAATCTTAATATGAGTATTATTCTCGGTATAGACCCCGGTTCACGCTTCACTGGTTACGGGGTTATTAAAAAACAAGGTCGCAGCTTTACCTATCTTGGTAGTGGTTGTATCAAAGCGCTTAGTCAAGGTGAAGATCTTGGCTCGCGTTTACAAACCATCTTTGCCGGTGTCTCTGAAATTATTCTACAATTTAAGCCGGATATGTTTGCTATTGAGCAAGTATTTATGGCGAAAAATCCAGATTCGGCGCTTAAACTTGGTCAAGCACGCGGTGCGGCTATTGTTGCGGCAACGAATAATGACTTAATGATTGCTGAATATTCTGCTCGGCAAATTAAGCAAGCTGTGGTTGGTACTGGTGGTGCGGATAAATCCCAAGTTCAACACATGGTTAAAACTATTCTTAAATTACCCGGTACACCACAAGCCGATGCTGCTGATGCCCTAGCGGTGGCGCTGTGTCATGGTCATAGTCATGAAAGTTTAGCAAAACTTAGCGGCCAAGCCCGAAAAACAGTGCGTGGCAGGTTAAGATAAGTTTCTAGGTTCGAGTAGCCAGTTGCGAGTTATTCTAAACTATTCTTTACTGTATAAATATCTAGTGGTATGATTTTGTCATCTTGATTATTTTCTTTAGGTCTACGCTGTGATCGGTCGTTTATCTGGCACTTTAGCCGAAAAATTCCCCCCTGAAATCCTTATTGAATGTGCTGGTGTTGGTTATGAAGTTACCATGCCAATGACCAGTATTTATGCGCTGCCAGAGCTTAATGAGCAAGCGGTCATCTATACTCACTTTGTTGTGCGTGAAGACGCCCAATTGTTGTATGGCTTTGCTAATACTACCGAGCGGAAGTTGTTTCGTTTACTCATTAAAGTCAATGGTGTTGGTCCTAAACTAGCGTTAGCGGTATTGTCAGCTATGTCTGCTGATCAGTTTGTTAGTTGTGTTGCCCATGATGATGTTTCGGGTATTGTTAAAATCCCTGGCGTTGGCAAAAAAACCGCAGAGCGTTTGTTGATTGAAATGCGCGATCGTTTAAAAGATTGGCAAATGACGACATTAACGCCAGCAACTGACGCTATGCCAGTGCAGTTAACTACAGAGCAAACCTTTATAAATGGGCTTAATGACCCTTTTCGTAGTAATAAAGGTGATGCTATTAATGCACTTATTTCCTTAGGTTACAAACAGGCGCAAGCGGATAAAGCGGTAAAACAGGTTTATAGTGAAGGTATGTCGAGCGAAGACATAATTCGCTATTCCTTAAAATCAATGCTGTAAAGTGACTAGAATAAGTAAATTGTAGATCAGGTTTCAGCCTGTCAACTATGTGAAAATACTCAGGAATAAAAATGATAGAAGCAGATCGCTTAATTGAACCCGTCGCTACTGTTGAAGATGAAGGTGTTGATCGCGCTATTCGTCCTAAAATGCTCGCGGATTATACCGGTCAGGCGCATGTAAAAGCGCAAATGGAGATTTTTATTCCAGCGGCAAAAAAGCGTGGCGAGCCACTTGATCACTTACTTATTTTTGGTCCGCCGGGTTTAGGTAAAACCACGCTTGCTAACATTGTCGCCAATGAAATGGGCGTAAATATTCGCACCACTTCGGGACCTGTTTTAGAAAAAGCGGGTGATTTAGCGGCGCTACTGACCAATTTAGAAGAGAATGATATTTTATTTATTGATGAAATTCATCGCTTAAGCCCTGTAGTTGAAGAAGTGCTTTATCCGGCGATGGAAGATTATCAACTCGATATTATGATTGGCGAAGGGCCTGCCGCTCGTTCAATTAAATTAGATTTACCGCCTTTTACCTTAATTGGTGCTACCACTCGCGCTGGCGCATTAACGTCGCCACTACGGGATCGATTCGGCATTGTGCAACGTTTAGAGTTTTATAATGTGCAAGATTTAACGACAATAGTTAAACGCTCAGCGCATTTTTTGAATTTAACCATTGATGAACAAGGGGCGTTTGAAGTCGCTAAACGCTCTCGTGGTACACCGCGCATAGCAAATAGATTACTACGCCGTGTGCGAGATTATGCCGATATTAAAACCCATGGCTTGGTGAATCTAGCGACAGCTGCCGCAGCCCTTGATATGCTAGAAGTAGACACGGAAGGTTTTGATATTATGGATAGAAAATTACTACATGCCATTATTGATAAGTTTATGGGTGGCCCTGTCGGCCTTGATAATGTTGCGGCTGCCATTGGTGAAGAACGTGAAACCATTGAAGACGTGCTTGAACCGTTTCTAATTCAACAAGGTTTTTTACAACGAACACCGCGTGGAAGAATTGCCACCGATAGAGCTTACCAACACTTTTCTATTATTCGCCCAGAAGTTTAAAGATTTTTTAATTGTTCGCCTTCGTTACTCATCTATTATCCGTAGGTGGAATTTATTCGCGCAAGTCTCTAAAAAAACACTTAATTAAGTCGCTAGCGCTTTTGGCGCTTCTGCCATGCTTTAGTCACGCTGTAGCGCCATAAACCTTGAATGCCAAAATAGCCGATAATCGAAAAAACTACCGCTAAAACGCCGCAGCCTAACAAAAATGCTGGTCCTATGGTTGATACGCTATCGACAATCCACTGCCAGCTGGCTTCAAAGTTAAATTCTTGCTTAGGAGCGCCAATGACCCAAGTACCAACCACATAACAAGAATAAAAAATAGCTGGCATGGTAAGTGGATTAGTTAACCATACCAAGGCGATTGAAAGCGGTAAGTTTGAATGTACTAATATGGCAGTGCCTGCCGCTAGTATCATTTGAAATGGCACCGGAATAAAAGCAAAAAATAAGCCAACAGCAAAAGCCTTAGCAACTGAGTGGCGATTCATGTGCCACAAGTGAGGGTTGTGTAATAAGTTACCAAAAATTTTTAAGTATTTATTATCTTTAATACTTTGAGGGTTTGGCATTAAGCGCTTAATTATTTTTTTTGGCATATACTTACTATTATCCGACTTTAGATATGTTTTTCAAACTCACGCTTTAAACAATGCAGGAAGTATTTCATTCGCTATGGATTGGTGGCTAGCTAGTTTTTTTATTGGTGCTATATTGTCACTATTTTTGCCCATAGTGCCAGATCTTTTTCTGCTATTTTTACTTCTTTTACTCTCTATCAGCTTTTTTCACAGCTCTTTAAATTTAAGTAAACCTTTGCGTTTAGGTTCTGGGCTATTATTTGGCGCAATTTGGATGTTATTTATTGCGGCTGATTTCCAATCTTTATGGCACGAAAACAAGCTAAATGTGAAGGAACTGTCGGCTAACAAGCACTGGCTTCAAGGACAAGTGAGCAGTTTGCATGCACTTCAAAAACCACTTGATATTCATACAGGTAAAGCAGATAAAGCAAAGTCAGCTGATAAACGCTTACGTTTTAATTTCAGAGTCACTCACTTTAATCAGCAGAAATTAACAACACCGGTACTGTTACGTTTAAGCTGGAATAATGCTTCATTGTTTTTGCAACAAGGACAAACGGCGCTGTTGAAAGTGAAATTCAAACCCGCCCATGGTTTGGCTAATGTAGGTAGTTTTAGCTATCAAACTTGGCTTAACAGTAAAAATATAAGCGGTACTGGTTATGTGATTAATCATAAGGATAATCAGCTATTAGTTGCTCAACGTACGGTGCGGCAGCAACTCTTTAGTCAATATAAAAATCTCTTGCCTGATCATGAATTAGCGCCGTTATTACTGGCACTAGGTTTTGGCTCTCGTAGTGAGTTAACTAAAGACTTATGGCAAGTGTTACAAGCCACAGGAACAGGGCACCTTATTGCTATTTCTGGTTTGCATATTGGCTTAGTGGCAACGGGGAGTTATTTCTTCATTATGTTACTGATTCGTATCTTGCCATTAAACTTTTTGTTGAAAAGTCAGCAATTTCAAACAATGAATATTCGCTATGTTGCTATCGGGCTTAGCATGATGGTGGCACTGAGCTATGGCTACTTAGCGGGTTTTTCTTTACCCACTATTCGTGCGTTGCTGATGTTAAGCCTTTATTGGTGTACGCGTTTATTGACAATAAAAATATCGGTAAAACGTTGGTTGTTGATAACCCTATTCTTGTTAACACTCACCACACCTTTTAGTTTGTTTAGTGCAAGTTTTTGGTTATCTATTTATGCGGTTACTATTATTTTTCTTACGCTTTGGCGATTTAAAAACTTTATTTCAACCGGTCGAAAATCATGGCGCTTTATCAAAGGGCTTATTGTTATTCAACTCAGTTTAACCTTACTATTATTGCCAGTTAGCGCGCTGTTTTTCCAACAAATAACGGTGCTGGCCTTATTCGCTAATATTATCGCTGTGCCTTGGATGAGCTTTTTAAGTATTCCATTATGTTTATTGTCAGTGTTACTGATGCCAATCTCTGAAACGTTATCTCAGTTCTGTATTTGGCTTTGTTTAGAGTCTGTGCAAGCTATTTGGCATTACTTGCACTATTTATCAGCTCAGTCATGGGCGTTAATTGAGCTTACCAACGCTGATGTTCAATTATTAGTTATTGTTGGTGTGCTTAGTATCGGGCTGTTGTCTTTTCAGCCCCGATTTATGATCAATTATAGAATTATCACTGTGTTGGTTTGTTGTTTAGCCATACTTTTTGGGGCATGGCAATTAGATAGACAAGCCAGCGCTAAGTCAGTTAATGATTCAAAAAACTGGCAACTTGTTGTCTTTGATGTTGGTCAAGGGTTGTCTATATTGATTAAAAGTCAGGGTAAGGCCATTTTGTATGATACGGGCGCATCGTATGCCAGTGGCTTTAATATGATCGATGCGGTTGTGCTACCTTATCTTCAACACGTCGGGATAAAAAGCTTAGACAAAGTCATTATTAGTCATAGTGATAATGATCACGCTGGTGGTTTAGCTATTTTGCAACAATCTATCGACATAAATGAATTAGTTTATAATGCTAATAGCAATGAAAGCAGTGGTATTTGCCAACAAGGCCGTTCTTTTTATTGGCAAGGGCTGACGTTTGAGATGTTATGGCCTGAAAGTAGAGTCGCTAAAGAAAATGATGACTCTTGTGTGCTGCTTATTACTGATGGTAAACATAAGGTCTTGCTTACGGGCGACATTTCTAAAAAAGTAGAAGCTGAACTAATACGAAAATATCCACAGTTGCAAGCCGATATCTTAGTGGTGCCACATCATGGCTCAAAAACCTCATCAAGTGCTGAATTTATCGCGCAATTAAACCCCAAAATAGCCATTGTCAGTGCTGGTTTTTTAAATCGCTGGGGCATGCCCGTTGCTGAAGTTGTTAAGCGTTACCAACAACATAATGTGCCCTTGTTCAATAGTGCCGAATCAGGGCAAGTGATTATTAAATTCTCTAAAAAAGGCATGGTCAAACAAACTTATCATGATGATTTATGGCCATTTTGGTTTGCAAATTAACTTAGTGAATAGAAAAAGTTGGTTGTTGAAAAGGAATAACGTTAAAATCAAGCTATTGTGATTATATCAAAATGCAGTGAGACAATTCCTCCCATGGCAAAACCGTTAACAGCCACCACGTGGCAAAATTTTAAACGTCTACTTAGCTATGCTAAACCCTATAAACTAGGTTTTATTGCCGCTCTTATAGGGATGTTAGGCTATGCCGCGATTGATGTTTATTTTTTATCAAAACTGCAACCGTTAATTGATGAAGGTTTAGAAGGTGCTAATCCTGACTTTATGAAATGGGCGCCGTTATTTGTGGTGGTCGCCTTTATTTTTCGTGGACTTTTTCATTTTGTCGCTAATTATTGTCTCGCTTGGGTGGGAAACCACGTAGTAACCGATTTAAAACAGCATTTATTTGAACATATTATGACTATGCCTGTTGCCTTTCATGATAAAGAGTCAACGGGGAGCTTAATTTCTAAACTGACTTATGATACCGAGCAAGTGTTAAATTCGGTTAGTAAATCTATCTTAGTGATTGTTCAACAAAGTGCCTTTATTTTGGGCTTAATTGGCTTGATGTTTTATATCAGTTGGCAGTTGTCGGTGATTTTTTTGCTGATCACACCGCTCATTGCCATTATTGTTAGTATTGTTTCTAAGCGTTTTCGTAAGGTAAGCAAAAGTATCCAAGGGGCGATGGGAGAAGTGACCACCGCGGCAGAGCAAACGTTTAATGGCCATAAAGTCGTGCTGACCTTTGGTGGCCAAGAAAAAGAATTTAGCCGTTTTGAGCAAATAAATAAAAATAACCGTCAGCAACGCATGAAGTTGGTGGCTACCAAAGCCAGCAGCGTCCCTGTTATTCAAATCATTGCTTCTTTTGCTTTAGCTTTTGTTTTTTATGCCGTCAATACCGACAGCTTGCGTGAAAGTATTTCAGCGGGCAGTTTTATCAGTGTTATAACCTATATGACTATGCTGTTAAGACCCTTAAAAATGCTCACTAATGTTAATAGTGAGTTTCAAAAAGGCATGGCCGCTTGTGTAAGTGTTTTTTCTGTATTAGATCAAGACAAAGAAAAAGATGCTGGCCGTAAGCAGCTGACGAAAGCGCAAGGGAAAATAGCCTTTAAAAATGTTGATTTTGCTTATGATTACCACACCAATAACGTAGAGCATAAGTGGGCACTTGATAATATTTCATTCGAGTTAAATCCGGGAGAAACATTAGCCTTGGTCGGGCGCTCAGGTAGTGGTAAATCGACGGCTAGTGCCTTGTTGCTTCGTTTTTATGATGCTAGTCAAGGTGAGGTGTTGATTGATGATGTTAATATTGAGCACTATCCTTTAAAAGACTTACGTCATCAGTTCGCTTATGTTTCTCAGCAAGTGGTGCTATTTAACGATACCCTCGCTAACAATATTGCTTACGGTAATGCCAAGGCGAGCAGAGAAGACATTATAGCGGCAGCTAAAAGCGCCCATGTGATGGAATTTGCCCAGCAAATGACGCAAGGTTTAGACACGAATATTGGTGAAAATGGGGCTTTACTTTCGGGTGGGCAACGACAGCGAGTGGCTATTGCTAGGGCACTGTTGTGCGATGCACCTTTTCTCATTTTAGATGAAGCAACTAGCGCTTTAGATACCGAGTCTGAACGTCATATTCAAGATGCTTTACAAGCCTTGCAGAAAAATAGAACTTCTATTGTTATTGCCCATCGACTGTCGACCATAGAAAATGCCGATAAAATAATTGTGATGGAGCAGGGTAAAATTGTTGAACAAGGTAATCATCAATCCTTGCTCGATAAAAAAGGTGCTTATGCACAACTACACCGTTTTCAATTCGAGTCATAACGTTAATGTGGAGTTGATGTGCGCTTAATTGAAAAAGTATGGTTTAAAAACCACCCAGCAAAGTATTACTTAGTGCCTTTATTATTGCCGTTAACGGGCTTGTTTTATTTGCTTAGCTCTGCAAGAAGGCTAGCTTTTCGTTTGGGTTTGATGAAATCTTATCAAATAGACAAAACTGTTATTGTTGTTGGCAATATTGGTATTGGCGGTAATGGTAAAACACCTGTGGTCTTGCATTTAGTTGAATTAGCTAAAACGTTAGGCCTAAAGCCTGGGGTTATTTCTCGTGGTTATGGTGGTACAGCCGAAATTTATCCCTATTTACTTGATAACAACAGCACCACTAGCCAAGCAGGTGACGAGCCTATTTTAATCTATCAGCGTTGCAACGTGCCAGTTGTTGTTGGCGCAGATCGTGTGGCTAATGCACAAATGTTGGTTGAACTAGGCTGCGATATTATTATTAGTGATGACGGCCTACAACATTATCGCTTAAAGCGTGATTTAGACATTATTGTTATTGATGGTAAACGCCAGTTTGGTAATGGTTTATTATTGCCAGCAGGTCCCTTGCGAGAAGGCGTTTGGCGTTTGCAACAGGCTGATATGCTTATTTATAATGGTAGCAAGCCTAATGAACTTGCAATAACGAATAACAATAGCTCATTATTAATGAAATTAGCGGCAAGTGAAGTTATTCACATCAAGACCGGAAAAAAATTACCATTAACAACCTTTTTAAAGCAATGGCAAAATATTAATGCCGTTGCTGGTATTGGCGATCCGCAGCGTTTTTTTGATACGCTACAAACGCTTGGTTTTCATTTAATGAAGCAACAAGGTTTTGTTGACCATAAAAGTTTCACGGTTGATGACTTTAATCAATTTAATCAATTTAATCACTTTAAAGTAATATTACCGCTATTAATGACCGAGAAAGATGCGGTAAAATGCCGAGCATTCGCACAAGATAACTGGTGGTATCTACCCGTCAATGCTTTATTTTCTGAGCAAGATGAGCACGTAATACGACAAAAAATACAAGTAATAGCGACAAACTAAGCAAAATAAAACTAAGTAAAGTAAAATTAAGTAAAATAAACATAGAGAATAAAATCATGGCGTTCGATACAAAATTAATGGAAATATTGGCTTGTCCTGTCTGCAAAGGCAAACTTGACTACAACAAAGAGCAGCAAGAGCTTATCTGTAAATTTGATAAATTGGCTTACGCAATAGATAAAGATATTCCTGTGCTATTAGAAAGTGAAGCTCGTCATCTTTCAGTCGATAGCTCAGCTGATGCTTCGGTTAACGCAGAATAGGAATAGACTATGACTGTCGCTACTAATGCCGCTACTAATACCTCTACTACAGAGGTAAGATCGTTTGTTGTTGTTATTCCTGCTCGTTATCAATCATCGCGCTTACCCGGTAAGGTGCTGGCCGATATTGCCGGTAAACCCATGATCCAATGGGTGGTTGAAAAGGCAAAGCTAAGTGGCGCCAGCAAAGTGATTGTAGCAACCGACAATGATGACGTTGAGCAAGTGGTTAAAGGCTTTGGTGGTGAAGTATGCAAAACACGTAGCGATCATCAATCAGGCACTGAGCGTTTAGCTGAAGTGATGGAACAATATCAATTTAGTGATAATGAAATTATCGTTAATGTGCAGGGAGATGAACCTTTTATTCCCCCTGAGAATATTGCTCAAGTGGCTGATAATCTTGCTGCTCAAGACCAAAGTAACAATCAAAAAATTGCGCGTATGTCGACCTTAGCCATTAATATTGACTCCGTTGCAGAAGTCTTTAATGCCAATGCGGTGAAAGTGTTAACCGACAAAGATGGCTATGCCTTGTATTTTAGTCGTGCCACCATTCCTTATGATAGAGCGCGTTTTTTAGGTAACAATAATATTAATGATATTGGCGAATTCTATTTACGGCATGTGGGTATTTACGCCTATCGAGCAGGCTTCATAAAAGATTATGTTAGTTGGCCTACTAGCCAATTAGAGCAAATTGAGGCGCTTGAGCAATTAAGAGTGCTTTATCAAGGTGAGCATATTCACGTGGCAGTAGCAAAAGCTAATGTGCCGGTAGAAGGGGTAGACACCCCTGAAGATCTTGAGAAAGCAAGAGCTTATGCTGCAAGTTTGTAGTGCTTTAACTACTTTTCAAAAAGAGAAAATTATGTATACCTTAGATCTAAACCAAATGAGCCAGAATGAGTTTTTAACAAAGTACTGGCAAAAAAAGCCTGTGCTTATTCGCCAGGGTTTTAAAGATTTTGTTGACCCTATTGCTGCTGATGAATTTGCTGGTATTGCCATGGAAGAAACGGTGCAATCTCGTTTGGTTGCTAAGAAAGATGGCCAGTGGCAGGCAGAGTTTGGTCCGTTTGAAAGTTATGAACACTTAGGTGAACGTGATTGGTCTTTAGTGATCCAAGCGCTTGATAATTTTTCTGAAGAATCGGCTGAGCTCATTGAACCCTTTCGCTTTTTACCTCATTGGCGTTTAGACGATTTAATGGCAAGTTTTGCTATGCCGGGCGGTGGTGTTGGTCCACATATCGATAATTATGATACTTTTATTTGCCAAGGCTCAGGTAAACGCCATTGGCGAGTGGGTGACAAAGGTCAGCACAATGAAGTTATCGCTCATGAAGCCTTGTTACACGTTGAAGCCTTTGATGCCATTATTGATGTTGAGCTAGCGGCGGGCGATATTTTATATATTCCACCGGGGTTTCCCCATGAAGGTATTGCGTTAGAACCTTCTATGAGCTTTTCAATAGGTTTTCGTGCTAACTCTGCCATCAGTTTGTTAAGTGGTTTTGCCGATCATCTTATTGATAATGATTTAGGTAACCAGTTACTTACAGATGCTAATAGGCAAACGACCCAGCATAGTGGTGAAATTACCACTAATGATTATGCAAACATTAAGCAGCAACTGCAAAATTTGCTGGATGACGATCAAGTGTTTGAAAACTTTGTCGGTAAGTTTTTAACGAGTGCCAAGCATGAGCTTGATTTAATGCCTAGTGAAGAACCTTTTGCTCAAGATGAAGTGAGTGAGTTATTAGCTATTCATGCCATTAAGCGTTTAGGTGGCTTAAGAGCCTTCTATTTTGAAGGTTCTGTTGCAGACAATGTTGCTGACGGTGTTTGTTATATTAATGGTGAGCAAGTTACCTTTGCCCCAGAAATTGCGCCAGCGATTAAATTACTCTGTGATCAACTTGTTGTGATGCCTGAAGAACTGACACCATGGCGTGATAATGAACATTTTGTTAGCTTAATGGTTGAGTTGCTTGATCAAGGCTATTGGTTTTGGACTGAAGCCGAATAACTACTATAGAAAACAACTATTATTAAAAATAACTATGCGTCTTGATAAATTTATTTGTAAAAGTACTGAACTAACGAGAAACGAAGCAAAAAAACTGCTCAAAAGTGGTGAAGTTCGTGTAAATGATGAGGTGGCTAAAAATGCAGCGATGCAGGTTCATGAAAATAATAGCATAACCATTGATGGTCAAGTATTAAGCGCTAGAACCTCTCGCTATTTTATGCTGCATAAAGTCGTTGACTCAATTTGTTCGAATGTGGATGAAGTTTATCCTTCAGTATTACATTTTCTGGAGGTGGATAAAGCTTTTGATTTACATATTGCCGGTCGACTCGATGCTGACACTACCGGCTTAGTGTTAATTACCGATGATGGCCGATGGTCGCACAATGTAATCTCACCGAAAAAAGACTGTCAGAAAACCTATAGAGTATGGCTAAGAAATGCTCTTTCAGCGGACAAAGCTGCTGATGTTATTGAGCAATTCAAGCAGGGTGTACAATTACAAGGGGAATCGTCTTTAACTCGCCCCGCCATTTTAGAGCTAGTTTATAACAGTGACTTGCCTAGTAGAGTGTCTAGTCGGGTATCTAACCAAAAACTTGATGAAGAGCTTGATACAGAACCTAACAGCTCTGTTGATGAAGTATTATTAACCATTACCGAAGGTAAATATCATCAAGTTAAGCGCATGTTTGCTGCGGTAGGTAATAAAGTGGTTGGTTTGCACCGAGAACAAATTGGCGGAATAAAACTTGCTGATCTACCCGCAGGGCAGTGGCGGGCTTTAACACCAACAGAAGTGGCATTGTTTAGCTAGCTTTGTTTTTAAGCTGAGCTTACTTATAAAAAGGGCAAGTAATGAATAATTCATTTACTTGCCCTTTTTTTATTATTTCGATGCCTTTGACTTATAGTCTATCAAGTAAGGCTTCAGTGAAGTCAGTCGTACCATGAGTACCACCTAAATCACGAGTAGTGCGATCGCCACTGGCAATTACATCAATTAACGCTTTTCTTATTTTCTCTGCTTTATCGCCCATTTCTAGATATTCAAGCATTTGTAAGGCGGCTAATATAACCGAAGTTGGATTAGCTAAGTTTTTGCCAGCAATATCAGGAGCACTGCCATGAACGGCTTCAAAAATGGCACAATCTTCACCAATGTTTGCGCCCGGCGCCATCCCTAAACCGCCCACTAAGCCAGCACAAAGATCAGATAAAATATCACCAAAAAGGTTGGTGGTAACAATAACGTCAAACTGCTCAGGGTTCATTACAAGTTGCATGCAGCAGTTATCAACAATCATTTCAGTTGACTCAATTTCAGGGTAGCGCTGAGCTACTTCACGAGCAACTTTTAAAAATAAACCTGATGTTGATTTTAAAATGTTAGCTTTATGAACCGCGGTTACTTTTTTACGACCTTCTTTACGGGCAGTTTCATAGGCAAAAGTTAATATTTTTTCAGCACCATCTCTGGTGACAACACTCATTGCTTCGGCTTGTGTACCGTCATCCGACACTACTTGGCCAACACCTGAGTACATACCTTGAGTATTTTCGCGTACGGTTAATATATCAATGTTCTCGTAGCGAGCTTTTGTACCTTTAAAAGACAATACTGGGCGTAAGTTTGCGTATAACTTAAACTGTTTGCGTAAGGTGACATTAATAGAGGTAAAACCTTCCCCAACAGGCGTAGTTAATGGTCCTTTTAAGGTGATTTTATTTTTTTCGATAAGGTCCATGGTTTCTTGCGGAACTAATTCACCGTGATTCTCTAATGCGGTTAAACCAGCATCAGCATATTCATAAATGAAATTACAGCCCGCTTTGTCTAATACTTTAATCGTCGCTTCAATAATGCTTGGACCAATGCCGTCGCCGGGGATCACTGTGATAGTTTGCTGAGTCATTTATTTCACCTTGTAATATTTATGTGTAACTAGCCATATTTGTCTAGCCTGAATGAGTTAAGTTAGCATTAGCTTATGTAATTTAAAAAGTAAGCGGACGCTGAACTGCCTAGCTAAGTGAGCCGCCTAGCAGGTTTATGGTGCGCTTTATATCATGTAAAAGGCCTGTAAGCGAGCTTGAAAGTTTACTTAACACCTTTAGTTTATCGAATAATAGCCAATGCAAATAGTTTATCGAATAATAGTAAGTGTAAATGCTAATCGCATCAAGGTTACTTTAGTCTATAGTTGTTACCGTATTTTCATGTACTTGATGATTATCAATAATTCCCCAGTTTTTTGGGTAATTATCACCTAAACCAATCTCTTTAAGAGCACCATTAACAAACAGTAAAAAAGTACATTCATCTTGTGTGGTAATACCATCAGATTTTACATGTTGAGTTCGGTAAAACATTACCTGAAAATTATTTTGGGCAACTTTTCTTGCTTCGGTGATATCTGGGCTACCGAGCTGCTTAAGCGCTTGGTCAAAGGTAAATTGTTCAATGTTAAGTTTGGCAATAAACTGACGGTTGTAGGCTTCTCTGTCTTTCCATGCCATTTTGTCAGGGCTATCATCATAGAAAAACATCACCAAAACGACAAAAATCCCATAAACAGCCAGGGCAAGAAGGATACGAGTAATTACTTTTTTGTTCATTTTTTATCTCTAAAATTCTAAAATATAGTACAGCTTATTAATGCAGCTTACCGTGCAAATAATACCGATAGGAATAATAGCTAGATTTAAAGGGAGTTTAAAGTTTTTGCTGCTTTTTGTTGTCATCAACTGTTAATGTTGAATTTTCTATGTCACTTTTCTTTACACTTAGGCTCTCTAAACGTAGGTCTTTTAAATTAAAGCCCAACGGAATGTCTTGCTTAAAAGTGAGTAACTTTCTGCTTAACGCGATTTGATCTTCGCTTTGACTGAGTTTCTCTTTTATTACCGGTTTTATTTCATCACTATTTATAATAGCGCCAAGAGAGCCATACTGATTTAATAAGCTGGCTGCGGTGATTTGTCCTATACCGGCAACACCAGGGATTTTATTGGTGTTATCACCGGTGAGTGTCCATAAATCGATAAGTTGTGCGGGTTTAACATCAAATTTATTTTTGACATGCTGCTCATCTAAATAGCGGCGGTTGAAATAGTCGTAAACACGAATATTAGTATTTAATAACGATAAGAAACCTTTATCGGTAGAGATAATGGTGACATTTTGGCCATGAAGTGCCATTTTTGTGGCGAGAGTCGCAATTAAGTCATCGGCTTCATCGTCTTCTGATACTAATGAGTCAACGTAATGCTGCATAAAGGCATCTTGAATATTGCTAAGCTCATTGGCTAAATGTGCGGGCATTTTTTTGCGGCCTTTTTTATAGTCAGGGTACAATTTATAGCGCCAACAAGGTTGCTGGCTATCAAACACCGCTAAGGCATGGCTTGGCTGTTGTAAAGCTAATATATTTTCTAGTGCTTTGGTGCAAGCATTCTGTGTGTTGAATAAAACCTGCTTCTGGGTTTTTTCAGCCAGCTCATGCTCTATTTGAGTTTTGCTTTGAACAAAAGGACGTTCTTGTACGGCATAAATTCGTCGAATTAAATTCAAAGCATCTATCAAAACTAAATGAGCTGACACTGATTACTCCTCTATGACTTTATAGCAGGGTACATATTCACTGCCGGGTAACTTCATACGTTGTTGGCTAACAAAAGAGGCGAGTAATTTATCCATTAAGCTCATAATCTTTTTGTCGCCTGAGATCATAAAAGGTCCGTGTTTTCGAATGGCTTTAATGCCACCTGATTTGACATTTCCTGCCACTATACCAGAAAAAACTCTGCGTAAATTTGCTGCTAGTTCTGCGGTAGATAGTTCATGGCTAATATTCAATGCCGACATGTTTTCATGGTTTGGCTCGAACGGCTTTTGAAAGTCATCGGTTATTTCTAATGACCAATTAAAGTGAAAAGCATCTCCGGTTTTTTTACGATTGGCTAGTACTTGCACTAAGCCCTCACTCATTACTTTTGCCACTTGTTGGGCGTCATCTATAATTATTTTATATAACTGTTGCGCTTCTTTGCCTAACGTTGCGCCAATAAAGGCGTCTATTTCAGTGAAGTAATCACTGGCACTGCTTGGGCCTGTTAATATGATAGGTAGCATTTGTTCTTTGTTTTGCTCATTTAATAATATCCCTAAAACATACAGTAATTCTTCTGCTGTACCTGCACCACCAGGAAAAATAATTAAACCATGAGACATACGCACAAACGCTTCTAATCGTTTTTCTATGTCAGGCATAATGACTAGCTCATTAACGATAGCGTTAGGAGGCTCGGCAGCAATAATACTGGGTTCAGTTAATCCTATATATCGACCCGTTTTATTACGTTGTTTGGCATGACCTATGGTCGCTCCTTTCATTGGGCCTTTCATTGCCCCTGGGCCGCAACCGGTGCATATATTAAAATTACGCAGGCCGAGTTCATAACCTACCGCTTTAGTATATTTATATTCATTATGCTTGATCGAGTGACCGCCCCAACAGGTGACAAGGCGAGGCTCGGTTTCGGGTAAAATTGTATCGGCATTGCGCAATATACTAAAGGTGGCATCGGTTAAGGTTTCTGGGATGCAATGCATGTTTTGATAACGATTTTTAATAAATAAAATATCGCGTAACACGGCGGATAGATGCTCCCTAATACCACGGATTATTTTACCATCAACAAAGGCATGCTCTGGTGGGTTTTCAAGATTAATTTTAACTCCTCGTTCGCGGCGGAGTACTTGAATACTGAAATCTTTGTGTTGTTGATAAATCACTTCAGCATCATCAGAATGGCTGCCGGCATTAAGTACGGCTAGTGAACAGTTGCGATATAAGTTATAAAGTTCACTGGTAGAAGATTGCTGAAGTTGATCTACTTCTGCTTGCGAGAGTATGTTCATTGTACCAACGGGGTTAAGCTGAGTATGCATAACGCTTCCTTATAGGTTGGTTATTAGAGAGTATCTATGGCAGGTATATTACTTGATTTTTTCCTTCTGCTTTGGCCTTATACATAGCCTCATCAGCACGTTCAAAAGCAATGTGGATATTATCCTCGGGTTTTATATGGGTGACGCCGATAGACAGTGTAATGCTAACTTTATTATTTTTAAATTTAAAAGGTAAACGTGCAATGCTTTTGTTTAGCGCATTCAGCTCGTTTACCACAGCTGGCTTTTTAATATTAGCGTAAATAAGTACAAATTCTTCACCGCCATAACGGGCAACAAAAGTATCATCAGAGACTTTTTTCTGTATGGTGTTAGCAATAACTTGTAGGGTTTTATCGCCAGCGGTATGACCGTAGGTATCGTTGATGTTTTTAAAGTTATCTATGTCTATTACGACTAAGGCAAGCTCATAAGGTTGGTGATAAAAACGTACCATGGCTTTAGTGAAGTAGTCATCAAAAGCGGCTCTATTGTTAAGCTTGGTTAGTGCATCTTGCATGCTTTTACGTTGTTGCTCTATTAATTTGGCTTCAAATTCTTGGCTTTGAACTTCGAGCTTATCAACTTTTTTAGCCATTTCATCTAACTGACTAGTCAGTATTGCTTGGCTTTTCTGCTCAAAGTTAGATTTTTGTTTTAACGTCGATGCGATGGTTTGCAGTTTTAAATTAATATCTACTTTCATTTGCTCTAACGGCATGTTTTTTTTGACGGTACTCGTCATGTCGAGCAGTTGATCTTGAAGTTTTAAATTGATTCTTTCGTTAGTATCTTGTGACTTTTGGCAGGTTGATAAGGTCTTTTTAACCGCGCTTTGTACTATTGTTAAGGTCTCACTTAGTGTGCTTAAAAAGTTTTTAGCACTGTCACGTTCATTTTTTAAGTCAGCAACAATGACATCAAAAATTTCGATGAAATGCTCCAAAAGATCATCATTAGACGTTTCACAAATAAGTCTTTTATTTATCGATAATAGCTCTTTAGTATGTTGTGTTGATAGTTGTAACTTACTTAAACAAGTCGATATTTTCTCTATTAAAGCGGTATTGATTGCCGCGCTTTTGCTTTCAGCAGAGTCTGCTGTTGTGGCTTGGGTTGGCTGTGGTGTGTTGGCCAATAAGCCGCCTTTTGGTCTATCATTTTTTGATTTTAATGAAAAGTCATAAAACTCTAACAATTGAGAAAATAAGGGAATATATTGAGTAAGGCTATCTTTAGTGGTTTGAGTTTCTTTTAACAATGCCCGTAATTTACGGCGTAAATTCTCAGGAAGGCCATTGATTTTTTGTAAGTTTTTACCTGTATGATTAAACTGTTGATGAACTTTCGCTATGTTTTGTTCATTGGTAACAGTATGGCGTTGTAATAGTTTGGATATTTCAGCTATTTTATCTTCAATATCAGCAATTGGTGCTGATTTGGTGAGTAGCACTCTAAGTTGAGCCAAACGATTGTCTAACTCAATATTTAAGCCTTTTGATACATGAGACAGTTTACTAATAAATTGAATTAGTAAACTCGATTGGGCGGTAAAGTCTTCTTCAAGTAAGGCCCTAGATTCTATTGCTGCATTAAGTTTGTTTTTTAATGCTTTCATTTGGTCAACAGCAACAGTTTTGGTATTCATATAAGATGCAAATCCTTATCCAATATTTTATCTGTAGAGCTAAAGGTATCTAGCTCCAAACCCCTCTATGATAATTTACAACATAATCAAAGAGATTGTTAGTCGGTATTGTAAAATAGTAATAATAATGTCGATTTTTTTTACATTTTTTACTTATGATTAACTACCTAGTTAACTTGCTATAAATTAAGTTAACTAGGTAGACTATAGACATTCAATTTATTTTCTAAAGGAAGTTTAGTTAAAAATGACTAAAATAGCGCGTTTTATTTTGCCATTATTGAGTATTATGGCAACTCTTTTACTGAGTGCTGTGGCAAATGCCCAAACCAGTGTTTCGGTGGCAATTAACATTGAACAACCTCAGCACCATTATGCCAAAGTAACCTTAACGTATGATGATTATGCCAAGCAGCAAGCAATGTTTCATTTACCTACTTGGCGAACAGGTCGTTATGAAATTATCAACCTTGCTAATGGTATTCGTGAATTTTCTGCGGTTGATGGTGAAGGCAATCCGTTGCCATGGCAAAAAATAGCTAAGGATAGCTGGCAAGTTAGTGATACTTTGCACAAACAAGTCAAAATAAGTTATCAAGTTTATGCTAACCAATTAGGGCAGCGTACCCGTCATATTGATGATAGTCATGCTTTCATTGATGCTTCAACGGTGGTGATGTATAGCGATATTACCCGCTCTCAGCAGCATATTATTGATTTATCTGTTCCTGCGACATGGCGTAGTGTTTCAGGTTTAGAGGCGGGTGAAAATAATCAGCAATTTATTGCCCAAAACTATGATGTTTTAGTCGACTCGCCTATTGAAACAGGTGTTAATGAGCACCATCAGTTTACTGTAAACGGCCGAGATTATGAGTTAGTTATTTGGGGGCAAGGTAATTATGATAGCTCAAAAATGGTGGCCGACTTAAAAGTGTTGGTACAGCAAAGTCAGTCTATTTGGCAGGGTTATCCATTTAAACGTTATGTATTTATGGTGCACGCCACTAGCGGTGCCAGAGGGGCGACCGAGCATCTAAATTCAACGATAATACAAACCTCACGTTTTAAGTTTTCAGCAAGAAAAGACTATTTAAGGTTTATATCAACCGCCGCCCATGAATTTGTTCACACTTGGAATGTGAAACAGTATCGTCCTAAAGGGCTAGTTCCATACAATTATCAGCAAGAGAATTACTCAACGCTACTCTGGTTAAGTGAAGGTTCAACGAGCTATTTGCAAAACCAATTGTTACTACGCGGCGAATTAATGTCGAGTAAAGAGTTTTTCGAAAGTTTAGCCAAACGTATTACCGGTTACTTGCATAAACCGGGTAGACAAAGTCAAACCATTGCAGAAAGTAGCTTTGATAAGTGGTTAGAAGAGGGCGGAGACTATGATAAAAACCATAGTGTTAATATCTATTCGGAAGGGTTTTTAGTCTCTTGGTTGCTCGATTTTTCAATCATTGAAAAAACAAAACTTGAAAAGAGTTACCGTGATGTTCATAACATCTTGTATCAAGACTATAAAATACCAAAGAGCTTTGATGAAAATGATTTACTTACGGTTTTAAAACAAGTAACTAATGATGATTATAGTGCTTGGTGGCAAGCCAATATTCATGGTTACGCAGAGACTGATTTTGATAGCTTATTGGCAAAAGCTGGTTTGAAAATGTCTTATGGTGATGATAAAAAAGTGAAGCAACAGGCGTGGACAGGCATTAAAACTAAAAAAGATAATAATGGTTTACATATTGTTAGTGTTGAAAAAAATAGTCCTGCTTGGCAAGCAGGATTGACTATTAAAGATGTTGTTGTTGCTGTTGATGGTTTGCGCATGAAGGATAAAGACTTAAGCGTGCGTTTGAAAAACTTTAAACCGCAAGATCGCCTGAGCATTACCTTCTTCCGCCGTGATGAATTAGTGACTCGTATGATTATTCTTGGCGAAAAACCCAAAAACAAGCTGAAGATAGTACCTATCAAAAATGCCAGTAAAACACAGCAGGCTTTTTTCAAACAATGGACGGGTATCGCCTTTCCTAGTAAATAAAGTGCTTTAAAGAGCCTGTAACAAAATCTGTGTAAATACCGATTTTAAATATAGTCCGATATACGGTCTTTGAATTTAATCATAAATTGATTCAAGGCCGTTTTTTTATTGCTTGCCTTGCACTTAACCCCACCGGCTAGCCATTTTCTTTATGCCAGTTAATAAGATCTTGTTGGGTATCAATATCTATAGCCGCATTTGGCAATGATACTGCTTGAAGCTTGTCTTTATTCTTATGTAAAAGTGCTTTGGCACCTTTATCACCTGCTAAACTCATTAATTGCGTAAAGTAATGTTGAGGGAAAATAGCCGGAGGCATAATATCAAGGCCAGCGTTGGCGCAAATCAACTTCTCAGGCGTTAATATTGATTGTTCAATCAGCCGAGTATAATCATCGGCAGTTAAAGAAACTTGATCAGCCAAGGTGATCATTATATGACTAGTACACTCATCACTGCTGATAGCACTGTCATTATGGTTGATGACTCTCTCAACCGACTGGGCAATAGTATGGCCTAAGCCTAGATGAGCATCTGGACAATTAAGCAGTGAACATTGTTTGCCGATTACCGCTGCTATTTGCTCATGATAGCCACCTGTTGCTATATTCAGCTTACTTTTAGCTATTTTTAGTACGGATAGTGATGTGGTTAGTTGTTGTAAAACATGTTGAATTATAGGTGTCGAATAAGCTTTACCATTTCGCTGCTTTTTTAGCTTTGCTAATAGCTTAATGGCTGCAAACCGTTCACTTTTACCGGCAGCGAGAATAATTACCTGCAAGTTATAGCAACTGTTGCTCATAAAACTTGGCTCATTGACTGCGCCTTTTTTCCATATAAACTTGCATGACACTCGCTGAGTATTGATAGCGCGATGCTCTCAGGCAATGTGCCACCAATATCTAAACCCGAGGGACCAGCGAATTTAAATGGCAAAGACTTTTCTTCATATTCACCTGCAATTTGGCTTTGAATTTTTGCTTGAGCAACGACTTGCTGTCGTCTGTTTTCAGGACCAAGCAAGGCGAGATATTGAAGCTTTGATGTGGAAAGTGCCTTTAATGCTTGCGCATCAATCACTATATTATGACTCATTAATATTGCGGCATTAACGTCTTTTTCTAATGCAAAAGTAGTTAATACCTCAGCTTCGCCTTTGATGATATGGTTAACATTCGCAAAAAACTCTTTGCGGGCATTAGCAGGACGTGGATCCCATAATGACACTTGCCAGCCTAGCTGTTGAGCCATGTTGACTAGTGGACGAGCGTCAATACCACCACCAATAACAAGCAAGTGGGGTTCAGGCACAATAGGGCTTACTAACCACTTATCACCTTTATGGACATCATTGCTACTAACATTACTGCTACTAACATTACAGCTATTAAGGTTAGTCTTTTTAGGGCGTTGAACTATAGTGGCTCTCGACGCAATATCAATGACGTGTTCAGCTTCAAAATACGCTTGAGTCGGCTTGTGGTTATTATCAACTTCTTGCTCAAAAAGCGGTTGATAATAATAACCTGATGTACGTTGCTTAAGCGCTTTATATACTTGAGTTAACGATAAATAGTCATTTATAGCATTGATTTGTTGCAGCATAATATAAACCGTGCCACCACAGCCAATACCTAAATGAAACGAGATATCATCTTCGTCAGAGCCGTCGTAACACAATGATATTGATTGACCTGTTTGCATGACTTTTCGAGCATTAGTGGCAATATCTGACTCTAAACAGCCGCCACTTAACATGCCAAGTTGATCGCCTTGGCTACTGAACAACATCATCGCCCCTGACTTACGATAACAAGGGCCATTGGTGTCATAAATTGTCGCTAAAACCCAATCAAACGTATCTCGATTGGGATACCACTTAGCTAATAAGTGTGACAAGTGGTTATTCGTGTTCATGGCTTATCTTCATGGTTTATATTCATGGCAGCGCTCATACGGGTAGACAACTTTTTATACTGATAACGGTTTAAAGGGTAAGTCTCTATAGCGTTTACCTGATGCGGCAAAAACAGCATTACTTAATGCTGGCGCAAACGGAGCAACTCCTGGTTCACCTAAACCTGTTGGGTTTTCGTCTGAATCAGTTATATGAACGTTAACGTTAGGCATATCGGTAATACGCATAACAGGATAATCATGAAAGTTTGAATTAACCACAGCGCCATCTTTAAAGGTGATCTCTGTGCTTAATGCTAATGACATTCCCATTACTACAGCACCTTCCATCTGTGCCGTTGCGCCATCAAGGTTAAGTACTTGGCCACAATCTATCGCACAATCAACACTCAATACCTTAATGTCATCACCGTTAACCTCAACATGAACCGCCATAGCAACATAACTTTGAAAGCTGTAATGAACCGCTAAACCAATGCCTTGTCCTTTAGGTAGACTTGAACGTTTATGCCAAGCTGATTTGTTGGCAACTATCGCCAAGACATCTTTTGCCCGTTGCACTTGCGCTTGTTGTGCTTCATTTTTATTATTATCAAAAAGCTGATTAACAAAAGATAATGTATCTTTACCCGATTTTTGAGCAAGTTCATCAGCGAAAGTACCAAAAGCAAAACCGTAAAAAATAGCATAAACAGCACGATACCAACCTATGCGAGTATGAGCTTTTGCATCACCAGACTCGACTCGAAAGTTTTCAACACCAAATAAATGATTAGTAATGTCATTTAAACTTTGCTCTGGCGCTCTGACTAAAGCAGGGTTGAATAAGGTCGAAATTGATGGGAATGCAGCACGGTGTAGCCAGCCAGTTACGTTGCCATTTTCATCCATTGATGCTTCTATATGTTGGGCATTAATAGAGTGGTAATAACCGGTTCTCATATCTTCTTCACGAGACCAAATAAGTTGAATAGGCGCGCCAGTTTTTTCTGAGATCACCGCAGCTTCGTGAACATAATCACATTTAAACTTACGACCAAAAGCGCCGCCAGCCATAGCAACATGAACGACAATATCTTTAGGTTCTCGTTTTAAATATTGAGCTAAAACCTTTTGAATATCAGCAGGACTTTGTGTTGATGCCCATACTTCACATGAATTTTTTTGAACCCATACTACGCTCGCATTAGGTTCCATGGGGGCATGAGAAAGGTGGCCGCCGGTATAAGTGGCAGAAACTTTATTTTTGGCTGTTTTAAAGGCGTTATCGAGATCGCCACGCTCTGACGTTAAAGTTGCGGGTTTTTCAACATTAGCAACTAATTGCTGTTTGTATTCTTTGGTGTTGTAAAGTGCATTTTCGCCTAAATCCCACTCTACCTTTAATTTTTTCACTGCTTGTTGCGCCGTCCAGCTATTATCAGCAACCACAGCAACACCACCAATTGAGCCAAAGGGTACGTCAAAGCGTGGAATTTCAACAATATCACTGACACCTTTAACTTTCATAGCATCGGTTTTATCAAGGCTTTTCAAGCTGCCACCGAGTACCGGGCAATGTACAATCGCTGCGTACTTTAAACCGGGGAGCTTAGTATCAACGCCGTATATACGTTTACCAACCACTACTTCACCTTGATCATGGCGAGGTAATTTTTTACCAATATAGTTAAAGTCACTTTTCTTTTTAAGTATTGGTTTTTCAGGAATCGGCATATTGGCGGCAATACTCGCTAATTCACCATAACCAAGCCTTTGTTGATTGCTTTTATTAATCACAAAATGAGCTTGAGCAAAGCAGTTTTCAGCAGATGTTTTCCAAACTTTAGCCGCTGCGGCAATCAACATTGCTTTTGCGGTAGCGCCTGCTTCTCGCATAGGTTGATACATCACACGAATACTGGCCGAGCCGCCCGTAGCTTGAGGGCCAAATTTTTCGTCAGCATCACCTTGTTTAACACTAACACGCTGCCAATCTGCTTCCATTTCATCAGCTACGGCAGACGGTAAGGCAGTACTTATGCCTTGTCCCATTTCACATCGGCCACAGTAAATAACGGTATCACCATTTTCTTCGAGGTGAATAAAGGCATTAAGAGTAGCGCTGGTTTTTGGTAATATGCCTTTTTCAGCAAGTGCATTTGCGGGTAAGGCATTTGCGGGTAAGGCAACAGCAATAACTAAACCACCAGTGGCAATTCCGGCACCTTTTAAAAAATTTCGACGACTAATATTTGAAATATTCATATTAAGCCTCCTTATTTAAGGTGTCAGCTAAGGTGTCGGCGGCTTCCACAATAGCTTTTTTGATTCTTTGGTAGGTACCACAACGACAAATATTACCTTGCATGGCCGTGTCAATTTCTTGCTCTGTCGGGGCTGCATTTATTGCTAAAAAACTAGCAGCATTCATGATTTGTCCTGCTTGACAATAACCACATTGCGGTACGTTATTATTTAGCCATGCTTGTTGTAATGGGTGATCACCATTTTCAGACAAACCTTCAATGGTGGTAATTTTTTGATCGGCTAAACTGCTAACGGGGGTAACGCATGAGCGTATGGCTTGGCCATTAACATGAACTGTACAAGCTCCACATAAACCACTACCACAGCCAAACTTGGTACCGGTAAATTCTAGTCTATCTCGAAGAAACCATAATAGTGGCATATCACCATCTACATCGATTTCATGTTTTTTTCCGTTGATAATCATTGAATGTTGCATACGTTGCCCGCCCATATTTGTGTTATACCATTTGGATTAATTAAGGGTACAGAATTCAATGAGAATAAATTTTCAAGAACAAGGCGCTTAATTGAGCAATAGCTGGCTATTGGGATTGAAAGCAACGACGTTATTGGATATTTAGGCCATTTGAAAATGATCACTTAGTTAGTGCAATTGGTGTAATGATAGATTAACTGCTTATTTATCATTACACAAAAGTAAAAACGACAAACGAACAGCTAATTGCGTTTAACGGATCTTACTCTTGCTTTATTGTCTTAACGTTCTCGCGTTAGGGGCGCTGCTTAAATGTGTACTTCTAAAGGGGTTGATGTCTAAACCGCCACGACGAGTATAACGAGCAAAAACAGTAAGTTGCTCTAACTGACAATGTTTTTTTAAATCACAAAAAATTCGCTCAACACACTGCTCGTGAAATTCATTGTGTTGGCGAAATGAGATCAAATATTTTAATAACATGGCATGGTTTATAGGTTTACCTTTATATTCTATATAAACGCTGGCCCAGTCCGGTTGGTTGGTAATCAAGCAGTTTGATTTCAATAAATGACTGACTAATTTTTCTTCTACTGCTGTAGCTGTGCTATTGGTTTGCTGAGCATCGACTAATAGCTGCGCAGAGAACTGATAGTTATCAATACTAACGTCTTCATTATCAATGCAAATGGTTTCTGGTGTTGCGAGTTTTATCGCTAAAGCAGCACACTGCTCAACATGGAATAACTTAACGCTTGCTTTTGCTCCCGCAATCGCGGATAAATCTTTTATTAGTGCGGTTTCAACGGCTTCAATAGTGGCAAATTTGCTTTGATTAAAGCTATTTAAGTAAAGTTTGAATGACTTTGACTCAACGATATTTGGGCTAGTACAGGCAAAGCGAAATTCTGCTACGGCAACAACAGGCTTACCTTTAGTATTTAACCAAGATAATTCATAGCCGTACCAAACATCCTCACCGATAAAAGGCAAGTTGTCGTTGGTCAGTGCTAAATCATCTCTATTTAAGCTTCTTGGTACACCTTGCAGTAAATCTGGGTTATATTCACTACAATATTCAGTGGTTTTGCCAAGCGTTAGTTTGCTCAGTGCTTTTGCGTTTTGGTAAGTTGCCATAATTTTTCTTTTGCCATGTAAAATATTCATTGGCTATTTTAAAGGATCTTAGTGTTAGATGACATCATCAAATTCTCTTAACGTGAATAATAGCTTAGCGAAAGCCTTACAACAGTTTACCAATCAATACATAAACGATTACCAAAGTAGCCATGGTCATTTGCCGCAAGTGGAGCAAGATGAACAATGGCCTTCGCCTTGTGAGCAAGAAGCAGCCGTTGATAAGGGCAATGTTTTTTGGCAACCTGTGGTTATTGTTGATGAGCAGTTAAGTTTTGACAATGTAGAGTCCGCTCTTGATTTAACCTTGCATCAAGACATTAAAACCTACTTCACAACGCTTTATAGCGATAGCCTTGACGCTAAATGCCATGAGGGAGAATTATCATTATTGTTTGCCTGGAATCATGATGATTTTCAGCGCTTGCAAGAAAATCTGATCGGTCACATATTAATGAAGCAAAGGCTAAAACAAGAAGAGACTATTTTCTTTGCTGTTACTGATGAAGAAGATACCATTATCTCAATTGACAATAACACCGGTGCGGTATGGGTTGAGCAAGTAGGATGTAAGCCACACAAAAAACTAGCAGCATCAATTATTGAGTTTATCGGTCAATTAACGCCAGTAGTATGAGCAATTTTTATTTTTGCTGTGCTAAAAGCTGTTGAATTAATAGTTTTAATTCAACAATATCATGTCTCATCTGCGCTAATTCCTCATTAAGAATTTGTCGTAACGGATCTGTTTCCGAGCTATTACCACTTGCTTCAATATTAATTTGCTCATTTTTTTGAGGCTGGGCAACAAAACTAGGATCGTGTTGCCAAGTTTTTAATGTTGAAATGATCGTCGGTAGCGGCACGGTTTTCGTTAATTTACCCTTGATCAAAGCAACTGTTGGCTTTTTGCCATTATTAGCTAGTTGATTAGCTAAGGCTAATATTTCATCGTTAATTGTCATTTTGATTAACTCCTTGCAAAACTAACTATATTTTAGTGGATATTACTATTGATGTCTTCTGTTAATATCTGCCTTTATATTTATTTTGTTTAAAATCAGCATGTTAAGTGTTTTGTTTTTTATGGTTTGATTTTTGCTTTTCCTCTACTGAATAGCATTGAGATATTTTGCTTATTATAAAAGCACTAAACAATACCTAATATGGAGTTGAAAATGAAAAAATCTTTACTCGCTTTACTTGTTGCCGCCCCCTTAACCTTGAGTTTATCTGGTTGTGTGATCTCTGTTAATGATGACGGTGTTGAGAGTGGTTTTGGCTCAAGTCATGAAGATAGAAGTTATAAAAATCGTAAAAAAATTGATAATGTGCAATTAAGTGCCAGTATCGTTGATATGCAAGAAAAGCTTGGCGTTGCAGACTTCTCAGAAGTTTATTCTGTTAATGATAAAACCGTTCGTGTTTTATATTATCGCACTCAGCGTAAGCACAAAGATGGCATAACCTCGAAGGATGAGTGTACCTATTTAGAGTTTGTTAACGGTGAATTAGTACAAACGGGTAATGGTGGTGAATACAGAAAAATGACCGCGAACTAATTTATTGTTATAAAATAAAACTCTCTAAGTTGGCATAATAAACTATTGTGTCAACTTACCTGCACACTCCCTTATGGTAAAAACAATTCTATTTGACCTTTTTTTCAAAAAACTGTTAAGGTAAATATCCGGTTAAATTATTTTACCTACTTTATTAGGTCTTGTGCCAATTTGGAGAATTTTTATGTCTGACGCTGTTTCAGCAGAAAGTAACCTTGATATAAGAGCTACTTACCTTAGTGCTGAAGAGCTAAGATTGGCGGCATCTTTATTGTTTCAGTCTTATCATGATGATCCCGTTTTTCTTGAAATTTTTAAAAGTGACAAGGAAGGCTACGAACAAAGACTCAGAGCTTCAATTAGAGAAGAATTAACTGCTTTTATGCAAGCCAAACAGCCGATGGTAGGTCTATATTTAGGTGAGTCGATGGTTGGTGTTGCTTGTTTAAATAGTCCTGATGATAGTGTTACGAGTGAACGATTTTGGCATTGGCGACTTAAAATGCTGCTTAGTGCCGGCTACTTTAGTACTAAGAAAATGATAGAAAAAGAGCAAAAAGTTATGGCTGCGGTACCTTTAGATAAATTTCACATGCTTTCATTTATTGCTATTCACCCCCTACATCAACACCATGGTTTTGGCCAACATTTAATGGCGGCAGTAAATACCGTGTTAGAAGAGCATGGTGATAGTGAAGGGGTTGCTGTTTATGCAACATCAGGGAAATTTAGGCGCTTCTTTGAAGAAGTAAACTATCAGTTTGTTAAAGATATTACTGTTGGGCAAGTTTCTGGTGCTTTAATGGTGTATTACCGCAACACCTAAGCTAATTATCTACCACCTATCCACCACCACAATATATAAATAAACAAAGACTACACGCTGCTTTGTTTATTAAATATCCTCCAAAATGTTGCTTTTTAAAACAAGCTGAAAATCCAAATAGCTGATCAACCTAGCATTTTGTGAGACATGTCTTACATGCACGTAGGATATGGTGCTTTATAATCGCCATATATAGCTATCTATATTTATAAGTGTTTATTTTATATGGTAATAACTTGTATTTTCTATTGTTAAAAACTTATGACAATTAAAAAATGATTTTAACAACCTTCGAAAAGTTATTATTGAGTGTAATATTAACCATGTCAGGAAGGCACAGAGCATGAAGCTCTTTCGAAGGAGACATAGGGATTAGTTTAAGTGAGAGGAACTCGCTATAGGAAGACATAACAAGGATGTAACTCAATTATGGATGGTTGAGGTCAGGAAGACAATGCCTTGGAGGCAGCACTAGAAAAGAAAAGAACAGAATAAAGGATGAGTTTTCTTTAAGGATAAAGACAAAATCATGGACGAAACTAAGGATGAAGGGTAGGGATTTTACTCAAGAGGATTTCTTTTAAAGAAATAGCTAAGGACAGTTTTTAATGGATGAATTGAGAACACTGAATATAGTGCAGGATGCACAAAGCTAGTTATAAAAATGCAGCTCTTGAAGCTGCATTTTTTTATGCCTGATTTTTAGTCATTATCACTACTGAGGCTTCGGTAGTTTACTCAGTAACACCAAACTACAATAGAACCCTAAAAATTATACGTATGATAATAATTTAGGCTGCATCTGTGCTTGCGTATTCTTCATTAGCTTGAGTGGTATCGTCTTCTTGTCCTTTTCGTCTTCGACAGATAAACAAATTATTGCCCGATATTTTTTTCGCTTCAGACTTTGCTTTTGAAGCCAAATCAGCAATTTGATGATAAGAAGTATAACAACGAGTGTCAGGTTGAATAACGCCAATAGCCAAGCTGACTAACGGGTGAAAAATTTTATTACCGCTGCGATCTAACGCATAATATCCTTGTTGCTCTCGGTGATCTTCACGAATAAAAGAAAGACTTTGCTTAGCGAAGTCTTGCAAAATATTTTGGCATATCAATTCAACTTCATTATTTTTAAACATGATAATGAAGTCATCGCCGCCAATATGACCGACAAAACAGTATTTATTGTTGGTGTTAACCATAATGCAGTTTGCTAGAGTTTTAAGGAGTAAGTCGCCTTTTGCATAGCCGTAAATATCATTAAAGGGTTTGAAATGATTTAAGTCTAGGTAGGCTAAATTAAAACTTTTTTGATTACTGAGCATGTAATCAATTTCTTTTTCTATCACAACATTGCCGGGTAAACCCGTTAAAGGGTTCGCATAGCGAGCCTGTTCTAATTTTGAATCGGTAATACTTCTGAGCAAGTCTCGCGGTGAAACAACACCAAGGTATCGGTTATTTTCGACTATGATAGAAGGATGGGTGAATTCTGAATTTGCTCTGGCCGTTAGTAAAGCGCTGACTTGTTCTAAAGGCATAGAATGTTCAATGATCATCGGATTATTGAACATAATGTCTACGGCAGATTTTTTGGCAAATAGTGCCCTGCCATAAATATCAGAGTAGGACTCCATTAGCTCATTACGATAAATCATACCTAGTGGTTTTACTCCATTTAGTACTGGAATAGCATGTATATTAGGGTTATTGATGAATATATCGTAAGCGTCATTGACACTTTGTTTGTGTGCAAGGGTTATTGCTGATGTTACTAATGAGGCTATAGTCCCTAACCGCGATTCTTTTTCAGCATGAATACTAATATCAAGTGTTGGATAGGTTGTTATGGGTGATTCATTGGGTTTTGCTAAGAAAAATCCTTGGCTGTACACCATGCCCAGCTCACGTAATAGTTCAAACTCTTCTTTCGTTTCGATGCCTTCAGCAATAACGTAAGCATTTGATATTCTGCCGAGTTCAAAAAGTATCTTTAAAAACTCGCGTTTCATTACATCTTGATCACATTGATCAATGAAGTAACGATCAATTTTAACGATATCAGGGCGAAGATAACTCCATTGTTTTAATCCAGAATAGCCAGCACCTAAATCGTCAATGGCAATATCAAAACCAAATTTTCGATACTTAGTTAGTGCTTTTAATAATATATCACTTTCAGGGAAGGGGGATTTTTCGCTGATTTCTATAACGATTTGCTGGGGAGACAAACCTGACTCTTCAACAAGCTTAATGGTTTCACCATAAGGGTGATCTTTGTTAAGCATGACATTTAAACAAATATTAATGAAAAGTTTGCCGGTTAATTTTAATTCTACAAACCGTGTTATGGCACTTGCTCGGCAAAGTAACTCAAGCTCTGAAAGTAACTCGTACTCTTCTGCCACTGAGAATAATATTTCGGGAGAAAATAACTCACTATCTTTAGGGCCACGAGTAAGTGCTTCGTAGCCGACAATAATTTCATTTTCAATATCAAAAATGGGTTGGAAAACGGTGGTTATAAGCTTATTTGATATGATTGATTGAATTAATTCTTTCACTAAGTAGTCTCATTATTCTTTTGAGAGTACTGTAAAACTTTATTGTGATAGTTTTATGACAAAAAAGGTAAATTACTAACAACAAAGAAAATATTGTTAGTAATTTGTTGAAAAAATACGCTATTTTGTTGCTGTTTTCATGTTAATTACAAAATCATTTAATATTTTTAACATTTTTGTATTATTGCCAATATTATTTTCAATGATTTTGACGACGGCAGAGCCACTAATCGCGCCACTGGCACCAGCAGCTAAAGCATCTTTAACTTGTTGTGGTGCAGAAATACCAAAACCTAACACGGGGGGCGCAGCATGGTATTCATTTAAGGTGCTAATTAGCTTTTGAGCGGGGGAGTTCTCAGGGCTTTCATCTTGTGTATCGTTTTCAATAGCATCAACACCCGTAACACCAGCACGGCTTAGTACATAAGTATAACCGTGGCTGTATGATGATACTTCACGCAATGTTTCATCACTAGCATTAGGTGGCGCGATAAAAATTGGCGCAACGCCATGCTTTAAGGCGGCTTCTCTAAAAGGTAAGCTTTCACGAATAGGTAAATCAGCAATCAATACTGAATCAACACCAACCTTGGCCATATCACGATAAAAATTATCAATACCACGAGCAAACACTAAATTGCCATAGAGTAATAAGCCAATAGGGATGTTAGGCGCGTATTCACGTACTTTTTCTAGTATGTCTATGCAAATATCGGTATTTATTCCTGATTTCAACGCGCGAAGAGCGGCCATTTGAATAGTGACACCATCGGCGCTAGGGTCGGAAAATGGAATACCTAACTCAAGGGCATCTGCGCCAGCGTCAATTAAGGTTTTGATAACGTTTAAAGACTGCTCGGCATTAGGGTCGCCAATAGTGACAAAAGGAATAAAGGCTTTCTCATTTTTAGCGGCTAAATCAGCAAAAGCCTGTTGATAACGGTATCCAGCTTGTTGTTTGGCTTGTGCTTTCGTTTGTGCTTTTGTTTGTGATAGTTCCATTATGCTTCCCCTCTGTGCTTAACATTAGTCGCTTCATTACTTTGCTCATTAGGATGTAAAATGGCATGAACATGGGCCAGATCTTTATCACCTCGACCCGACAAATTCACTAAATAAATGGTTTCTGTGGTCACGTTTTCTGCCATTTTTAGTGCTTGTGCTAAAGCGTGAGACGATTCAAGGGCGGGAATAATACCTTCTTTTTTTGCTAAAGCTTGAAATGCCTCTAAAGCTTCATCGTCGTTAATTGCCACGTACTGAGCACGGCCAGTTTCTTTTAAAAATGCATGTTGAGGGCCAACGGCAGGGTAATCTAAACCGGCAGAAATAGAGTAAGACTCCTCAATTTGACCGAACTCATCTTGCATAATATAAGTATAATTACCATGCAACATGCCTTTACTGCCAGCCACTAATGTAGCGCCATGTTGGTTGGTATCTATGCCTTTACCACCCGCTTCAACACCGATAAGTTTTACTTCTTCATGCTCAATAAAATCATTAAACATACCAATTGCATTTGAACCACCGCCAACAGCAGCAATAACATAGTCAGGTAAACGACCTTCTTCTTCAAAAAACTGTACTTTTGCTTCCTCACCGATCATTTTTTGAAACTCTCGAACAATCGTGGGGAAAGGGTGAGGGCCTGCGGCTGTACCTAATAAATAATGGGCGTTTTCATAATTGGCAGACCAATCACGTAAGGCTTCATTTACCGCATCTTTTAATGTGCCAGAGCCAGCCGTTACTGGGATCACTTCTGCGCCCATCAACTTCATGCGAAATACATTAGGCTGTTGACGCTGGCAATCAACCGCACCCATATAGACCTTACATTTTAAGCCTAACAGCGAACAAGCAATGGCGGTTGCAACGCCATGTTGACCTGCGCCTGTTTCAGCGATAACCTCTGTTTTCCCCATGCGCTTAGCGAGTAAGGCTTGGCCTAATACTTGGTTAGTTTTATGAGCGCCGCCGTGTAATAAATCTTCACGTTTTAAGTAAATTTTGGCTAACGGGTTCTTAACAATGTTTCGACAACAGGTTAATGGCGTTGGGCGGCCAGCATATTTGGTCAGTAAGTTATTAAATTCAGTGAGAAATGCTTCATCGGTTTGTGACTCAATAAAGGCCTGCTCTAACTGCTCTAATGCAGGTACCAGCAATTCACCGACGAACATGCCGCCAAATTCGCCGAAATAGGCGGGTAAGGCCATTTTCTTCTCGTTTTTTGTGTTTTCTGTGATATTTTTCATCTGCTAGTAATTCCTTATTTGCGCAAAAACTTGGGCTAGTTTTTCGCTGGACTTGATACCTGGACTTGTTTCAACACCTGAGTTGAGATCTAAGCCAAATAAATCTAAATTGGTTAATTGCGCCAGGGCTAAATTGATATTGTCATTATTCAGCCCACCCGCTAAAAAGCTGTTTGATAAATCTTGCTCGCTATCGGCTAACACTTGCCAATCAAAAGCGTGACCTGAGCCGGGTGATTTACCATCAAGAACATGTTGAGTAACATTACTGCTTAATTCAGGAACTTTATCGAGTACAGCGCTTGCTTGCCAAATTTGGCATGTTGGGCAGTTATGAGCAATTAACTGCGCTTTAAGCGCTTTAATATAAACGTCATCTTCATTGCCATGTAACTGCACCGCCGCTAAGTTTAAGCTTTTTACTAAATCAATGATGCCAGTGCCTTCATTATTGGTTAGAGGCTGATTTACAAAAACACCCACATAATCTAAATGTGCTTTGGCATTGATTATAGTCAATGCTTGCTCTTTGGTGACACAGCGAGGTGATTTCTCGGCAAAAATGAGTCCGCCATATCGAGCGCCAGACTCAGCTGCCGCCGAGGCATAGTTAGCAGCGGTTAAACCACAAACCTTGTTGTTGCCAAAAATAAGTTTACGGCAGGCTAAATCAATATCGTTATAGGCATTATTATCCATGGCCATTAATGAACTACCCACTAAAAAGCCATCAACTGCAGGAGCTAACTCGCGCACTTGGGCATTAGAATAAATGCCCGACTCTGAAATAATAATTCTGTCATCAGGTAAGCTTGGTGCAAAATCAAAGGTACGAGCAATATCGGTGCTTAAATCGCGTAAATCACGGTTGTTAATACCAATCATTTTGGCGTTGAGTTTAATGGCTCTATCACGCTCATCTGTGGTCGATATTTCTGTTAATACCGCTAAGTTATACTGCTCAGCAACATTGGCTAGCTCAAGGTATTCTTCATCTGATAACACGCTAAGCATCAATAAAATAGCATCTGCGCCGTAATAGCGGGCTAAATAGACTTGGTAGCTATCAATGAAAAAATCTTTATTGAGTACCGGGCAACTAACGGTTTCAGTGACTAGCTTTAGGTAATCAAAATTACCTTGAAAGTATTTTTCATCGGTTAAGACAGAAATTGCCGCCGCATATTTGTCATAAGTTTGACAAATGCTTTTAACATCAAAGTCAGGACGAATTAACCCCTTTGATGGCGAGGCTTTTTTACATTCTAGAATAAAACCTGCTGCGGGTTTATCCTTAGTGCGTCTAAGCGCTGCGTACATATCTTTTGTGGTTGGGGTTAACTCATCAATAAAACTGGTCAGCGGTTTCGATTTTTTAAGCGCTGCTATCTCAATGCGTCTATTGGCAACTATCTTATCTAATATATTAACCATGTTATTTACTTTCCTTATTAGACTTTTCGTTAGACAGGGACACCAGTTGTTCTAATGTTACTAAGCCTTGACCGCTTTTCAATACCTCACTCGCAAGCTGAGCTGCTGCTGCTAAAGTATCTGCTTTATCATGTAGATACAGCAATGCTGCACAGTTAATGATAACCGCGGCGTTATGGGCGTCCAGCCCTTTGCCAGATAATATGTTTTTGATGATGTCAGCATTTTCAGCGGGTGTGCCACCTTTAATCGCTTCAAGGCTGTAATTTTTCAAACCAAAGTCTTGTGGAGAAATGGTGCGCTCAATTAGCTGTTCATCTTTAATCTCAATTACTTGGGTATCACCATGCAGGGCTATTTCATCTAAACCACTGCCATGTACAACAAAAGCACGTTTAACGCCCGTTAATTGTAATGCTTGCGCTATAGGTGCTAGCAATTCAGGTGTATATACGCCTAACAACATTGTTTGTGGGGCTGCTGGATTGACTAATGGCCCTAAAATATTAAATAAAGTGCGAATGCCCATTGCTTTTCTAACAGGTGCAGCATGTTTAAAGCCACTGTGATAAGCAGGGGCGAATAAAAAACACAGATTAGCTTTATCTAAACAGTGACTGGCTGTCGCTGGAGACATAGTTAAGTTTACGCCAAATGCTTCCAATAAATCAGCTGAGCCTGACATGCTTGAGATACTGCGATTACCATGCTTGGCCATTTTTAAGCCACATGCTGCGCCGAGAATGGCTGCGGTTGTAGAAATATTTATCGTATTAGCGCCATCACCACCGGTACCGACACAATCGGCAACGGGATAACCTAGCACTGGAAAAGGCGTTGCTGCACTGCGAATAGCGACAGCTGCACCGGCTATTTCTGCGGGTGTTTCCCCCTTCATTTTTAAGGCGGTCAGCACACTGGCTAATAATGCTGGTTCAATTTTACCGTTGAGCACTTGGGTGAAAAACTGCTCTGTTTCTTGTTGTGAAAGGTCTTTATTGTCAGCTAATTGGGCTAAAGGGCTAGTATTTGTCATGCTCTGCTCCTTGCGTGTTAATGTTTAAATGTTTACTTAACGTTTGTAAGTAATCGAAACTTTGCGCTAATAGTGTCGCGCCAAAAGTGGTTAAAATTGATTCAGGATGAAATTGATAAGCTAAAACGGCATCACTCTCACGGCAAATGGCCATCGGCATAGTGTTATAATCGGCAATAACCGTTAGAGCCTCAGGAATATTTATGCCAACCAGAGAATGATAACGGGCAACAGGCAATGGGTTTTGAATGTTAGCAAAAGCGCCACTACCGCAATGGGTGATGGCAGATGCCTTACCATGAACTATTTCATCAGCACGACCAACCGTACCGCCATAATGTTCTATTAAAGCCTGATGACCTAAACAAATACCAAGAATAGGCATTTGTCCTGCGCACAAATTTATTAATGCCATTAAGCAGCCGGCATTTTTTGGCTCACCAGGGCCCGGTGATAAAACTAGAATAACTTTTTCACCCGTCTTTTGTGTGTGCTCAGACATTTTGTTGAAAATAAAATCAGCGTCAAGTGTGTTTCGGTAGACCGTTGGTTCAAAGCCTAAACATTGAAATTCGTCTACTAAGTTATAAGTAAATGAGTCTAGGTTATCGAGCATAAATAGTTTGGTATTGGTTTGTTCTTTAGCGGCCATCATTAGCTTGCTCCTTGATTTAATGATTCATTTGCTACTTTATTTGAGTAAAGAACGGCATTGATCACGGCCTGTGCTTTTTGTTTGGTTTCATCGGCTTCCGCTTGGGGGATTGAGTCATAAACAACCCCTGCGCCTGCTTGTACTTGCGCTATATTGTTTTTAACAAATGCCGAGCGAATAACAATACAAGTATCCATTTCACCATCACCGGTTAAATAACCTACTGCGCCGCCATAGCTACCACGTCGTTTACCTTCAATTTCTCTAATAAGTGACGTCGCTTTCACCTTTGGCGCGCCTGATAGCGTACCCATATTCATACAAGCTTGATAAGCATGCAAAGCATCTAACTCTTCGAGTAAAGTGCCACAAACACGTGAAACGAGATGCATAACGTGAGAATAACGGTCAACTTTTAATAAATCAGCAACATGGCGTGTACCTGCTTTACAGACTCGGGCGATATCATTGCGCGCTAAATCAACCAGCATAATGTGCTCGGCTGACTCTTTTTTATCTTGTCTTAGCTCTAGCTCTATGCGCGAATCTAAATCTAAAGAGATGCTACCGTCACTATTTAATCCCCTCGGACGAGTACCTGCAATAGGGTATATTTCTACTTGGCGTTTGCCTTCAGGGGAGTTTTGTTGGTATTTTATCGCTGACTCAGGAGAGGCACCAAATATACAAAAGTCACTGTCTTTAAGGTAAAACATATAAGGACTTGGGTTAGTGATTTTTAATGCCTGATAAGCGGCTATGCTATCTAAACAAGGTAGTGAAAAAGTTCTTGAGGGCACCACTTGAAAAATATCACCTGCGCGTATATTTTCTTTTAACTGTTCAACATGTTGACAAAATTGCTCATCACTAATATCAACAGTGACTGTTTGTGAACCTGATCCTGAATCTGAACCTGAGGCATTTGGTGTTGCAATTTCACTCAGATGAGCGACTTGTTCTGTGGTGATATCATCCGACAATAAGCGTTTTATTGTCGTTACTCGCTCCGTTAACTGCTGCTGAACACTTGCTTGAGTTGCTTCAGTTTCTGAGCAAGAAAAAATATTAGCAATTATTTCAGTACTTCGCTCTTCATGATCAATAACCACTAAGGTTTCAGCTAAATAATAAACAAAATCAGGACAAGTATTTTCACCGTCGGGCACCTCGGGTAAGGTTTCACTGATGCTGATCATGTCAAAGGCGAATGCACCACCGAGAAAAATGGCAAAATGGTGGTTGTTGCTGTTTTCGATACGTTTAAATAAACGTAAACTTTCAAAGGGATTAACGGCCATTAACCGAGCTTTTTCATCAAGCTCGGTGGGGATATCGGAAAAAATGGCGGTTAAGGTTTGTTTATCGTTTGATAGCGTAAGTTCGGCATGAGGCTGTAATTGAATTGCAGCAAACTGCAATGCAGCTTGGCCATTAAGTGTTAGGGCATTAAAAGTAACGGTATTCCCATTGGCAACTATTTTTAAGGCGGCATCGGTTAGTAATAGGCTTTGTAATAAATGCTTTTGATCTATTTCTGCTGACTCAAGCAGCAAGTTATTTTCTTTATTATGGCAAAGCAATTGGTAAACGCTTAAAGGATCGCTTTGATAATTTGCGCTGTCCGTTAAGGTACATACGGTTGCTGTACTTTGGTTATCTATGTTCTCTAGGTTATCTAGGCTCATTAGTTTCTTCTTAATTTATTTTATTTAAAATGTAGTCATCCGGCATAAATTGGCTGTAGCCACCAAAGAAACCATGTTCTGGTTTTGTTCATTGTATTTTCTCTCTATTCTTTTTTGTAGTAAATGTTTTCCTAGTTTAGCGGGTTTTTGAAATTTGTTTTTGATCTGCTTTAGCATTTTAAATGCTTTTTGCAAGATACACGCAATTATCACAACCCACTTAAGTAGAGTTATGCCACCACCAACGAGGTTGGCTATGTGTTAAATTAAATTGCTTTGCTAGTATCATTATTTTGCTCATGTCAGTAAACTTGCGATCATGTTTCACAGAGTATGCGTTTATTACTAAAATTAGTGCTAAAGCCTGCTCATCAGAAAGTTCCTATAGAAGACCTTATTATGGCGTTGCTGTCAACTATTGATTTCCCCCCTATTATTAAAAAAAATGACGGCTTTGCGCATGGGCGTATTGACCTACACAGTCATACCCATTGCTCAGATGGCAGTTTGTCGCCGCAAACCTTGATAGACAGGGCGGTTAACTATCAAATAGCGGTTTTGGCGATAACTGATCATGACACTATTGCTGGTTTTGATATAGCCCAAGAGTATATCTCGGAAAAAAACATTCCAATAAAGTTAATCTCTGGCATTGAAATTTCTACCGCTTGGCAAGGTTTTGAAATCCATATTGTTGGCTTAAATATTGATACTGAAAATGCCGCTATACAGCAATTAATTACTGAGCAGCAACAAGCGCGAGAGCAACGGGCAGTTACCATAGGTGAGAAATTGGCTAAATGTGGTTTTCCTGATGCTTATCATGATGCTAAAAAACTTGCTGGCGAAGGCTCAATTACCCGAGCACACTTTGCTAAAGTCTTATATCAGCAAGGGCATGTTGGCACGATGCAAAAAGCGTTTGATCAATATTTAGGGAAAAAAGGTCGTAATACCCAAAAAGCTTATGTAAAACCAACATGGTGTGCAATTGAAGAAGCGGTTACCGCAATACACGCGGCTGGTGGTAGTGCGGTAATGGCGCATCCTATTCGCTATGATTTATCAGCCAAATGGCTGAGGCGTTTGATTGTGCATTTTAAAGAAAATCAAGGAGACGCTTTAGAGGTGGTTTTGCCACAAATGAATCCCCAACAGCGGCAAACAATGTTAAACTATTGTTTAGAATATGATTTGCACGCATCCATGGGCTCTGACTTTCATCACCCCAATAAATGGTCTGATTTAGGGCGTAATTTAACATTACCCGATGAGGCAAAACCCGTTTGGGCAATGTGGACATAATCATTGTAAGTTAATAGTGTCGAATAACGAAGTATCAATCCTGAGATTAGGAAAATATCATGAGCCAGTTTTTTTATGTACATCCAGATAATCCACAAGGGCGCTTGATGAAACAAGCCGTGGCTATTATCAATCAAGGTGGTGTCATTGTTTATCCAACCGATTCAGGTTACGCCTTAGGATGCCACTTAGGGGATAAAAAAGCATTAGAGCGAATTTGCCAAATTAGAGATATTAGTAAAGAGCATAACTTCACACTAGTTTGTCAGGACCTATCGCAGTTATCGGAATATACTCGTGTTGATAATAGCGCCTATCGGTTGTTAAAAGCGAACACTCCCGGTGCCTATACCTTTATTTTTAAAGGCAGTAAAGAGGTTCCTAAACGCTTACTTAATCCGAAAAAGAAAACCATTGGTATTAGAGTACCTGATAATAATATTTGCCAAGCCTTGTTGGCGGAACTGGCAGAGCCTATAATGTCTACCAGTTTGATCATGCCAGGTGAATCGACGGCAGAATATGATCCTGAGCATATTCGTGACTTGCTAGAGCATCAAGTTGATTTAATCATTAATGGCGGTCACTTAGGTGAACACCCTACCACAGTGGTTGATTTTTCTAACGATGATATTGAAGTGATTCGAGTGGGTGAGGGCGATCCCTCGCCATTTTTGTAAGAGCGGTTTTAACCGCGAAAATGTAAATTGAGCCAGAAGTAAGTTTCTAGGGAACTACTACTGACGTAACCGAGTAAAAATAATGTCACAAGACAATAAAAAATCTAACAGCAAACGCGAGACTAGCGACAGCAAACATGCCAGTAAGTCAGACACTAAGTCAGAGAGTAATAAATATGGCCGTCGTGGTGTAGGTAAAAAAGCGGTTGCTAAAAAAGGCTTGAGTAAAGCAGGCCAAAATAAAGGTAAAAAGCCGGAAGAAAAGCCAGTAAAAGTCGATTTTCAAAAAGCGACGGTAAAAGACTCTGAAAAACTACAAAAAGTACTTGCTCGAGCAGGTAAAGGCTCACGCCGTGAAATAGAAGCGATGATAAGCCAAGGACGGGTTAGTATTGATGGTAATACTGCCTTTTTAGGCGATAGAGTTGACGGTAGTGAGCAAATTCGCATTGATGGTCATCAAGCCAAATTAACCGCCAAAGAAGAAGAACTTTGCCGTGTGCTAATGTACAACAAACCAGAAGGTGAAATGTGTACTCGCAAAGATCCTGAAGGTAGAGCAACGGTATTTGATCGTTTACCGCCATTAGAAACGGGTCGTTGGGTTGCGGTTGGTCGTTTAGATATTAATACTTCTGGCATGTTGCTATTTACCACTGATGGTGAGTTAGCTAACCGTTTGATGCATCCGTCTCAAAAAGTTGAACGTGAGTATGCGGTACGTGTTTTTGGTGAAATTAATGAAGCCATGTTACAAACACTTCGCGCCGGCGTTAAATTGGAAGATGGTTTAGCACGTTTTCAAAAAATCACTTATCGCGGTGGTGAAGGACGTAACCATTGGTTTCACGTGGTGCTTTCAGAAGGGCGTAACCGTGAAGTGCGTCGTTTATGGGAAAGCCAAGAAGTACAAGTGAGTCGCTTAATTCGAGTGCGTTACGGCGATATGGAAATGAAACGTCAATTACCGCTTGGTGGTTGGACTGAACTTGCCCTGAAAGAAGTTAACTATTATCGTAAATTAGTGCAGTTAACACCTGAAACGCAATCAAAAGTGAAAGTTGATGAAAAAGCGATGGATAATGCTAAAAGCCGTCGAATTCGTCGCTCTGTGAAAAAACATCAGCAACGTCATCAGCAAGCCAATCGTCGCAGAAGAACGTAATAAAAAATTGTAATAACGAGTTTCGACAAAAATTAAACGACTATATTTAATAAAAATTATGCAGTATCAATTAATAGAAGATCATTTAAGTTTACAAACCCTTTGTCAGCAGTACAGCAAAGCCAGTGTTTTAGCCATAGATACTGAGTTTGTTCGCACGCGAACCTTGTACCCTAGGCTGGGGTTGTTACAGGTTTTTGATGGTCAGCAATTAGCGCTGATTGACCCAATAGCCATAGATGATTTATCACCTTTTTGGCAATTACTAGCGAATGAAAATATTACCAAAGTGCTGCATGCTTGCTCGGAAGATTTAGAAGTATTTTTAACGAATGCTAACTGTAAGCCTGCTAATTTAATTGATAGCCAAATAATGATGTCCTTTTTAGGACACGGCTTATCTATGGGCTATGCCGCTATGGTTGAACATTTTACTGGCATTGAACTCGACAAATCTGAATCGCGTACCGACTGGGTTAAAAGACCACTGACTCAAAAACAGTTAAATTATGCCAGCGCAGATGTTGAGCATTTATTTGCTATTTACCCTAAGTTGGTGACAGAAATTGAGCAAGTAGGCCGGTTTGATTATGCCAAACAAGAAACTGCGCTCTTAATTGAGCGAAAGTTCACACCCATTGATGAAGAGCAATTATATCGTCAAATTAAACTCGCTTGGCGTTTAAACTCTAAACAGCTAAATGCGCTACAGCACCTTGCCAAATGGCGTTATCAGCAAGCGAAAAAACGTGATTTACCCTTGGGGTTTGTGGTTAAAGAACATACCTTAATGGCTGTTGCTCAACATAATCCGCAAAACTTAGCGGCAATGAATAAACTTGACGGTGCAGAAATACTTGATATTCGTCACAAAGGTAAAGCGATGTTGGCGGTATTGAAACAAGCATCGTTAGATAATGAAATTGATTATCCAAACAAAATACAGCGCTTGGATGAATATCCCGGTTACAAGCAAATTTTTAAAAGTGTAAAAGCCTTTATGCTTACGGTGAGTGAAAAACACAACTTAATGATTGAAAATTTAGCCTCAAAAAAACAAATTAACCAGTTTCTAAGTTGGTATTTTGATTTAAATGAGGCGAAACAGTTAAGTGGTGCTAATGAAACACCCCCTGACATTTTAATGGCTTGGCGTGATGAGCTATTTGGTCAAGCACTACAAGAGTTTGCAGACAAGGGCTTTAAATCTTAAGTATGCTTGCAGCTGCCCTTAAAGGGCGGCTAAAAAGGCTTTTATTTCTTGTTTTAGCTCTTCGCTGTCGATATTTTGGCTAGCAATTTCAGCTTTTTTAGCAAACTCAATGGTTTTTTCTGTTTCTTCAAACTCTTGCTGTCTTTGCGCCATTGCTAAGTAAATTGATGCAGTAAAGGCGGGTAGTTGTAATTTATCGGCACTCGCTAAAGCTATGTCATAAATATCTATAGCTAAATCACCATCTTCGGTAAAATCGGCTAAGGCCTCCCATTGTAATGGGTGATCTTTAGGGGTGTCTTGATTTGTTGCACAGAGTTTTTGTAAGTTTTTACAAGCATTGCTTCTCGCATCGTCATCATCTTGAGCAGAGGCGTTAGCGATATGCTGACAAATATCGAGAATTTCATCGTATAAAGGTGCTTTCATTGGGTTACCAAAATTTTAGTTGTATAAAAATATGTAATATATTGTTGCATTGTATCGCATATCATTAACAGTGCGTGATATATTAATAAGCCATTTATCTTGGTCGCTGTATTCAAGATTAAAAATAAAGATTAGAAATAACTCCATAGGTCTCCATTATGCTATGTGCCATTTATAAAAGCGCTAAAAAAGAACACACCTACCTTTTTGTTAAAACCCGTGATGATTTCTCTACCGTTCCTGAGCCTTTAATGCTTACTTTTGGCACGCCTACTTTAGTGACGCTAATTAATCTAGCCACTAAAGAAAAATTAGCTTTTGCAGATTTAGCAAAAGTGAAAGCTAATTTAAATGGGCAAGGCTATTATTTGCAGTTACCGCCACCCAAAGAAGATTTATTAAAAGAGCATAAGTCAGCCATGGACAAGCAAAATCAGCAAGGAGAGTAGTGGATGACATTGCGTAAAATTGCTTCATTGGTATTATTTATTTCAAGCACGGTTTTAATACCTTTTAATGAGCTACAAGCAAAAGACCTGACCGAAGCTGGTTTCCAGCAATATATTGTGCAGTTAAAAAAAGAAGCAGTAACTCAAGGTTTTAAGCAAAGCTTAATTGATGAAAGCTTTGCTAGCGTAAAGTTTCATGCACGTGCGGTAACGGCGGATCGTAAACAACCAGAAAAAGTTGAAACCTTAGATACTTACCTGCCGAAGCGAGTGCCAAGCTGGAAAGTAAAAAAAGCGCGTGCCTTATATAAAGAACATCAACAAGTACTGACCAAAATAGCGCATGATTATGGTGTGCAAGCGCGTTTTATTGTCGCTTTATGGGGCTTAGAAACTAATTTTGGCAAGTTTACTGGCGGATATAATGTGGTATCAGCATTATCTACCCTTGCTTACGAAGGACGCCGTGAAGTTTTTTTTAAAAAACAATTGTGGGCAGCGTTAACCATTTTAGCCCAAGGTCATATCAAAATTGATGATATGAAAGGTTCATGGGCTGGCGCCATGGGGCAAAATCAATTTATGCCAACCTCCTTTTTAGCTTATGCTGTTGATGGTGACGGTGATGGTAAAAAAGATATTTGGCAAAACCAAGTTGATATTTTTTCCTCCATGGCAAATTATTTACAAAAAGAAGGCTGGGATGATGAGTTAACTTGGGGTCGTCAGGTTAAATTGCCGCAAGACTTTGATATCTCATTAGCTATCCCTAAAAATACCGGTAGTCGCAAAAACTGGTTAAAGGCATGGTCAAATACCGAAAAAACCTTAGCGCAATGGCAAGCACTTGGTATTCGTCGTACCGATGGTACTAATCTTCCCAAGGTTGAAATTAAGGCGGCACTGGTTTTTCCCGATGATGAAAACGGCCGTGCTTATTTAGCTTACAATAACTATAAAAGCTTGATGCATTGGAATTTATCATATTATTTTGTCAGCTCGGTTGGTCACTTGTCTGATCGAATCAAGTTTCCACCTATTCATTAGCAAGTACCTTTAACTATGACAGCACAGCAAAAAAACAGCCCATTTTGGCAACATAAAACCTTAGATCAAATGTCTCGTAGCGAGTGGGAATCACTGTGTGATGGCTGCGCTAAGTGTTGTTTAAATAAATTTATTGATGATGAACATACCGATGAGCAAAGCGAGTTGCAACCAACCGACCACTTAAAAGATGGTGAGCAAGTACATTATTCTAATATTGCTTGTTACTTGCTGAATGAGAAAACCTGTCAATGTAGTCAATATGCGAAACGAACTACACTAGTGCCAGATTGCGTGCAATTAACCCAAGCTAATTTAGCCGATGTATTTTTTATGCCACCAAGTTGCACTTATAGACGCTTACAAGAAGGGCGAGGCATGCCATCTTGGCATCCGTTGCTGCATAAAGGTAAAAAATCAGCCATGCACAAAGCGGGTATGTCAATACGTGGAAAAATAGTCAAAGATGATGATGTTGATCTTGAGAATTTTGAAGACTACATTGTTATTTGGCCACTTAATGATCTTGATTAGTTGATAGTTATTCAGCTTAAAAAGTATTACCGCAGAGAACATAGAGGTCACCATACTACACTGAGAATAATAAAGCCTCTGTGTAGGCTCGAAGAGCTCTTTGTGGAGCATAGCGGCTCGGTAGTGAATAGTGACGATAATTGAGCATTGCTAGCATGCTTATCAACACCAAAACCAACACCAAAGCCAATATCAACACCATAATTAACCCCAAAATTTATATTAAATTATATCTATGAAAGCTCAACAGCAAAGCCTTTTGTTTCTACACAGCGCGGTACTATTATTTGGTGGCACCGCTTTATTTTCAAAACTTATCGGCTTGCCCGCTTTAGATATAACGGTGTACCGAACAGGTGTCGCGGCCATTGTTTTGTTTATATTATTAACTATGCAAAAGAAAAAAATTAAGCTTGCCAGTACTAAAGATTATGGTATCGCGGTATTGCTTGGTGTGGTGGTGGGTATTCATTGGGTTACTTATTTTGCTGGTATGCAAATGGCAGGGGTCACTATCGGTATCATTGCCTTTTTTACCTATCCTGTTATCACGGTATTTTTAGAGCCAGCGCTAAATCGCTCAAACAGTAAAAGTAGGCCACAAGTTAAAGATATTGTTATTGCTTCTATTGTGTTGATTGGTATCTTTTTATTGATCCCTGAAATCAATTTAGGTAATCAAGTCACATTAGGGATAGTCACCGGTATTATTTCGGCTTTTTTCTTCGCGTTGAGAAATATTCTTCATAAAAATTATTTTAGTCATTATTCAGGGCCGCATACCATGCTGTATCAAACCTTAGTGGCTTTTCTTATGCTGGGATTGTTTATTGAAGTACCGATAGCACAAGTAACTAACCGTGATTGGTCACTTATTTTACTGGTGGGTATTGTTTTTACCGCGATGCCTCATGCTTTATTTGCTTCATCACTGCGCCACCTGTCAGCAACAACTGCTGGGCTTATCTCTTGTTTACAACCATTGTATGGAAGTGTGTTGGCCTTTTTATTATTAAGTGAACGAGCAAATATGCTGACTATTATCGGCGGAACTTTAGTGGTTAGCGCCGCGCTTTTTGAAACATGGTCGGTAAGTCGAGGACGATAGCGTTAATTTTGACGTTATTTATTTATTTTCAAATGAGTGTTTAAAAACAATGCTATAAATGGTAAAACATTAAACAGTTAGTCTTTTTTATCAACTGTTTAAAGGTGTTTTATGATCATTGGCATTCCCAAAGAGTCGCTCAAGGGTGAAAACCGTGTTGCAGGCTCACCAAGCTCTACTAGCGCACTAATCAAACTAGGTTTTACCGTACAAGTTCAAAAAGGTGCCGGCATCAAGGCGAGCTTTACCGACGAAGAATATAGCAATACTAATGCAGAAATTGTTATTAAGAAAACATGTTGGCAAAGCGATATTATTTTCAAAGTAAATGCGCCAACAGTAGATGAAGTTGAATTAATGAATGAGGGCGCCACACTCATTAGCTTTATCGCGCCCGCGCAAAGCCCTGAGCTATTAGAAGCCCTTCGCGCTAAATCAATTACCACCTTAGCCATGGAAATGGTGCCGCGTATGACGCGCTCTCAATCTATGGATGCTTTAAGTTCAATGGCGAATATTGCTGGCTATCGCGCTGTTATTGAAGCATCACATCATTTTGGTCGTTTCTTTACCGGACAAATAACCGCCGCAGGCAAAATGCCTCCCGCTAAAATAATGATTATTGGCGCTGGTGTTGCAGGTCTTGCTGCTATTGGTACTGCCAGTAGTTTAGGGGCTATTGTACGAGCCTTTGATACCCGACCTGAAGTGAAAGAACAAATTGAAAGTATGGGGGCTGAGTTTCTCGAACTTGATTATGAAGAGGACGAAGACACGGGCTCTGGTGATGGTTACGCGAAAGAAATGAGTAAAGCTTTTATTGACGCTGAAATGGCCTTATTTGCTGAGCAAGCAAAAGATGTTGATATTATTATTACTACGGCGATGATCCCCGGTAAACCTGCGCCCAAACTCATCACGGAAGCCATGGTTAAGTCAATGAAAGCAGGCAGTGTTATTGTTGATTTAGCCGCAGGCGGTGGCGGTAATTGTGAGTGCACAGAAGCAGGCAAGGTTGTTAATGCTTATGATGTTAAAGTCATTGGTTACACCGATTTAGTATCACGCTTACCGAACCAAGCATCACAGCTTTATTCTAACAATTTAGTGAATTTAGCTAAGTTATTAGCTAAAAGTAAAGACGGCACCTTCAATATCGATTTCGACGATGTAGTTATTCGTAACATGACCGTAGTTAAAAACGATGAAATAACCTTCCCACCACCGCCAATTCAAGTGAGTGCCGCTCCAGCACCGGCTCAAAAAGCTAAAGTAGCACCTGTTGTCGACGTTGAAGAAGAGCCCGCATCACCGATGAAAAAATATGCTTTTATGGCAGCAGGAATCGTATCGTTTGGCTGGGTAGCGAGTGTTGCACCGGTTGATTTTTTAACGCACTTTACGGTATTTGTACTGGCTTGTGTTATTGGTTATTACGTGGTGTGGAATGTGAGCCATTCACTGCATACGCCATTAATGAGCGTTACCAATGCTATTTCGGGGATTATTATTGTCGGCGCATTATTGCAAATAGGCTCTGATAATACTTTGGTACAAGTACTGGCAGCATTAGCTACTTTGGTGGCAACAATAAATATTGTTGGCGGCTTTAAAGTAACTAGTCGCATGTTAAAAATGTTTAGTAAGTAGGGAGAAATAACAATGTCTAATGGTTTTATCAGCGCAGCTTATGTGGTTGCAGCATTACTCTTTATTTTTAGTCTCGCGGGGCTAAGTAAACAAGAAACAGCAAAGCAAGGTAACTTGTTCGGTATGATTGGTATGGCAATAGCCTTACTGACCACCATTTTTGATCCCCGAGTCTCTAATGTGTTTATTATTATTGTCGCCATGGTTATTGGCTCAGGCATAGGGCTTAGGTTAGCCAATAAAGTTGAAATGACACAAATGCCAGAGCTAGTGGCAATATTGCATAGTTTTGTGGGTTTAGCCGCGGTACTGGTTGGCTTTAATAGCTATTTTGATGCTGGGCACCAGATCATCATTACTTCTGTTCAGCAAGTAGCGATGAATATACATTTAACTGAGATCTTTTTAGGGATTTTTATTGGTGCTGTCACTTTTACCGGCTCTATTGTGGCTTTTGGTAAATTACGTGGCTCTATAAGCTCAAGTGCACTCATGCTACCTAACCGTCATAAAATGAACTTAGCCGCGGGTGTAGTTTCTATTATTTTGATGATTGTTTTTGTACAAAATGGTGGTTCAAATTTACCATTATTTTTAATGACGGCTATTGCTTTAGTGTTTGGTTGGCATCTGGTAGCTTCTATTGGCGGTGCCGATATGCCAGTAGTGGTTTCAATGCTTAACTCCTACTCTGGTTGGGCAGCGGCAGCGGCTGGCTTTATGTTGAGTAATGATTTACTTATTATCACCGGCGCGCTAGTTGGCTCATCGGGTGCTATTTTATCTTATATTATGTGTAAAGCGATGAATCGCTCATTTGTCAGTGTTATTGCTGGCGGCTTTGGCACAGACGTTATTATTGATGAAGATAAAGACTACGGTGAGCACATAGAAGTACAAGCTGAGGCGGTTGCTGATTTATTACGTAGCGCAAAATCGGTAGTGATTGCACCGGGTTATGGCATGGCGGTGGCGCAAGCGCAATATCCAGTATATGAAATGACTCAGCAGTTAATCAATAAAGGTATCAAGGTGCGTTTTGCCATACATCCCGTTGCTGGCCGCTTACCAGGGCACATGAATGTATTACTGGCCGAAGCCAAAGTGCCTTATGATATTGTGTTAGGTATGGATGAAATTAACGATGACTTCCCTGAAACCGATGTAGTGTTAGTTATTGGTGCTAACGATACGGTAAACCCTGCGGCTAATGATGATCCTAATAGCCCAATTGCGGGTATGCCAGTATTAGAAGTATGGAATGCCAAAGAAGTCATTGTTTTTAAACGTTCAATGAGTACAGGTTATGCGGGCGTGCAAAACCCATTGTTCTTTAAAGACAACACCCAAATGTTGTTTGGCGATGCTAAAGAAACCACCGAGCAGATTTTCAGGGCTTTGTAGGTTTTTTTTCTCACTTTGTCATTCTTGTTTTTATAAGAATGACAAAGTTTTATGATATAAATCAATTGTTTTAAATGATTGTTTTAAATAATAAGTTATGGCTAAATAGGGGAGCTAACAGTATAAGCATATAAGAATTATCATCAAGGAAGGCCAAGAAAGGACATGCGCAAACAGGAAAAAATTAACTTCATCAATCAACTGCTGTATTGGGAAGGTCGTATTAATGCTAGCCACCTGCAGGAACATTTCAAGATATCTCGCCAAGCGGCAAGCAAAATCATTAATGACTACAAAGCTACTCACCCAAATAACTTAATTTATAACGCATCAGCAAAAGCTTATTTACTTACACCGAATTTTTGCTGTGCAAGCAAGGTATCTAACTTCTTCGATTACCTCTCTACTGTTGGAAAAAACACTATCGTCACTAACTTATCTAGCGAGCACAATGCTTATAGTTATGTGTACGAGATAGCGCCGCCGCTGAGAAACATTCAAGCGGAACAAGTAAGATCAATTCTTCGGGCTATTCGTGATCAACTTAAAGTAGATATTGGCTACATTTCTCTTACCAGCCCTGATTACCTAGACCGTATTATTGAACCCCATGCACTCATTTTTGATGGTTTACGTTGGCATGTGCGCGCGTATTGTAATAAAAACCAAGAGTTTAGAGACTTTACCTTATCTCGTTTTAGCGGAGAAGCTGTTATTGAGGGCAAAGCAGAGCATAGCAACGAACAAGACATTAAATGGCACACTACTATTGACGTAACCTTTGAACCAGACCCAAGGCTAACAGACAAACAAAAAAGAGTAATAGCGAATGACTATCAAATGGAAAATGGCCGTAAAAGCATAACTACTCGTGTTGCGATGCTTAGTTATTTATTAAAAAGGCTGCATTTAGAAAGTTATCAAAGCAGCCCTGAAGCACAACAAATTGTATTAAGTAATCACTGTCAGAAAGAGATAAAACCTTACCTTTTCACCTAGTCGTACCTTTATCTACTTAAGTATTGAAGGTTCCTTTTAACCTGTAAACTTTCTTTACATGTTATAAAGCACAGTATTGTTTTAAAAGAAAAAAAGGTTAAATTAACGACCAACAAACGCAGACATTTTTAGCTTATTTGGGTTATCACTATTTTTTGCTAATGATGATAAAAAAATGGATTTATAATAATGAAAGATTTATCCCCGAGCGACTTAAAGGCAATATTACACTCTAAGCGAGCCAACTTATATTATTTAGAATATTGCCGAGTGATGCAAAAAGATGGCCGAGTACTTTATTTAACCGAAGCTTTGTCTAACAAAAGTAAAGAAAACCATTATTTCAATATCCCCATTGCTAATACCACTGTGTTACTACTAGGTAATGGTACTTCTATTACCCAAGCAGCAGTAAGAATGCTTGCGCAAGCAGGCGTACTTATTGGTTTTTCAGGCGGCGGCGGTACACCACTTTATATGGCCAACGATACTGAACAGCCTATTGAATGGTTTACTCCACAAAGCGAATATCGCCCAACAGAGTATTTGCAAGGTTGGATGAAGTTTTGGTTTGAGGATGAAAAACGGCTAAATGCGGCGAAACAATTTCAACAAGCGCGTATTGAGTTTCTCCATAAAGTTTGGGCTAAAGACAGAGACTTAAAAGTAGAAGGCTTTACCATGAGTGATGCAGGAATTGAAACCGCATTAGGCCGTTTTAATGACCGCATGGCAACAGCAACTAAATCCTCAGACTTACTACTGACCGAAGCACAACTGACTAAAGCACTTTATAAATTTGCTGCTAATACCACTAAAACTGCGGGTTTTACACGGCAGCATCAAAGCACTGACCTTGCTAACGATTTTCTAAATCACGGTAACTACCTAGCCTACGGACTAGCAGCCACCACGCTTTGGGTACTCGGTATACCGCACGGTTTCGCGGTAATGCATGGAAAAACCAGACGTGGAGCCTTAATTTTTGATATTGCTGACCTAATAAAAGATGCCATTGTGCTGCCATGGGCATTTGTTTGTGCTAAAGAAAACGCCACCGAACAAGAATTTAGACAACAAATATTACAAGCATTTACCGACCATAAAGCACTAGATTTTATGTTTGAACAAGTGAAATTGGTCGCTTTACAACATCACGGCAATAAACAAAATGAAACCGAGGGTGAGCCCTTATGATGGTCACGTTTGTTTCTCAATGTGAGAAAAATGCCTTAAAGAAAACACGCAGAGTGCTAGATGCTTTTGCTAACAGAATAGGCGACAACACATGGCAAACGCTGATCACTGAAGATGGCCTAATCACGGTAAAAAAAATGCTCCGCCAAACCGCCAGTAAAAGTACCGCGGTAAGTTGTTTTTGGATTAGATCACGAGCACGTAGCCAGTTTTTGTGGGTGGTGGGGAATAAGGCGAAGTTTAATGCTGAGGGCGTGGTGCCAGTTAATAGTACCAGTAAAGGTATGGAAAAATTTGTAGATAAAAATCAGTGGCAAACAATTGACGTTATAAAGTATGCAGCTGCTATTGCAGGCTTGTTTCATGATTTTGGTAAAGCGAATATTTTATTTCAAAATAAATTAAAAGGTGAAAGTGAATTAAAAGGTGAACCGTATCGTCATGAGTGGTTATCTTTGCGTTTATTTCAAGTTTTTGCTGAGGGTAAATCAGATATTCAATGGTTAACTGAACTTAGCGAAATAGAAAAAGATAGTATTTCAACGTGTTTTAGAGATGGTATTGATTCAGGCAATAACCATCCAATAAATCAATTAGCTCCTTTTGCACAACTTATCGCTTGGTTAATTGTATCGCATCATAAATTACCGTTAGTACCTCATTGGAAAGATCGTGTTGCGCGTTTAAAGGGTTTTAAACATATAAAAGTCTGGTTTGATAATGATTTTGAAGCAGTATGGAACTCTTATCAGTGTAAAGATGATGACAATAACAATTTATTAGAAGATAACTGGAATTTTGATAAAGCTTTACCTGTACTTAGCTATAAGTGGCGATCTCACTGTAGCACTATTGTCTCAAAAGCTTTAATTAAATTGAAACCATTACTAAGCATAAAAAAGGATTGGTTGCACGATGAACTATTTACTACACATTTAGCCCGCTTAAGTTTGATGTTGTCGGATCACTATTATTCATCTTTAAAATTAGAGGAATTAAATTCTGAGTGGCAAAGTCCCAGTTATCAAATATTTGCCAATACTGATAGAAAAACAAAAGAACTTAAGCAGCAGTTAGATGAACACCTTATTGGCGTGGCTTATCATGCTAAAAGAATATCTTTCGCGATAAGTTCGTTAAATCACAGTGTCGAGTCATTACCAGAAAATTCATTTTTACAGGGAAATGTAGATAAGAAATTTAAAGACGCTTTTGGTTGGCAAGATAAAGCTAGAAAGCTTTCAGAAAAAATTTCGAATGAAACAGTAAAACATGGTTTTTTTGGTATTAACATGGCATCAACGGGTAAGGGGAAGACCTTAGCGAATGCTAAAATCATGTATGCGTTAGGTAATGAAACGGGGCGAGTACGGTTTAGTGTTGCACTTGGTTTACGTACCTTAACATTACAAACGGGTAGAGAATTTAGGCGAAAATTAGAACTTAATAATGAGCAGTTAGCTATTGCTGTTGGAGGTATATCGGTTAAGCAATTGTTTGAAAATGAACATACCAAAGATAAAGAAGTTGAACAGTTGCAAGTTACAGGTAGTGAATCTCAAAATGATATTATTGATCCTGATCTTTATATTGATTACACAGGGTTGAAAGCTCACAGCTTAAGTAAGTGGACAAAACAAGAAAAAAATCTCGATAAACTTATTCAAGCCCCTATATTAGTATGTACGATAGATCATCTTATTGGTGCAACCGAAGGTACAAAAGGTGGTAAACAAATAGCCCCAATGTTACGCCTATTAACATCCGACTTAATATTAGATGAACCCGATGATTTTGGTTTGGAAGATTTACCTGCACTTTGTCGCTTGGTTAATTGGGCTGCGATGCTAGGTAGTAAAGTCTTACTTTCAACAGCCACTATGCCGCCAGCAATGGCTTTTGCCTTATTTCAAGCTTATCAGGCAGGCTGGTCACAGTACGCGAAAGCGAATATTGAAAATTGGAATGGTGAAACGCTTTGTGCGTGGTTTGATGAAGACAACAGCATTGATAAATTGTGCAATTCTTCTGAAGACTATCAAAAAACACATGTTAAGTTTGTAGATAATCGTATTAAAAAATTAATAGGTCTCGTTCAAGTTAAGCAGTTGGGAAGCATTCAATTTTTTGAACATAGTCAAAGTACCTATGCATATTCAATGGCAAAAGCCATCCAAGAAAGCATAGTTGCATTGCATCAAAAGCATCATGGTAATAATGGTGTTAATACTGATGAGCAAACTATATCTATTGGTTTGGTCAGAATGGCAAATATAAATCCATTAGTAGCGGTTTCTAAAGCCTTGTTACAACAAGTTGTGCCAGAAGATTATTGTATTCATTATTGTGTGTATCATAGCCGTTACCCATTAGCTATACGCTCACACCTTGAAAATCATTTAGACACAATACTTAACCGAAAAGAGCCACAAAAAGCATGGGACAATTTAAAATCTATATTAGCCCAGAATAAACAAAAACATCATATTTTTGTGGTGTTAGCCTCTCCCGTTGCAGAAGTTGGACGTGATCATGATTATGATTGGGCAATTATAGAACCAAGCTCTATGCGTTCTATTATCCAAATTGCAGGGAGGGTACTAAGGCATAGAAACATACAGCCGACCTCAGCCAATATTATTTTACTTAATAATAATTATAAAACCTTACGAGGAGAACAAATTTGCTATACACGTCCTGGTTTTGAGTCAAAAGAATTAAAGTTAGAAAACCATGCCTTGGCTGATATTTTATCAAAAGATCAATATAAAAAAATAAGTGCCATAGAGCGGATAAAAACTCCTGATGGTTATGTGGAAGCTAAAGGAGAAGATTTAAATTTAAATGCATTAGAGCATCGTGCGTTACTTAATCAACTATTTAAAAGTAACAAACCAGCAAAAGTATGGTGGCAAGAGCAAGTGCATTGGTGCGGCGAAGTACAAAAACAACAACGCTTTAGGCTGTCAAATAAAGACAATGCTTTTTATTTGTTTTTGAAAAGTGATGATATTGTTTGGCGTTGGAAAAATGAATCAGTTTATCCAACAAGATTTGGTGAAGGAGAGGGAATTGCAAAAATATATTTAGAAACTGAACTTGAAATTAATGAAGGAAATCATTTTTGGTTTGATTTGCAACCACAAAGTGTTTACCAAAAATTAGCCAAAGACTTTGATATTGAAATTGATGAAGTAGCCGAGCGTTTTGGTGAAATACGATTAATAGAATATAACGAAAGAATGCAAGATGAATATTACTATCACCCTAATTTAGGGATTTATAAAAAGGTGGCGAATTAACATGATCGATAGTGAAGAACCGTTTGTAACATGGCAGGAAGTGATAGTTGATTTTTTTGAAAACAAAATATCTAAATCACAACTATTTAAGGCTAGGAAGTATATTAATGACAAGGATATTGAAATAGAGAAAGAAAAAAGCATTCAAAAATTAGAAAGGTTACAAATAAAAAAAGATGAGAAGCTTGTTGAATTAGTAGAATTGAGAAAGACAGTATTCAAAGATGAAATTAGTTTATGGTTAGAAGAAACAATTACAAAAAAACCACCAGCGGAAGGTGTTCGTATTATTAAAGCTACTCACGTGTTGAGGTTCTCGCATAGTTCGGCTGAAAATAGTGGTCTTATATTAATTGAAAAATCTAATGATAAGTTATTAACTACAGCATCATTTAATAAAAAATTAACCTTTGATCTTGCTCATAATAATGGAGCTTTGATTTCGATTTCTCGATTTCTAGCATTAGAGCTATCAGGAGAACTAATTATAGATTTAATTCTAGATGATAGGTTTGATTTTATCGAATCATATCCAGTAAAGTCTGAGGTATTATATCGTTGGAAAGCAGGGTTTTCACAGTTAGTTGAAAGAAGAACAATCAAAAGCTTAGATAAAGCTAAACAATTATATTTTCCCGTTGATGATTGTTTTGAACAGTATCATTTGATTGCTCCTTTGTATTCATCGTCAATGGCTGAAGAAATTAATAAAGCTATTAGTAAAGTTAAATATGGTGATGCACAAAAAACAGTGAGAAAAGAATTATCAAAAGGTACGTTTAGTAATGGAATTTATGTTAAGTATCCAAGTTTATCAGTACAAAATTTTGGAGGTGCTCAACCACAAAATGTTTCGATGCTTAACAAAAGTAGGAGCGGTAAGGGATACCTGTTTTCAACCCAACCTCCCACATGGCAAAGCCAATTAAAAACACCTGTAGCGCAAAAAACACTTTTTGATAAAGGTTTTTCAAGCAAAAACATAAAAACAGATATTAACTATTTAAGAGACTTTTTAATGCGCTTTGAACGTATTGAATTAAGCGTTAAAGATCCCAAACGACGTAAATGGATTGAAAGTTGGGTAGGTAATATTATTGATGAATTATTGTTCTACGTAGCTACTATCCATGAACTTCCTGCTGGTTGGTCTGATATAAATGATATTAAGCTCGTTGATGAATATCAATATTTACTTGATCCCTATCGTGATAATGATGTTTTTCAAATGGCACGAAAAAATAATGATTGGCAAGACAAAGTGTGTAGTGATTTTTCACATTGGTTAAATCGACAATTAATAGGTTCAGACAAACAGTTTACTCCACAAGCCGAGCACACCCGCATGTGGAAGACGCTATTGTCTCAACCATTAAGAGAGTTTAATGAAAATATTGAAATGGATAGAAGCTTAATAGCAGGAGATCATCAATGAGCCAATATATTTTAATCAACCGTATTAAAGTACAAAATGCGAACGCTATCGCTGGTTTTACGTGGGGATTCCCTGCGATCACTCATTTTTTAGGTTTTATACATAATGTATCTCGTAAGTTGTCTGTACATAAAAGTTATCATGATATTCATTTAGATGGTGTGGCAGTTATTGCCCATAAACATCATGTTCACACTTATCGTACGGGTGGTGATTATCAATTTACCCAAAGTCGTAATCCTGCGTACAGATATGGAGAGGAAAATAAATATAAAATTGGTACCCCGCCTGTTATTGAAGAGGGGAAAATGAATATGACCGTTTCCTTACTTATTGCCTATGACGGTAATTTAGGTAATCGAACCGATGAATTCTTTAAGTGGTTGGAAAACACGTTACTTTTACAGCGTTTGGCTGGCGGTACTATTTTAACGATTAAAAGCCTTACACCGGAATATATTGAGTCTGATACCGATTTACGAAAATTAAAAAGAAAATTACTCCCAGGTTTTATATTAAAAGATCGTGCGGAATATCTAACCGCTCATTACGAGCAGCTAAAACAGCAAGATGAAAAAGTAGAATTATTAGATGCATGGCTAGATTTTTCTGCCTTAAAACAAAAGGCACGACCAAAATCGGATAAAATTACAAAGTATTTTAATCAATTAAGTAAAAGCGCAGATTCTGATCTCGAAAACTTGCTAGCAGCATGGCAAAAGCATTTAGATGAATCTTACGATCAGCAAGCCATTCCAGAAAGATTAAAAATACACTTTAAATCTTTAAATACTGATGAATTAAGTAATGAAAATACCCAATCAGTACTAAAACAGTGGGCTGATTATTGTAAACCTATAGAAAAAATCGATACGGACTGGGAATATATCAAAAAGCCAGAAGCTGGATATTTAGTACCGATTATGACTGGTTATAAAGCTATTTCTAAAGTCTATAAAAATAGTGAAATAGAAAACACACGTGATCATGAAACCCCCGTTTGCTTTGTTGAGTCTGTGCATTCAGTTGGCGAGTGGCTCAGCACGCATAGACTTAGCCTTGAGCAATCAGGTCGATATGAAAAATTTGAAGACTGTTTCTGGCGATATTCTCCTTATAAAGAAAACTGGTATTTATGTACACAGCAACCAATAAAGCAAGAAATAAGTAACGCTGTAACACTTAAATCTGAAACTAATGAATTTTGTTAATTTAAAAAGGAAAAATAACATGACTAATACAATTACTAAAAAAGTACAAATTACGTTACCAAGCTTATTGTCTTTTGAGCGTAAATTAGAAGTATCTGATGCTTTAATGTATTCAGGTTCTTTGGATAATAAAGACAAAAAAAATATTGAAATAGAAAAAGATAAAAATGGAAAAGAAATAAAAACAACCGTTTATTGGAAGTCTATTCCTATTACTAAGCGATATAACCGTTCAACACAAAGTGCTTATGGCATTGATGATGCTAAAAAAGCAGAACCTAACCCTGTTTCTTCTGATAGTGATGATGCTAATTTATTTGCAGATAATGATACATTAAAAGTAAGCTTTTCTATGAGAGTGATTGGAGGGTTAGGTTTACCATTTGCTTGTAATGAACCTGACTTTGAAAAAGCAATTACCAATGCAATTAATGATGAAAAACAAAAAATAACAGAATTATTAGCTTATCGCTATGCGTATAATATTGCTAATGGACGCTTTTTATGGCGTAACCGTGTGGGTGCTGAAGAAGTACAAGTAACTGTTAGATCAAAATCATCTGATAAAGACTTATGTTTTAATGCTTATCATTTTTCATTAACAAACTTCACTAAAAATACTGATAATGTTGATTTTAAAAAATTGGTCAGTATCATTCAAAATGGTTTATCTGGAGATAATCAATTTATTTTCTTGGAAGTTGATGCTTATGTGAAAATAGGTAAAGGACAGCATGTTTTTCCATCACAAGAAATGAATATGAATGAAAAAGGCAAAGTGTTATTTAAGTTAGATAATTGCGCGGCAATGCATAATGTTAAAATTGGAAATGCAATTCGTACCATTGATGATTGGTATGATAATGCAGAATTTCCTATAGCAATAGAACCGTTTGGCTCGGTTACTCAACGAGGCCAAGCTTACCGAAAAAGTAAAAATGATTTATACACATTGATGATAAATTGGTTAGATGATAAAGGGATCACTGATGAAGACAAAGCTTATGTAGTCGCAAATTTAATCAGAGGTGGTGTGTTTAGCGGTGGTTCTAAGAAAAAATCTAACTAGAGAATTAATATGAAATATTACCTCGATATAACACTATTGCCAGATGCCGAAGCTAATTTAGGCTTCCTCTGGCACAAGGTTTACCATCAAATTCATATTGGCTTAGTCGATAACGGTTTTTTATCTGATGAACTCGTTAAAGCCAGAAATGGCAAACAAGAGCCGCTTAAAAAATCTCATATTGCTTTGTCTTTTCCTAATTATAAAATAAAAGACGAATTTCCATTAGGCAATATACTTCGTTTGTTCGCTGAAACTAAAGAGCAGTTAGAAGCGCTAAATGTGAAAGAGTTATTAAATCGTTTTACGGATTACACGCATTGTAAATTAATTCAGCAAGTTGATGAAACTAAAGTAAAAAAGCATGTGTGTTTTAAACGTAAGCAATTTAAATCGCCTAGTCGTATTACTAAAGATCTTGAACGTAGGGTTAAATATTTGGTTGAAAATAAGCCAGAGAAATATGGTGACAATATTTTACAGGTGAAAACTAAGTTGCAGGAACTGGCAAAAAAATATGATGACAGATTAACTTTGCCATTTATTAATTTAATGAGTTTTTCATCAAAACCAGATGCTTCTTTGCCAGATAAAGATCGTTTTTTACTCTTCATTGAAATGCAGGGTATGGATACTGAAATAAAAGGGGATTTTACTTGTTATGGCTTAAGCCGAAGAAATATAAAAGATAGACTAGAAATACAAGCCACAGTTCCTTGGTTTTAAAATAGCCTTTAATACAGGCCTATGCTTTACATAGGCCATTTATTTTAATAAACTTAAATTAATAAAATATGCCTAGCATAGGCTTGTATTTAAGGGATCATAAAATGCGTACAGTATCTATTTTTAAAAACGGTAAAAATCAAGCTATTCGTTTACCTAAAGATATGGAATTTGAGGGTTTAAGTGAATTAGAAATTGTGAAAGAGGGCGATACCATTATTTTACGTCCCACACGACCTAACTGGTTATCATTGCTAGCAGTTGAAAAAGCAGATGATGACTTTTTATCTGATCGTGACGATGTGGTAAGTGATGATGGTCGGGTGGAGTTTTAGTAATGGCAACTAAAAAAGTGTATATGCTTGATACCTGTATTTGTAGCTTCATCATGAGAGAAAGTCCACTATCTGTTTTGCAAAAATTAGAGCAAATTTCAGCTAAGCATAGTATTGTTATCTCTGCTATTACCTATGCTGAAATGCGTTATGGCTGTGTTGGTAAAAAATCATCACCAAAACATACTATATTAGTGAATCAATTTTTAAAGTGTCTAGATGACATCTTACCTTGGGATGTTGCTGCTGTTGATTATGCTACAGAGGTAAAAAAACAATTATCAGACAAAGGCATGCCTATTGGTGCAAATGATACCGCGATAGCGGGTCATGCGCTTTCTCAACACTGTATTTTGGTTACTAACAATACCCGAGAGTTTAAACGTGTTAGCGGCTTGAAATTAGAAGATTGGGTACATTGAATTAACTCAATACTCATATTTAGACTAAATATGGTTTATATTTGGTTCTTTATCTGTTTAGGAGTTAACCTATGTCATTAGCAAGTCACATAAAACCGATCAGTTACCTAAAAGCCAATGCCGCAAAAATTGCCGCAGAATTAAAAGATGATGGCGAGGCTTATATAATAACCCAAAATGGTGAGGCAGTAATGGTTGTTCAGTCGGTTGCAGAGTATGAGCAAACGCAAGAAACGTTAGCAATGTTAAAAATGATTGCACAAAGCGAAAAAAGTATTGCGCAACAGGGAACAGTGAACGCCAAAGACTTTATGAAAGAGTTGCGACAGCGTCGAGGGTTATAATATGTCAGCATATCATGTTGAACTAGCGACAGCAGCCCAAGCTGACATTGAAAACATTTACCAGCATTATATTGCACGCGCTAGTGATTTAGTCGCTAATAAACTATTGGATGAAATTGATTTTGCCATCACATCATTATCTTCAGAGCCGCTATTAGAGCACTTACCACTAGAATTGAATGCTAGTGAAAAAGAGTGTTTAGAAATATTAACTAAGTCTTTCCGTATTATTTATAGGATTTTAGAAAAAAATATCGAAATATTACTAATACTTCATCAAAAGCAAAGTGTTAAAAAAGCATTAAACAATAGGTTATTGCATTGACACTATAATTTATAAATAAATACCAAAAAAATCGCTCTTTAAAAATTCGTATAAATAATAACAAGTTACAAATAGGCTGAAAATTTAGGTTAAAAAGCCTAAATAACGTTAGTTAATTGTTGTAACTTGTTTTTTTGCTGATATTCTATTGTTCACTGCCGCACAGGCAGCTTAGAAA